>Ga0182745_1004975_pt1 | contig 10954 bp, 9 predicted proteins | sample eDN3rd30CKraftBY_FD_128523 | JGI IMG/M metagenome (GOLD analysis project Ga0182745, IMG submission 128523) | Enriched backyard soil microbial communities from Emeryville, California, USA - eDNA 3rd pass 30_C Kraft BY (version 2) (version 2) | ecosystem: Environmental > Terrestrial > Soil >... | reverse complement strand
CCCGCACACCAGCCCGCACACCAGCCCGCACACCAGCCCGCCAATCTTAGCCCAAGGGCCAAACCCGCCAGATTCCCAACTGCATCCGGACATCGACACATTCATGGCAAGTTTGCCCTTGGTGAAAAAACATCTCAATATCCTGATCGCCTGCTGTCCACCAGAGAAATTCAAGGCCATCCATTTTTTCCCTTCCCTGAAACCGCAATTCGAAGCAATCGTCGAAACCCTGCGGGATAAACTTTTTATCAACAAGCCGCCCCTGCAAGACCGACTCGATGCGATGCAAGAGTTGCTGGCGCAAATCGACGTCATGCAAAAAACGCTGGATGCGGCGCTGGCTACCAAAACATTTTCCGCGGATGAGGAAAAAAAACTTTGCGCGGCGCGCGCCAGTTTCACTGCGATCATCCAGGCTTCGGGGGAATGCCTGCAATCCATCAGACCCAGCGATCCAGGGCGGGTTTGAAACGGGCGGGCTGCAACCCCGTGCGCGGCCCGATGGCGCTGTAATGGAACCCGCTGTTATGGAACCTTGTCCGGTCCAGGCTTACCTATTGACAGGACACGAAAGAAGCATATGGACATCCAGACCAGAGCAAGCTCCAGACCCGCCATCGATACCAATGCCCCCGCCGCCACGGTGCCTGGAGATGTAGCCGCCGGCCAGCAAGCGCCCGCGGTGCGCACCATCGTCCATGACTACCCCCGCCCTCCCGCCGAGCAGCTACAAGACTGGAAGGAAACCGTACGCAGCAACCCTGCCCTTCGCTCCAGAACCCAAGGGAGTTTGCTGCAAGCAATGAAATCCTCGCTTACCGCCATGATCGGGAAATTGGATCGAACCAGTGCGCGGCTGCGGTTTTCCCCGCATGAACGGAACTGGTGGAAAACACATCTGGACCAAGCGTGCACGCTGATGCGCGCCATCGAGCCACGCCAGGGCAAGTACCCTGGCATGGCCAATAAAGCGACGCAAAAGACCCTGCGAAAACTGGAGGAACAAGTGGACGACATGCGCGACCGGGCGGTGCTCATCGGCAAAAATTCCAGCCGAGCCGACATTGCGGCAGTTGCGGCGCTCTCAGGCGCGCTGAATGACTTGATGGCGACGGTCATTGCCATGCATACGTTCCTGCAAGTGCTCCATCCCACGCCACACCCGCTGACCAGGCCCGCTCCGGCACCCCCAGGCCACGCCAGGCATGGCCCGTCCAAAGCCTGAGGCGCCTGCCTTCGGATGGAAAAAACCGCGGACGCAACTGAAATCTTCTTCGGACTTGGAACCGGAACCGTGCACAGACCGACCAAGCCTGGTCGCTTTTCTTCCGATCACGCATGGACATTCCAACCTGGCCCACCAGTATCCACCAAGCAACCGCCGGCAAGCAGAATCCCGCGCCGCAGCCCAGACACTCCTGCCCCGAAAAAATCCAGCGCACACCGGTTGTCCGTACCAGAAGCCCAGTCCAGCTCAGCCCAGTCCAGCCCAATCCGGACGGACATGCCTATCCACTGGAACGCCTATTCCGGCAAGTATGCAAGGGTAGCCCACACGCCACACTCAGCCGCAGCCTGTCCGCTCCGATCATATGCCAGCGGGTGCCGTAGCAGCGCCACGGCAAGCCCGGCGCCGGATGGAACTTAACACGGCCCATGTTTACCAAGTCCACAGTTCGCCACATCTCGGCGCGTGACAGGATAAGGACAAGACTATGCATATCCGCAACGATACCGGTTCCAGGCAAATGAACGTCCTTGGCCTCGGTCGTCCCCCACCCCCGCATGATTCTGGATCCCGGCCCCAGCTTCGTGTCGCTGCCACTTATCATGCCTACCAGATCCCGAAGTTGCGGATTCAGTACTGGAATTCGTGTCCTGCGCCCCTCATCGATCGACTCACCCATTCGTACTTTTCCGCACTGGGACAATCAGTGAATGCGTTTCTCAATCAGTTGGAATTCGAGCTGTTGAATGGACAGGTTCCTGATCAACTGATACCAGCTTTGGAGAAATTCGCGGACCGGCTTGCCGAGCTCATATTGCCCTTCTATACCGATCACAAGCTGGACGACGCGCTGAAGCAGGAAATGGTACAACGCGTCCTGGAGCTGGTCGATGACATGCGCGACAGGATGCCACCCTCGATCGACCCTGAGCCAGAATCGAAAGCCGCCGAATCGAAAGCCACCGTGCAGGAACTTGATATGCTGAAGTTCGCTCTGGATCAAGTCATGAAGCCGGTGATTACCCTGAGCCTGGTCCTGCAAAGGAGCATGCACGCGCCACGCCCGCTACTGCGGCCCGTATCGGGACCGTCACCCCACGCCAGCGCTGCCGCGCCTGGCCGCCTTCCGCCACATGGCATCGAAACGAATCGACACCCGCCATCGATGGGCCATGGATTTCTGGAATGCAGATATACCGGCAAGCTGGGAAACTCCGCCTGAGGATCAGGAGACAGGGATCAGGGATCAGGGATCAGTCAAACCAAATCACCGCCCTATAAATCGTCACCCTATAAATCGTCACCCCGCGCGTAGTCGCGGAATCCATGGTCGTTCACCATGGATTCCGCGACTTCGCGCGGATGGCCGCCCCGCGGAATGACAGTGCAAGGGGCGGGTTTCAAACCCGCCCGCACTAGCCGACGATTAGACCGCCAAAATACGCAGCGAATAATCCGTGGCGCGCACGTCCTTGGTCAGGCCGCCGATCGAGATCCGGTCCACCCCGGTTGCGGCGATGGCGCGCACCGTTTCCAGATTGACCCCGCCCGAAGCCTCCAGCAAGGCGCGGCCCTGATTGAGCGCGACCGCCGCGCACATGCCGTCCGGGCTGAAGTTGTCCAGCAGGACCGAACGGGCGCCAGCCGCCAGCGCCTGCTCCAGTTGCTCCAGGTTTTCGACCTCGATCTGTATGGTCACGCCGGCGTGCAAATCCTGGGCCTTGCGCAGGGCGGCATCTATCCCGCCGGCGGCGGCGATGTGGTTTTCCTTGATCAGGATGCCGTCGTAAAGCGCCAGGCGCTGGTTGTGGCCGCCGCCCACGCGCACCGCGTACTTCTGCGCCAGGCGCAAGCCCGGCAGGGTCTTGCGGGTATCGAGGATGACGGCGCGGGTGCCGGCCACGGCCTGCACGTAGTCATGGGTAGCGCTGGCCACGCCCGACAGGAGTTGCAGGAAATTCAGCGCGCCACGCTCGGCGGTCAGCAAGCCCCGGGCCGGGCCGGCGATTTCGCAGACCACGGCATCGGCCGCCACCCTGTCGCCCTCGGCAAAGCGCCAGTGGATTTGCAGGCGCGGATCGACTTGCTTCATCACGCCTTCGAACCAGGGCGCGCCGCACAGGATCGCCGGCTCGCGCACGAGCACGCGCGCCCTGGCCATTTCCTGCTCGTCCACCAGGAGGCCGGTGACGTCGCCAGTGCCAACGTCCTCGGCCAGGGCCGCAAGGATATTGGCTTCGAAGGCGCGCGCCAGCGCGGGGTCGAAAGGCGCGTGGGGATTTTTCAGCGTACTCATGCCGGTCCGACTCCCTGGAACAATTCCTGTTCCTTGGCCAGGTCGGCCGAGGGGCGCAGCTTGGCCTTGCGCGCGGCGGCGAAGTCCAGCATGCGGTCGATCGCCCGATAGGCCTTGCGGCTGATTTCCGGATCGACCTCGATGCGGTTGTTTTGCGTCTCCAGCACATCGGCCAGGTTTTGCAAGCCGTTCATCGCCATCCAGGGACAGAAGGCGCAGCTCTTGCAAGTGGCGCTGTTGCCGGCGGTGGGCGCGGCGATGAAGGTCTTGCCGGGCGCGGCCATCTTCATCTTGTGCAGGATGCCGTTGTCGGTGGCGACGATGAATTCGCTCGCGTCCAGATCCTGGGCTGCCTGAATCAATTGCGAGGTCGAGCCGACGGCGTCGGCCAGGGCCACCACCGCCGCCGGCGACTCCGGATGCACCAGTACCTTGGCCTGCGGATGCTCGCGTTTCAGCTGTTCCAGTTCGATACCCTTGAACTCATCGTGGACGATGCACGAACCCTGCCACAGCAGCATGTCAGCGCCGGTCTGTTGCTGGATATAGCCGCCCAGATGGCGGTCGGGCGCCCACAGGATTTTCTTGCCCTGGGCATGCAGGTGGGCCACGATGTCGAGGCCGACCGAGGAAGTCACCATCCAGTCGGCGCGCGCCTTGACGGCGGCGCTGGTGTTGGCGTACACCACCACCGTGCGGTCCGGATGGGCGTCGCAGAACGCGGCGAACTCGTCCGCCGGGCAGCCCAGGTCGAGCGAGCAGGTGGCGTCCAGGTCGGGCATCAGCACGGTCTTGTGGGGCGACAGGATCTTCGATGTTTCACCCATGAAACGCACGCCGGCGACCACCAGGGTCTGGGCCGGGTGGTCGCGCCCGAAACGCGCCATTTCCAGCGAATCCGAGACACAGCCGCCGGTTTCCTCGGCCAGGTCCTGCAAATCGGGGTCGACATAGTAATGCGCCACCAGCACCGCCTGCTTTTCCTTGAGCAGGCGCCGGATCTTGTCCTTCAGGACGCGCTTTTCCTCGGGCGATGGCGCTTGCGGCACCCGTGCCCATGCCGAAGAAGTGCAAGCCGCCCCGCTTTCCATCTGCGGCTTGTCGAATTCATAGATTTTGATAGCTTGGTTCTGCATGGTATGCAACCCCTAAAGTGAGGCTAACGACAGTGAGGGTGACAACAATCAGGCCTGGCGATATCCGGATGATGCGCCGCTTTGGCGCACATTGCAGCGAACAGCGCTTATTGTATGCCCTGGCTGGTCAGGTATTCCTCATAGGTTCCGTGGAAGTCGATCACCTGGCCGTCCTTGACTTCCAGGATGCGGCTGGCCAGCGAAGATACGAATTCGCGGTCATGTGAAACGAATATCAGGGTGCCGGCGTATTTTTCCAGGGCGATATTGAGCGATTCGATCGATTCCATGTCCATATGGTTGGTCGGCTCATCCATCAGCAGGACATTGTAGCGGCCCAGCATCAACTTGCCGAACATCATCCTGCCCTTCTCGCCGCCCGACAATACCCGCACCGGCTTCTTGACGTCGTCGCCGGAAAACAGCAAGCGGCCCAGGATCGAGCGCACGGCCTGGTCGTCGTCGCCCTCGCGCGTCCATCGCCCCATCCAATCGGTCAGGACAAGGTCGCTGTCGAAGGCTTCCGAGGGATCTTGCGGCATGTAGCCGACATGGGCATTCTCGGCCCACTTCACGCCGCCACGCTCGAGTTGCAAGCCGTCGTTGCCGTGCAGGGCGCGCAGCAAGGTGGTCTTGCCGGCGCCGTTGGCGCCGATGATGGCGATTTTTTCGCCGGCTTCCACCGACAGGTTCAGATCGCGGAAGATGGGCCGGTCCCAGGTCTTGGTCAGGCCCTGAGCCTCGACCGCCAGCCGGTGCAGCTTTTTCTCGCCCTCGAAACGGATGTAGGGATTGGCGCGGCTGGAAGGCTTGATGTCTTCCAGCTTGATCTTCTCGATCTGGCGCGCGCGCGAGGTGGCCTGGCGCGCCTTGGATTTGTTGGCGGAAAAACGGCGCACGAAATCCTGCAGCTCGGCCACCTTCTCCTTGGCCTTGACGTTGGCCGCCAGCAGCTGGGCGCGGGCCTGGGACGAAGCCAGCATGTAGTCGTCGTAGTTGCCCGGATAGACCTTCAGGGTGCCATAGTCCATGTCGGCCATGTGGGTGCAGACCTGGTTCAGGAAGTGGCGGTCATGCGAAATGATGATCATGGTCGAATCGCGCTGGTTCAGCATGTCTTCGAGCCAGCGGATGGTGTGGATGTCGAGGTTGTTGGTGGGTTCGTCCAGCAACAGGATGTCGGGATTGGAAAACAAGGCTTGCGCCAGCAGCACCCGAAGTTTCCAGCCAGGCGCGACATTGCTCATCGGCCCCTGGTGCTGTTCGAGCGGCACGCCCACGCCCAGCAACAGCTCGCCGGCGCGCGCCTCGGCGGTATAGCCATCGTATTCGGCGAACTTGGCTTCCAGCTCAGCCGCCTTCATATAGTCGTCGTCAGTGGCTTCGGGGTTGGCGTAAATGGCGTCGCGCTCGCTCATGACGGCCCACATCTCGGTATGCCCCATCAAGACCACGTCCAGGACGCGCATGTCCTCGTAGGCGAACTGGTCCTGGCTGAGCTTGCCCAGGCGCTCGTTCTGATCCAGCGCGACGCTGCCGCCGGAGGGCTCCAGGTCGCCGCCCAGGATTTTCATGAAGGTCGACTTGCCGCAACCATTGGCGCCGATCAGTCCATAGCGATTGCCTTCGCCAAACCTGACGGAAATATTTTCGAACAGCGGCTTGGGGCCGAACTGCATGGTGATGTTGGCTGTGGATAGCACGCGTGAAACCTCTTGCAAACAGAAATGAATGAACCGGGCATTTTAACATTCCGCCCTGCTATTCCGCTGATGCCGCGCCAGAATCGCCAGACCCGCCAAACTGGCCTTGCCAGCGCAGCTTCGACCTCATGCGCGAATCCATACGCAATACGGCTCAAGGCATGTGGCATGATCCTTGCATGATTGGATGTCTCCAGAAGTTGTTCTAGAAATTTTTACCCCTGGCGCACGCCAGGGGTATTTTTTTGCCCAAATTGTGACGTTTGTCACGATTTCGTCGGCGCTAACTGACAATTATTGACAGCTCATGTCGCGGCACTGACAAAATTTGTGAACTTACTTGCCAGGAAGCCATCGGTTCGAGAGGTTCAGGGCGGATTTGAAACCCGCCCAACCACAGCGCATGATGAACCGGCCTGTTCCTGCCGCGCCTAGACCAGCCCCGGCGCCAATCGATGGTAATCCGACATCTCCAGTTGCGCCGCATCCGCCTGGGTGCGCAAGCGGGTGCGGCTGCCGAGCGCCAGGCTGGCCTTGTCGCGCACATGGCCGAATGGCAGGCCGGTGATCACGGGAATCGGCAGCGTGGCGCGCAGAAACGCGAGCATGCTGGAAAAATCGTAGCCATTGTCGTACTCGCCCAGCCGGTAGCCGGAAAAATCCCCCAGCACCAGCGCGGCCTGTCGCTGCAACACGCCGCTGTGCAGCCATTGCAGCAGCATGCGCTCGATACGGTAGGGATGTTCGTTGACGTCTTCCACGAACAGGATGCCGCCCTCGATGCGCGGCAGGTACGGCGTTCCCAGCAAGCTGGTCAGGACCGTCAGGTTGCCGCCCCACAGCCTGCCTTCCAGATCGATCCCAGGGTTGTCCCGCGCCTGCCATTCCACCTGGCAGACTGGCCCGCACAGGCAGTGCAACAGGCTTTGCAATGTGTATTCGCTCAGCGGCGCGGCGGTGAAGTCGTCGCATATCATCGGCCCAGCGATGCTTTGGCCGCCACGCGCCAGCATGCCCATCTGCACCGCGGTGAAATCGCTATGGCCGACGAACAGCTTGCCGCTTTGCGCCAGCAAATCGAAATCGAGCGCCGGCAACAGACGGCTTGCGCCATAACCGCCGCGCAAGGCTATCACCACCTGCACCTCGGGGTCTTGCGCAGCCGCGTGCAGTTGCGCGATGCGCTCCGCATCGCTGGCGGCAAAGCGCGTCTGGCGCGCGGCCGGATCGTGATAGTCGCGCACCCGGCAGCCATGCGCGCGCAACCAGTCCAGGGCCCGCTCCAAGTCTTGCGGCACGCGCGCGTAAGCGCTGGGAGCGACGATGGCGATGCCGGTACCGCCCAAGCGGCGGCGCCAGTCGGTGTCGAGTTGCGGATTCATTCCTTGCCCTCTTGCGCTTGGGTGGCGGCCTGTGCCGCAATCTCCATGTCCATGCCGGACCCGGCTACGCCCGGCGCCGACTGGCGCCTGGCGCGAAAGAAATCCTTCAGCAATTGGCCGCACTCCTGGTCCAAAACCCCGCCTTCGATCCGGGTGTGATGATTCAGGCGCTGCTCGGCGAACAGATCCAGCACCGAACCGCAGGCGCCGGTCTTGGGATCGGTCGCCCCGTATACCACCCGCGCCAGGCGCGCGTGCAGCATGGCGCCGGCGCACATGACGCAGGGTTCGAGGGTGACGAACAACTCGCACCCCGGCAAGCGGTAATTTCCCAGCGCCGCGGCAGCCGCGCGCAAAGCCACGATCTCGGCATGCGCGCTCGGATCGGCACGCCCTATGGGCTGGTTGAAACCGCTGCCGATGACTTCCTCGGCGCGCACCACCACCGCGCCCACCGGCACTTCGCCGCAGGCGCCGGCACGGCGCGCCTGCTCCAGCGCCAGCTGCATGAAATAGCGATCGCGCTCGGACACGATCCTAGTCCGCCGTCACTTGCGCCCAGCAGTTGGGCGTTTCGTGCAATACCAGCTTCACCAGGCGCAGGCCGGTGCCGTAGCGATCCTGGTAAGCCGCGTTCAGGATATCGAAGGCAACGCGCGCCAGATTCTCGACCGTGGGGATCAGGGGAATCACCACGGTCTTGTGGCCGGGCAAGCTTTCCAGGAATTCCCTGACCACGGTGTCCTTGTCATAGGTGATGAAGGCGTGGTCCCAGACATCGACCAGATGTTCCTTGGCGATCGCCTTGACGTCGGAAAAATCCATGATCATGCCGTGGTCGGAACTGCCCTCGTCCTCGATCACCGCTCCCGTGAGCGTGATCTCCAGACGATAGCGATGGCCGTGCAGATTGCGGCACTGGCTCTTGTGATCGGGAATCCGATGCCCGGCATCGAATTCAAGTTTGCGGGTAATGGTCAACATCCGTATGCGCTGCCTATCAAGGTATCAGGGAAGGTATCAGGGTATCTGCAATATTTTGTGGGTCTGGATACTCAGCTGCCAACGCGGATCGCGCTGGCAAGCCTCGATGGCCAGACGGGTATTTTTGGCGAGGTCGGGGCCGTCCATGGGTTGCAGGTAGAAATGCGCAAAGTCCAGTTGCGCATAGTCATCCAGCGCCTGCCCTTCCTGCGGCACCACCACCTTCAGTTCGCTGCCGCTGCGCAAGCGCAGCTCCGCCCCCATCTTGGGACTCACGCAGACCCAGTCCACGCCTTCGGGTAACGGCAGGGTGCCATTGGTTTCCACCGCCACCTCGAAATCGTGCGCATGCAAGGCCTCGACCAGGGCGCGATCGAGTTGCAGCAAGGGCTCACCGCCGGTAAGCACCACATAGCGCCGTCCCGGCCGCTGCGCTCCCCACACGCCGGCGATGGCCGCCGCCAATTGCGCCGCGCTCGGGTACTTGCCGCCGTTGGCGCCGTCGGTGCCGACGAAGTCGGTATCGCAGAAACGGCATATCGCCTGGGCGCGATCGCTCTCGCGGCCGCTCCAAAGATTGCAGCCGGAAAACCGGCAAAACACCGCGGCGCGTCCAGCACGCGCGCCTTCGCCTTGCAGGGTGTAGAAAATTTCCTTAACGCTATATGTCAACGGATGGTCTCGCTTGTCCAAAAATCCACGCACGGCGGGCATGCCGGTGGCGAGCGCTATTTTCTCACCTATTGCGCACGGCGGCACGTTTCCGCTGCGGCCCATACTTATCGGAAGAATGCCGCAGGGCAAATCCGCAGGTCTTGCACGGGCGAACGATTGACGATCATCAACGCCGATTGTCGAACGCCATGTGTGTGCTCAACATTCCTGAACCGCTGGACATTACAGTGAATAAACACTCGACAGCACTATCGGGCGGTACTACCGCCAGCAAACCCTTTCAACCCAGCAACTCATTCTTCCAGGCAGAAAATCATGCGAGACTATCTTCGACTCTTTCTTTCTTCCCTAGTGATTGCCGTTGCTGCGGGCTGCGGCGGCTCAGGCGGCTCCGGTTCCGGCGCCACCGCGACTCCGCCACCAGAAAATCCCGGCGCGCCTGGACCGAACGTACCGGATCCGAATGTGCCCGACCCCAACGTTCCTGATCCGAACACTCCTGACCCGAACGTGCCGGATCCGAACGTGCCGGATCCGAATGTGCCCGACCCGAATGTTCCTGACCCCAACGAACCCGATCCGAACGAACCCGACCCGGAACCCGTCGTTGTGCCGCCCACTCCGCAACCGGTCGCCGGCGCGACCATGCTCATGTCCTGCGTCGACGGTCCCGACTTCCAATGCAGCGGCGCCAGCATCCTGCGCACCGAGTACGGCGTATCACTGACCGATGCCGGGGTGCAAGTCCAAAGCCGCTCGACCAGCGACCTGAGGGTGCCCAATCCGGATTCGGGCATCGCCTACGGCATGGCGCCGCTCACCGGCGGACTGGCCGAAATACGCCTGCAAAGGGACATCACCGGCCAAATCATCATGCCGGCCCTGCTGCTGTCGGAAATGGGGATCACCTGGGACCGCGTGAATGAAAGGCCAAGGATCGCCGATGTGTTCCGCACCACCCAAGGCCGTACCACCCTCGATCCCGACGGACGCCTGATCTTCGGAACCTTGCCCGACAGCTCCAATCTCGGCTTCTACGACTACGCGGTCCTGGGGCCCAACGCCACCCAGGTGAACTACGCCAACAACTCCTACTTCCCGCGCATCGATCCGCCGCGCTGCGAAGTTGGGGTCGTGGTATGCCCGACGCTGGAAACCACAGGCATGGAATTCAGCCTGGGCGACTGGGTGACCGGCGGCAGGGAAGCCGATCTGATGCACGTCTCGCGGCTGCATTCCGATGGCGACCTGTTTGCCGGCAATGGCCTGCCCGACATCAACGGCAACCCCACGTATCTGCCCGATGGTACCGGCTTCGGCACCGCCTACCCCGGCTTCAAGGGTTACCGCGAACTGTATAACTGGGGCTACCAGTACGCCAACCTGAGCATGTGGCTGACCCAGGATACGGTGGAGATCATCGAGTTCGCCGGCCCCGGCAACGAGCACAACAAGCAGCGGCGCGGTTTCGTGACCTTCGGCCAGGTGACTCCCGCGGCCGATGTGCCGACCACTGGAAGCGCCAGCTACCTTGGCCTGGCGTACGGCCT
>Ga0182745_1004974_pt1 | contig 10954 bp, 9 predicted proteins | sample eDN3rd30CKraftBY_FD_128523 | JGI IMG/M metagenome (GOLD analysis project Ga0182745, IMG submission 128523) | Enriched backyard soil microbial communities from Emeryville, California, USA - eDNA 3rd pass 30_C Kraft BY (version 2) (version 2) | ecosystem: Environmental > Terrestrial > Soil >... | reverse complement strand
CTTGCCACAGGTGAGGAACACGGCGAACCCCCTCCACGTCGGCCCGGCTGGTAACCCTTGGCTCTCGCCCATTCTGGTTGAGCTGGCCCAGGCAAGGGCCGCTTCCAGGAAGTCCTCGATCGTGACGTTTTCCCAACCATCGGTTCCGGAGCCATAAGCGCTGCTCGGTTCGTGCCTCTCCGCGGCAACGGCCGCGCGGCGGTCCGCGGCCAACGCGGCGACGAACGTGAGGAACGACTCGCGGTCATGGACCACCGTCGGGTCGAGCGGGTCGGAGTTTGTGTCCACACTCGATCTCGCATTGGACGGCCATTCAGTCGTCAGTTTATGTATGGAATTAAAAAGTCATCGCGTCGAATGGTGGTCTCGGGCGAATGTCAGGGGACACCAATTGGTAACCGGGGCCTGCTCAAAGCCGATTGAAGGGTCCAAGGGGGGAGAATTTTCAGGCAGCACTCCCCCCTGCCCTGGGTTCAACGGTTCCTGTGTTGCTTGTAGCCGGGGGTGACCTCGGCCACGTTGGGTTTCACGTCCACGTCTACCTTGCCGGTGACCCAGTTCAGGGCTCCGACGAGAAGCCCCTGGTAGAGGGGGTTGGCCCAGACGTCTTCACGGTGTCCCATTGAGGTGTAGAAGACTCGTCCCTTGCCATGGAGGCGAGCCCAGGTTTCGGGGAAGTTCGGGCGGTCGTAGGTTTTGTTGTTCCCCTGGGTCCGCTCCATGGTCGAGGTGTCCTGGACCATGATGACGTGGAGGTCGTCCTGGAAGTTCTTGAGCGAGTACCACTCGTCGAGAATCTCGAAGGAGGAGCCGAAGGCCTTCGCGCCCGGAAACGCGGGGGAGGTGACGAGGATCTTCGACTTCTGCTGGGCGCCGTGGACGATGAACTCGCCGCCGATCATCTCGATGTAGGGGTCGAGGTGGTCGTCGGACGCGCTATGGAAGGTGTCGGTCGCGCAGTGCATGCCGATGAACCCCTTGCCATTCTTGATGGCGTCGAGGAACGCGGCCTTGCCTTCCTTGCTCATGGGGGGGCTCTTGTCGTCTCCAGGCGTGGTCAGGTCGCCGGTGGTTTCGAAGGCGAAGGCGTCCCATTGGCCAATCTTGTCCGGCTCGAACTCGCGCCCGTCCTTCGTGGCGACCACCTCGAAGCCGTGTTCCTTCCCGATCTCGGTCAGGATCCGTTCCGCATGCGCCAGGGCGTCCCCTTGTCGCTTCACGACGGAGTGGATGAACCGCGAGCTCTTGGTGAAGAAGAGAACTTTCTTGGGCTTGGCGGAATCCGCGAAGAGGCTGTGCGGGGCCGCCGCCGAGCCGAGCAGCGCGGCACCGGTTGCGAAGAGCATCTCTCGACGATTGAGATCCATGTCGGCCTCACCCTCATCTTAATGAAGTTGGACGATCCTCGAGACACGATCGGATAGAGTCGATCGCGCGACGACCGGCATCGTAGCGGGAAAGAGACCTGACTTCCCGAAAAATCCGACCTGGTCGCCTGGTGAAGGGAGTAGAGAGCCCGATCTTGATTTCGATCGATCCGGCTTTGAGTGAGGTTGGGTCCCTGGAGTTGGGTGCGAGTGTGGAAATGGTTTGAAGAGTGAAAATAGGTCGCCTGGATGCATCCCTTTGGCAGGCCAAGTTTTTGCTTGCGAACCGCTTACCGAGCCGTTAAGCTTTGGGTCGTCATTTAAGTGACTTCTAAAGGAAGTGTCGACCTAAGTTGCCAAGAATTGGGTTGATGCGACCGCTGACGATGTCGGCCGTGATTTGAAGGACAAGGTCCCTTGAGAATCCGGCCACTGAGGTCGGGGAGAAACGATACGGATGTCACAACTTACCCAGACGCGCAACGCCTCGGACCAAGTTCAGCTCGCGAAGCTCTGCTCCACGATTCGGGGCAAACTCCAGTTCATGGATTACTTGGTTCGCGCGGCAGTCGCGGACGTCGAGCGCTTCCAGGAAGAACCCGAAGCAGGGACGCGAATTTTCATTCGGCAGTTGATCGAGATGCACGCCTCGAATCTGACGGTCGAATGCGAAAACATGCGCCTGATCAATGAACTGTGCGGTCAGCTCGAAGCGATCGTGAACCAGACGCCAACTTCGTTCGACCCCCACACAACCGGATCGTTCGACAACGGTGCGCCGGACTCGTACGAGGGGCAGAATGGAGAAGCCGTATGAGCAGCGACGCCACCGAACTTCAGGAAGATAACACCTACTCGCGAGGACGTGAGTCGATGTCAACGCTCGATCCCTCCTCGAAGGCCATGACCGTCGGGTCGATCTCGCCCGAGCTCTTGCGCTCGCTGGCCGACGTCAAAGGGCAGGCCCAGTTCCTTCTCTACCTGGCCGACCAGATTGAAGAGTCGCTCCAGCAGCTTGGTAGTGAGAACGACTCCTGCCATGGAGCCTTCCTCTGCAAGGTCCTTGGCATGTACTCCAGCCAGCTTGAAACCAAGCACCAGGGGCTCGGAGACAAGATTGCCGAAGCCTGCCAGGAAGTTTATGTGACGGTGCGCGAATACGACGCCGTTTGATATCGGTCTCCTTCGATTCCTGATACAAACCAAAGCCCGGGTCCGCGTTTCCAATGAGACGCGGACCCGGGCTTTTTGCTGTGATGAAGGCAAATCCCTGTTTTTCCGAGGCGGAAGCGTGAGCGACGCTGTCAGTAATGCAAATCCCCTGTTTTTCGGCGATCATCCGTCTCTGTAAGGCAAATTCCCTGATTTTCCGAGGCGGACGCGTGAGCGACGCTCCACGGGACGCCTTGCGGCCGGAACGTGATAAGCAGCCCCGTCTCGTCGCCGTGGAACTCGCTCCAGGCGGCTCGGTTCATTCTGATTTTGGCACTTAGCTCAGATGGCTCGGTTCAAGCGGGAGCGGCCGAGGAATCGATCGACTCCCAGCTTCAAGATGATCCAGAGGGCCTGGACCGCCTCCCACTGGTTGATCTTGGAGACGCCCGATCTTCGGTTCTTGAACAGGATGGGGGTCTCACCGAGGCGACATCCCACCACTCGGCACCAGTAGAGAATCTCTTCCTGGAACGAGTAGCCACGCGATCGGATTCGGGCGAAGTCGATTCGTCTCAGGTGTGAGACGCGATAGCAGCGGAAGGCGCCGCTATTGTCCTTGGTCCTCAGGCCAAGCAGGAGCCGGGCGTACCAGTTGATGCCCGAGCTCATGAACTTGCGCTTGAGGTTGAATTCCCCTTCCACCGCCCCCCCTTTGACGTACCGCGAGCCGATCATGACGTCGTGGTCGTTCATCCCTTCCAGAATGGCGGGGATGAACTCCGGTGGGTGGCTCCCATCGGCGTCCAGGTTCAGCAGGATGTCAAAGTCATTGTCGATGGCGAACTTCATTCCATCGAGCATGGCGGATCCCAGCCCGAGCTTCCCCGGGCGGTGGATGATATGGATGCGCGGGAGCGTGGCTTTGAGCTCCTCGGCAAGCTTACCGGTGCCGTCGGGCGAATTGTCGTCAATGACGAGAATTGAGGATTCGGGTGCGACGTCTCGGATTTCCGAGATCAGGTCGCGAAGGTTCCCAGCCTCGTTGTACGTGGCCAACGAGACAAGGAGACGCTGTGGGGTTTCTGACGAAACCTGCGGTGGATTCGGCACAGTCTGCACATCCCTGTAGAGCGGATTAAGCCGATTCACATCATCCCGATAGAAAGCGATGTTATCCGAAATCAATACAATGCGCCAAGGCTTAACGGCTGGGCCGGCAATTCTGAATTTTTAATGGTTCGCGGGGAAGGAGGGGCGTGTAGGGGCGGACGTGAGTCGAGGAGGGGAGTTTGAAGCGGGAAGAAGAAGAGAAAAGCAGGTGCCGCTTTTCGGAGGCGCCCGCCCGTACGGTTTGAGAACCGCTTGGGACAGAATCGACCGCCGTTGTTGCTCTCCTCGGGAAAGAAGAGCTACTGGGAGCACCAGTTGGACATTGGGCGGCACCTGCTTTTCGGAACGGCGGCGACCCTCGACGCCGTGATAGGCGACGATCGCGGGCCACTAACAAAGCTTTCGGTTTGCTTCGCTCCGTTTCATCAGTCGATCCTACCGGAGTTTGTCGAATTTCCGCTTGGGTATTTCCTACGATCCTCAAAACCCGACCCCGAAATTCGCCGGGCGCGCACGGACGAGACCCCCTGGGTTTCACGAACTGGCCGAAGCGCAAGTTGTGCGTGGACTGATGTCTTGAAGCAGCCATATTAGCCGTGATCGCGTCCCTGCCGGGTCATGGAACGGCCTCTATCCCATTCATCGGTTCTGGTCCTGGACGAGATGTCCAGGAGCGCTCGGTTCGAAAAGCGAACGGGCGCCTGGTTATGCGTCTCGTGGATGCCTCGCCCGTGTGAAGAGCTGGCCATAGGGGGCGAATTCTTGGTGCTGGTCGGCCCAGACCCCCGGCGGAATCACCAGGTCGTCTCGCTCCTGCCCGAGCGGGGACGTGTCGAACTCTTCCTCTTCTCCCGCGGATAGGGGAGGCGGGACGCTGGAATCTGAGGGATTCGAGGGGGGGGCTACTTCGAGTTCCTGGGCACGCCCCTCGTTGCGAGTCCACTCCTCCCAGGCCTGGAGGGCGGCGTACCGGTCGTGGATTGTTTCCTCCTCGGGGAGCGACTCTTCTTGATGAGTCTCCATCTCCGACAAGGGGGACGCCACTTCCAGCCCTTCATCTCGTTCGACCGCTTCGGAGGTTTCCTCAGACTCAGGCGCCCAGCCGACCTCGATCATCCCGTCTTCCATTCGCAGCGGCGGCTTCGACTCTCCGAGCACAGGTGTTTTCCAACCCGGCCCGGCCGATCCATCGTCCACGTTCAAATGGCTGGGCGCTACGTCACGGTCGCTGTTCAACGAGGGACGAGGCGTCGTCTTCCGCTCCGGAGTGGTCAACGTCGGGGCCGAGGCCGGTCTGACCCGCCATCGGCGCGGCTCCGAGGCAACCCGAAGCCGGATGCGATCCAATGCTCGCTTCGGATTCCCGCTCGACTGCTGGTAGAGCTGCTCCCAGTCGCCTCCAGCCTGTCCAGCCGCGTCCGGTTCGATCCGAGTGAGCAAGGAGCGCAGCTCCTCGATGTCCAGCCTTCGCAGGTGAACCCGCGCGGCGATCCGACGGTCTAATGCCGCGAGGGGGCGAGTGGCGAGTCGTCGAGCGAACTCGGTCTGTCCCAGGAGCATCAGCCCGGCGAAGCCATCGGCCTGGCCGAGTCGGTTGGAGAGGAGCCGCACCTCGTCGAGAAACGCGACGGACGCCCCTTGCACCTCGTCGATCGTGACGAACCACCCCGTTCCGTCCGCGGCTCCAACCTCGAGAAAGCTCGCCAGCTCAAGGCGGGCGTCGCAAAGGTCGCTTGCCCTGGGGAGTCCGAGCTCGTGCCCGATCATCCGATAGAGATCGGCCGGCCCATTGGCCGGAGATGGGGCAATCGTAATGCCTCGCCAGTCGCTGGGGACCTGCTCCTGAACGCGGTTACTCAGCCACGTTTTACCGAGCCCGGCATCACCGGTCAGCAAAACCAGGCCAAGTTGCGCTCTCAATGCGGGGACGATCCCCTTTAGTGCATGGAGTCGGCTTGGAAGGATAAACTCAGAGGCATTCGCCACTCTTTCTTGATCCTGGTCCCAAGGATTCGCCCAAGCTTGATCCATCGCGATTCCCTTCTCATCCTCGAAAGGCGACCTTCGCCGGTCGTGTCGAGCCCGTCCTGGTGGGGCGATTCGGTTCGAATGCGAGGTTGGCCGACGCACTGCGATGCCTTGAAAAGTGATTCCCTCTCCATCGAGTTATCGGAGAGGATCACCTGGAGCTTGAACCCGTCGCGTACGTTCCGCCATTCGGACAGGTTTCACACGCCAACGAGTCCAAGGGGTGTTCGGTGTGGTGGGCTCGGGTTACAATGCCCTCCCCCCTAAACCAGCCGAACGTCGCCGCTTGCGTCTGAGCCAAGGCTGGACGTTCGAATATCCTTGTCGAGAAAGTGAACCGGGGTAATGAGCGAATGGGCCATCCGGGTCAAGGACCTCCGCAAGCAGTATCGCGGTCGCGACCAACCAGTTGACGCCGTCAATGGGATCGACCTGGATATTCCGGTGGGGGAATGCTTTGGGCTGCTCGGTCCCAACGGAGCGGGCAAGACGACCACCGTTGAGATCCTGGAAGGTCTGAATCAGCCGACTTCGGGGGAAGTGGAAATCCTCGGGATGAATTGGCTGGGCAATGAAGCGGCGATTCGCGAGCGAATCGGCGTAACGTTGCAGGAAACCCGGTTCCCGGATAAGCAGACCGTGCGGGAATTGGTTCGCTTGTTTCGCAGCTTTTACCGAGAGGGGCTTGAGCCCGACGAGGTCCTGCGACGGGTCTCGCTGGAAGGTAAGTCCAACTCCTTCGTGGAACACCTCTCGGGGGGGCAGCAGCAGCGTTTGGCCGTCGCCATCGCCTTGGTTGGAGATCCCGAACTCCTGTTCCTCGATGAGCCGACCACGGGGCTCGACCCTCAATCGAGACGCCAGCTCTGGGATGTGATTCGAGGCCTTCAAGAACGAGGGCGCACGATCATCCTGACCACGCACTACATGGATGAGGCGGAACGCCTTTGCGACCGCGTCGCGATCATCGACCATGGGAAGGTGATTGCGTTGGGTTCTCCTTCGAGCCTCATCGCCCGTCTCGGAGGCGAGCACGTCGTGGAGTTCGCGCTGGCGGAGCACGTTCAGCCGCTCGATCCGGCCACCTTCAACGAGCTCCCAACCGTCCGAACCTGCCGGACCGAGGCGGACGGCTACTGCATGACCGTGGGTGAACCTCACCTGGCCATCCCCGCCCTGCTCAACCTCCTTGAACGAGAGGAGCGACCTCTCGCTCGATTGACCACCCGGCAGGTCAGCCTCGAAGATGTCTTCGTCGCGCTCACCGGGCGTCACCTGCGCGATAATGAGCAAGAGGAAAACCAGGAGAAACGCCCGGGCCGATCTCGTCGCGGCCGTCGGAAGAAACGCTCCGCGCGGGACGAAGAACGCCCTTGAGCCGGTGCGATGGCGAGGCCTCCTCCTCCATTCGTCTCTGTTTCGCGCGAAGCGGACCTGCATTCCAAGCGGAACAAGCCTGGGATGTGGCCGAAAAAGTTTTCAATTGATTATGCGATGTCGCGTTGCCGAATCGATGTCACCCAAGGGTTCGCTGATGACCAGCCGGCTCGTGGTGCTTCTCCCTCGCGTTTGAGATGGGGCAAAAGTCCGGTGCGCGTGTTCCGATCGTGATCCGAGCGACGCATACCGGATTGTCAGCGGCTCGCCCCGTTGAGGTTGAAGACAGACGTCGAGTTTGGAGCTGCCAGGCGGAATTGCAGAGTATCGATCAAATCACTCAGAGCGAATTATGTCTCATTCATTGCGTGAGCTCTACCTGAGCCGGCTTCGCGAGTTCTATCGCCAACCTGCCCGGATCTTCTGGGTCTACGGATTTCCGACCATTCTAGCCGTGGGGCTCGGGTTCGCCTTTCGAAGCCGTCCTCATGAGAACGTGCAGGTCGACCTGATCTCGAACGCGCCCACAAGCTCAGTGGTTGAAGGCACCTTGCACGACTATGACACGAAGGCCAGGCAATCTCAGCAAGGGGGACTTCAGCTTCGCGTGGGAACCGCCGAAGAGTCGAACCGGCGGCTCATGACCGGAAAGACCCCCTTGGTGATCGAGCCGGTCGACTCTCACTATGTTCGGTATCATTTTGACCCGACTCGCCCGGAAGCGATTGCCGCCCGAGGCACTGTGAACGATATACTCCAACGCGCCGCGGGCCGGACCGACCCGATTCGTGCCGAGGACGTTGAGGTTACCGAGCCCGGTTCACGCTATATCGACTTCCTGATCCCAGGATTGATCGGGTTGAACACGATGGGCGGGGGGCTTTGGGGGATTGGCTTTCTGCTTGTCAACTTTCGGATCGCCAAGCTCCTCAAGTGCATGATCGCCACCCCTTTGCCAAAGCGGAACTTTCTGCTTGCGCTGCTGGGGGCCCGTTTAACGTTCCTGATCCCCGACCTGGGGGTGCTCTTGATCCTTGGCAACCTGGCCTTCGGGGTCCCCATTCGGGGCAGCCTGCTGCTGGTTATTGTGATCGATGTCCTCGGCGCCCTGGCGTTCGCCGGGATTGGCTTGTTGATCGCCAGCCGGGCGCAAACCACCGAGACCGTCAGCGGCCTCATGAACCTGGTCATGCTGCCGATGTGGCTCCTCTCAGGGGTTTTCTTCTCGTCCGAGCGGTTCCCCGCCGCGATCCAGCCCTTGATCCAGAGCCTTCCCTTGACCCAGCTCATCAGCGGGTTGCGCCGGGTGATGCTCGAAGGAGCGGGATGGCTCGACGTGGCCCCCGCTCTCGCCATCCTCTCGGCCTGGTCGATCGTGACCTTTCTCCTGGCCCTGAAGATTTTCCGTTGGACCTGAATCGGCGCCCCCCTCGCGGTTCAGAACCGGATTCCTGAAAAGGCCCCCTCGGTCGCTTCCATAACTCAAGATCGGGGGCCGATTCAAAGGCGGAACCGGGACCTCGGAGATCAGGTGGCAGAAGCAGGTCGCCTTGGCCAGAGTTTCATAATCGAGGAACTCCGTGGTGGATTGAAGCGGGATCGCTTCAAGCTTCTCGGCCCGATGGATCCGGCAAGGGGAGTGAATGTCAAGGACCGGGACCGCGAAGATCGGCTTCCAGAGACGCCGAAAGAGCCAACGTCTCACATGCTCCGGCCAAGGCCCGGTGCGTTGGCCAATCACATGGTCGCACGTGTCGATCGAGCTCAGCAACGGATCGAGATGTTCTGGGGTCCAGAGTTCGTCGGCGGTTGTTACCAGGACGAGCGGTTGGCCGCACCCTTCGAGTCCTTGCTCGAGTGCGCGACCCCAACCGCGGCCGCCGACCGGCACGATGACGCTTTCGACTTCCCTACCCCGCTCCTGGATCATGCCTTCGAGCGAAGCCACGATCTCTTCCGCCTTCTGGACGTTCCCCTGGCTCAGCAGGATCACGCGGATGCCCGCGCCTGTCCTCGGCTCTCGATGGTAGTGAGCTTCGACGGGGTCGATGGGTTCGTCGAGCGTGGACATTCCAACTCCGGACGGGCTCAGAAATTACGCAGGCTCGACAAGGGGGGAGGCACGAGGCCCACACCCCCGAGTTCGTTCACACGGACGCCGACCCTGACCCATTCCACTCCGAGCACTCAATCAATCGAGCTCGGAGCGGAATCTCCTCGTCCTGCTCAGGCAGGTTGAAGCGACAACCAGCGCTCCAGGGCGTCCCGGAAGATCGCCTGAAGTCGGCGGCTCAGTGGACCTGGCTCGCCTCCTGAGATCAAGGTGTCATCAATCCGAATAATGGGGAGCACTTCGATCGTGGTGCCTGCCAGAATCGCCTCATCCGCCCCTTTTAGCGCTTCCAGGCTGATTCGAGCATCGCGGTAAGGGACACCCGAGTCGGTCGCGGCCTTGATCAGGAACCGTCGGGTCGTGCCTGGCAAGGTTCCGTGATCTTCGGGGGTTCCCTCCAGCCAGCCGTCGCGAATCCAGAGTACCGAGCTATGCGTCGCCTCGGTCACGAGCCCCTGTTCGTCGACGAGGACCGCCTCGAAGCAGCCCGCCCGGTGCGCTGCGTCGTGAGCGATGACGTTCGCCAGCAAGTTCGTCGATTTCACATCGCAACGCCGCCAGCGCTGGTCGGGATGGCTGATTGTCGAGACCCCCGTCTCCCGACTCTTCGCGGCTTGCGCGTCGTCGTAGGGACGGATCACGATCAATTCCGTGGGAGGAACGGGGGGCTCGGGAAAGGCATGCGCCCGAGGCGCGACACCACGGGTCAGGTGGAGATAGGCGGTCCCCTCCTGAATCCCACTTTCCTGAATCGTCCGCAGGGTCCTCTGCTTCAAGGCGTCCACGTCCACCTTGGGAAACACCATTTCCTCGAGGCTTCTCCGGAGCCGGTCGAAGTGTTCGGTTTCCAGCCAGCACCGCCCTTGATAGATGCGCAAGACCTCGTAAACCGAATCACCGAAAAGGAAGCCACGGTCCCAGATCGGGATCTTCGCGTCTTCCACGGAAACAATCTGACCATTGAGGCAGGCCAAAGGCTCCATCAGGCCGACTCCCTACGTCGTGCATCGTTTTGGAATGGGTGAGCCAGCGCGGCGGAGGCGGACCAAAGGAGGCCGACTTCTCAGCATTTCCATCCGGCGGGCGGGACTTGAGTCATCTGGGGAGAGCTCGAGAGCTCCCTTTGCCCTTTTTAAGATAATCCGGACACCTATCGATGGGCAATGGATCGAGCCCTCGCTTTCCGGTACTTCTCTTGTGGTTCAGAACGCAAATTCATCCCACCCCGTGGATTGGGTCTCGACCGTTGAACCAACAGGCGCTTGCTCGTGTCGGCTAAGGGAATCTCGATCCTCAATCCCACTTGGCCCCGTTCGGTCGTTGTTTTCTGAAACCGGATGTTGTTGGACCTGCCCCTCCTTTTCTCGTTGAGCCAAGCTCATGTTGCTCTCGATTACAGCCAAGACCCAGCCTGCCACCGACCTCGGCTATCTGCTTCACAAGAACCCGGGCCGATCGCATCATTTCGAGCTGAGCTTTGGTCAAGTCCACGTCTTCTACACGGAAGCGGACACAAGTCGATGCACTGCCTGCCTGTTGCTCGACGTCGACTCGGTGGGGATCGTTCGAGGCAAAGGACAGTCCGACCGCCAGCTCGCCCAGTATGTCAACGACCGCCCGTACGTGGCCTCTTCGTTTCTCAGCGTCGCGATTGCGCAGGTCTACGGCTCCGCCTTGCAAGGCCGCTGCAAGGAGCGCCCAGAGCTAGCCTCGGCGCTCCTTCCGCTATCGGCTCGGCTCGATGTCGTTCGGGTCCGGGGAGGCGAAGGCTTCTTGAGAAGGGTTTTCGAGCCGCTGGGGTACG
>Ga0182745_1004973_pt1 | contig 10955 bp, 9 predicted proteins | sample eDN3rd30CKraftBY_FD_128523 | JGI IMG/M metagenome (GOLD analysis project Ga0182745, IMG submission 128523) | Enriched backyard soil microbial communities from Emeryville, California, USA - eDNA 3rd pass 30_C Kraft BY (version 2) (version 2) | ecosystem: Environmental > Terrestrial > Soil >... | reverse complement strand
TTTCCGCAGCTGGGCGCGCCGCTGGGCTTCATTTGTTCGGCCGGAATTTTCCTGTTGCTGACCCGGCTGCTGGACGATGCCGCGTTCCTGGCCTGGGGCTGGCGCGTTCCCTTCGTGGCCAGCGCCTTGCTGGTGTTCGTCGGGCTGTATGTGCGCCTGCGCCTGTCCGAAACTCCCGCCTTTCAGCGGGCGATCGACAACAACGAGCGGGTCCGCCTGCCCGCATTGACGGTGTGCGCGCAGCACACCGGCACCCTGGTGTTGGGCACCCTGGCCGCGACGGCAACCTTCGTGGTGTTCTATCTGATGACGGTGTTCTCGCTCAGCTGGGGCACCACGGCGCTGGGCTTCACGCGCGAACAGTTCCTGGTCCTGCAAATGATCGCAGTGCTGTTCTTCGCCTTGACCATTCCCCTGTCGGCGGTGGTGGCCGACCGGTACGGGCGGCGCGGCATGCTGATCGCGGCGACAGTGGGCATCATGGTGTTCGGGCTGTGTTTCGAGCCGCTGTTCGGCGGCGGCGGCTGGCTGGGCGCCGTGGTGTTCCTGAGCATCGGCCTGGCCTTGATGGGGCTGACCTATGGTCCGCTGGGCACGGCGCTGGCCGAGTTGTTTCCCACCGCGGTGCGCTACACCGGCTCCTCGCTGACCTTCAACCTGGCCGGCATCGTCGGGGCTTCGCTGGCCCCGTACCTGGCCACCTGGCTGGCGGTGCATTACGGCATCGCCTCTGTGGGCTATTACCTGACGGCCGCCGGGACTCTGACCCTGGTGGCGCTGCTGCTGCTCGGCCGGCGCCGCCAGCTCGACCGGCGCCGCCAGAGTGACGTGGCATGAGGTGACATGAGGTGGCAGGGGGGGCTGACAGGGCGACTGGGAGCCTAATCGGCGGCCCGTGAGGGGGTGTTCTGCGCTAAAATAGGCGGCTTGACCTTCATTGGACCATCATGCTCGCCACCTCCAACGTCACCATGCAGTTCGGCGCCAAGCCGCTGTTCGAGAACGTCACCGTCAAATTCGTCGATGGCAACCGGTATGGCCTGATCGGCGCCAACGGCTGCGGCAAATCCACGTTCATGAAAATCCTCGGCCGTGAGCTGGAACAAAGCTCGGGCGAGGTAATGCTGCAGAACGGCCTGCGGCTCGGGCGCCTGCGCCAGGATCAATTCGCCTACGAGGACGAACGCGTGCTCGACGTGGTGATGCAGGGCCACGTGGAAATGTGGCACGCCATGAAAGAGCGCGACCTGATCTACGCCGATGCCAACGCCACCGACGAGGACTACATGAAGGCGGCGGAGCTGGAAGCGAAGTTTGCCGAGTACGGCGGCTATGACGCCGAGGCGCGCGCCGCGAGCTTGCTGACCGACGCGGGCATCGATGCAGCGTTGCACAACGGTCCGATGCGCGAAGTGGCGCCGGGCTGGAAGCTGCGCGTGTTGCTGGCGCAAGCGCTGTTCTCGCGGCCCGACGTGCTGCTGCTGGACGAACCCACCAACAACCTGGACATCAACTCCATTCGCTGGCTGGAAGGCGTGCTCAACAACTACGACGCCACCATGATCATCATCAGCCACGACCGGCACTTCCTGAACCAGGTGTGCACGCACATGGCCGACCTGGACTATGGCCAGCTCAAGATCTGGCCGGGCAACTACGATGACTTCATGCTGGCATCGACCCAGGCGCGCGCCACGGTCGAAGCCGCCAACGCCAAGGCCAAGGACCGTATCTCTGATTTGCAGGAATTCGTGCGGCGCTTCTCGGCCAATGCCTCCAAGGCGCGCCAGGCCACCTCGCGCCTGAAGCAGATCGACAAGATCAAGATCGAGGAGATCAAGCCATCCTCGCGCCAGAACCCCTACATCCGTTTCGAGCAGGAAAAGAAGCTGTATCGCAACGCGGTGAGCGTCGAGGGCCTGGGTTTCACCTATCCGGGCGCCGATACGCCGGTGCTCAACAACCTGAACTTCAACGTCGAGGCGGGCGAACGCATCGCCATCATCGGTGCCAACGGCATCGGCAAGACCACCTTGATGCGGCTGCTGGCAGGCGATCTGCAGCCCACGCGCGGCAAGATCGAATGGGTGGAGAACGCCAAGCTCGGCTACATGCCGCAGGATCCGCAGGCCGAATTCGCCGAGAAACTGGATTTGTTCGACTGGATGAGCCAGTGGCGCACCAAGGCCGACGACGAACAGATCGTACGCGCCACGCTCGGCCGGCTGCTGTTCTCCGGCGAGGAGACCCGCAAGCAGGTCAAGGTGCTGTCGGGCGGCGAGAAGGGCCGCATGATCTACGGCAAGCTGATCATGAGCCGGCCCAACGTGCTGCTGATGGACGAGCCCACCAACCACATGGACATGGAAACCATCGAATCGCTGCAGATCGGCGTCGAGAAATATCCCGGCACGCTGATCTTCGTGTCGCACGACCGCGAGTTCGTCGGTGGCATCGCCAACCGCATCATCGAGATCCGCGACGGTGGCACGCTGGTCGATTTCAGCGGCACTTACGACGAATACCTGCGGTCCCAGGGCATCGATGCCTGATGCCCATCAGGGCCTGCTGATATCCATCGAGGCCTGGGGCAGGGGATTTCGCAACTTTACTTGCCGTGACCGCAGTGGCGGCGCGGCGTTTTCCAGCTGACAGTTCAGAGGTTATCGAGATGACGATCAAGCGCATTCAAGTGGGTCCCCGCATGAGCCAGGCCGTGGTTCACAATGGGGTGGTGTACCTGGCTGGCCAGGTGGCGCGTGACGCCAACGTACAGAGCGTTGCCGGCCAGACCCGCATGATCCTCGAACAGATCGACAAGCTGCTGGCCGAAGCCGGCACCAGCAAGGACAAGTTGTTGACCGCCTCGATCTGGCTGGCCGACATCAAGGGCTTCGCCGAAATGAATTCCGAGTGGGATCAGTGGGTGGCGCAGGGCAACACCCCGGCGCGCGCCACGGTCGAGGCCAAGCTGGCCGCCCCGGCGTTCCTGGTCGAAATCGCCGTCAGCGCCGCGGTCGGCTGAAGCCACGGCTCCGGCCAAATCGGTTTGAATAGGGACGGGCGCGCTCGGCTATGCTAGGCCCATGCGCGCCCGTCACATCGAAGCGTTCCACGCCATCTATACCACTGGTTCGATCAGCACCGCGGCCCGGACCCTCAATGTGTCCCAGCCCTCGCTGAGCAAGGTGCTGAAGCACGCCGAGGACCAGCTCGGTTTCCCCTTGTTTCGCCGGGTGAAGGGCCGGTTGACGCCTACCGACGAAGCGCACGTACTGTTCCGTGAAGTGGCCGACGTGCAGCAGCGGCTCGGCTCGCTGCGCCGGACTGCCCGCAACCTGCGAGGCGGCAAGGGCGGGCATTTGCGAGTGGCCGTGTTGCCGTCGCTCGGCCTGGGCGTAGCACCCGCGGCCATCGCCAGATTCCGTAAGCAGCACCCCGAGGTCACCTTCGAGGTGATGACGCTGCATCATGACGAAGTGCCGCGCGCTTTGTACGAGCGCAGCTGCGAGCTTGCCGTTGCCTATGACCTGGCGCCGCATCCGCAGCTCAACGCCATCGAGATCGGGGTGGGTGAAGTGGTCATCCTGTTTCGTCGTGACGATTTCCCCATGCTGCCGCGCCGGCTCGACCTTGGCTGGCTGCAAAAGCGCGACATCGTCGGGTTGTCGTCGAGCGGGCCGGTGGGCGACCTGTTCGCGACGGCACTGGCGCAGCGCGAATTGCCGATCAAGGAAGTAGTGTCGGTACAAACCTTCTATCTGTCCGCCGCTCTGGTGCGGCAGGGCGCCGGCGTTGCCGTGGTGGACGAGTTGACGGCGCGCGCCAGTGTCGAGCAGGCCAATGGGGTGCTGGATTTTCGTCCGCTGGAGCCGGCGCTGAAATTCAGCATCACCGCGGCGCATCTCGAGGACCGCGCCCTGTCCGTGCTGGCCAAGCGCTTCCAGCAGACGCTGCAGACGGTGCTGACCGAAACGCTGGGCTGAGCTTGCTCCAGGTCTCATGGCCAGGATCATCGCCCGGGAATATCACCCAGGGTCATAGCTTGACGCTATGCCCGGCGGGCAGATCCGAATCGGTTGCGGCTATGGGCGGGTTCCAGGGCGCTTGTATGATGCCCGTCGGATCGCCGCGAGGGGGAGACATGACAGCAGGTGCAAGCAGCCCATGAAGCTGGATCTGGTGCAGACTCTGGCCCTGGCCGGAGTGGTGTTGTTCATCGGCTATGCGGTACGCCGCGTCCTGCCGATACTGGGACGCCTGAACGTGCCCGCGCCGGTCATCGGCGGCCTGCTGGCCGCCGTGGCTGTACTGGTGGCGCGCAAAACCGGCCTGCCGATTCCCGAGTACGACACCACGCTGCAGCGGCCGCTGATGGTCGCGTTCTTCACCACCATCGGTTTCTCCGCCAGCCTGGCGCTGCTGCGGGTCGGCGGGCCCAAGGTGGCGTCGTTGCTGGCCATCGTGACCGTATTCGCCATATTGCAGAATCTCGTTGGCATGGTGCTGGCCGTGTCGTTCGGTCTGTCGCCCTTGTTCGGTGTGCTGACCGGATCGGTAACCTTGACCGGCGGTCCGGCCACGGGCCTGGCTTTCGCGCCGCTGTTCGAGCAGGCGGGGATCACCGGCGCCGCGTCGATCGCGGTCGCCGCCGGCATGGCCGGTATCGTGCTGGGCGGGCTGGTGGGTGGCCCCGTTGGGACCTGGCTCATCGAGCGCAATGGCTTGCGTGGCGGGCGCGAGAAGGTGTCCGCTCATGTCGAGATGGTTGCCGACCTGGAACTCGACAGCTCGGAGCGGGTGGCCGCATCGGCGGCCGATGCCGACGACAGTGAACAGGTCTATGCGGCGCTCAAGACCATCGTGGCGGTGCTGGTGGCGATGTGGATCGGTTCCGGCATCAGCGCGTGGGTGGTCGCCGCCGGAGTCACTCTGCCCGAATACATCGGCGCCATGCTGGTGGCGGCGCTGATTCGCAATATCGACGATCGCACCGGCTGGTTCGGATTGTCGTCCCGCGCACTCGATCTGCTGGGCGCGGTGGCGTTGTCGTTGTTCCTGGTGATGGCGTTGATGACGCTCGATCTCACCCAGCTAGCCGGCCTCGCATTGCCGCTGCTGGTGATTCTGCTGGCCCAGGTGGTGGTGGCATCTCTGGCCTGCCTGTGGCCGGTGTTTCCCTTCATGGGGCGCGACTACGATGCCGCCGTCACCGCCGGAGGGTTCCTCGGCTTCATCATGGGCACCACCGCCAATGCCATGGCGGTGATGCGTTCGCTGGTCGAGCGTTTCGGCGCCGCGCCGCAGGCCTTTCTGGTGGCCCCGCTGGTCGGCGCATTCTTCCTGGATTTCACCAATGCCCTGATCATCACCGTGTTCCTGAATCTGTTCGGGCCGGGATAACCGTCGCGCTCCATCCGCGCGGCTCACGGATGGTAAAATCCCCCGTCCGGTCCGGTATGCCAGGAGGAAGTCGAGATGGACGTGGCGACGATTCAGAAACTGCTGGAGCCGCTGCTGCCCGGCCTGATGGGCGTGCGCCTGCTGGAGATGTCGGCCGAGCGCGTGCTGGCGGAAATGGAAGTGCGTCCGGAGCTATGCACGACGGGTGGCGTCCTGCATGGCGGCGCGTACATGACCTTCGCGGATACGCTGGGCGCCGTGGGAACCGTGCTCAATCTGCCACCCGGAACCAGTACCACCACCACCGACTCCAATACCAAGTTCATGGCCGGAGCCAAGGTGGGTACCAAGGTGCGGGGTGAGAGTGTTGCACTGCACCGCGGGCGCACCACCATGGTGTGGCAAACGTCCATCACCAATGCCGAAGGCCGGTTGTGCGCCCTGGTGACTCAGACCCAGTTGGTGATGGCCCGCAGCTGAGAGGCGGCCGGAGGCGTGAAACTTACGGAGGTATCCATGACTTATCGAGGCAGTTGTCATTGCGGGCGCGTGGCGTATGAAGTGGAGGGGACCATCGGCAGCGCGATGGCCTGCAACTGCTCCATGTGTCAGCGCAAGGGCTCGCTGCTGTGGTTTGTGCCGCGCGATCAGCTGCGTTTGCTGACACCTGAAGAGAACTCGGTGGCTTATACCTTTAACAAGCACGTGATCCAGCACCGTTTCTGCCCGGTGTGTGGTTTGCATCCCTACGCCGAGGGCGTCGATCCCAAGGGCAAGCGTGTGGCGGCCGTCAATGTGCGCTGCCTGGAAGACATCGACCTGGACAGCATCGAGGTGAGCAAGGTCGATGGCCGCTCGTTCTAGCAGCAAAGGTCGTCCGATCCCTCGCTAAAAACCAGCAGCCAGTCCGCCCAGGCACAGGGACTGTGCCCGCCGCCGACAGGTGGCGAGCTTCCGGCCAAAACCACGCTTTTGGCCGGAAGCCTGCGAGGGTCGTGGCCCCCCGCCGGGGGTTCCGCAGCATCACAGGATGCCCGATCCCTCGTCAAAATGTAGCGGCGAGTCTTCGAGCCGCTCCGCAGGCCAGCGTCCAGCCCAGGGCGCCGTGCCCCACGTTGAGATGGAGGCCCTGCAGGCGGGTGGCTCCCACCAGGGGTAGTCCCGAGGGGGTGGCTGGCCGCAATCCGGCCCAAGGTTCGAGCGGCGCATCGTAGTGAGCCGCCTCCGGCATGACTTCACGACCGAGCGCGACCAGGTCGGCGATGCGCTGCGGGACGATGGATGCATCGGTACCGGCGCAGTCGGCCAGTCCCGCGAGCCGGACGCGCCCACCCAGGTTGGCGAACACGATGCGCCGGTCCAGGTCGGTGACGCTGACCAGCGGCGGCCGGGAACCGGACGGCTGGGTGACGCTGTAGCCTTTCAACGGATAGATGGGCACCCGTATGCCGGTGCCGCTCAACAAGCGGCGGGTGCCGATCCCAGTGCAGGCGATCACGGCATCGGCTTCGATGGCACCGGCCGCGGTCTCGACACCGGTGACCCGGCGACCTTGCAGTCGCAGTCCGGTCGCCGTGACGCCGGTCTTGATATCGCACAGGCGTTTGGCCTGCAAATGATCGAACAGCCCTTGAGTGAACATTCGCGCGTCACCGACCTGATCGCTCTCGGAGTACGAGGCTCCGGCGATTGTGCCGCGCCAACCTTCCAGTGCCGGCTCGATGGCCTTGCATTCAGCGGGGCCGATGACGTCGACGCGTGCGCCGTGTTTGCCTTTCATGGCGGCGCGCCGCCGCAGGCCAGCGATGGTTTGCGCCGAGGCCGTGACCATGAGCTTGCCGGCCGGGCGATGATCGAAGTCAAGGGCGACGTCGGCCAGCAATCGGTCGAGCGCTTGCGCCGAATCGGCCGCCAGGCGTAGCAGCTCCAGCGTATTGCGATCAGCCTTGGCGCGGGTGCACTGCCACAGGAATTGCACGCCCCAGGGGATCAGCGCGGCGTCGATCCGGATGCGCATGCCGATGTCCCGGCCCAGCAGCAGCGACGGCAGCTTTCTGAGCATGCCGGGATCGGCCATCGTGTCGGTATAGGAATAAGAGAGCTGGCCGGCGTTGGCGAACGAGGTGTCCTGGGCCGGCTGCGAGTGGCGTTCCAGCAGGGTCACGTCATGGCCGCGTTGCGCGACGAAATAGGCGGTGGTGACTCCAACGACGCCCGCTCCAACGATAGTGACCCGCATGTGATCGGCAGCATTCCAAGGAGGTAAGAGTTCCTGGTTGCAATGCTAGCCGCGCTGCCGGAAGCGGATGATGGCAATCCGGGGGCTGCCCATGACCTGGGGTTATGGGCTGGGAGTCCGGGGCCGGCCCAAGCCTTGAGTTTCATACTGCGGACGCGTTGGGCTATTCTGAGCCAGCCCGTGCAATCGGGCACCGTGCCGCAAACGTTTCGCGACGCGGATTTGACAATACAGGCTCGTACCATCGTGACGCATTCAGACCAGATTTGTATCGTGGGTGCCGGGCAGGCGGGGGTGGAAGTGGCGCTGGCGGTGCGCCAGCAGGGCTTCACTGGCAGCCTGCTGATGATCGGCGAAGAGTCGCATCCGCCGTACCAGCGACCGCCGTTGTCGAAGGCCTATCTCAAGGGCGACTGCGAAGCTGCCATGCTGCACCTGCGACAGCAATCGGCCTATGAGCGCGCCAATCTGCAGTTCCTGCTGAATACGCGGGTCGAGCGCATCGATCCCAAGGCCAGGACCCTGACCTTGGCGGACGGGCGCGAACTGGGATATTCGAAGCTGGCGCTTACCACCGGTGGCCGGGTCCGCAAGCTTGCGCTCGTGGATACGGCCCGAGCCGAGCAGGCGCCCAATTTTCATTACCTGCGCACCATTGACGATGTTCTGGCCATTCGCGAACGCTTCGTTGCCGGCCGGCGGCTGGTGGTGGTGGGTGGCGGCTACATCGGATTGGAAGTGGCCGCCTCGGCGGTGGCGCGTGGCGTCAAGGTTACCGTGCTGGAAACCGCGCCGCGGGTGCTTGCCAGAGTGACGGCGCCCGACATGTCACGTTTCTATGAGCAGGTGCACCGGGAGGCCGGTGTCGATCTGCGCACCGGTGTCGAAGTCGTCGGTTTCGAGTTCGGGGCCGCCGGCGAGGTGACCGGCGTGAAATGCGGTGACGCAACGGTGGTGCCAGCCGACGTGGTCGTGGTCGGCGTAGGGATCGTGCCCAATGTCGAATTGGCCCAGGCCGCGGGGCTGGCCGTGGACAATGGCATCGTGGTCGACGAGTACGCGCAAACCTCCGATCCGCACATCGTGGCGGCCGGCGATTGCGCCAATCATCCCAACCTGCTCACCGGGCGCCGGGTGCGCCTTGAATCCGTGCCCAATGCCATCGAACAGGCGCGCAGCGCGGCCGCCAGCATGCTGGGTAAGCAGCGCCTGTACGACGCGGTGCCCTGGTTCTGGTCGGACCAGTACGACTTGAAGTTGCAGATGTGCGGGCTGTCGGCTGGCTACGATGCCAGCGTGCTGCGCGGTTCCATGGAACAGCGTTCCTTCTCCCTGTTCTATCTGCAGGCGGGCCAGGTCATTGCCTGCGACTGCGTCAACCGGTCGCAGGACTTCATGATCGCCAAGCGCCTGGTGGCCGGTCGCTGCGCCATCGATCCAGCCCTGTTGGCCGACGAAGCCAGTCCGCTTAAAGCGTTGGTGGCACCTCCCACCGCCGCTCCTGCCGCAAATCCCGCCTGACGGTCAGGGGTCGGCCCACAGGCGCCAGAGGTTGGAGACCGACTTGGACAGGGCGTCGAATTGGGGGGTCTTGCCGTGCTGCTGGAAAAGCTGCCGGCGCGCGGTCTCCAGGTCGAAAATGATCTGACGCTGGCGCGGGTCGCGGATCAGGCTCTGTACCCAGCCAACCGCGACCTGGCGTACTCCCGAGGTGACCGGGTCCACGCGATGCAGGGTGTCGGAGGGATATAGCACCAGCGCGCCGGCATCGAGCTTGTAGGTCTGGGTACCCTGCATGTCCTCTACGGCCAGCTCTCCGCCCTCATACTCATCCGGCGCCGACAGGAACAGGGTGAAGGACAGATCGGAGCGAATGCGCGGATCTTCCCCCATCAAGGCATTGTCGACGTGATCGCCATACCCCATGCCGGTCTGGTAGCGGCTGAACAACAGCGGCCGCATGGCCTTGGGCATGGCGGCCAGCGCGAACACCTCGTTGGCGATCAGCGCCTCGTAAACCAGCTTCTGCAGCTTGGCGTAGTTGCGTGAGCCCGGTGTCAGTTGCTCGTTGTTCTTGACCAGTGCCGCCGACCAGCCCGCCGTGCGGCTGCCGGATTCGAAGGGTTGCTGGCTGAGTAGTTCCCTGGCCTGCCGCAGTTGCGCGGCGTCGAGTACATTGCCGATACAAATGAACATGAACGACCCCAAGGCATGAAGCTTATAGGGTGAACTAGCGGGGGATATCTTGCAACGACGTGCGCCGAGCTGGCAGGCCGGGGTTCCGGGCGCCGGTCCGGTATTCCGGCACCGGTTTCGTCCTTATCCATGAAGACCGCGGACAGCGGCTCGGTGACCGTCAATGCACGAACGGGGGAACGTTATGAACAGTTTGTCCTGGCTGCACCCACACACCCGCGGCGTACCGCTGCTGTACACGTTGCTGTGTGCGGCCGCGCCCTGCGCGGTACAGGCAGCCGATGCGCCGAAGCCGACCCTGGATGAAGTCGTGGTGACCGGCTCGCGCATGATCTCCTCGGTGGATGCCTATCCAGGATCGGTCAGTATCCTGGACGAGAAAGCCATGGCGGAGATGATGCAGACCACCACCGATGTGTCGCAGCTGCTGGCTCAGAGCGTGCCGGGGTTCTCCACCGCGCAATTCGACTCATCCAATTTCACCGTCACCATGCGCGGCCGCGAGCCCGCCTATCTGATCGATGGATTTCCGCAGACGGTCCCGCTGCGTGGCGGCGGGCGGGACATGCGTGTCATCGATCCCAGCGCGCTGGAGCGCATCGAAGTCATTCGAGGTGCGACCGCCATCTACGGCCAGGGTGGAGCGGGCGGTTACGTCAACTACATCACCAAGCGGCCGAAGAGTGACGACTGGCAGTTCAATTCTGAAGTGGGGTTCGGCACTTCGCTGAACAAGGCGAGCTCGGACAGCTTCTCCTATCTGGCGCGCCAGTCGGCGATGGGACGCATTTCCGGGGTCGACGTGGTGTTCTCGGGCTACTATGAAAAGACCAACCTGTTCTACGACGCCGAAGGCGACGCCATTCCACCGGATCCGTTCGGTCAGGGCGGCATGGCCGATGCGCAGACCTACAACGCCTTCCTGAAGCTGGGCACGGATTTCGGCGACAGCCAGCGCATCGAGGGCATCGTCAACTATTACAAGAAGGCGCAGGACACGGATTATGTGGGAGCCATGCCCGGGGTGGCGATCGCCGGCCAGGTGAAATCGGTGGCGACGCGCAAGGACTCGCCGGATGCCGCGTTTTACGGCCGTGGCCCGATCGATCCGTTCACC
>Ga0182745_1004972_pt1 | contig 10955 bp, 12 predicted proteins | sample eDN3rd30CKraftBY_FD_128523 | JGI IMG/M metagenome (GOLD analysis project Ga0182745, IMG submission 128523) | Enriched backyard soil microbial communities from Emeryville, California, USA - eDNA 3rd pass 30_C Kraft BY (version 2) (version 2) | ecosystem: Environmental > Terrestrial > Soil >... | reverse complement strand
TGGGACGACCTGGACCGCGCGCGAATCTTCAGCCTCTCGGATGATTTCCAGGACACCGTTTCCTTCGCGGATCCGGAAGCACAACCCGACATCTGGTTCCTGCAGGAACCCGACCTGCCAAGCCAATCTGCCGCACAGGCGAGCGCGTCATCCCTGGCGATACCAAAGGAGGAATGATCGACGCCTGAAGTTGATTGGAGATTCATCTCCGGGGTGCCCCATCGATGATGAAAGAGCCTCCCGCATCCAGTCAGCTTTCCGAGACCGGCAAAACCTTCCGTACATGGCTCACAGACCTGTGGCCAGTGACAATTAAGGAAGAACCATGACCGTATCCAGTTCCCGGGCAACAGCTTTCAGCCGTCGAACCGCATTCAAGGCAGGGGTCGCGGGCCTCGGTGCCGCCGTCATGACCGGATCACCTTCAGGCAGCCCAGTCCTTGCACAATCGGCAACCCCCACATTGAGCGTGACGGACCGGGTCACTCAGGCGGTCGACACCCTGGACGGCCTGATCACCAGCATGATGGCGTCGAGTGGCATACCGGGTCTCGCTGTCGCCGTCGTCCATGACGATGAAGTCCTCCTCACAGCTGGCTATGGCGTTACCAGTACGGAAACGAACGCGTCCGTCGACGCGGACACCATGTTCCAGTTGGCCTCCTTGTCCAAGCCCATCGCCTCTACGGTCATCGCCTCCATCGTCGGCGATGGTCTTGTTGATTGGGACAAGCGCCTCGTCGAACATCTTCCCGACTTCATGCTTAACGATGGCTGGGTGACCAATGAGGTCACCATCCGCGATATGCTGACCCATCGCAGCGGATTACCAGAACATGCCGGTGATGTGCTGGAAGACATGGGATACGATCGTGAAGAGGTTCTGCATCGCCTTCGCTATCAGCCATTGACATCCAGCTTTCGCTCGCTCCACGCCTATACGAATTTTGGCTTCACCGCCGGAGCCATCGCCGCCAGCAATGCAGATGGCGGAGCGTGGGAAGATGTCAGCCGGGCACGCTTATACGACCCCGCCGGTATGACCAGGACCAGTTCGCGGTTCGCGGATTTCGCAGATGATGCCAACCACGCCTTTGGACATGTCCTTGAGAATGGCAGCTGGATTCCCAAATACGTCCGCCAGCCCGACGCCCAGTCCCCTGCGGGTGGCGTGAGTTCGTCGGCTCGGGACATGGCGCAGTGGCTCAGGCTCCAGTTGGGCAATGGAACACTGGAAGGTGTCGAAGTCGCCGCTGCCGAGGCCTTGGCAGAGACACACCGTCCCCAGAGCTTCAGCCGCCCCGCGGCCGATCCATCCGTAGATCAGCCAGGCATGTATGGGCTGGGCTGGAACGTCCACTACACCGCACAAAGCGGAGTGCAGTTGGGCCACTCGGGGGCGTTTGCCATCGGTGCCGGTACCGCCGTGTACATGCTTCCGGCCATGAACCTGGGAATCGTCGTCCTCACGAATGCCACACCCGTCGGAATTGCAGAGTCTGTCGCCCTGAGCTTCCTGGACATCGTCAATTTCGGTGAGGTTCAGGCTGATTATCTCCCCATCCTTGCATCTGTTATGGCTGAAAGCCTCGCGCCCACCTACGGTCAGGACATAGATGTCGACAATCCGCCACCCGATCCCGCGCCGTCCCTTGATGTTGCCGCATATGAAGGGCTGTATCTCAATGACTACTACGGAGAGGTACGAGTTGTTGCGCAGGCTGACGGACTCACGCTCAGCCAGGGACCGAATCCCGATGTGTATCCGCTGACCCACTGGGAACGTGACACCTTCATCTATCTACCAACCGGCGAAAATGCCAACATCTGGTCGGCCGTCACCTTCACCATCGATCCAGGAGGAACCGTCTCCCGCGTCACGATCGAGAATCTGGATATCCTCGGACTTGGCACCTTCATCAGGGGGACAAACGCCGACTAATACGGAATTCTGATGGTTCGTGAAGGGTGGTGTAGGGGCAGGCGGCCGAAGGGGTAGGGTGAGACGGCAGCAGCCGTCGAAAAGCGCAAGCGACCCCATCTGTTGCCCATCGGCGCCGCAGGCGTCGATCTTCGGAGATCACCCCACAGTGTTTGCCCGGATTTCGTATAACACGCCACCCGCCTGTGAGGGAATGCCCAGGCAGGCGAAAATTTCGCCGTTGCGGGTGGCAATCTCCTGTGACATGTGTCACCGGCGCTTCTGCGACCCTGATGTCATGCTGAACGAAGTGAAGCATCCCCGGCGAAGTCGATGGCTGGCAATCGCGAAAATCCGGGCCGGAGTCCATGCCCCGTATCGGTGCCAGCTCGTCCGGAATGAAGATCGCAAGTCGAATGGATCGATCGCCAAAATGCGGTGATGATGTGCCCACCCGGTTTCTGTGAGAAATAGCGCAAAAACATCGAGGGCCACCCACCATGGATGGCCCTCGACACATACCCTGAATTCGTCATCAAACGAATCAGACGATAGCCTTCTCCCATCGGTTCGCTGGCAGCCGCGTCTCCCGCATCGTTCTGAACTGGGCACCCATCCCGATGGCCGCCACCACGAGCCAAAGAATCCACAGGATCCAGTTTTCGTCCAGTTTCTGCCAAACCGCCGCTTGCCCCAGGTCAGCCCTATCGATCCGGTTCAGGATCAGGAGCAGACCACCAATCACGACAACCGATCCTGCGAGCGAGCTGCTCACCACAATCATCATCTCTGGCAGGTTGAAGGCCATGGCCGCAAACACAAACGCGGCTCCCACAATCACACCAACGATCCACAGGATCCATGTGGCGCTCACCCCGAATGTCGCCATCAGGCCAGCCCCAACCAGCACACCAATACTCCCGGCCGCCATCAGCGCACCAATATACCAGTACAGGTAGGCAAAGATGGCGAAGATGATCGCAAACACCAGCCCGACGATAAAGCCGAGTGCCGATGACAGGAACCCGTCACCAAACAACGCGGTCACCAGGGCCGCACCCGTAAAGAACCCCGACACGAATCCCCAGATAGGAAGCATGAAATGAAACAACTGGAGGCCTGCGAAGCAAACTCCCAAACCAACCGCTACACCGATGATCCCCAACAGGATATCCACAATTTACCTCCCCAAAATCCAGATGCACACACCCGATTGTGCTTTGTGATGTTCCCCTTGGAGTATATGTCATAAACGGGCATATCGGGGCGTTTCCGACGCATACGTTGTGCCGGATTCACCAGGCAATCTCATCCCGGCCTGTTCACAGGGACGAGCCATGACAATGACCAACAAACGCCACTTGCCCGGCAGAACCGGCTGCATTCATCTAGAATTCCCTGCTATGGAAACTCTCCGTCATTCCCCCATCATCAGGACATTCCTCTTCCTTGCAGCCATCACCATCTGCATCGGCGGCCTCCTTCTGCTGCGGGAACTGGAACCCGTCGACGAGTCGCTCACCGTTCACGGTATCTACGATGAACTTGGCCACCTGCTCACCGCGCTGGTGGCTGCCATCGGCGTCCGGGCACTGCGCCTGCCTGTTCCCATGTGGTCAGTGCTTGCCGGCGGCGTTATCCTCGATATCGGTCACATCCCCCAAATGTACGGGTACCTCGCCGCCATTGAAGGGTCCAGCCGGAATGGCTCGCATTCCCTGGCCGTCATTATCACCCTCGCCTGTCTTGGCTTCATCGACCAACGCCGCGCAAGCATCTATCTCGGCCTCGCCATCGGCGCGGTTTCCCACCTGTGGCGAGACATGGGCACCGGGGCTGTCCCCCTCATGTGGCCCCTCACAGAGTCGGTGTATGGAACGCTCTATTCCCGATATATCGCAGGACTCGCCGGGATGGCCATCGCCATGATCGGCAGCGCCGGCTTGCTCGACGCCCAAAACCGGGTCCGCAATGAAGATCGTCGCCAATCTGATTGACAGCACCACATCTCCAGCCCGCAACCGCAGTCGCGCCAGCCAGGAGTAATGCAATTTGCAACGATTCAAGCATCGTGGATATGTTGTTGACGACAACACCATATCAATGAAATTGCATCGATTCAATGCGGTATGACGAACGTTTCCGGGGTAAGGAGACTCGCTCACCCTAGACAAATGGCCGCAGTGTACATACACTTACAGCAACCGTGGATAGTCGTGCGCGACATAGCGCCGTACTCGTTGTCGCAGGCATCTCCTACGGCAAATCCGCTTCCCGCGCGTCAGACGCGGGTAACTGATTCGAACGACATCCGTGAACACTATCCACGGGTGTCCCGAATATCACTCTGTCTTGTGCTGGCAGGTCAGCACCCGGAGTGAGGAGGTGGAGACGTGGTCTTCCGACGTGAAAGTAAAGTCGACCAGTTCCAGCGCCAAATGAATGCTCTCCGCCACCAGATCGGCGATGCGGAGTCCGGACAGGAAGACAACAATATGAACGTGCCAGACATCGCGGACGAGCGATTCCCCGAGCCGGATTTCCCCGATCGCGGTCCCGACGCCGGGGGGTACTCCTTCGGCTCCTACCCCGCTCCCCAGAATCAACTGGATGATGACACCGACGATCAATCCCTCTCCGTTCCCGAAATGCCCGGGGTGGATAGCCAGATCAGCGTCGTCGCCCAGGGAGCTCTCTGGAAAGGCGATGCCGAGGCAGACGGCAGCATCCACGTCTTCGGTCGCGTCGAAGGCACGTTGACAGCCAAGGAAGACATCTGGATCGCCGAAGGCGCCGAGGTCGAAGCCACCGTCACCGCCCGTCAGGTCATCGTTGCCGGAAATGTCAGCGGCACCGTCCGCGCCCTCAACCGGTTCGAGGCCCTGCCACAAGGTGTGGTGGAAGCCGATGTCCACGCCCCCAGCTTTGTCGTCCACGAGGGAGCCACGATCAACGGCAACCTCACGATGTCCTCAGGCGACAACGGAATCACCTCCGGACGTGCTGAACGCGCCGGTTCCACGCCGATTGTTCAACGCCGCATGCGGCCCGGTTCCTGACCCGTTCGATTCTTTTGGCACCAATGTGCCAGGCTCCTTTGGAAAGGCAAGCGATGTCCAGCAGAGCAACAGATCAGGGCGGATTCCGTGGCTACGTGCCGCAAGTGCCCGATGAAGATCAACAATCCATCAGCGTTATCGACCAGTTTTCCAACTTCGACGGGACGTACCAATCCACCCGCGACCTTCGCATCGAAGGCCAGGTCAAGGGCACCATCGAGTGCCGTGGCACCCTCCATATCGCTCAGGGCGCCAACGTCCACGCCAAGGTCGAGGCGGAGAACATCTCCGTCGCTGGCGAACTGGATGGCGAAATCACCTGCCGCGGCAAACTCCTCCTGCTTCCCAGCGGCAGGGTCAAGGGCAAGATCAATACCCTCAGCCTGATCATCCATGAGGGCGCGTTCTACGAGGGCGAGCTTGAAATGCCAGGCGAGAACGGTCGAATCCCTCGCCGCTCCAGCCGCCGCAGCACATCGGGCTCCCCGACTCCTGCCCCCTCCTCCCCACGTGAGCCAGCAACCCCGGAGGACAGCGACACGGCAGCCGCAACTACCGGGTCATCAAGCACGTTCATTCGCCGCTTCGGCGGTCAGGAACAGCAATGGGACGCCAACCGCCCACAGGATGCAGAAAATCGCGAAACGCCGGACTCCTGAGCGACCGAGCCACTCCTCACAGGTCTTTTCATGTGGCAGCACCGGCAATGACACCATTGTCGGTGCTCAGACGTTCTACCTTGCATGAGGGAATTCCCGTCACGAACCGGGGTTACAGTATAGTGTTGGACAAAAGTCGAGGTCGCGCCGGTCCCGATACAAGCAGGGTTTTACGGCATGTTCCATGCGATAGAGGAGTTGCTGCCATGTACACTATCCTGCACAGGCTCGGACTCAACTGACATGAGCTGTCGTGAGGATTAATTGCGCATGTCAGAGGAGACCAGACGTCGATGTGAGACGTGTCGGCACTTTGAACCCGCGGCCTCATGGGGGCGCGGCTGGTGTCGCAACACATTGCTTTATGCACCCGAACAGAGCCATCAGGTTCAAAGCGAGGAACTCGATTGCAGCCGCGGTTCAGGTGATTTCTGGGAACCTCCCGGATACCAACCGAATGAATCGCTAGAGAATGCAGGTCAGCAAAACGTGAAACTGCCCAGACTCTCATCCCCATTGAAGCTCTTCTCGCCCGCTCCTGCCCCACCGGCACTCGGATTGGCCGGGATCGGGGGCAACATGATGTTCGCCAGTGGCGGCAACGGCGGCGACTACGATCCGGACGATTTCGACCAGTACGATGACTTCGACAACCAGGAACCCGAGCCGGAACGCCGTCCACGTGCGACCCGGTCCTCGCGCGCCAACGCTGCCGATACGCGCAGGGAGACCACCGGCGGTCGTCCCCGCACAACCCAGTTCCAGCCCGAAGAGCGGTACTGGACGGATTATCTCCGCATTGCGCTGCCCGTGATCGGTTTACTTCTGCTCATTGGCCTGCTCTGGTTCTGGGCGGACCGCATAATCAATGACGATCCCAACACCACGGAACCTGTCGCCACCGAGGATATCGGCCTGGTCACCACATCTACCCCAACCGAGCCAGCGGCCGAATCAGATTCGACTCCGCCACCGATCGACCTCGGCAATCTGGCCGGTACCGTAGAGGCCACGGAGCCCGCGGGCGACAATCAGGCAAATACCCAAACGCAGGAAACGCCCCCACCCGCCGAATCTCCCACTGAACCTCCTGCCGATACCGGTAGCGGCTTCGCCAGTGGTGATACGGTCACCATCACCGAAGCTGTGAATCTCCGGCCCAACCCATCAACCGAAGGCGATGTCCTTCAGGTTTTGGATGCAAACACCACGCTGACCATTACAGGCGGCCCGGAAGAAGGCGAAAGCTATGTCTGGTGGGAAGTCGTCACGGCAGACGGCGACACAGGCTGGATCGCCGAGGGTGACTACCTGCAACTCGCCCAGTAAACCGGAGCAGGAGCATTTCACAAAGGGGCGAGAGGACACCTCGAAGGATGTCCTCTCGCCCCTTTGGTCCCTCCATCGACGCATCCCGGCGGCAAGACCGCATGCTATACTTGTCGGCGGTCCGGCATGTGCCGGGCTTTCCATTGAATCACGCGGCGTGACTGTTGGCAGTGTGCTCCCCAGGAAGCCTGGAGAGTCTGTTCGCAGGGCGATCGTCGCGGAAGATCAACACCCTTAAAGGACTGCACATGGCAGCAACAACCCGACGCAACCCTCGCGTCAGTCTCAAGGGCCTGCTCGAAGCAGGCGTTCACTTCGGTCACCAGAAGAGCCGCTGGAACCCGAGGATGAAGCCGTATATCTTCACGGAGCGCAATGGCATCCATATCCTGGATCTCCGCCAGACCGTGCCGATGCTTGAGCAGGCGCAGGAACTCGTGAGCGAAATCACGGCGAATGGCGGGCACATCCTCTTCGTCGGCACCAAGAAGCAGGCCGCCGATATCGTGAAGGCGGAGGCCGAGCGCAGCGGTCAGTTCTTCGTGAACCGCCGCTGGCTGGGTGGAACGCTCACCAATTTCGTCACCATCAAGAACCGGCTCCGCTTCCTCAAGACCCTCCAGGCCGAACAGGCTCGCGGCGAATGGGATAACCTGCCGAAGAAGGAAGCCGCAGGCAAGGAACTCCAGCTGGACAAGCTGGACCGCACCCTCGGCGGTATGCGTGACATGAACCAGCTTCCCGGAGCCCTCTTCATTGTCGATCCCAAGCGGGAGCACCTGGCTGTCCACGAGGCGAACCGCCTGGGCATCCCCACCATCGCCATGGTGGATTCCAACAGCGATCCCACACCCATCACCTACCCGCTTCCGGCGAACGACGACGCCATCCGCTCCCTGCGGCTGATCACCTCGTCCATCGCCGAAGCCGCCATCGTCGGCCGGACCGAGCGCGAGAGTTCGCATGCGGAAGAAGAAGGCTTTGAAGGCGCCATTTCCGCGGCCGACGCCCTTGCCGGTGCCGAGGAGAAGGAGCGGGATTCCGCCGACGCCTAGGCGTCTGACCGCCTGGCGGACCACTCCGGTGATCCGCCAGGCATGACCTGCCGCTCGTACGAACTGCAACTGCATGACACACAACGATGTGAAGGAGTTCCCGTGGCCATCACCACAGATATGATCAAGACGCTCCGTGAAAAGACCGGGGCCGGCATTATGGACAGCAAGCGCGCCCTTGAGGAAACCGCAGGAAACATCGACAAGGCCATCGATTTCCTCCGTCAGCAGGGCCTCGCCAAGGCTGGCAAGAAGGCGGACCGCGCAGCGCTCCAGGGCCTGGTCCAGACCTACATCCACGGCGGTGGCCGCATTGGTGCCATGGTTGAGCTCAATTGCGAGACGGATTTCGTCGCCCGCACCGATGATTTCAAGACACTTGCCTACGAAATCGCCATGCAAGTGGCCGCAATGTCCCCGCGCTTCGTCAATGTCGATGACATTGCAGAAGAAGATTACGCCGAACTCGAGAAAGAATTCGGCGATCGCGATACCGCCATCAAGGCCGTTGTCCTGTCCCGGCAGGCCTTCATCAAGGATGCTGGCAAGTCAATCGGCGATCTCGTCAACGAAGGCATCGCCAAACTGGGTGAGAACATTGTCCTTCGCCGCTTCGCCCGCTTTGAGCTGGGCGAAACATCCGCCACAGACGCCGCCGAAGCCTAGACCTCGCACGACACAAAGCGCCGCTCCCTCCCCGGGTGAGCGGCGCTTTTGACAAATCCCGTATCTCCTGGTTTCCGCACGAAAGGATTTCGCCCATGACCGATTCACCTCGACGCGTGCTCTTGAAGGTGAGCGGCGAAGCTCTGATGGGCGACGCGAACTTCGGCATCGATCCCGGTATCGCCGTCAAAATGGCCACGCAGATCAAGAAAGCCCATGACGAAGGGGTTCAGGTTGGCATTGTGGTCGGCGGCGGCAACATCTGGCGCGGACTCTCCGCCAGTGCTGGCGGCATGGATCGCGCCACCGCCGACTATATGGGTATGGTCGCAACCGTGCTGAACGGCCTCGCCCTGCAGGACGCCCTCGAGAATGAAGGCGTGCAGTCACGCGTCATGACCGCCATCGCCATGCACGAAGTCGCCGAGCCCTACATCCGTCGCCGGGCCATCCGCCACATGGAGAAGGGCCGGGTCGTGATCATGGTCGCCGGTACCGGCAATCCCTACTTCACCACGGATACGGCAGCCGCCCTGCGCGCGCTCGAGCTGGATGTCAGCATGCTGCTGATGGCCAAGAACCGGGTCGATGGCGTCTATTCCGCCGATCCCCGCACCGATCCCGGCGCAACGCGGTATGATCACCTCACGCATCAGGAAGCACTCGAGCGTAACCTGAAGGTGATGGATGCTTCCGCAATGGCCTTGTGCCGCGATAATGAATTGCCGATCCTCGTTTTCGATATCACGGCTCCTGATGCCATAACACACGCACTGTTGGGTGATGCCGTTGGCACTTTGGTATCCTCCACCCCAACACGGTAGATCAACGACCTGGCCACCGCCGGCAAAATGCCAGCAGCGTCGCCAGCGAGTATCCGAAAGGACTGCAAATATGACGGTTGCCGATGTCACCAAAGACACCCAGACGCGGATGCAGAAAACGATCGAATCCCTCCATCACAATCTCAATTCTGTCCGCACCGGCCGCGCCGCGCCTTCCCTGATCGAGGATATCAAGGTCGATTACTACGGAACCACGATGCCACTCAACCAGTTGGCCAGCATCTCCGCTCCAGAAAGCCGTCTCCTCGTTATCCAGCCCTGGGACAAGGGCAGCATGCAGCCGATCGAGAAGGCAATCCAGACATCTGACCTTGGCCTCACGCCCAATAATGACGGGCAAGTCATTCGCATCTCCATTCCCACGCTCACCGAGGAACGGCGCAAGCAAATGGTGAAAGTGGTCAACAACCACGTTGAGGATGCCAAGGTCGCCGTCCGCCACATCCGGCGCGATGCCATGCAAGGACTCAAGGGACTCCTCAACGACAAGGAAATCGGCGAGGATGACGAGCGCCGCGCCCAAACCGAACTTGAAGCTATCACCAAAAAGTTCATTGACGAGACCGATGTCATTGGCAAGGCCAAGGAGCAAGAGGTCCTTGAGGTCTAGGATGGCGGATCAGGTATCCGGGCGCCAGACACCCGACATCGCCACCAATCCAGCGGATTCATCCACGCTTCCGTCCTCACGGGTGCCCCACCATGTCGCCATCATCATGGACGGCAATGGACGCTGGGCCTCCCGCCAGGGACTCTCCCGTATTGAGGGGCATGAAGCCGGCACCCGCAATATTCGGCGCATCACCTTTCGTGCCGGCGAGTTGGGGATCAAATACCTCACCCTTTGGGCATTCTCCACCGAGAATTGGCGACGGCCCCAGGCCGAGATCGACGGTCTCATGCGTATCCTTGGCGAAGCCATCGAAACCGAAACCGATGAACTCCACCGTCAGGGAGCCCAACTCCGGCACATCGGGGATCTGGCAGCGCTGCAGCCGGATCTCCGCCAATCCGTCATGGATGCCATCGACCTGACGAAGGACAATGACAAGCTGGTCCTCACCCTTGCCTTCAATTACGGGGGGCGCCAGGAAATGATCCACACCATCCAGAAGCTGATTGCCGAAGGTCTCAGACCCGAGGACATCACCGAAGATGTCGTGGCGCAGCACCTCTATATGCCCGACCTTCCGGACGCGGATCTCATCATCCGCACATCCGGCGAAGAGCGGATGAGCAATTTCCTGCTTTGGCAGGGTGCCTACGCCGAACTCTTCTTCACTCCCAAATACTGGCCCGATTTCCAGCCGGAAGACCTGACAGAAGCCGTGATCGATTTCAGTCACCGGGAACGCCGGTTCGGAGCCGTAACATCCCCGGATAACGGGTAGCCAGATGCGTCAGCGATCGGTCTCTGCCAT
>Ga0182745_1004968_pt1 | contig 10961 bp, 7 predicted proteins | sample eDN3rd30CKraftBY_FD_128523 | JGI IMG/M metagenome (GOLD analysis project Ga0182745, IMG submission 128523) | Enriched backyard soil microbial communities from Emeryville, California, USA - eDNA 3rd pass 30_C Kraft BY (version 2) (version 2) | ecosystem: Environmental > Terrestrial > Soil >... | reverse complement strand
TTCGCGCTCGTCGTCGGCGAGATGGCCCCTGATCAGATCGTCCGCCTGACGGCCGACTGCCCGCTCGCGGATCCCGCAGTGATCGACGCCGTCATCGAACGCCAGATCGTCTCGGGGGCCGACTACACCTCGAACGTGCTACCGCGGACCTTTCCGCGCGGACTCGACGTCGAGGTCGTGAGCGCCTCGGCGTTCGCTCGACTGCTGGAGCTCGAGCTGAGCGATGACGAGCGGGAGCACGTGACGATGGGCATTCATCGTCGGCAGGATCGGTTCGCGATCGAGAACGTCATCGACGAGGTCGATCGATCCGAGCTGCGCTGGACCGTCGACTACCCGGAGGATCTCGACTTCGTTCGTGCCGTCTACGAGCGTCTCTTCCCGTCGGATCCCGCGTTCGACTCGGCGGCCGTGCGTCGACTCCTCGATGAGGTGCCGGGCTTGCGACGCACCGAGTCGGACGCTGACGCTTCGCACTGAGCGACATCGCCGGGGGCTCTGATTCGTCGGCGCGCCTCGCCGTGATCTTCAACCACGCATTGAAGGTTTCGTGGGACACTTACGCCTATGCGTGCGCCCTCGCAAGAACCCGGCCGGCCGCGGCGCGCGATCTGGCTGGCGCTCGCGACCGTGGTCGCGCTCTTGGCCGCGCCACTCGTGTCGGTCGCAGCGCCCGCCTCGCCGGCGGTCGCCGCGAACGCCGCCGACTTCAACCCGGGCAACATCATCAGCGATGGTGAGTTCTTCGATGCGAACGCGATGAGCCAGGAGGGGATCCAGCAGTTCCTCGATGCGAAGATCGGGCGATGCCTGAACGGACAATGCCTCAATGTCGCCCGGGTGAACCCTCCGTCCTACGGCGCCGCGTACTCCGCGAGCACCGGGAACCTGATCTGCGGCGCGATCTCCGGCGGCGACCAGACGGTCGCGGCGTGGCTCTACAAGGTCCAGGTGGCCTGCACGATCTCGGCGAAGGTCGTCCTCGTCATGCTGCAGAAGGAGCAGAGCCTCGCCACCGATGACGCACCGGGTTCCTGGGCGCTGCAGCACGCGATGGGGATGGCATGCCCTGATACGGCACCCTGCGACAGCGCATTCGCCGGGCTCGCGACGCAGATCTACTACGGCACGCGGCAGCTCAAGACCTACAGCGCGGCGCAGTTCGCTCGCCAGCCGGGCATCCAGTCGATCCAGTACAGCCCGAACGCATCGTGCGGCTCCGTCGTCATCAACGTTCAGAACTATGCGACGGCTGCGCTCTACAGCTACACGCCGTACACCCCGAACGCCGCGGCGCTCGCGAACCTGTACGGCTACGGCGACGGCTGCTCCGCCTACGGCAACCGCAACTTCTTCGTCTACTACTCCGACTGGTTCGGGTTCAACGCCCCGCCGCCGCCGCAGCCGAACGCGCTGCCGGCGCTCGGCGACCCGGGCCTCCTGGCCTTCGCGGTTCGGACGAACGGCGAGCTCTGGGAGTATGCGCCCAGCGGTTCCGGCACATGGAAGGACTCCGGGCGCGTGACGAGCGGCTGGGGCGGTGTGAGGGTCGTCGCCGGAGGCGACTTCGACGGCGACGGTCGCGCCGACCTCGTCGCCGAGGACGCCTCCGGGCGGATCTGGCTCTACCCGAGGGATGGCGCGGGAGGGTGGAAGCCGGGGCAGAAGATCGGCGAGGGCTGGCTGGTGTTCAGCCTCGTCGCCGGCGCCGGCGACTTCAACGGCGACGGCCGCCCCGACATCGTGGCCCGCGACTCGGCCGGCGTGATGTGGCTGTACCGAAGTCTGGGCGCCGGCAGCTGGATGCCCCGGGTCAAGATCGGCGAGGGCTGGCAGATCTTCGATGCGGTCATCGGCGGCGGCGACTTCGACGGCGACGGGAAGGCGGATCTGCTGGCGCGCCTTCCCGACGGCACGCTTCGTCTGTACCGCGGCGACGGCGGTACCGGATTCCTCGGCCAGCGTGTCATCTCGACCGGGTGGAGCGCCTTCGGACTGCTGACGACGGCCGGGGACTTCGACTCGGATGGCGACGCCGATCTCGTCGCCCGCGACGACCTCGGGCAGCTCTGGCTCTACCCGGGCACTGGATCCGGCGCGTTCGGGCCGCGGATCCGGCTCGGCGAGGGCTGGGACACGATCGCGAGCCTCGTCTTCGTCGGCAGCAGGGTGTCCTCGCCGACCGGCGCGCCGGGCGCACCCGGGTCGCCGTCGATGTCCGGTGATACCGGCATCGGCGAGCCGGATCGCTATCTGCTCGCCACATCGTCGTCCGGGACGATGCGCCTCTACGAGCCCGACTACCCGGGCTGGGATCGGATCGGTGTCGTCGCGAGCGGCATCGAGCCCACCGATCTGCTGGTCGGCTCCGCCGATCTCGACGGCGACGGATTCCCGGACCTCGTTCGACGGGACGCCGCCGGCGTGCTCTGGCTGGTGCCGCGGGACGGTGCGGGGGGCTGGAAGGCGCCGCGGCAGGTCGCGACGGGATGGTCCGGCTACGGGCTGGTCGCCGCTCCCGGTGACTTCGACGGCGACGGGCGCGCGGACCTCATCGCGAGGAACGGTTCGGGGCAGCTGCAGCTGTTCTCCGGGAACGGCGCGGGCGGACTGGCGGCCCCTCGGGTCATCGGCACCGGGTGGGAGGTCATGGATTCGTTGAGCGCCGTCGGCGACTTCGATGGCGACGGTCATGCGGACCTCCTCGCACGTCAGACCGCAGGCGGCGTCGAGTTCCTGTATCGCGGCGACGGACGGGGCGGGTGGCTCGGGCGGACGCAGCTCGGCTCGGGCTGGAACGTGTTCACGGCGATCGTCGGAGCCGGAACGGTCGACGGAGACGCGTTGCCGGACATCCTGGCGCGCACGACGGCCGGTGATCTCGTCATGTACGCGAACAACGGTGCGGGCGGGGTGCGCCCCTACGTCAAGGTCGGCGAAGGCTGGGACATCTTCTCGAGCATCGTGGCGATGGTTGCCGGCACCGACGATCCGCCGCCGCCGGCGTCGTCGGGGGTGTTCTCGGATTTCACGGGTGATGGCAAGTCGGACGTGTTGGTGACGTCGGGCGATGTGTTGTCGGTGGTGCCGGGTGGTGCCGCTCCGGGGACGGCGGTCTCGTTGGGGTCGGGCTGGTCGGCGATGACGGCGGTGCTGCCGGTGGGTGATTTCAACGGGGACGGGTTGCAGGACGTCGTGGGTCGCAGCGCGAACGGGGATCTGTGGCTGTATCCGGGCGCATCGGGTCCGGCGTTGGCCGCGCCGGTGCGGATCGGCGAGGGCTGGAATATCTATGACCTCGTGATCGGGGTCGGGGACTTCGACCGGGACGGCTATCCGGATCTCATCGCGCGCGATTCGGCCGGTGGCCTGTGGCGGTATACGGGCGACGGCAGCGGCGGCTGGCGCGGGGCCCGGGTCCAGATCGGCGAGGGGTGGGGGATCTATTCCTCGGTGTTCCCGGTCGGGGACTTCGATGGCGACGGCGCCGTCGATCTCGCGGCGGTGGATGCGTCGGGGGCGCTGTGGTGGTACGGCGGCAGCGGGACCGGGGGTTGGAAGGCTCCTCGACTGCAGATCGGTTCGGGATGGAGCGTGTTCACCGCGCTGACGGGCGGCGGTGACCTGGTCGGGGATGGGAAGCCGCATCTGGTGGCCAGGGACTCGACCGGGGTGGCGTGGTTGTACACGGGCAACGGGGCCGGGTCGTGGGCGTCCGGGACGTACCGGGTCGCCTGGGGGAGCAACTGGAACACGTATGACCGCATCGCACCCGCGATGAGTCCGGCGAGTTGATGATCCGGATCGAGCCGTCGGGGGAGGAGCATCGTTGGCCGCTCTATGAGATCCGCAATCTCCCCGAGGTGCGCTCCCGCATGGTCGGCGACGCGGTCATCAGCCGGGAACGGCACGATGCCTGGTACAGCCGGATGCTCGAGGATCCGACGCGATGGGGCTGGACGATTCTCGCGGACGACGAGGTCGCGGGTGCCGTCTATGTGACCGACGTGAGTGCGGCGGATCGATGCGGCTCGCTCGGCATCTATGTGTCGCCCGGACAGTCCTCCGGGCGCGGTGTCGGCAGCGCGGCGCTCTTCCTCGTGGTCGAGGAGGCGTTCGGGGCGCTGGGGCTGCACCGGTTCGCCTGCGAAGTGCTCGCCGACAACGAGCCGGCCCTCCGGCTGTACCGGCGATTCGGATTCGTGCACGAAGGGGTGCTTCGCGACCGGGTCCGGCGCGACGCCGGATTCATCGATCTCGAGCTGTTCTCGCTCCTCGAGGAGGAGTGGCAGGACTTGAGATCGGGGCTCGCCCAGGGCCTCCGCGAGCGGGGACTGATCGCCTGATCGGCCCCGTCCCGGGGCACGGCGCGTATGGTTGAATGAGGCCATGCAGGATCTCCAGACGGCCATGCGCGAGAGCTACGCGACGCATCCGGCCTTCCGCTTCGAGCAGGACAGCTGGGTCGTATCGGACGAGCTGATCGACGCGTTCGACGAGGCGTATCGACAGGCGCGCGATGCCGGCTCAGGTCTTCCGCGCACCGAATCGCAGGCCCTCCTCCAGCGTTGCCACGATGCCCTCGCCGCGATCTTCGACGAGTTCCGTCGGCAGAGCGACGACGAATACGAGGTCGCGTTCGCCAACGAGCTCCAGGCGGCCGTCCGTCACATCCTCGACTACGAGTGGAACTGGTACAGCCGTCAGACGGCGGCCGGATCCGTGGCTCCGGTCTCGCCGTCGGCTCGCCAGCAGTTCGCCGATCTGCAGGAGGACCGCCACTACTTCGGACGGCTGAGCCCCGAGGCCGCTGCGAAGATTCAGAAGCTGAGCGCCCGGCACGTCGAGCGATTCCGCGCCAACGCCGCGAACGGCAAGGTGACGCGTCAGGACCTCTCGACGGGCGCCGCCGCCGACATCGCGGCGATCTGCGATGTCCTCAATCGGGAGTTCAAGCGGCTCGGGGTGCTCGACGCGGTCAGCGCGTACTCCGGTCGCAAGCTTCGTGTCACGGGGCTGGCGCTCGAGTTGAGCGTCCCCCAGGCGACGTGGTGGAAGAACGCGATCCCCGGGCTCGAGCGACCGGCGAACACGCTCTACATGCACCTCGATGAGGCGATCACGCACCCGAAGTCGATCGTCTATGTCTCCGACGTCACGGAGCAGAACGGCCCGACGAGTGCGAGCCCGCGCGTCTATGACGAGCTCGCCCTCGAGCCTCTCCAGGAGCTGATCGGGCGAGTCGTCGGTACGGTCGGCAACGCCGAGGGCTCCCCGTTGAAGGCGTACTACGCGAAGACCTACCACCAGTCCTCGAGTTCCGAGCAGTTCCGTCGGCACTTCATGCGGCTCCCGGAGCGGCTTCGCTTCAACTCGCACATCGGGTGGGACGTGAACCCCGGGAGCGAGTTCGAGGGCGACTTCGAGTCGGTCGAGCGCCAGATGACCGGTCCCGCCGGTACCTACCTGATCTTCGATGGCGCGCGACTCTTCCACCGCGGCGGCCTCATGCAGTCGGGCGAGCGCGTGGCGCTCCAGGTGATCTTCGGCACCGCCGCGAATGCCCGCCTCCTGTGGCCGAAGCGCGTCATCGGCACGCTCCTCGGACGCCGCCATTGAGCCTGCGTTCGTCCGCCCAGCGAGTCTGGAACGACGCCCTCAAGCCCGGAGCGGCCCTGACGAGGGGGATCAAGGCATCGCTGAGCCCCTATCTGCCCGCAACGATCTGCGTTGATGTCGGCGCGTCGTATTTCCCGCATGGCAAGTGGTTCGCATTCCTGCACGCCCCCGCCGTGTCCTGGCTCGCCGTGGAGCCGAATAGCCAGAACCTCGGATATGTCGATGCGTGGTCGTTCCCGAGTCGGGTCTCGACCTGCACGACGGGACTGAGTCGTGACGGCGGGCCGCAGACGCTCTACGTGACGAACGTCGACAGCGGATCCAGCCTGCTGCCGCCGCAGATCCCGGCCTCGCAGCAGCACCGCTTCTCGAACTCCAGCTACTTCTTCCCCGTTCGCGAGGTGCCGATCGAGACGCTGACCCTGGAGCAGGCGATCGCGGACTTCCCACCGGACGCGCCGGTCGTCGTGAAGCTGGACACGCAGGGCACCGAGCTGTCCATTCTGCAGGGCGCCCAGCGGCTGTTCGATGAGCATCGCATCATCGGCATCGAGATGGAATCGACGCTGCTGGCGCAGCCCTTCATGCAGGGCTCGGGTAAGTTCTGGCAGGCGTGCGAGTTCCTCGAGGCTCAGGGCTTCGAACTCACTCGGCTCGACCCGATCCTCTTCGGGCGACGGGGACGGGCGGCGCGCCGCTCGCCGACGGTGCCGAACGAGTGCGATGCCGTGTTCACCCTCCGGCGCGACGTCACCGCCGAGTTGCCGGTCGAATCCCGCGCCGCCGTGCTGGGCTGGTATGCGACCTACCGCTTCTGCGATGAGGCGCTCGCGCTCCTCCGCGAGGATCAGCCGCTCGTGGACTTCCTTCGCGATCGCGGCTGCAAGACGGAGCGGCTCATCGCGACGCTGAGCAGAGCCGCCGGTTAGTCCCGCTGCGTTCCGGGGTGCGTCCCGGAGCGGCGGAACAGATAGTCGTGCTCGGTCAGCTGCTCGACGAGTTCGAGACGGTCGCCGAGGAGTTCGGAGATCCGGTCGGGGTGCTTCGTCTCGACGAGCAGATACGCCGGGGCGTGACGCGAGAGATCCAGACCCCTGAGGACTTCGAACTCCGCGCCCTCGACGTCGACGCTCATGAAGTCGATGCCGGTTTCGCCGGCCTCGTCGATGAGGTCCGAGAGCGTCGCGGTCGGCACCGAATAGCGCCGCGCGGTGCGTCGGCCGCGCGCCACCCGGCTGTCCTGCTCCTCGGCATCCTGCAGTCCGAGCGCGACCGACATGAGGCCCACGTCGACGATGTCGATCGTCGTCGGGCCGCCGGGCCCGACGCAGGCCCGCTGGTAGACCGTCGAGCGCTTGCGGAGACGCCGCGCGGCCTCGTAGAGGCGGGGGATCGGCTCGATGAGGATCCCTCGCCATCCGAGCACTCGCTCGAGGTAGTAGGTGTTGCTCTGGTCGTATCCGTCGTTCGCGCCGATCTCCAGGAACACGCCCGGCCGGGTGCCGAGATGACTGCGGACCTTGGCGTCCAGGCCGCGCAACCCGGGCGAGGAGTAGCGATGGCTCCCGAAGGTCTCGAAGGTGCGGGCCGCGGTGACGCGAAGCCGCTGGCGCAGGCGCTCCGGCAGGAGACGGCCGACGGCGGCGCGGACGGATGGCACCAGACGACCCTATCCGTTGGCCGCGGACGAGGGGCGCCGGCAGGTGCCGCGCTACGCTTGGCGCGCCCATGCTCATCCCGATCGAGAATACGCCTCGCGACTACGCCTGGGGGCGCGCAGGAGCGATCAGCGCGCTGCTCGGCGGCGAGGCGACCGACGCCGTCGAGGCCGAACTCTGGCTCGGGGCGCATCGGGGCTGGCCGTCGCGCATCGTCGGCGACGACACCACGCTCGTCGACGTCGTGCCGGATCTGCCGTACCTCCTCAAGGTGCTCGCGATCGGCGCGCCGCTGTCGATCCAGGCGCACCCGGACGCCGAGCAGGCGAGGCAGGGGTTCGAGCGCGAGAACGCCGCCGGCATCCCGATCGACGCCCCCGAGCGCAGCTACCGCGACCCCTACGCGAAGCCAGAGCTCGTCGTCGCCGTCTCGGAGCGCTTCGAGGCGCTCGCCGGGTTCCGTCCGGCCGAGCAGGCGCGCACCGAGCTCGAGACGGTCGTCGCGGTCGCGGGCGGCGCCCGGGCCATCGCGCCGCTGCTGGACCGGCTCCGCGACGACGCGACGGTCGGCGACGCGCTCGCCTGGCTGCTCGCCGAGACTCCCGAGGCCGTTGCGGCGATCGCCGCGGTCTCGGACGGGCTCCTCGCCGATCCGGCCGCCCGGCCCTGGGCGACGCGCATCGCAGTCGGCCATCCGGGGGATCCGGGGATCGCCGGCTCGCTCCTGCTGCATCATGTCGTGCTCCGGCGAGGCGAGGCGCTGTACCTGCGCCCCGGTGTCGTGCACGCCTATCTCGACGGGGTCGGGATCGAACTGATGGGGCCGTCCGACAATGTGCTGCGCGGCGGCCTGACGGCCAAGCACGTCGACGTGGCGGAGCTCACGAGGACGATCGGACGCGCCGCGGGTCCCGCCCCGCGTCTCGAGCCGGCGCCGCTGCCGGGCGGCGGGGTCCTGTACGCGCCGGATGACCCGGTGGCGCCGTTCTCACTCGCGTATGCCGAGCACGATCTTGCGCTCTCGCTGAGCGGGCCGGCGATCGCGCTCTGCATCGACGGCGCGTTCGAGCTCTCCGGGCGCGCATCCGGGGCGAGGATCGCCCGCGGCGGGGCCGTGCTCGTCACGCCGGACGAGGGCGAGCTCCTGGCCTCCGGCGCCGGTGCGCTGTACGTCGCCCGCTGAAGCGCCGCGCGTTGCCCGCGTACGGCGTGTCGCAACAATCTTCGGACGGATCCGAGCGGTATAGCCCGATGACTTGACGTGAGCGAACTACAGCGGTGTAATTACCCGCAATCAGTTCCAGCGGGGCGGCGATGAAGGAGTGGCCATGACGAGCAGCATCCGGGGCGAAGCGCCCGGCGACTGGTTCGTCGATCCGATCCGGCTCGGCGTCCCCGGCGTGCGGCGGCCGGTCGAGGACGCGGACGACAGCCCGCTCGCCTGGCAGGTCGACGCGCTGTGCTCGCAGACCGATCCCGAGGCGTTCTTCCCGGAGAAGGGCGGCTCGACGCGCGATGCGAAGCGGGTCTGCACCTCCTGCGAAGTGCGGTCGGAGTGCCTCGAGTACGCCCTGCAGAACGACGAGCGGTTCGGCATCTGGGGCGGTCTCTCCGAGCGCGAGCGCCGCCGCCTCCGCCGTCGCGCCTGAGCCTTCGACCGCCTGAGCGTGTCCAGCCGCGAGTCGCGGAGGGTCCCGCCTAGGGTCGGATGCGTATGACCTCCGTCACCGCGATCCTCGTCGCCCGGAACGGCGCGCAGTACCTGCCCGCGACCATCGGCGCGCTGCAGGGCCAGACGCGACCGCCGGACCGCATCATCGCGATCGACTCCGCCTCGAGCGACGCCTCCCTCGCGATCCTCCAGCAGCGGCTCCCCGGGGCGCTCATCGTGAGCGCCAAGAAGGGCTCGCTCGCCGAGGTCATCGATCTCGCGCTCGGTCGCTCGGCGAGTCCGGAGCCGACCGACTGGTACTGGCTGCTCGGCCACGACAATGCGGCGCACCCCCGCGCGCTCGAATCCCTCCTCGCGGCCGTCGAGGTCTCCCCGTCGGTCGTCGTCGCGGGACCCAAGCTGGTGCGCTGGGACGCCCCGGAGACGCTCCTCGGCTTCGGTGAGACGATCACCGGCACGGGCGCGTCGATCCAGCTCGTCAACGAGGAGCTCGATCAGGCGCAGCACGATCGCACGACCGATGTGCTCGGCGTGGCCGTGCAGGGCATGCTCGTGAGCGCCGACGTGTGGGACCGCCTCGGCGGGTTCGACGACGGACTGCCGTCGATCGACGCCGGCCTCGACTTCGGTGTCCGTGCGCGGCTCGCAGGGCATCGCGTCGAACGGGTCCCGGAGGCGCGTGTCGCGGCGGCGGGCCCCGTCGAGCTCTTCGGCCGCCGCTCGCTCGCGAGCGGGACGCGCAACGCGATGCGCCGCCGTGCGCAGTACCACCGGCGACTCGCCTACGCGCCCGCCGCCGTCGTGCCGCTCTTCTGGCTCGCCATGCTGCCGCTCGCGATCGGCTATGCGCTCTGGCAGGTGCTCGCGAAGCGTCCCGGGATGGCGCCCGGCGAGCTCGGGGCGGGCCTGGCCGCGATGTTCGACGGCTCGGTCATCGGCGCGCGAGCGAGGATCGCCCGGTCCCGGACGGTGGGCTGGGCGGCGATCGCGCCGTTCCGTGTGACCGGCAGGGACGCGAGAGAACTCCGTGAGCGCGAGCTGGCGGTCGAGGCGAAGACCGCGGACCAGCCGGTCGAGGAACGCGAGCGTCCCGCCTTCTTCGCGGCGGGCGGCGGCTGGGCGGTGCTCCTCGCGGCGATCGCGTCGGCCGCCGCGTTCGGGCGGCTGTTCGGAGCTCAGGCGCTCGCGGGCGGCGCGCTCGCCTCGCTCGGGGACATCGCCGACGTGTGGGGCGCGCTCGGCGTGCGCTGGCGCCCGGAGGACGGCGGATTCCTCGGCTCGTCGGATCCGTTCCACTCGATCCTCGCGGTCATCGGGTCGACGACCTGGTGGTCGCCGTCCTTCTCGATCGTGCTCGTCATCGTCGCCGCGATGCCGCTCTCGGCACTCGGCGCCTGGTTCGCGGCCGCGCGCATCGCGCGCACCGGCTGGGGGCCGACCGTCGCGGCGATCGGCTGGGCGGCGGCACCGCCGCTCCTCGCGGCGATCTCGGGCGGGCAGCTCGGCGCGGTCGTCGCGCACGTGCTGCTGCCCTGGCTCGTCGTCGCCGTCCTGGGCGCCCGGCGATCCTGGTCGATGGCCGCGGTCGCGAGCCTGCTCTTCGCGGCGGTGACCGCGTCGGCTCCGGTCCTCGCGCCGGGGCTCGTGCTCCTGCTCGTCCTCTTCATCGTCGTGCAGCCGCACCGCATTCACCGGCTCGTGACGATCGTCATCCCCGCGGCGGCGCTCTTCGCCCCGCTCGTCATCCAGCAGTTCGCCCGCGGCGCGCCCTTCGCGCTGCTCGCCGATCCCGGGAATCCCGTCGTGCGGGACACGCCGCGCACGCTCGAGCTCCTGCTCGGCTCGCCGACCGTCGGGTATGCGGGCTGGTCGACCTTCGCAGAAGCGAACGGCGTCTCCTGGCTCGAGGGGGTGCCGGGGCCGGTCGTCCTCGCCGTGTCCGTCGCGCCGCTCGCCGTCGTCGCACTCCTCGCGCTCTTCCTACGGGGCGGCGAACGGGCGATCCCCGGCCT
>Ga0182745_1004967_pt1 | contig 10962 bp, 8 predicted proteins | sample eDN3rd30CKraftBY_FD_128523 | JGI IMG/M metagenome (GOLD analysis project Ga0182745, IMG submission 128523) | Enriched backyard soil microbial communities from Emeryville, California, USA - eDNA 3rd pass 30_C Kraft BY (version 2) (version 2) | ecosystem: Environmental > Terrestrial > Soil >... | reverse complement strand
GATGCACGATTTCCAGACGCTTTGCAATTTTGGCGGACGCCTGTCCGGCACCGGGCAGGACGAAGCGGCCATGGACTGGGCGCTGGACCGGCTCCGGGAAATCGGGCCCGACGTGCGGCGCGTGCCGGTGCCCTACGATGGCTGGCGCTGCCTGTCCAGCCGCCTGACGCTGCTGGGCGACGCGCCCGAGGATCTGGAGTGCGTGCCCCTGCTACGCTCGGCCTCCACCCCTGCGCAAGGCCTGGAAGGCGAAGTGCTGGATGTCGGTGCGGGCCGCCCGGAGGACTTCGAGCGTGCCGGCGATGCCGTGCGCGGCCGGATCGTGCTGGTGCGCCATGAATATCCGTTCTCGCAAACGCACGTGCACCGCCGCCGCAAATACGACATGGCGGTCGCTCAGGGCGCCGCCGCCTTCCTCATTGCCAACACGCTGCCCGGCGCGGGCCCCTTGTCCGGCTCCTCCGGCCGCCCCCGCGACGGCGCGGGCATTCCCGCGGCTTATATTGGCCACGAAGCCGCTTCCGCATTGACCGCCCGGCCCGGCGTCCGCGTCCGCTTGCAGATCCAGGGCGAAGAGTTGCGCGATTCGATGGCCTGCGCGGGCGTTCTGGACCTGCCCGGCGGCCGGGACAGCCGGATCGTGATCAGCGCCCACATGGACGGCCACGACCTCGGCCAGAGCGCGCTGGACAATGCCACGGGCGTTGCCGTCGCGCTGGCTGCCGCGCGGTTGCTGGCTAAACGGCTGGGGCCCGGCACGCCCGGACTGCGCATCTGCTTCTTCACCGCTGAAGAATGGGCGCTGGCCGGGTCGGCCCGCTACCTGGCCGACATGCCGGCCGCCGAGCGTCAGCGGCTGAAGTTCGACATCAACCTGGACACCGTTGCGGGCGACGACACGCTCTGCGCGCTGATCAGCGACTATCCGGCGCTGGCGGACGTGGTCCAGGACACCGCCGCGCGCGCCGGGGTGCCCGTGTCGCACTGGCTGCCTTTCATGCCGAACTCCGACCACGCCAATTTCGCCAAGCAAGGCATTCCTGCCCTGCGTCTGGTTGCGGGCTTCGAGAAGCCCGAATCCCGCGTGCGCCACATCCTGTCGCGCGGCGATTTGCCGGACATCATCCGGGAAGACGAACTGCGCAACGCCCTGGCCGTCACCTGCGCGATGGCGTCGCTGGCGCTGGAGATGACCGATCTGGAACTGGATGCGCTGAAAGCCGGTTCCACCTGCCCGCGCGTCTAGCGCGACCTTGATTGCCCGGCCGCGACCCGGTCCGGGCACGCCGCTTGCTGAATATCCGGTTCCACAGGCAGCACCCCGCTGCCTGATCCTTCCAAACCAAGGAGACCGATATGGCCGATCATGTGATCAAGGTGCTGAACAACCTCATCGAAACGTCGAAGAACGGCGAGAAGGGCTTCGCTTCGGCGGCCGAGGACGCGAAGGCTCCCGAGTTGCAGGAACTCTTTCGCAACCGCTCCCGCGATTGCGCCTCCGGCGCCGCGGAATTGCAAGCGCTCGTGGCGCAGATGGGCGGCGAGCCCGAAGACAGCGGCACGGTCGCTGGCGCCATGCACCGTGGCTGGACCAACATCAAGGCAGCGGTTTCCAGCCGCACCGACCTGACGCTGCTCGAGGAATGCGAAAAAGGCGAGGACGTGGCCAAGGCGGACTACGAAAAGGCGCTGAAGGAAACGCTGCCGGAAAACGTGCGCGCCATCGTCGAACGCCAATACCAGGGCGTGCTGCACAACCACGACCAGATCCGCGACCTGCGTAACCGCTACCGCGCCACGACGTAAGCGTCGCACTGCGAACCAAGCAGTTCGTGATACGCCGCCTGCCCGATGCAAAATGCGCCGGGCAGGCGGCGCGCCCTTGCCGGGCTATCGCATCAGTTCGGCATAGACGCGCTTGAACAAGGCAAAGCGCTCCTTCAGCCCTGCCAGTCCCCCGTTGATGCGCCGCGTAATCCGGGCAAAGTCTTCCAGATCGTCGTCATGGGTCCGGTCGTCGGCCAACTCATTCAACCCACGCGACTGCCAATACCATCCCGCGCTCATCGCCGCCCATTTCGGGTCGGTTAGCAACTCGGGCGTGTTGACCAGGTCCACCCCCATGGCGTCCCCCGCCGAATCGTAATTGCTGCGTCCCGTCAGCTGGATGATGCCCCGTCCGCGATATCGGTAACCATCGTTACTCTGCGCATCGCCATTGCCCATCCGGTTTGCGTAAACCAGATTCGCGAGTCCCTGCGGATTGTTCACATACGGCGCGGCGGACGCCTCATCTGGAAATCGCTTGGGCCACACCTTGGTCAACCGCGCGGCGGTCGAGTAATTAAGGTTTTCCTCGATCCGGTTGTATTGGCTGGATTCATAGCCCGTCTGCGCCAGAAAGCTCGCCAGACGGTCAGGAGTTTCAATTTCGTATTTCTGAAACGCGGGCGCCAACGCTTGCGCCCACTCACCGGGGGCCTTGCAGTTGGGAAACACGCGTTGAAGTTGTTCGGAACTGAGCATGACGGTTCCTCTTCTTGGCTTCAGGGGTCATGGCGCCCGGACGATATCGTCGTGTGCCCAATCATCGCGGCGATCCGGGGCCGGTCAATGATTGTGAACCGGGCGCTAAAGCTGCCCGTACCTCAAATTGGGTATGGCCGGCGTGCTGTTCCCCAACGCGAGCTTGACACCTGCCGGGTTCCCCCGGGAACATACGTCATTCACCCGGGGAGCGCGTCCCCGCGCAACATCCGCCCGGCATGCCGCATTCCCATCTGACTCCCCTCGCCCACCACGCCCAGGACCTTCTGTCCGCCGTCCGCCGCGACGCGCCGCTGGTGCAGTGCCTGACCAACTTCGTTTCCATGAACTACGCGGCCAACGCCGTGCTGGCGATCGGGGCGTCGCCCGCCATGGTGCATGCCGAAGAAGAGGCCCCCGAGTTCGCCGGAATCGCCGGCGCGGTCGTCATCAATATCGGCACGCTTTCCTCGCCCTGGCTGCAAAGCATGCTGCTGACGGCCAAGGCCGCTGCGGACGCGGGTACGCCCTGGGTGCTCGACCCCGTCGCGCATCAAGCCACCGCCTTTCGCCGTGACGCCATCCGGCGTCTGCTGGACCTCAAGCCCGCCATCATCCGCGGCAACGCATCCGAGATCATTGCGCTGGCCGGCGGTCTCAGCTCGGGCAAAGGCGTGGACGCGCGCGACGCCGTGGTGCATGCCGAGCAGTCTGCCCGGGACATCGCCACGCAGCGCCAGACGGTGGTGGCGGTGACGGGCGAAACCGATTACGTGACGGACGGCGCACGCGCCGTACACATCACGGGCGGCTCGCCGCTGATGCCGCGCGTGACCGCCACCGGGTGCGCGCTTAGCGCGGTGGTCGGGGCGTTTGCCGCGGTATCGCGCAATGACGCGTTTGCCGCGGCCGTGGCCGCGCTGTCGTGCTTCGGCATTGCGGGCCAGCGCGCCGCTTTGCATGCCGACGGCCCGGGATCGTTCGCATGGCGGTTCCTGGATGCGCTGGCCGCGCTGGAAGCGGATTGCCTGACGCGCGAGTCTCCCCTGCGTTGATTTGGCCCCGTGCATGTCACGGGTAGGTCACACACCGTCCCCAAAATTCTTTCCTTCAACACGGAGGAAAGACGGTGAAGCCACACCTACGCAAGATCTATGCAGTCACCGCCAGCTTTGCGCTGGTAGCCGGTTTGTCTGCCTGCGGCGGCGATGACGATGACGACGACACTGCCGTGCCCGAGACGCCGCCGCAGGCCAGCGTGCCGCAAGGCGCCACGCTGGACGTCGCGATTCTGGGCACCACGGACCTGCATGCGAACGTGCTCGGTTATGACTATTACAAGCTTGCCGAAGACAAGAGCTACGGCATGGACCGCACGGCCACGCTGATCGCCAATGCGCGCAAGCAGCACCCGAACACGCTGCTGTTCGACAACGGCGACACGGTGCAGGGCACGGCGCTGTCGGACTATCAAGCGCTGGTGTCGCCGGTGCAGTGTTCCGACATGATCGCGATCTACAAGCAGATGAAGCTGCTGTCGTACGACGCGGCCACGATGGGCAACCACGAGTTCAACTATGGCCTGCCCTATCTGTCGCAGATCACCAATGTGGACTTCGGGCTGGCCGGCATCGGCAAGGGCACGGCGCAGACGAACCCGGCGGGCGCCAAGGATTGCGCCGCTCCGGCATTTCCGTTCGTGTCGGCCAACGTTGTCTCGGCCGCCTCCAAGCAGCCGATCTTCAAGCCGTACGTGCTGCTGGAAAAGACCTTCAAGGCGACCGACACCACCGGCAAGTCCATCGACGTACCCCTCAAGGTGGGCGTGATCGGCTTTGCGCCGCCGCCCATCATGCAATGGGACAAGGCCAATCTGGAAGGCCACGTGGAAGTCACGGGCTGGAAGGAGACTGCGGCGCGCTACGTGCCGGAGATGAAGGCCGCGGGCGCGGACCTGGTGGTGGCGCTGGCGCACGGCGGCATCGACCTGGCCACGGCCTACAGCCCCGACATGGAGAACGGCGCGGGCTATCTCAGCCAGGTGGCGGGCATCGATGCGCTCATCACGGGCCACCAGCATCTGCTCTTTCCTGACACGAACGCCAAGTCGCAGTTTGCCGGGCAGCCGGGCGTCGAACTGGAAAAGGGCTTGATCAACGGCGTGCCCACCGTGCAAGCCGGCCAATGGGGCAACAACCTGGGCCAGATCACGCTCAAGCTGGCGTATGACCAGGGCTGGAAGGTGCAGAAGGACGCCACGCAGGTGCAGCGCATCTCGACAAGGCTGACCGCGCAAAGCGGATCCACGCCCGCGACCTACGTCGCGCCTGACTCGGCCGCGCAGCAGCTGGTGCAGGCCGAGCACGCCGCGACCATCGGCTACGTGAAGACCCCGATCGGCCAAAGCCAGTTCGACATGGCCACGTACTACGCGCTGGCGGGCGACGTGTCTGCGCTGCAGATCGTGAACATGGCGCAGATCGACTACCTCTCCGACTACATCGCCAAGAACAGTCCGTCGTACGCGGGCCTGCCGATCCTGTCGGCCGCTGCGCCGTTCAAGGGCGGCCGCAACGGTCCCGGAGACTTCACGTATGTGAAGCAAGGCAACGTCGCCATCAACAACGCGGCCGACCTGTACCTGTACCCGAACACGCTGCAAGTGGTGCGTGTCAGCGGCGACATCGTGCGCCAGTGGCTGGAGAAGACGGCCGAGCAGTTCAAGCAGATCGACCCCGCACAGGTCGCGCCGCAGGACCTGATCGACACCGGCTTTCCCACGTTCAACTTCGACGTGCTGTATGCGGCGGGCAACGCGCTGCGGTATGAAATCGACGTGACGCAGCCGAAGGGCTCGCGCATCACGGCGCTGACGTACAACGGCGCGCCGCTGGACCTGACCGCGCAGTTCCTGGTGGTGACCAACAATTACCGCGCCAGCGGTGGCGGCGATTTCCCTGGTTTGGCCGGCGGCAAGGGCGACATCGTGCTGCAAGCGCCGGATGCCAGCCGCGACGTGTTGATCGCCTACATCAAGAAGAACCCCACGCTCGACCTGGCCACTTTCGGGCTGGATCGCAGCTGGCGCTTCACGCAGGTGAGCGGGCTTGCCGGACCGGTGGTGTTTTCGTCGGTGCCGGGCACGCTGGCGATGGCCACGGCGCACGGCGTGACCAACGTCTCGGTGTACGACGCGACGCCGGACCCGGTGACGCAGCTGTCACGTTACGCGATTGATCTGACCCAGTAAGCGGTCGCTCACCGCCTTACCGGTAGTACACGCAGATACGCTTGCCGCCGATTTCGTGCACGTCAATCGGCAGCTCGTACAGATCGCTCAGCACGTCCGGCCGGATCAGTTCGGCCGGCGTGCCGTGCCGGGCGATCCGCCCCTGACGCATCGCCACGATGCGGTCCGCATAGCTGGACGCAAAGTTGATGTCGTGCAGCACCAGCACCACCGTCTTGCCCAGCTCGTCCGCCGCGCGGCGCAGCGTGCCCATCATGGCGACCGCATGCTTCATGTCCAGGCTGTTCAGCGGCTCGTCCAGCAGCACATACCGCGTGTCCTGGCACAGCACCATCGCCACGAACGCGCGCTGGCGCTGGCCGCCGGACATCTCGTCCAGATAGCGGCCGGCAAGCGGCTCCAGGTTCAGGTAGGCGATGGCCTGGTCGATATGGACCTTGTCATCCATCGTCAGCCGCCCGCCCGTATGCGGGTACCGGCCAAAGGCCACCAGATCCCTGACCGTCAACCGCAGCGGCAGGTGGTTGTCCTGACGCAGGATGGCCAGGCGCCGGGCCAGTTCACGGCTGTCGGCGCGCGTCACGTCCAGGCCTTCGACCAGCACCCGCCCCGCGCTCATCGGCAGCAGCCGGCTCACCATGGACAGCAAGGTGGACTTGCCCGCGCCGTTGGGCCCGATGATGGCGGTGACGCCGCCTGCCGGCAGATCCAGGCTGACATCGTCGATGACGACGGTGTCGCCGTATTGCTTGCTGACGTTCTGGATTTCTATCATCGGCGCCCCCTGCGCAGGATCAGGACGAGGAACATCACGCCGCCCACGAATTCAATCACCACGCTGACGGTGGTGTTCAGCCCCAGCACACGCTCCAGCAGCGTCTGGCCGCCGACCAGGAATATGACGCTCAGCAGCATCGCGGCCGGCACGGTGTGCCGGTGCCGGTCCGACCCCATGGCGTGATACGCAAGGTTGCTGACCAGCAGGCCGAAGAACGTGACGGGCCCGACCAGCGCCGTCGACACGGACACCAGCACCGCAATGGCCGCCAATGTCAGCATGAGCGTGCGCCGGTAGTCCACGCCCAGGTTCAAGGCAATATCGCGCCCCAGCGCCAGCACGTCATAGCGCCGGCGCATGCGCCAGATAAGGAGCGAAGCCGCGCAGACGGCCGCCAGCGCGATCGGCAGCAATTCGATGCGCACCGAATTGAAGCTGGCAAACATGCGGTCCTGCAGCACCAGGAATTCATTCGGATCGATCAGCCGGACGACGAAACTGGACAGGCTGCGAAACAGCAGTCCAAAGACGATGCCAACCAGCATCATCAGATGCAGGCTGCGCACGGCATCTGAGAAGAGCCAGCGGAACAGCAGGCACGCGAACGCCGTCATCGCGCACACTTCCAGGAGAAAGGCCGCGACCGGATGACTGGCGGTGGCCGCTGCCTGCCCAAAGCCGAACACCACAACCGCCTGGATCAGCAGGTACATCGCATCGAAGCCCATGATGGCGGGCGTCAGGATGCGGTTGTGGGTGATCGTCTGGAACAGCACCGACGACACGGCGACCGCATAGGCCACCAGCAACATCGCCAGCAGCTTGCCGCCGCGAAAAGGAATGACGAATGACCACTGGCCATTGGCGCCCAGCGTCATGAAGGCCACGATGCAGAGCAGCGCAAAAGCGCCCAGCGCCGCAAGGCGCCACGTCTGCGGCGCGCGCGCGGCCAAGGGCGGTATCGAGATATCAGCCAACGCGATTCCTCCGCGTGCGCAGCAGCCACAAGAACAGAATGCTGCCCAGCACGCCCACCACCGTCCCGATCGGGATTTCGTAGGGATGGATGACCAGGCGGCCAATGATGTCGCAGGCCAGCACGAACACGCCGCCCAGCAGCGCCACCCACGGAATGGCGCGGCGCATGTTGTCGCCCAGCACCAGACTGACGGCATTGGGCACGATGAGGCCCAGGAACGGGATGCTGCCGGCCGTCACGACCACCACCGCTGAAATGGCGGAAACGATCAACAGGCCCACCAGCGTCAGCCGAGCATGATTCAGTCCCAGGTTGGACGCGAACTCGCGGCCCATGCCGGCAACCGTGTAGCGGTCGGCGGCGGCATAGGCCGCGCAGGCCAGCGCAAAGCCGATCCACAACAGTTCGTAGCGGCCGCGCAGCACGCCGGAGAAGTCGCCGGTCGTCCACGCATGCAGGGATTGCAGCAGATCGAAGCGGTACGCCACGAAGGTAGTGACCGCCTGGATCACGCCGCCCAGGATCAGCCCGATCAGCGGCACGATGAACGGCGTGCGCAGCGGCACGCGTCGCAAGAGGGCCAAGAACAGCAAGGTGCCCGCCAGCGCGAAGCCCGTGGCCGTCAGCATCTTGCCGATGACGGGCGTATCGGGCGCCAGCAGCGTGATGACCAGAATGCCGAGCGTGGCGGACTCGACGGTGCCGGCCGTCGTGGGCTCGACGAAGCGGTTGCGCACGAGCATCTGCATGATAAGGCCGGCCACGGCCAGCGCCATGCCCGCCAGCAGCAGCGCAAGCGTGCGCGGAATGCGGCTGACCATCAGCAGGCGCCACGCGCGCTCGCCCGCCTCGCCGCCGCCCCACAGCGCGGTCCATGGCATCTGGCCCGCGCCCACGCTGACGCTGGCCACGCACAACAGCAGCAATACCACCACCACGGCGGCCAGGCCGCCCCACCCGCCGATTGCGCGCCGCCAGTTCACCAGCCGCCCTTCCCGTCTTGCATGCTGCTTACTTTCCCTGCGCCAACGCCGCCGCGATCTGGTCCACGTTCTGCTGCATCGCGGTCAGGCCCGCGCTGCCCAGCAAGTACCAGTTAAAGCCGTTCAGGTACACCACGCGCTGGTTCTTCCAGGCCTTGGTCGGACGCACCAGCTCGTTGTCCAGCATGCGCTCGGCCGACACGCCCTCGCGGCCGATGGCGGCGTCGCGGTCGATGACAAACAGCCAGTCCGGATCGGTCTGGGCGATGAACTCGAGCGAGATCGCCTGGCCGTGGTTCGACACGTTCAGGCCCGTCGCGGCGGGCTTGACGCCGAACGCGTCGTGAATCACGCCAAACCGCGAGCCCGGACCGTAGGCGCTCATCTTGCCGCCGGTGGTCAGCACGATCAGCGCCGTGCCAGCGTTGGCCGCCTTGCCCTTCAGCGACGCAATGGACGCGTCCAGCGCCGCCAGCTTTGCCTTCGCCTCGTCTTGTTTGCCGTACAGCGCGGCCAGCAATTCGGTGTTGCGCTTGACGCTGCCGACCAGATCCTTGGCGTCAACCGTCAGGTCGACCGTGGGCGCGATCCTGGAGAGCTCGTCGTACTTGGGCGCCGAGCGGCCCGCCACGAAGATGACCTGCGGCGCGGCGGCGTGGATGACCTCGTAGTTGGGCTCGAACATCGTGCCTGCCTTGAGGTAACGCTTGTCCGCAAACTGACTCAGGTGCGGCGGCAGCTTTGCAGCGCTGGGCACGCCCACGGGGTCTACGCCCAGCGTGTGCAGGGTATCGAGCACGGCCAGATCCAGCACGATGGCCTTGGTTGGGTTCGACGGCACCGCGGTCTCGCCACGCGCGTGCTTGACCTGCGTGGTGGACTGCGCGGCGCAAACCGCCGCCGCGGCGCTCAGCGCCAAGGCCATTCCGGTGCGCGTTGCCCAGCAGCGGGCGGCGCCCGCCTGTTTTCCATTGTTCATGCAAACCTCTCTGTAATGGGGCGCTCTCGCGCCCCGTCAAACTCAGAACTTCACGCCCACGCCCAGCCAGTAGCGGCGGCCGTCCTCGACATAGCCGAAGTCGTCGTAGGCGACCTGTTTGTCGAACAGGTTGTAGATGCCGGCGTAGACCGACACGGTCTTGTTCACGGCGTACGAACCGCCCAGGTCCACGAAGGTGTAGGACGGGGCCACCAGCGCGTCCGAGGACGGGCCGGTCACTGGCTGGCTCTCGCGGCCGCGGAAGTTCACGCGCGCCCAGGCCTGCAGCGCGTCGGACGGCTGCCAGTTCACCGTGGTGGTGAAAAGGTGCTTGGGCAACTGGTTCAGCGGCTCGCCCTTGTATTGGCCCGACTTCTGCTCGGACTTCGTGAAGGTGTAGCTGCTGGTCATCGACCAGTCGGCCGCCAGCGGCAACTTGAGGCTGGCTTCAACGCCGCGCGACACGGCCTTGTCCACGTTCATGTAAGTGGTGGGATTCGAGCCGAACTGGTTCGGACCGTCCGTGCACTGGGTCAAGGGGCAAGCCACCCGGGTGATCTTGTCCTTGAAGTCGTTGTTGAACAGCGTGACGCCGGCGCTCACGCCTTGGCCGTCGTCATACAGCAGGCCGATTTCCTGGGTCACGGACTTTTCGGGCGTCAGGTCCGGGTTGCCGTACATGTTGCCGCCACGGCTGGTCTGGCCCCAGCCGGCCACGGTCTGGCGCAGGTCGGGCGCGCGAAAGCCCGTGGACACGCCGCCCTTCAGGGTCCAGCGTTCGGCCATGTGCCACACGCCGTACAGGCGCGGGCTGAAATGGCTGCCGAAGTTCTCGTCCTCATCCATGCGCAGGCCGGTCGTGACGGCGAAGCTTTCGGTCAGGCGCCATTCGTCTTCGGCGAACAATGCCCATTGATACCGTTCGACCTTGCTCGGGCCGCCGGCAAGCTGGTTGCCCGTCTGATCGTTCAGGCGCTGGTTCAGGTAACTGCCGCCCAGCGTCAGCATGTGCGAACCCAGCGGCAGCGACCAGCTGGTCTGCAGGTCCAGGTTCTTGATCTTCATCTGGCGCGAGCGGTTGTCGAACTCTTCCTGCTGCACGTAGCTGTCGGACACGCCCCAGCCCCAGCGGCCGGTGTGCGACAGCGCCCACTTGCTGCTGCGGTAATCGGTTTCCGAGGACGCCGGGCAGCCCGTGCGCGGGCACGCGGTGCCGGGCGGCAGCGGCTCGACCGTCTTGCCCAGGGTGTCCTGGAATTTCTGGCGCATCGTGGTCGCTTCCAGCACGATGTCGTGATCGCGGTTGGGCGTGAGCGCCAGCTTGGCGGTCACGCTTTCGGCATTGCGCTTGCGAAAGCCGTTGTAGATGTCGTCTTCGTCGCGCTGCGTGGCCTGGCCGTAGATCTGCAGGCCCAGCAGGTCGTTCTTGATCGGGCCGGCCAGGTAGAAATTGCCCTGGTAGATGTC
>Ga0182745_1004966_pt1 | contig 10963 bp, 9 predicted proteins | sample eDN3rd30CKraftBY_FD_128523 | JGI IMG/M metagenome (GOLD analysis project Ga0182745, IMG submission 128523) | Enriched backyard soil microbial communities from Emeryville, California, USA - eDNA 3rd pass 30_C Kraft BY (version 2) (version 2) | ecosystem: Environmental > Terrestrial > Soil >... | reverse complement strand
ATCGTGCTGATCGTCAACAACGGCATGTACGGCACCATCCGTATGCATCAGGAGCGGGAGTATCCGGGGCGCGTATCCGGGACGCGGATTCGCGGTTCGGACTATGTAGCCTTGGCGGCGTCCATGGGTGCGTACGCAGAGCGCGTGGAAAACGCGGCCGACTTCCCGCAGGCTTTCGAGCGCGCGCGCGCAGCGGGCGGCGTCGCCGTTTTGGAACTGCTTACCGATCCGTTGCAGATCACGCCTGACAAGCGGTTCCAGGCATAGGCTGAACATTGGGCCACAGGCCGGAACGGGCCAACTCCGCAACGGTCTGCTTGATGATCTGTACGACTTTCCAATAGCTGTCGACCTGGGCTCGTCCGCGCGGCGTCGCTAACGCGATGCTGCGGGTCGCCCTGGGATGATCGATGCGCACCGCCTTGAGCGTGCCCGCGGCCAGCTCCGCCGTGACCGACGCCAATGGCAAGATCGTGTAACCGTGGTTCTGTTGAACCAGACGACGCATCAGATGCGTCGAGCCATCGCATTCGATCGCAATGTTGGCAGGCTCGCCGATTTCCTGGGCCAGCGCCTCCAGCCAGGCTTTCAACCCATGCGCCGTGCTGGGCAACACCATCGGCAGTTTTAGCAATTCCGAGCCGCTGAACTGCGTGCGAGGGCTGGTGAAAGACGGCGCGCAAATGCAATACAAGTCCTCTCGCAGCAATTCCTCGTAATCGATGAGCTTTGACTGCGTGGGCTGATACAACAAGGCCACATCGACCTCGCCGTCCTGCAACATGCTGATGATGTGCGACCCGAGTCCCTCGACAAAGCGAATCGCCGAACGGGGAAATTCGGCTTTCAGTCCGTGGGCGATTGCCCCGAACGTCGTATGCGCGATGGTCGGTTGAGAGGCGATGGTGATCTTGCCAGGGCCCGACGAGGCCAACTCCGCGGCCATGCGGCGCGCACGCGAAACGGCGCCCACCACGTCTTCGGCGGCTCGCAGCATCGCCAGGCCCTTCTCGGTCAAGACCATGCCCCGCCCGGAGCGGTGGAAAAGCCGCATGCCCACGCTGTTCTCCAGACGCGTGATATGCCGAGTCAAGGTGGATTGCTCAATCCCCAGATCAGAGGCCGCGCGCGACACGCTGCCGGCCTGTGCGACGAAATAGAAGTACTCAAGCGCGACGAGGTCCATCGACGATATTTTCAAAAATAGAGTGTTGTAGGCAATGCCGATGTTAAGTCAGCCGCGCCGGCTTTGGGGATCTAGCGGAGCGAGTTGCCACGCATCGAAATGTTCAGCTAATATTCAGTTTGGCGTGTGCTGCGTGCGCCTTGGGCCTCGGCCCATAAAGACGGAGAACCCATGTTAACCACACATAGGAGCTCCGCAGCATGACTGCCAGCGCACCTTCTGTTTTTGCTCGTTCTCTTGGCGCACTGCGCGCCCTGCTCAACCACAGCGCCGCTGGCGGCATCATCCTCATGATGGCTGCGGCAGCCGCCATATTGGTGGCAAATTCGCCGTGGGCAGCTCTCTACGAAACCACGCTTAGCCGCTATGTCGGCGGACTTTCGGTGCTGCATTGGATCAACGATGGTCTCATGGCGGTGTTCTTTTTGCTGGTGGGCCTGGAGATCAAACGCGAAGTCATCGCCGGCCAGTTGTCCACCTGGGCCGGCCGCATTCTGCCCGGTAGCGCCGCCCTCGGCGGCATGATCGGCCCCGCACTCGTCTATCTGGCATTCAACCTCGGTGCGGACGGCCACCCCAATGGCTGGGCCATCCCTGCCGCCACCGATATTGCCTTCGCGCTGGGTGTGCTTTCGCTGATGGGACCGCGCGTGCCGGTGTCCCTGCGCATATTCCTGATGGCGCTGGCCATCATCGACGATCTCGGCGCGGTCATCATCATTGCCCTTTTTTATACCGGCTCGGTCAACTTCTACGCACTCGGATTGGCCGCCGTCGTTCTGGCGCTGCTGGTCGGATTGAACAAGGGCGGCGTGACGCGCTTGCCGCTTTATTTGGTGCTCGGCGCCGTGCTGTGGGCGCTGGTATTGAAATCCGGCGTCCATGCGACATTGGCAGGCGTGCTGCTGGCATTGACGATTCCGATGCGAGTCAACACTCAGCACAAGACCTCGCCATTGGTCACCTTGGAGCATGGTTTGTATCCCTGGGTCAGCTTTTTGATTATTCCGATCTTCGGCTTCGCCAATGCGGGCGTGTCCTTTGCCGGGATGAGCATGGCGGCACTCGCGGACCCGGTACCGTTGGGTGTGGCGCTCGGGCTTTTCCTGGGCAAGCAGCTTGGTGTGTTTTTCACGGCGCTGCTGGTCGTGCGTATGGGCTTTGCACGGTTGCCTACGCACGCGAGCTGGAGTCAGCTGTACGGCGTCGCTTTGCTGTGCGGGATTGGGTTCACCATGAGTCTGTTCATCGGCCTGCTGGCATTTCCGGACGCACCGGCACTGCAGGCGCAACTGAAGCTGGGTGTTCTGGCAGGCTCGCTGGTATCGGCGGCGCTGGGCGTGGTTCTGCTGCGCCGCTCGCCGCACACCTATCGCGAGCTGGCAGAACAGTCCACCTGACCGCCTGGCGCAGCGCCGCTGGCCCGGGCTAGCGCATCACCAATCCGCCATCGACGAACAGCACCTGTCCGGTCATGAACCCGCTCCAATCAGAGGCCAGGAACAACACCGGGCCGGCGATGTCCTGCGGCCTGGCGATACGCCGCAGCGGCGTGGCCGCGATCAACGCATCGCGGAATGATTCCTGCGTATCGCCGCTGGAGTCGGTCGGATAAACCAATCCGGGCGCGACGCAATTCACCCGGATGCCAAAGGGGCCTAGCTCAGACGCCAGATTGCGGCTGAACGCCACCAGCGAGGCCTTGGCCGTGGTGTAGTCGTGATACGGCACCACCGGGTGTTCGACCAGATTGGTGGAGATATTGACGATGCAGCCCTGCGCCCGCTGCTTGAAATGCGGCAACGCGGCGCGACAGACGTTGAACGCCGCGCCCACGGCACCATCGAATTGCGATCGGTAATCCTGCCAGCTCAACTCATCAAACGTCGTGCGACGTCTCGGGTCGAAGGCATAGGGCCGCAAGGCGTTGTTGACCACCACATCGAGACGCCCTGCTTCCTCGACGATATTCTCGATCATGGCCTGCACCGCCTCGGCCGATCCCACATCGGCCTGCACGGCCCAGGCATCGCCGCCGAGGGACTGGCACTGCGTGACCACGCTCTGCGCCGCTTCGGCATTGCTCAGATAGTTCACCACGACAGTCGCGCCCTCGCGCGCGAAACTGCGGGCGATTTCCGCGCCGATGCCTCGACTGGCGCCGGTCACCAATACGACTTTTCCGGCGAATTTCTGGCTGGCGTGCATATCAGGACTCCGGCAAAAGGCGGTTATCGACGACGCTTGCGACGTCGATAGATTGTTGGATCAGACCCAGATCTCGATAGGCGTCCGCGGCCTTTTGCAAAAGCGGCAGATCGAATGTGCCCAACGCCCGCTTGGCACCATCCGCGCCGGATGATGCCATGGCGGCCTCGTTGCGCAGCCGGATCACCTCTAGATTGATCGCACGATCCGTGCCGTCGATGGCGCGTTTGGTCGCCAACGTGGCGGCCTCCTCCGGTTCGGCAATCATCCAGGCCGCGCTGTCGCGATAGGCCTTGAGAAACGCGCGCAGCAATGCCTGCTTTTGTTGATAGACGGATTCACGCACCACGAACAGATCGCTGGAAACATTGAAATGATCGCGGACCTGCATCACATTGACCTCGCCCAGACCTCGTCGTTGACCGACCAGCAGCCCCGTATCCGTAGCGGCGGTCGCATCGACCTGGCCTTGCAGCAGCGGCGCGAAGTTCAACACGCCGGTCACCACGATTTCCACATCCGTCTCGGTCAATCCGGCTTGATGCAGCATCACCAGCAGATTCTGGCGCGTGCCGCTGGACAGGCTGTAGACGCCGATGCGTTTTCCTTTCAGATCCTCTGGGCGCGCGATGCTGGCGGACTTGAGCGACACCACATTGAACACGTTCTGTGGATAGATGTCATAGATCGCGCGTAGCTTTTCGCCCTTGTCCAAGGCCATGAAAAAAGACCCGGGATCGGTAAACGCCACATCGGCCTGACCGCTGAGGATATTGCGAATCGCATCGCCGCCGCCGCTCCCGGGCAGATACACCAGCTCGATCCCCTGCGCCTTGAAAAAGCCTTTATCGGGCTCGACCAGCAGGTTCGTGATTTCAGAGATGGGTTTACTCCAGCCGGCCAGCGTGACTTTACCGGTCGCTGCATCCTGAGCGCGTACCACGATGGGGGCCAACGAGGTCGCAGCGAGACTCGCAACGGCGGTCAACAACGCGCGACGAGAAAACGTGTGAGTCATGAAAAAATCCTGAAATAGCGCATCAATGCTCACCATAAGGACGCAGCAAACGTCGCTCGACGACAAGCATGGCTTGATAACAAAGCAGGCCGATGACGGCGATGGCGGCCAAGGCGGCGAACATCAGCGGCGTATCCATCATGCCCTGCGCCGCGATAATGACCGCGCCCAGGCCTTTGCTGGCGCCAATGAACTCGCCCACAACGGCGCCGACCAGGGCCAGCACCAGCGCGACGCGCCAGCCGGCCAATATGCCTGGCAGACCCGCCGGCAGCTTCAAACGCAACAAGGTCTGCAAGCGCGACGCGCCCAGCATGCGAAACAACTGCAGGCGATTCGCGTCGACCTGCCGCAAACTGGTCAGCGTGTTTTCCATCAACGGAAAAAAGCAGATCAATGCCGTCATCACCACTGTCGGCAAAATCCCGAAACCGAACCACAAGACGAACAACGGTGCGAGCGCGAGTTTAGGAACCACCTGGCTGACAATGACATAGGGTTTGAGCACGCGATCGAGCAACGCGGATTCCGCCAAGGCGACGCCCATTGCCAGCCCCGCGATGCCGCCGAGCGCCAACCCGAGCAACATCTCCGTCAAGGTCGCCTCGATGTGCGGCCACAGATACCCCGAGGACAGAGTGCTCCATAACGCCCGTCCCACAGCCGAGGGGGTAGGCAACACCAGCGCGGAAATCTCCGCTTGCCTGACGATGAATTCCCAGACGACGAGCAGCGCCAGAAACAACGCCAGGGACAGGCCGCGGCTATGCAATACCGATCTCATTGTCCCGCCCCCGTCATCGTTTCGAATATCCGCGAGCAGTATTGATTGAATGTCGTACCGTGCCGCAGGGACTGCGTGCGAGGTGTGGGCAGCTCCACGCGGATATCCGCCAACATGCGCCCCTCGTGCATGACGCCGACGCGATCGCCGAGATAAACGGCTTCGCTGATGTCATGCGTGACGAACAGGACTGTCGTTCCGCGTAGTCGGCACAGGCGCACGAGATCATCCTGCAATTCGCCACGGGTGATGGCATCCAGCGCGGCAAAGGGCTCGTCCAGCAACAATAGCGCAGGCTCCAGGATCAAGGCACGCGCCAACGCCACCCGGCTTTGCTGGCCGCCCGACAATTGCCGTGGATAGTGGCGTGCATGATCGGTCAGCCCCAGCATCGCCAACAGGTCCTGGGCACGCGCGACGTCGGCTGCCATTGGCCGCCGCTGCAGCGATACGGGCAGCAAAACGTTGTCGATGACCCGCTGCCACGACAGCAGCGTGGGGGCCTGGAACATATAACCCAGTTGCGGCCCTGGCGAGACCGGCGTGCCATCCGATTGCCGGATGCTTCCCGACTGCGGTGCGAGCAAACCGGCCGCGAGCTTGAGCAATGTCGTCTTGCCGCAGCCGCTGCGACCGACCAGGCAGTGAAAATCGCCCGTGGCCAAGGGCCAGGTGATGCCGTCGACGATAGAACGGCCACCGCCATAGGCGTACACCACCTGCTGCATATCCAGAAAAGGCTGTGCGACGCTCATGGTTCGTACGACGCAAACGGCTCGGCCGCCACCTCGGCCGATTGTTCGATCTCTGTCATGCGCACCAGATCGAGCAAATTGAAACGACCGTCATGATGCCAGCCCGCCTCCGGCATGCTCATCGAACCGATGGCGCTGATGCGTGTGACGCCGATGGCGCCGAGTTGTTCGGCTATGCGATAAAGCTCCTGTGGCGTGGATGCAATGCCGGCGGTCTGCAGAAATGCGCCACCATTCGCGACCAACGGCGCAACGTCGTTCAAGGCATCCACCCCTGCGACCAGGATGCTGCGCTGTGAGGCGGTGGGTGCGAGGACTGGCGCCGCATCAACATAGGCCACGCTCCACGCCGCCTCGTGATCGCCTATCAATCCATCATCATTCGCCTGCGCGCTGTGAGCGGCATCCTGCCATTCAATCGATTGCCGCCACTTTGCGACCGCAGACGATTCCGCCAGATCCAGACCACGCCGAGGATAACGCCGTTGCAAATTCGCGAGTTCGCCCGCCATGTAGTCCGCGAACGTACGCGGCGCCACCTGTCCGCCGCGCTGCACGTAAAACACATGCGGGGAATAGCAGCCCTGCTGGTCGTAACGCATCACATCCCACGCGGCACGCCGCGCCAGGGCCGGCGCTTTCAGCGTATCGAGCGCCGCGGCGCTCACGACACCAAAGCCCAACTTGTGGCCATGCGCCAGAAAACGCGTGGTCACCGGCAGGCGACGTTGAATCGCCTGCAGCGCATCATTGCCGCCATAGGCCACTACGGTATCGGCCTGCGCGTACAACGCATCGGCGCTGTCGTCTCCCGCGCCGCGCCACCACACCACCGCAAAACAATCGGCAAGCGGCGGATGGACCTCGGCCAACAATTGCGCAAACCATCCCGCGAATAACGGTTCGGCGCTGGGCAGCTTGCCGACATTGCCTGCCTTGACCAACAGGCCGCAGACAAAGCTCCATAACGCCAAGGCAGGCACATTACCCGCCCAACTATGCATCAATAATTGCGGCCCATAGGCGCGCACCGCGCCGCCTTTCGGGGCGGGCTGAAAAGCATCCAGCACTAGCGGGTTGGAGAAGTCCTCGACGACGAATCGATGCAATTGCGGCGCGCGAAAGGTCTTGAAAAAGCCCGTCAACCCCAGGCGCACCATCTCTGCGTCATAACCGCTAATCACCGGCAGCAACGCGTCGGCCTGGCGCCGATACGGATCATCACGATCCAACAATCGAGCAATGGCTCGATCGATGATCGCGATGATCGCCGAGACCGACAGCGTCTTCAGATGCAGCGCGCTCGCCCGCCGGACGCGATCGGCCAGGGCGTTCATCTGCGCCGACGACAGCACCGGAACCTCGACCTCGATACGCTGCGCGCCCTGCGTGAACGGCAATACGTGCCACTGCACCTCGTCCGCGGACAGGCCCGGTAGATAACCTGCCTTGACCCGCCGCACGCTCATGACGCCGCCGACTGGATGAAGGCTTCGACCGCCAGCGAGCAGCCCTTGGCCTGCGCGCCCTCGGCGCGACCCAACAACAGAAAACCGCCCTCGGCGGGTTCGCCCACATCCTCGGTCAGAATGGTGGTGATCGAATTGAAATTGCCCAGATCACAATGCGCGAGAATACCTCGCTCGCCATCCGGTACGGTGCGGCCTGTCGCCGGATCGACCAAGCGTGAACGTATCCAATGCGGCCCCGACTTGATCGACGGCACCACGGCGTTGCCATCGTCGTAGAACTGAGTGCTCAACTCGGTCATGCCATACATATTGATGCACAGTTCGCGCGGCACGCCCAGCAGTTCGGTGAGCGCATCGTAAAAGGCATCCAACGGCAATTCGCGTGATTGCCCCTTATAGCCGCCGGTGTCCAGAATGCGGCTGCCCGGGGGCAAGCGAAACGACCGGCCTGCTTTGCGCAGCGCGTCGATCACATGCACAAAACTGTAGCTCGCGCCCAATAACGCATAGGGCTCGCCCGACTGTTCGGCCTGTTCCAGGCGCTGCCACAATCCATCCAGATCGATGCCCTGCGGCGACATGAAGTAGCGGCTATCGTCGCTGCCGAACGTCGTTTTCGCCAAGGCCAGATAGTGCGCCAGCGACGAGCTCGGCATGGCGACCTCGTCGGGAAACAGGATACCCATCGGCATGCGCGCGACACCACGCATAAAGCGCCGGGCGAAATGGCGCGTCATCGACAGATCGTAGACATCCAGCCGAGGATGAAAATGCCGCCCGCGCATATCGGCGCGCGTCGTGCCACTGGTCATGAACACGCGTTCGGCCGGCGTCGACGGCTCGCAACGCAGTTCCATGATTTTGAACGCATCGATCGGCACGGCCGGAATATCGTGCCACGACTTCACATTACGCACCGTGGCGCCGCGCTGCTGGCAAAACCGGCGAAACGGCGCATTGGCGTGGTATTGATACGCGAACAGGCTCAAGGCGAGCCGATGGAACTGCTCGTCAGTGCAGCCGTCCTGGGCGATGAATTCGAGAATATCCGCGTCAGGCGGTCCGGCGTAGTTCATGGGCTTTCGTGTTCCTATACATGGAAGCTCCGAAGCCCGCCTGCGCGAGCCGCACATACGTGCGGCGTTGTCGAGGCCAATGCTCTTCTTACGCCGGTATAAACCGGGTCAAGTTCGCGGGTTTGGTTCTCAGCACTGGCGTGCACCCCGGAGCAACGGCTATGTTAACCCGCATTGACGGCGATGCCGAATCGGCGTGGCCGACTGGCAGCCCATACGCCTGCCAGCCGCGCACGCGTCCCCGTTTCATCGAAATGCGCCAGACCGCAGCCAGCGCGACAGAACCGGCGCCGCGCTCAGTCCAGGCCCAGCATCCCGCGCATCTGCGAAAGGTCTTCGGCCAGCGTATTGACCCGTCCCGCCAGCATCTTGCGGTCTCGATCGGTCAGTTTTTCATACGACTGAAAACCGCCGTCTGCAGTTTTGTACTTGGCCAGCGTGTCGAACACGGCTTTGAAATTGGCGTCCGTTTTCTCGACAAACGCTTTATCTTCGCGCTGCACCAACGGGCGCAACAACTCGACGATGTGATAGGCGCCCTCGAAATTGGCCTGAAAATCCCACAGATCGGTGTGGCTGTAGCGGTCTTCCTCGCCAGAAATTTTGGTGGCGGCGACTTCTTCCATCAGCACCGCCGCGCCCCCCACGACCTTCTCCGGCGGAAAGGTCAATTGCGTCAAACGGGTTTGCAGTTCCAGGACATCGGCCATCAGCTTATCGGCGACATCGCCGACCTGGTCCGTGCTTTTTTCTTCCCACAATGCGTACTCGATGCGGTGAAACCCAGTAAAAGCCGGATCCTTCTCGGCCTTTTCATGGTCATCGGCACGTGAGTCGATCGACGCATCCAGATCGCTGAACAGCTCGGCCACCGGCTCGATACGCTCGTAACTCATGCGCGTGGGGCCAAACAGCGCACGCGCCTCCTCGAGTTTGCCTGCCTTGACGGCCTCGGTGAATGTCCGCGTGTCCTCGACAAACTTGTCGACATTCTCGTTCACGTACAGTTTGTACTCGGCTACCGGTCCGACCAACTCCAGCGGCGACACGGCGGCATGAGCGGACATCGTCGTCGCCCCGGCAAAAAAAACGGCAGCGAGCAGACGGTTACGGGAAAACGGCATGAGATCTCCTTATTCGGGGTAAACAGTGACCAGCGACGGGGTCAAGCGGCGTCCAGCAGTGTGCGGCCGAGCCAATCCCGCTTGTCGCGCATCCCTGGAAGGGTGTAGAAAAATCCCCCGCCAATCGGCTTGATGTATTCCTCCAGCGGCTCGCCATCCAGTCGTTTCTGGACCGTGATAAAGCCCTTTTCCAGATTGGCCTGATAGCAGATGAACAGCAGACCCATCTCGAGCTGGCCGGATTTGGTCACGCCGTTCGAGTAGTTGAAAGGACGACGCAGGATCAGGTTCTGCTCGGCCCCCTTGGTGCGTGGATTGGCCAGACGGATATGCGAATCCAGCGGTGTTTTTTTTCCCTCCGGATCCTTGGGGTAGTCGGGCACATCGTGTTCGGTCTTGCCGCCATCGAGCGGCGCACCGCTGTCACGCTGGCGACCAAAGATCGCCTCTTGCTCCTGCAACGGCGTGCGATCCCAACGCTCGACGAAATTCCGGATGATGCGCACCGCCTGATAACTGCCGCCCTCCGCCCAGGCCGGCTCGCCCGCGTCGTCGGCGCCCACCCACACGATCTGGCTCATCGCCGCGCGGTCATTGGCATTCGGATTGGCGGTGCCGTCGCGGAAGCCCAGAAAATTTCTGGCGCTTTCGGCCGGCATGCCTGGTCTTTCCGGCACTGGCGGTACGGTTCCCTCCTGTTTCCACAACAAAATCAACAGATCGGGAAACTGTTTAATGATGTCCCGCAGCGCATGGATATTGGTGTCGGGCGTGTTCGAGCAAAACTGGATCGAGAGATCGCCATGGCACAAGGCAGCGTCCAACGCATCATTGGGATGGCTGGCCATGCGTTGCAGATAGCGCGGCTTGCGATCCTGCAGGCCAAAGCGCTCATCGAACAACGACGAGCCGACGGATACCGTGATTGTCAGGCCATCCGGCTGCACGCGCGGCCCCATGATGCCCGAATCGGCAGGCGGCAAGCGAGGATCGAGCTTGGGCACCTCGCCGCCTTGTGTCAAAAACACGATGCGCTCGGACAGCCCGCGCAACAGACGCTCCAGCTCCTGGCGATCCGTAGCGATGACATCAAACGACGCCAACATGCCTGCGGATGGCCGCGGCGTCACGATGCCCGCCTGATGTTCGCCCCAGCAACTGACCCGCTCATCGGTGCGCAAACTGTGCGGCGCATCCGTCACCTGACTGTCGGCGGGCGGCTTTTGCGCCTGAGCGGGCAATGCGCCCAGGCCGGCCAATGTGGCGGCGCCCTTTAGCCAATGACGGCGCGACAACGAGCCTGCAGGCCCGCGGGAATCTGAATGACTGCCTGACATGAT
>Ga0182745_1004965_pt1 | contig 10963 bp, 4 predicted proteins | sample eDN3rd30CKraftBY_FD_128523 | JGI IMG/M metagenome (GOLD analysis project Ga0182745, IMG submission 128523) | Enriched backyard soil microbial communities from Emeryville, California, USA - eDNA 3rd pass 30_C Kraft BY (version 2) (version 2) | ecosystem: Environmental > Terrestrial > Soil >... | reverse complement strand
TGAGCAGGATCTTGCCCTGCAGGTCACCGAAGGTCCCGCCGATGAGCGAGATGATGCCCAGGAGCGCGGCGATCACCAGCGATGCGATGACGACAATGATCGCGGCGCGGCGGATCCCCTTCAACCCAGTCAAGACCAACCCCTTTCCGGCCCGTCGCCCCAAGCGAGGTCCGGCACACAGCATGACAGACCCCGGCTCATCAAGGCGGCACGACAGTCGAGCGGGGCTCAGATCCCAGAGCGCTGCTCCGATGCGGCCCCCTCCGGCACCTCCACGGCACGGGCAGGTCGGTACAGCGCCTGAACCGCATCGAACGGCATGGGACCTGCGACATCCAACCGGATGAGCGTATCGACGATCTCAGTTGCCTCACCGCCGACCGGTGCCAAGTGAAGCGTCTCGCGAAAACTGTCACGGATATTGCCAATCACCGATTCGGACGCGACCACGTACGACTCGACCTCTTGATGATGAGCCTGCTGCTGCGACTCGAGTGCGATCCCCAGTGCACTGAGCGGGGTCGGAGCCACCGGGCCGCCGTGCACCGGCTGATGCAGGAACTCCAGCCAACCTTTCGTCCGCGCTGCTGCATCGTTCGATGCCGCGAGCGCGCCGACACGGGCGATCGCCTCAACGCGCGTGCGCTCGCCCCTGTAGAGCATTGGCTGGACCTCGCCAACCAATGCGGCGAGGCGCCGCTGCGCAATCGACTCCAGCAAGTCCTGCGCTCCCATGTACGTCTGCACTTTGTCCGTCGAGTGGTTTGGCGCGTCGGGCTGATCCTGGTCGAGCACCGAGAAGGAGAGCCGAGCACGGTCTTCCCCCAGCTTGTCGGCGATCTCGTTGAGAATCTCCTGGAGCGCCTCGGTGCGCCAGCCCTTCCGGAGGAGCCGCGCGGCCGCCTCGCGCAGGAGCCGGTCCTCGCCCATGCCGCTGCTCTCAATCGCATGCGCAACTTCGAACGCATATGGCATGCGTGAGGTGTCAACCTCGGTCCGCTCCTCGTCGAGCCAGGACGCGGGCGGCTGCCAGGGATGATCGAGAACACTTCCGAGGATGTCCAACCACCGCGTGGTCTGTGCGTGGAGTGACTCGAGCCGGGCCACTTCGGCGCGGAGCGCCCGCAAACGCTGCGTATGGGCGCCGACGGCGTGATCGGCTAGCTGCACCCGCCACTCCAGCGACGACCACGATCGGTAATACGCAGCGGCGGCGACCAGCCACACGACGAGCAAGAGGATCAGTCCATAGAGGAATATCTCGGGACCCGGGAGGCGACCGTCGAGTTCCGCTTGGAGGGCTCGGAAGAATTCGGCCGTGTTCGGGTTCTGGTTCGACGTGCCCTGCTCGATCAGCCATGGCAACGCAAACACCGCCAGTGCGAGCAGCCCGACGATCAAGGTACTCAGCAAGAGCGTCAGGTGGAAACGCTTACGCAGCCGGATAAGCTCCCGCATTTCAGGAAGCGACACGGCGAAGGACGGTGCCGCATCCAGCTGGGCACGAGCCTCCTGATGCACACTCCGCAGGCGATCCCCGAGCTGCACCACGAAGGTACGACGCAGTGGCTCGAGCCAAGCCTGGAAGGCGCTATATGCGGCGCCGGCCCCTTGCGCATGTGACTCCGCCGCTTGCACTGCGGATTCCTGGTCGGCGACCTCGGCGGCCACACCGGCAAGGTCGATGTTGAGCGCATTCCACTCATCGATCCGTTCGTCATGTGCGGCGCGCGCCTGTTGTGCTTCCTCGTCTTCCGAGTCACCCTTCGGCGCCACCACGACGACCCGACCATCGGCGCGGACACGCAGGTGTCCTGCATCGACCAGATCGGATTGCATCTCCTCAAGCTCGACCACGCAGCTTGCGTGTCGCTGCTGCAGCTCGACCAGCAACTCGGCTGCTGCGGCGCTCGCCTCATTGGCATCCGCAACGAGCTGTTGGAGTCGTTCTTCAATGCCCGGATCCGCACGATACTCGGCAAACGTCAGCGTTGCGGGGAAACCGTCCGGTGGGTTTGACGCACGCCAGCTGGAGGCCGGGTCGGGCGTGATGGGGTTGATCGATTCAAAAACCGGCGACCGGCCGTCGATGAGGTTGAAGGTACCTTCAGCCCCGAGCTCGCCACCATCCAACGCCCCAAACACCAGCTGCCGCAGCCTCGACCAGACTCGAATGCTCCCGGAGACCGACGTCGCCTTGGCGGCAAGGCCATGGGCAGATGGCTCGCGCATGCTCCTTTCGGCATCTGCCACGCGCCGGGCGGTCAGCAGAAGCTTGCGGTCGAAACCATCGGGCTCTTGATCCAGTAGCAGCGAGATCTGCTGCAAGCTGTCGCGGTCCTGCAGGCCCTTGATGAGTTGTCGAGCGACGAGGTCGCGGCCCCACAGCCGCATCCAGTGCGGGATGCGAGCGAACTTCCCACCCGCGAAGCGCAGGAATCGCCCGAACGCCTCGAGGATTCCCACCTGCTCCGGCATCGGGGTCGGAGCAGGTGGGGGACGGTGAAATTCGAGTGCACCCTCATCAAGTGCCATCGCGGCGTCGACCAACTCAGCGACATATCGGTCGTTATGTTCGGCTGGGATCAATGTCGTGCCCTCGGGCACCAACGGAACACCCGCGGCCATGATGCGGCCCCGTTGTTCGACGACCTCACGCAGGAGGCGACGACCGGCACGACGTGCGATGCCTTGCGTCAGCACTGCACGCGCGAAGACTCGCTGCGCCCAAATGCCCTGCACCAGCGAACCCTCGCGCTGCACGAGATCGAAGGTGCCGTGCGGGGTTCCCCGCCACAGGCCTGCTGCGGCCGCGACGTGCAGCAGCACAAACCCGGCGAAGCGCTCATTCTGTCGAATGAATGCGTCGCCTGCCCCCGGCATGGACCGGTCCTCCGGCGAGGCCACCAGCACGAGGGCAGATTCACGTTCCGCGTCGCGGAGGCGGTCGTCCAACTGCACCTCGGTCGGTGCACAGATCAGACTGAAGTCGGTGACATCGACCGCGTCATCGTCACCGCTTTGCAGCGGCCCGACCTGCGGCATCGAGTATTGGATGTATCGAATGACCCGTACCGAGTTGAGATCCTGCAGACGATCCGAGCTCGGGTCGTACAGCGGCGCACGGAGTTTGATGATCCGCACTCGACGCACCGACTGCTGCGCCAACATCGCGAAGAGGTCAATCTCCTGCTCGACGAGGCCACCGTGGTCATCAGATCCAATCACGGTCGCATGCACCTCGGGCGGGCCCGTCGGGTGCTCACGAATGTGACTGGGTCGCACCCACACGGCCGACGACAGCAGTCCGACTGATGTCCAATCACGGACCAGTTGGAGCAGCGCATCCGCCTGTTCGTCGCTTGCGAACAGAATGATGCTGATGCCATTTGCCTGCGCGAACGGCATATCAGATCCCCAGGTTGTCCGACTCGATTTCCACCACGCCAGCGATCAGCGCACGGAGCGCTTCGTCGACGGCGTCTCGGATCTCCCATGACACCGGGTAGCGGTGCACGGGCAGCGACGGGTCCGGATGGTTGATAGAACTGTCGAACTCGGCAATTTCATGCTCAAAGAAGCCACGGAGTGCTTCTTTCCGCTCCTCCATCGTGCCCCCCGCCGTGCCCGCTCGCTCCGGATTAGGTATCGGGGCAAAATCGGGCATCTGCCCACCACGCACCCACTGCTCGACTACGTGCGGCGCCACATCACCCGAGCCACCCAGATCGATGAGCACGTGATAAGGGCGAAGCGGTTCGAGGCTTCCCGCGGCATTCGACAGCGGCAGGGCGATCATGAGGGACTCGAGGATCGCTCCGGGGAAGTCTTTGCCGGGGACCACGTCAGCCGCGGCGTAGAGCAACGGGTGCGGGAAATCGACATGGGTTCGCTTCTGCGGGTCGAAGACGCTCAGGCGTGGGCCCCGCGACTGGTCCGCCGTGTCGATCTTGAGCTGGTTGAGCGACTTGGCGACGTACCACCCGCGCAGCATGGCGTCGAACACGTCGCCCGCGGCGGGCACCGCCTCGCGCAGTGGCCGGGCGCGCTTCCACTTCCAGAAGTCGCGGCGCGAGTCGGGCCGAACCGACGTCTTGAGCCAGGACTCGGTGACCGGCCGCATCACCGAATTCATAACCACTGGCTGGAAGGGGAATCCGAGCATCGTGAAAACCTCGATGCCGTCAACTTGCGCATCACGGAACCATCGCGGCGACTTCTCCTCATCCCAAATCCCCGAGTCCTGGAACGCCTTCTTGGTCACCTCGTACATTGTGGGATTGCCGGTCTCAGTGAATGGGATCGCACTGACCATCCGGCTGTTGTCTCGATCCAGCGTCTTGTTGTGGACCGTCGCCAAGAGCTGCGGGTGTATCTCGACCAACGGCTCGCTGGCGCCGAGGGCCGCAAGCAGTGCCTCTCGAAACTGATTGGTCCGCGCACGAAGCACATGATCGGCGACCTTCTCCGGATCGAAGTGGTCCTTCAGGGTCTCACCGAGGTAGGCCGTGAACGCTCGCCCTTCGAGCTTCATCCAGTCCCGCGCCCGCTCTCGGAAGTCTTCCGGGCGGTTGGCGACGGCAAATTGCGGGGCAGAGGGATCGCTGGCCTTATGGCCAATCCGTCCTGTCGTCGCTGGCTTCCAGTTGCGCTCAGCGCGGATGAATGGTTCCACCGAAGCGCCGTTGAGCGCCGTTGACTCTGCACCGTGGAGAATTTCGGCCACCGCGTCCACCACGGCATCCTGGTAGGTGCGGCCGCCCGGCGCGCTCCCGCTGCCTCGGGGGGTCGCTGCAACGAGGCGCTCGAACTCCCGCGGGTAGTCCGTGTGGGCAACGAGCAACCGCTCGTTTGGCGCCGGGTGGTACTTGGCCGGGACGGACTGGTCGACACGGCGAGGCCACAGGTGGAATTCATTCTCTTCGCCGTCCGCGAGCCGAGGGGCCTCCGCGGCATCCCGCAGTGCTGCCCGAGCAGCATCGAGACGCTCCTGGAGCGGTTTGACGTAGTCGCGCTGGAACTCGTCCAGCAGATCGGAGGTCACCTGGCGGGTACGGGCCTCCGCTTCCCACTCGAAGCACTGGATCGCACGATCCAAAGCATTGACGACCGCGTCCTGCTCGGATCGGAGCGAATCGTGGTTGGGGGCCAACGCAAGTTCTTGGCGAACGAGCTCCTCAAGGCGCTCGCTCCAGTCGTGACGTTGCTCCGATTCCTTGCGAAGGTTTTCCACCGCCTTGCGCAATGATCCCCGCAGCTCTTCGAGGAGCCCGACCGCAACCGACAAGCCCTCGGTGCTGGTGTACTTCGTGACCGCGTCGAGCAGGAGTTGCGGTCCCTCCTCGACCCACTGCTTGACCTTGACGGAGACCTCGTCGGCATCCCGACTGAGATAGCCGTCGACGAGGTTGGTGTAGGCCTGCGTGATCTGGTCCCCCCAGACATCGGCTGGCAGCGCGCCGGTACGATGATCAACATTCGCGGAGGCGGCGGATTCAGTCTCCTGACGCAGTTCCCGTGCGAAGCGGCCGCGCTCCGCCTCGGGCCGGAGCTTCTCCAGCACCTGGTCGTTGCCCTCATGCTCCTCGTCGAGCTCGGCGAGCCGGATGAAGGACATGGTCGCCCGCGTCGTCCGGAACGCGATCCAATCCGTCTCGGTGCGCTTCTCGAAGCGCTCGTCGCCTGCGAAATGTTGATACAGCGCGAGATCCACCACCGTGCGGGCGAGGCGCTCGGAGGCGTAGTCCTCAAACTTCTCCCGGCCGAGCGTCACACGCCCGAAGCCGATCGATGAGAAGGGGGGTGTCTCATCAAGCGGTGGCATGAGTCGCGTGGCATCAAACAGCTCGGAGGCGCCAGCCTTCGCGTCCCAGTTGCCCTGCGAGTAGCTGACCATGTCGCTCTGGACGTCGTCATCCGTCATCCAGGCTGCCAGGCTGTTGCCAATGGCCTTGTACACATCCCCTTGGGTCTCGAACGCGACCTTCGAGTTCTTGCGTCCGACGATGAATGGGTAGGTCGCTCCGACTCGGTCGCTCGGATCTCCGTAGGTGCGCGGCACACCCTTGTTGCGGTAGAGCGTCACGGTCGCCTTCGACGGCGTCCGGGTCCAGTAGCCATTCATGGTCTCGGCTAGCGCGGCGAGCGTGTTCCCAGCGACATGCGCGGTCTTCGCAACGCCATCGAACACATCCGGCGCGTACAGCAGCGCGAAGGTCTGATCGGCCCACGCCGCGCCTGGCGCAGCGCCCTTAATCGCTTCGATCACATCGAGGAACTGGCCGGCGCCAGAGCCACCGGCGATGGAGGAGACGACGATCACCGTAGGCTCGGCGCTGCCGCCGTCGTTTCGCGCCCCGAGGCGCGCGCCGAGCGTCTGGAGTTCACCGAGCGCGGAGGCGTCCTGCATCCGGCCGATCGCCAGCTTGGCGGCGTCCACGACGTCGTCGAGGCGCGAGACGACGATGGCCCGTCCGATCGCCCGAAATTGACCAGCGCCCTTGGTGACCGCCACCCTGACGCGATCGCGCTCCGGGAACATCCGGAGGATGTCGTCCGCGACATCCTTCGAGGGCGACGTTGCGCGAATCGCCGCATGCACCGATTCATACGAGCCATTGGAGGCGACGAGCGCCTTGTACTGCTCCTGTGGGAGGAACGGCAGATCGAGTTCGTTGCCATCCTGTTTGACGGGCGAGTCAAAGTGCAAGAACTGCCACGCCGCCGGGATGCGCGACCACCCCTGCTGACCGAGTTTGAGGCTGAGCGCATGCCGCACGGCGCGGAGGGTCTTGCCGCCGGAGCCACCGACGCCTACCAGCAGAAACGGTCGCAACATGGTCGGTTCCTTTCGGAGTCATTCCTGGATATGCGGTGCGTCGATTCGCACCGGAGGTCACAAGACATCATCGGGGCGGCAGCGGTGGGGGGTTCCGCCGGTTGCCGGGAAGTGGTGGTGGACTATCGCCCGCTGGCGTGCGGCGGGGAAGTGACGGGGGTACGCCCGCCCCACCCTGCCGCGGCGGGGGCGGCGGTGAGTCGGTGCCGGCGGCTCGCCGGAGGGGCGGAGGGGCGCCGCCATGACGCTCGCCCGGAGGTTGACCACTCGACGCGGTGCCGACCCCGCCTGCGGTGGCACCGCCCACAGCCTCTGCCGACAGCAGTTTGCGTGCGTGCACGACGCGCTGCCGGAAATACGCATTCGACTCGATCTCGCGGAGCAGCTCGAGGCTCTCCTCCGGCTTCCCGGTCTTGGGGCGTAGGTGCAACACGAGCGTGGCGTTCCCCCGTGAGCGGGACACACCGGGGTCTGCACTGCCCGAATCAAGCAGCTCACGGTGCGACATCGCGATACCCCAGATGCGCCCAAGATCGTTCGGCACACCGAGCAGTGCGCCTCGCTGTGCCGCGGCATTGAGGCGCCGGGGGATGTTCGCGGGGGGACCGAAGAGCACGGTGCCCGAGGAGGGCTCGACCTGGAACCAGGGCTCGCCAAACGGACTTGGCGAGATGCGCGCCTGTGCTTCGCCGAGCCCGGGCACCGGGACGCGCCGAGCGTCTGGCAGCCCTCGTGGGAGATAGGTGAGGTCCTTGTTGGCTTGGAGCGTCCTAGAGCTGAGCGGGGCCCCGTCGGGGAGGGTGATCTCGCCCTCGGGGCCGATCCGCACGGGGATGCTTGCCCGTTGCATGGATCCGCCGCTTCGGCTGATCTTCGCAGTCCACCACGAGAATGCGTAGAGCGCTCCGATCGGCAAGGCGACAGAAGCCAAGATCATCAACCCCAGCGTGAGCAGGAACGCCCCGGCATTGCCTTGGATCTTGGACTCGAACGTCACTTCGACGCTGCCCGGGAGCATGGCCCCGTCAGCGGAATGCGCGACGAAGGCGAGACGCGCTCGAACGTCGCCATTCGCTGCCTGTTCGTTGCGCGCGCTCAATTGCAGCGACACCGGCTGATCCGGAGGCACGTCGAGGCACCCGTCAACGCCGACTCCCGGCATGGTCCACCGCCAGCTGCTTGATCGCTCGGCACCATCTTGCGTGATCGTCGGGACTCCACCGTCAGCGAAACAGATTCGAGCCGAGGTCCCGTCGGCAGCGGGCTCAACGCGGACCGTGCCGTCGGCGACACCCTGACTCCCCAAAAGTTCGCTGAGCTGAATCGGCGCGATCGTGGGGAATTGGCCTGGCACCACGACGTCGACAACCCGCTCCGCTGAGACGGGCGACAGCGCTACCCCCGACTCGACCGTCACAAGTGCGTTTATGGTCGCCCGGAGCGTCATCGCGCCGTCCGCTCCGGGTGCCGCATACCGCACCACGAACTCGCCATCGGCCGTTGGGCCCTCGACCTGGTCGGGTTGCACCGCACGCACCCCCTCAGCGGTCACATCACCGAGATCGAGCGAGTACCGCCAGGTGGCACCGCGGGTGAAATCCACCACAGCACCGTCGTTCCGCACGAGACGGCCCCGCAACTCGTTGTCATCAGCACCGGCGACGAACAGATTGGGCGGATCAAGCACGACCGAGAGGCCGCTGGTGTAGTAGAGCGAGTCAGTGGCACCAGTAGTGGATTCGAGTCGCCAACGCCCTACATCATCGGGGGCAATCGGCATCGACCTCACGCGAGACGTCCCACCAACTCGCTCGACTTCGAACCCCGCAGCTGCGCTCGACGCAGCGTCGATGACTGCGCCGGCCGCTGAGTGCAATCGCCAGGCAGGGTCCGACGTCAAGATAGCGAAGCGCGCGACACCAAGGTCGACTGGGAAGGAACCGTCCTGGCCAAACGGGCGATTAAACCCACCACCGAGTTGAATGCCAAGGCCGAGGAACACCTGCGCGAGTGCGTCCGCACTTGTCGCCTCGAGGAAGGCACCGTGTACATGCTGGTCGGTCAGCGGCTCACCGCACGTCGTGTTTTCGTACCCGGTTCCTTCCACGAGCGGCTGCATATAGGGGGCGAAGTCGTCGCGATCGTCCTCGACCCCGGTATTGAGTCGCACCCCGAAAACGACGATGCCGTCACGTCGGAAGTCGTTGAGTAAGCCATAGCCGCCGCGCGGCGAATAGTTGTTAACCACGCCGCCACAGAGATCGGCCAGAGTCTGCCAGTCGGCGGCTTCGTCATATTCCTCGATCCACAACCCACCGTCGGTCAGCCAGATCATGGTTCTGCAACTGTCGGACCTGGCCGCGAGCTGCACCTGGGCGGCTTGGAGACCTGCGAGCCAGTTCGTGCCGCGACCCTCGCCGACCGCCCTCGGGACTGAGTTGAACAGCCGTCCAACCTCAGTATCGACCGCCAGGGGGTCGACTTCGGTCCAGCCGACTCGTTCCTCGACTCCGTCGTGGAAGCCGAGTGCGGCATAGCTCAGCGTCAGCCCGTCGCGAAGGCCCGCGAGCTCGCGGAGACTGTTCGCGAGAATGTCCGCGCGCAGGACACCTGGGTCCGTAGGGTTAAGGCTGCTCGATTCATCCACGAGATAGAGGACGTCCAGCCTGTCGCGTGATTCGAGGCAGCGCCGAAGATCGAGGACCGCCTGCTCACCAATCTCGGTGAGTTCGACCGCACCGGGATGAGGTGCAGCCGGCGCTGCGACGGCCAGCGAGGTGGGGATGAGGAACCCAGTCACCATCGCCCCGGCGAAGATCGCTGCGACCACGGCACGGAGGAGACTCATACCCCCACCCCCGACTGCTCCACCGCAACCGCGACGGCATACGCACAGTTCCAAATGTGCCAGAGACCCACAATCGCGGCTGCCCAGCACAACCCCCCAAGGGCCTTCGCGTACCCCGGTTTGTCCCAGAAGTTGCGGTCACGAAGCCGACCTCGTCGCTGCGCGAGTCGGTCCCACGCGAAGGCGCCGAACACGGCGAGATACGTGAGTGCGTACCCCACGAGGCTCATCGGCCAAGTGCTCAGTTGCGCGAACGGCAACTCGATCTCCCCCACGCGCTGCGCCACTACCGTGCCGGCAGTCACGATGCCCAACGCGACCCCGCCGAGGAGTCCAACCACGCCGACGATCAACGGCAACGGTGATGCCTTCGTGAACCGATCGGCCGTGGTGACGCGGGCTCGAGAGATCGCCGTCGCTCCCATGGCCTGCCCTCCCCTGCACCCCGTCTACCCCGGGGTGCCCGAAAGTCACCTTAGTACGACCCAGATACAGTTGAGATACTCCAAATGAACGGCCGGGGTATGGCGAGTGGGAGGGGGGCGGCGAATGCGCAGTGCGTGGGTCTACACGCTGGCGTTGTCGCTGCTCGTCGTCTGGTTGGCTGGCTGTGTGCCGACCGAGCGCATCCCAACGGCGGCTCCCGTGACGATTACGCCATCTGTTCCGCAGCTGACGACGCCATCCTCACCGCCGACACCCGAGAACACCAAGACGTCCAGGGGGGGCTCCGTGACGTCCGCGGTCCTCGTCGACGTCGTCGACGGCGACACCATTGAAACGAGTGTCGGTCGCGTGCGAATCGTCGGCATCGACTCTCCGGAGCGGGGCGAGTGCGGGTTCACCCAGGCCACCGAGGCACTCCAGAAGTTGATCCTGCCGGGCGACCACCTCACGCTGGAGCTACCCGTCGGGCAGAACGACACCGATCGCTACGGCCGCCTCATTCGCTACGTCTACACCCCGACGGGACTCGATGTCGGATTCACTCAGCTCGAATCAGGCCAGGCCATCGCTCGCTACGACTCGCGGGATGGCTATCCCAAGCACCCATTTGAAGCCGACTACCACGCCGCACAGATCGCGACGCGGGCGGCCGACGGCTCGGTCGTGACGACGGCGTGCGCGGGCGCCGCACCTCCGGCGGCGGTCGGCCCACCCGAGGACGCGTGGTGGACGCAGTACTCCTCGTGCACCAAGCTCAAGCAGAACACGCTCGGGCACCCCACTGGGCCGTTCGATCGGGATGACCCGGAGCAGGCCGAAATCTACAACTG
>Ga0182745_1004964_pt1 | contig 10967 bp, 9 predicted proteins | sample eDN3rd30CKraftBY_FD_128523 | JGI IMG/M metagenome (GOLD analysis project Ga0182745, IMG submission 128523) | Enriched backyard soil microbial communities from Emeryville, California, USA - eDNA 3rd pass 30_C Kraft BY (version 2) (version 2) | ecosystem: Environmental > Terrestrial > Soil >... | reverse complement strand
TGGCCCGAAACAAACGTAGGAGCGAGCGCAGCTCGCGATGCGCCGCGCGGGCGGCGCTCGATCGCCCAGGCGCTGAAAAGCTCAACTCAAACCCTGAACGCTCGCACCGCCCGGTTCAGCTCACCGCCCAGGCTCAGCAACTGTTCGCCCTGTTCACGCCCCTCGCCAATGCGTTGCAGGTTGTCTTCACCCAATTCGTGAATCCGCTCGCTGTGATCACGAATCTCGCTCACCGCGCCACTCTGCTGCGCCGTGACATCGGCAATCCGCACCGCCGTATCGGAAATGGTTCGAATGGCACAGACAATCTCATCCAGTGCCCCATCCGCGGCTTGGGCTTGATTGGCCGTGGCCTCGGCGTGTTCCAGCTGCGCGCGCATCCCCGCCACCGAACTTCTGGCGGCCTGCTGCAAGCGGTCGATCAATGCCTGAATCTCGCCGGTAGCGCCCGTGGTGCGCTGGGCCAGTGAGCGCACCTCATCGGCAACCACGGCAAAGCCACGGCCCATCTCGCCGGCACGGGCCGCTTCTATCGCGGCGTTCAGTGCCAGCAGGTTGGTCTGCTCGGCAATCGAGCGGATCACCGTCAGCACCCCGCCAATGGTTGCCGACTCTTCCGCCAGTTGCTCGATCATGCGGGCGTTGCCTTGCACTTCATCGACCAGTTCACGCAAGCCCGACAGGCTCTGGCCAATTACCGCCTGGCCTTGTTCCACGGCACGCCCGGCATCGCGACTGGCCTCGGCGGCTGCGCTGGCGTCACCGGCCACTTGTTGAATGGTCGCTTCCAGTTCGCCCAAGGCATCGCGGATCTGCCCGGTATCGCCGGCCTGGCGTTCGGCGCCGCCGTGCAGCGCGGCGCTCATGCCGGCCAGGGCGTGGCTGCTGCCGGCCACCTGCTCGGCGTTATGGCGAATGGTGCCTACCAGCTCCACCAGGTACTGACGCAGGCGGTTGAGCGACTCCTGAATGTCATGCAGTTCGCGGTTGGTCTTGCCCAGGACGATGGCCTGGGCGAAGTCGCCCTCGGCCCAACGTGACAGGGCCGGGGCCAGGCCGGTCAGGGTGCGTGCCAGGCGCCGTTGCAGCGTGTCGATCAGTAGGGCGATCAGCAGGATCAGGCCGATCATCAGGCCTTGGATGATGCGCACCTCGGCAGCGATTTTTGCATGCTGGCCGCGTACTTCGGGCTCCAGCGCGGCGATGGCCTGTTGTACTGCTTCCAGGCGCTGGCCGGTGCTGGCGGCCAGCTCGGCGCGGCGCTCGATCTGTTCGCGGGTGCGTTGCAGTTCGGCCGGGTAGCGATTGAGCAGGCTTTGCAATTCACGCTTAAGGCCCACGGCAATGTCTTCCTGTTGGGCGCTGGCCTGGGATTCCAGGCCCATCATTGCAGCGAAGTCGTCTGCACCGGATTCGGCCGTGCGGGTTACGCCGAGCAGTGGCAGGCCGTCGACTATCTGGGCCTGGGCGCGGATCAGTTGTAGCTCGCGCTCCACCTCATCGGCCAGTTCCGGGCGGCCGCTGCTGACCAGCTTGTCGCGAGCCAACGACAGCCGGCTCAGGTGCACGGTTGCGTCGAGCAAGGGCAGCAAGTAGCGATTGGCCTCGGCGTTGCCACTGTCGCGGGCGTAGCTGGCCATTTGCTCGAAGTTCGCCCCTAGCTCCCGTTCGGCTTGCAGCAACAGGGCTTGCGGGTCGCCGGCCAGCTTGCCGGCGGCCAGCAGTTCGTTGGCGGTGAAGGCCTGCAGGCTATCCAGGCTGGGGCGCAACTTCTCGGCCAGCTCAACGGGCCAGTCCGCCAGTGCGGTCTGCAACTGCTGGTTCGCCTCCATGGCGGCGGCCTGGCGCAGGGCATCGCCGTTGCCCAGGTAGGCCTGGATATTGCGCGCCGCCTGGTTCTGAAACTGCTGGGACAGGCCCAGATAGCGCTCCATCATCTGGTAGGGGCGCTCGAGGGCGCGCTGCGACCACCACAGGGTGGCGCCCAAGGCGATACACACGGTCACCAGCAACAGGGTGTTGAAATTGGTCAGCCACTTCAGGCGCATAGCCACGAACTTCCTGCGCAGGGGAGAGGTAGGCGCCTGAAGTTATTGCGATTTTGTGACGGGGTGATGACGCCAGGGGCTTGGAGTCAGAAAAAAGTGGCACAGTGCCTCTATTGGTATGGCCGGCACAGTGAGTGCGAATCTCAGGGCTCTACACGAACGACGCAATTACGCCCCGCATGCTTGGCCCGGTACAGCGCCTCGTCCGCTGCACTGGCCATGGTCAGTGCATCCAGCCCCTCGTCCAGTTGCACCACCCCTGCACTGAAGGTGCACTGCAAGTCTCGTGGCTGCGCCGGGTAGAGAATTTCGGCAAAGCGCCGGCGAATTTCGTCCAGCACTTTGTGTGCGGCGTCCAGCGCGGTATTGGGCATGACGATGGCGAATTCCTCGCCACCGTAGCGGCCAATGAAATCGGTCTTGCGCAAGCGCTGCTTGAGGAATAGAGCAAGGCTCTTGATCACTCGGTCGCCCATGGGGTGGCCATGGCGGTCGTTGATCTTCTTGAAGTGGTCGATGTCGAGCATGGCAAAGCTCAACGGCTGCTGCTCACGGCGGGCGCGGAAGCTGCAGTCTTCCAGCAGCTGCAGGATATGAGTGTGGTTGTACAGCCCGGTCAGGCTGTCGCGAACCATGCGCGCCTTCAAATGACGGGCGCGGGCGGCGCGGTTGCGCACGGTAGTGATCAGGTGGCGTGAGCGAAACGGCTTGGTCAAAAAGTCATCACCGCCTTCGCTCATGGCATCCAGTTGCTTGTCCAGGTCGTCCTCGGCAGACAGGTAGATGATCGGCACACTCACATAACGGTCACTGTGGCGGATTACCTTGGCCAGCTCCGGGCCGGTGCAAGCCGGCATGTACAGGTCAAGGATGATCAGGTCGGGCTGGAAGTCGGCAAGCTCGGCCATGGTGCGGATCGGGTCGGTCAGGCTGCGGGTGAGCATGCCGGCGCCGGCCAGTACACGCTCGGTGTACAGGGCCTGGGTGCGCGAGTCGTCGATGATCAGCACGCGCAACGGGTCGTGCGGGGCGGTGTTGGTCAGCAGTTCGACCTTTTCCAGCAAGCTGGAAGCTTCCAGGCTGCCGGTGAGAAAGTCCTGGCCACCAGCGCGTACCGCAGCCAGACGGGTTGGGGTGTCGGCTTCGTGATGGCTGAAGAACAGCAACGGAATAGCGCGTGCCAGCCCCTGTTGCACCTGAGCGGCCAGCAGCAAGCCCAGGCCGGCGCCGGTGAAGTCGACATCCATGATGATGGCCGACGGCGGGTACTCGCTGATCGAGGCGAGAAACGCTGCGGCGCTGGGCAACGCTTGCACTACCAGACCAAAGAATTCCAGTTGCTGGGCCAGGCGCTGGGCACGCTCGTGGTCCTGCAGCAGGATGTACACCGGTTTGCGCACGGGCAGCAGCAGCTGGTCGAGCGGATCGTCCTTGCGCAGGCCGTTACGCGTCAGCGGCTGGACGGGGCACTGCGGGCTTGGCTCGACTGCTTGGCTCATGTCCTGGCTACTTATAGGTTGGGATGTGCAGGGGCAATGATGGCTCTATGCTAGCAGCTCTTTTCAAGTGCGTGAGTGCCCTGCGTCAACAAAGCGGGTAGAACGAATATTCAGTTGCTGACTGAATGGTCGCTTATGCGTACGGTGGTGTCTGCTTTATAGTGCTGGCATGCGGGCTTACCGTGGCACCCTAGCGCAGGCCTGTGGTCAAAGCCCCTGAACCGTCGTGACTGATTAAGGACAAAGCCATGCTGGACTGGAAAAACCGAGAGGCCAAAGCCGAGCCCCGTGAGCGTGTCGACGGGCGCGGCGCTGCCGCCCGTAGCTACCTTGGCGGCCTTTGGAGCCGTGCCTTGGGGACCCTGATCGGGTTGTACCTGCTGGTGTGTATCGGCCTGGGCTGGTACTGGAGCCAGGAGCCGGCTCTGTTCCCGGTGCAGCAAAACGCCCAGGCTGCAGCCGAACGTGCTGGCCAGCAGATGGTGGTGGGCTATACCACCGTCGAAACCCTCAAGACCGTGGCCAACACTTTGCTGAACAAGCCGGGCGGCTACATTTCCAACGACCGCTTCCCGCCGGGGCTGTGGATGGACAACATGCCAAGCTGGGAATATGGCGTGCTGGTCCAGGTCCGCGACCTGTCCCGTGCTCTGCGTAAAGACTTCGCCCGTTCGCAGTCGCAGTCTACCGAAGACGCCGACCTGGCCAAGGCCGAGCCCCGCTTCAACTTCGACAACAAGAGCTGGATTCTGCCTTCGAGCGAGTCGGAGTTCGAAGAAGGCATCAAGTCGCTGACCCGCTACCAGACCCGCCTGGCTGCCGGCGACAAGGGCGCGATCTTCTATACCCGCGCCGACAACCTGAACAACTGGCTGGGTGACGTGGCAACCCGTCTGGGCTCGCTGTCGCAGCGCCTCTCGGCCAGCGTTGGCCGGGTCAAGCTCAACTCCACGCTGAAGACCGAGTCGGTCGTTGCCGGCCAGGCGCCGCAGGTGGATGAGGAGCTGGTGGAAACGCCATGGCTGCAGATCGACAACGTGTTCTACGAAGCCCGCGGCCAAGCCTGGGCGCTGTCGCACCTGCTGCGTGCCATCGAGGTGGACTTCGCCGACGTGCTGGCGAAGAAGAATGCCACGGTCAGCGTGCGTCAGATCATCCGTGAGCTGGAAGCCTCGCAAGAGCCGCTGTGGAGTCCGATGGTGCTCAACGGCAGTGGCTTCGGCATGTGGGCCAACCACTCGTTGGTCATGGCCAACTACATTTCCCGGGCCAACGCCGCGGTTATCGACCTGCGTCAGCTGCTGTCGCAGGGTTGATGATGGCTATCAGCCCAGCCGAGGCCGCCCATCGGGCGGCTTCCGACCGCGAGCTGGTGACCTGGGTGGACGAAACCGACCAGGTACTGGGCGCCTTGCCTCGTGCCGAGCTGCGCGAGCGTGGCCTGATCGGGCGCTGCACATTCATTCTGCTGTTCAACAGTGCCGGTGAACTGTGTGTACACCGCCGTACGCTGAGCAAGGCGCTGTACCCGGGGTATTGGGATGTGGCGGCGGGCGGCATGGTCGCGGCTGGCGAAGCGTATGCCGAGTCGGCCGCGCGCGAGCTGGCCGAAGAGCTGGGCATCGAGGGCGCCGAGCTGCGCTTTCACGAGCGGTTCTACTTCGACCAGCCTGATAACCGCTTGTGGTGTGCGGTGTATTCGGCGGTGTCGGATGCACCGTTGCGGTTGCAGCCGGAAGAGGTGATCGAGGCGCGCTTCATCGGTCTGGAACAGGCTGAGCAGGAAAGCCTGAGCAAGCCTTATTGCCCGGACTCGTTGGCGGCGTTGCAGCGCTATAAGGCCACTTTGTAGGCTCGGGTTTGCCCGCGAAATACCGGCCCAGACACCCGTTTCGCAGGGCAAGGGCTTTGCCCTTATTCGCGGGTAAACCCGCTCCTACACAATCGCCGTATTTATCGTTACACTGCGCGCCCTTTTCGGGCTGCCGCAATTCTTGCAGCAGTAGCGCCGCCCCTGCCAGAGTGGGGCTTCGCGGTCGGCCTCAACCCCAAGGCACGACCAGTTTTTGTCCTCAGCACCGAGGAACAAAAGTGGCCAAGAAAGCTTCTTCCTTTTCCGCCCTTGGCGGTCTCGTGTACTCCACCGACGCCGGTCGGCACTGCCCCGACTGTGGCCAGCCGGTGGACGCCTGCACCTGCAAGCAGCAAATCATCCCCGAAGGCGACGGCATTGCCCGCGTGCGCCGCGAAAGCAAAGGCCGTGGCGGCAAGACCGTGACCACCGTCACCGGCGTGCCGCTGCCGCCCGACCAGCTCAAAGAACTGGCGACCACGCTCAAGCGCCGCTGCGGCACCGGCGGCGCCCTGAAGGACGGGGTTATCGAGATCCAGGGCGACCATGTCGAGCTGTTGATCGGCGAGCTGACCAAACAGGGTTTCAAGGCGAAAAAGTCCGGCGGCTGAGGCCATCGCGCGATTTTTTGCCCAGCGCTTTCTAAACTCGTTCCCGTGGTCAGAGTCTATGCCTGAGCACGGATGAATCGTCATTTTCAGCTTTTACACTCGCCCCGCTGCCTGCGGGCAGTGTCTTCGACTTATCTATAGGGGACTTGAATGTCCGTACGACGCACACGCAAAGACGATGGTAGCCAATGGACCGTGGCCGACAGCCGCAGTGTTTATGGTATCCGCCATTGGGGCGCTGGCTATTTCGCCATCAATGAAGCCGGGCGCGTCGAAGTACGCCCCAACGGCCCTCAAAGCGCTCCGATCGACCTGTTCGAACAGGTCGACGAACTGCGCCAGAGCGGCTTGTCGCTGCCCTTGCTGGTGCGCTTCCCTGACATTTTGCAGGACCGTGTGCGCCAGCTGACCGGTGCCTTCGACGCCAACATCGCGCGCCTGGAATACCAGAGCCAGTACACCGCGCTGTACCCGATCAAGGTCAACCAGCAGGAAGCGGTGGTGGAAAACATCATCGCCACGCAAAACGTTTCCATCGGCCTGGAAGCCGGCTCCAAACCCGAGTTGCTGGCAGTGCTGGCGCTGGCGCCGAAGGGCGGTACCATCGTCTGCAACGGCTACAAGGACCGTGAGTTCATTCGCCTGGCGCTGATGGGTCAGAAGCTTGGCCACAATGTGTTCATCGTCATCGAGAAAGAGTCGGAAGTGGCCCTGGTGATCGAAGAGGCCGCCGAGCTCAAGGTGAAACCACAGGTTGGCCTGCGCGTTCGCCTGTCGTCGTTGGCCTCGAGCAAGTGGGCCGACACCGGTGGCGAGAAGTCCAAGTTCGGTTTGTCCGCCGCCCAGTTGCTTTCGGTGGTGCAGCGCTTCCGCGATGCGGGCCTGGATCAGGGCATCCGCCTGCTGCACTTCCACATGGGTTCGCAGATCGCCAACCTGGCTGACTACCAGCACGGTTTCAAGGAAGCCATCCGTTATTACGGCGAACTGCGTGCGCTGGGCCTGCCGGTCGACCACATCGACGTGGGTGGCGGCCTGGGTGTGGACTACGACGGCACCCACTCGCGCAATGCCAGCTCGATCAACTACGACATGGACGACTACGCCGGCGTGGTGGTGGGCATGCTCAAGGAGTTCTGCGACGCGCAGGGCTTGCCGCACCCGCACATCTTCTCCGAGAGTGGCCGTTCGCTGACCGCGCACCACGCCATGCTGGTGATCCAGGTGACCGACGTCGAGAAACACAACGACGACGTACCGACCATCGAGAACAAGGAAGCCCTGCCCGAGACCGTGCAGTGGCTGGTCGACCTGCTTGGCCCGACCGACATCGAGATGGTCACCGAGACCTACTGGCGCGCCACCCACTACATGGGTGATGTGGCCGCGCAGTACGCCGATGGCAAGCTGAGCCTGGGCGAGAAGGCCCTGGCCGAGCAGTGCTATTTCGCCGTGTGCCGCCGCCTGCACAACTCGCTGAAAGCCCGCCAGCGCTCGCACCGCCAGGTGCTGGACGAGCTGAACGACAAGCTGGCCGACAAGTACATCTGCAACTTCTCGGTGTTCCAGAGCCTGCCAGACACCTGGGCCATCGGCCAGGTCCTGCCGATCATCCCGCTGCACCGCCTGGACGAAGAGCCGATGCGGCGTGCGGTATTGCAGGACCTGACTTGCGATTCCGACGGCAAGATCAACCAGTACGTTGACGAGCAGAGCATCGAAACCAGCATGCCGGTGCATGCGGTGAAGGAGGGTGAGGATTACCTGCTGGGCGTGTTCCTGGTGGGTGCCTACCAGGAAATCCTGGGTGACATGCACAACCTGTTCGGTGACACCGATTCGGTGAACATCTACCAGAATGCCGACGGCAGCGTGTACCACGCCGGTATCGAAACCCACGACACCATCGAAGACATGCTGCGCTACGTGCACCTGTCGCCGGAAGAGTTGATGACGCATTACCGCGACAAGGTTGCCAGCGCCAAGATCACTGCGCGTGAGCGGACCCAGTATCTGGATGCCTTGCGCCTGGGCTTGACCCGGTCTTCGTACCTGTCCTCCTGAAATGCAAAGGGGCCGTTGCGCGGCCCCTTTGACTATCACTCTCGGTGAGACGTCGCGGTGAGTTCGATTGTAATAGGCAATACTGCGCCACCCTCTTCGAGAAGAGTGGTACTCGAATAGCTGTAGACCTGCTCCTCAGTCCGCGCCGTTATTTTCAGGCCCTCCACGTGCAGCACGGCGCCCGATTGTCGAGTGACCAGGAAAGGCGTCAGCCTTTCAAGGCCCTTCAAGACCTGATCATCATGCTGTTGTTTTTCAGCCACAAAGTACAAGTAGATCAGCGGCACTGTCGCCCCACCAGCATCGCTGAGCACCTCATAAATGGCACTCTGCTTGCCAATTGGAGTTTCAGAAACAATCTTGGTCAACACAGGCCTTGCATCTCTGGAGAAGATCCATAGGGTTTGACCGAGGATAAGCAGAAGCAGGCAAGCAATCAGCCATCTAATACCCGTATGACTTGGCATATTCGATCCCTTTCTTGATCCATTCCTGATCCTCGGGGTCGTCGCCATAAGGGGAGCTGCCCCACCATGATCCAAATGCTGAATTACTGGTCCCCGCGCGGCTCTGTGCCCATCCCGCCCCCCTCAACAGGAATTCCTCCGAAAGGCCAGCAGCAGTTCCAGTTGCGCCATAATTGAAATTACCTAAAGCCTCATATTGCCTTCCCTGTTGCTTGTAATCCCACTCGCCTCGATTACGAACCTTCGAATAGAACCACGACACTAGAAAAGCACTGCCGCCATTTTTAAAGTAGTTACGCTCTTTGCTTGCAGCGTGCATGTTGCTAAGTACTGAGACACCTGATGGCGCGGGTGGAGGGTACATGATGGCTCCTTGCTCATAGGCCGTTGGTGTGAGCCCCCTCCATGGGTTCTGCTTTTATCGGCCAGAGGCTTGGAAGCAGTCAATCGAGCATATTTTTCATATTGTGTTTCCGGGCCCTGTGACCCACTTGTCCTCCAGTTTCAGTTTCCATCCAACCCACCCCAACGTCACCGCCCGCAACCCCATGAACCCAAGAAACGCCATCCACAACCCATGGTTGCCCAACCCGCTCATGGCCACTGCCACCGGCAGCGCAATCAACACCGAAACCAGCATTGCATTTCGCATTTCCCGCGCCCGGGTCGCGCCGATGAACAAGCCATCCAGCAAGTAACTCCACACCGCGATCAACGGCAGCAACGCCAGGTAGGGCAAATACGGATAAGCCGCCGCCCGCACACTTTCGATGTCGGTCTGCAAGTCGATGAACAGGTGCCCACCCAGCAGGAACAGCCCGGCAAAGCCCAGGCTGGTGATCAGCGACCAGCCGCAGGCCACCACCAGCGAGCGACGTAGGGTGTCGCGGTCACGGGCACCAATGGCATGGCCGCACAAGGCCTCCACCGCATGGGCCAGCCCATCCAGCGCATAGGCCGTCAGTAGCAGGCCATTGAGCAACAGGGCGTTGGCTGCCACGGTCGCTTCGCCCAGGCGCGCGCCTTGCACGGTAATCAGCAGGAAGACCAGTTGCAGCGCCAGGCTGCGCAGGAAGATATCGCGGTTCACCGCCAGCAGTGGCCTCCAGGCCTGCCAGCGCTTGAGCGCTGCCCACACGATCTGCCCCGGGTAGGCCCGCAGGGCCGGCCGGGTCAAGGCCAGGCCGAGCAGGGCGGCACTCCATTCGGCAATCACCGACGCCCGCGCCGAGCCCAGTACGCCCCAGTCCAGGCCCAGCACGAACCACAGGTTCAAGGCGATGTTCAGCAGGTTGGTGGTCAGCAGGATTGCCAGTGGTGCCCTGGCGTTCTGGGTGCCGAGGAACCAGCCGACCAGCGCGTAACTGGCCAGCGCCGCAGGCAGGCCAAGCAGGCGGGTATGGAAGAAGTCTTCGGTGGATTGCTGCAGGGCTGCGCTGGGTTGCATCGCATGAAGTGCCAGCTGGCTGAAGGGCAGGGCCAGCAGGCCGATCAACAGGGCGAAGCCGACCGCCAGCAGCAGCCCTTGCACCAGTACCTGGCGTAACGCGGCACCGTCGCCACGGCCGGCAGCCTGAGCAGCGAAACCGGTGGAGCCCATGCGCAGGAAGCCCATCAGGCCGACCATGAAGGTGAACAAGGTGGCGCCCACGGCCACGGCGCCCAGCTGGTGGGCGTGCGGAAGATGGCCGATGACCGTGCTGTCGACCAGCGCCACCAGCGGTACCGAGATGTTTGACAGGATCATCGGCGCGGCTAGCGCCCAGACCTTGCGGTGGGTGGGGCGGTGGCGCCAGTCGGCAGCGAGTTGGGGCATGTGCATTCCATGAGATCTTGGGGCCGCTGTGTGCCCCTTCGCGAGCTTGCGCGCCCCCACAGGAAAGTGTTGCTCTTGCGGCCGACGCCAAACCTGTGGGAGCGGGCAAGCCCGCGAAGGGGCGCAACGCGGCCCCCTTTTAACGAATGGCCACAGTGTACCGACCAGGCAACCATTTAGCGCGACCATGGTCTGACCTGGCGCGCAACAACAGGTGCTGCACCCGACGTTGCGCTATAGTTGCTGCCCTCACGTACACGCTGCCCAAGAGTTCCTATCTCATGTTCAACAAAGGATTGTTGCTGGCCTGCGCGCTGGCGTTGCTCAGTGCCTGTGACTCTTCCACGCCGGGCAAGCCGGCGCCGGTCGAGAAGTCTGTGGCCTCCGCGCCCGCCGAAGCCTCCGCCCCCAAGCGTGAGGACCCGGCTTTGCTCGCCAAGCGCTATGAGGGCCGCGAACTCACGGTGCTGGACGTATCGGAAGTGCAGCTCGATGGCGCGGCAACGCTGTCGATCAGCTTTTCCGTACCGCTGGATGCCAAGCAGGACTTCACCAACAAAGTGCACCTGGTCGACACCGTCAAAGGCAAGCTCGACGGTGCCTGGGAACT
>Ga0182745_1004963_pt1 | contig 10970 bp, 8 predicted proteins | sample eDN3rd30CKraftBY_FD_128523 | JGI IMG/M metagenome (GOLD analysis project Ga0182745, IMG submission 128523) | Enriched backyard soil microbial communities from Emeryville, California, USA - eDNA 3rd pass 30_C Kraft BY (version 2) (version 2) | ecosystem: Environmental > Terrestrial > Soil >... | reverse complement strand
TGCTGGTCGGATTTGGCGGCGGTGGCGGTACACCGCTGTTTTCGGCCACCGAAAGGGATGTCGACGTCGCCTGGTTTTCGCCGCAGAGTGAGTATCGTCCGACCGAGTATCTGCAGGCATGGGTCCGCTTCTGGTTTGACGAAGACCTGCGCCTGGCCGCTGCCAAGGCGGTCCAGATGGCGCGCACGCAGCGCATCGCCGAGGAGTGGCAGCAGCGCGCATTGAAGGATGCCGGTTTCGTGCCCGATCGCGCGCGCCTGGCCGATCTGCTCGAGCGCACGCGCCGGCAGATCGAGCTTGCCGAGGACAACGTCTCGCTGCTGACCGAGGAGGCGCGTCTGACCAAGGCGCTGTTCAAGCTCGCGGTCGATACGGTCGGCTACGGCGATTTCACGCGTGCCAAGCGCGGTACCGGTGGGGATCCGGCCAATCGTTTCCTCGATCACGGCAACTATCTGGCCTACGGCCTCGCTGCTTCCGCGGCCTGGGTGATCGGCCTGCCGCACGGGCTGGCGGTTCTGCACGGCAAGACGCGCCGTGGTGGTCTGGTGTTCGACATCGCCGATCTCGTCAAGGACGCCTGCATCCTGCCGCAGGCATTTGTTTCGGCGATGCGCGGCGATGACGAGCAAGCCTTCCGTCGCGCCTGCATCGAAGCGCTGACTCGCGGGGAGGCACTGGATTTCATGATCGATACGCTCAAGGCCATCGCTCTGAAAACGGCAGGCCGGGTGGCATGAACATTCTGCTGATTTCACAGTGCGAGAAGCGCGCATTGACAGAGACGCGCCGCATTCTGGATCAGTTCGCCGAGCGCCGCGGCGACCGCACCTGGCAGACGCCGATCACACAGGCCGGCCTCCAGACCTTGCGAAAGCTGCTGCGCAAGACGGCGCGTAAGAATACGGCTGTGGCCTGTTACTGGATTCGCGGCACCGACCACAGCGAGTTGATGTGGATCGTCGGTGATGCCGGACGTTTCAACGCCGAAGGCGCGGTACCGACCAACACCACCGAGCGCAACGTGTTGCGCCGCGACGACGAGAACGACTGGCACACGCTGGAAGACATCCGGTTGCTCGCACAGATGGCTGCGCTGTTGCACGATCTCGGCAAGGCCGTCATCGCCTTCCAGGAGCGCTTGAAAGGCACTCGCTCGGAAAGAAATCTGTATCGGCACGAGTGGGTGTCGGTGCGGCTGTTTCTGGCCTTTGTTCAGGGCGCCGACGACGAGGGCTGGCTGCGGCGGCTGGCCGATCCGGATGCCTTCGATGAGCAGTTCTGGATCGCTCCTGGACGCTACCAACGCGATGGATTGGACGCCGTCGACAGGCATCCGTTTTGCGGTGTTCCGCCGCTGGCCGCTGCTATCGCTTGGCTGGTGGTAACCCATCACCGCCTGCCGTTGGTACCGGCTCATAAGGATGGTGTACAGCAATGGCTGGGCAAGCGTTCGCGCGCCTTCAATTCGGACTGGCTGGAAGCGCCGTTGCCGCTGATCGCCCACGACTGGAATGAAGTGCTGGTGTTGGCCGAGCGCCAGCGGATCGAGCCGTACTGGAATCTTGCGGGTCCGTTGCCGGTCGTCGAGCCGTCCTGGCGGGCGCAGGCGGCCCGTCTCGCAAAGCGCCTGCTGGATCTGCGAACGCGCCGAGCGGTCCGCGGCCTCGATGACCCCTATGTCATGCATCTGGCTCGCCTGAGTCTGATGCTGGCGGATCATCACTACTCCAGTCTGCCGAGAGAATCACCGCAGCGTATCAAAGGCGACGGCAACACCCGCCTGCATGCCAACACCGACAGTGACGGGAAGCCCAAGCAATTCCTGGACGAGCACCTGCTCGGTGTCGCGCGCGGTGCCGGCATGATCGTCCACGCCTTGCCGAGTTTCGCGCGTGCCTTGCCGCGCCTGGCGCATCATCGCGGCCTTCGCAAGCGCAGTGCCGATCCACGCTTCTCCTGGCAGGACAAGGCTGCCGATGCAGCTGCCGCTTTGCGCGACGCCGCGCGTGAGCACGGTGCCTTCATCGTCAACATGGCATCGACCGGTTGCGGCAAGACACTGGCCAATGCGCGCATTCTCTATGCGCTGGCCGATCCACAGCGTGGCATGCGGGCCACCTACGCCTTAGGGCTGCGTACGCTGACGCTGCAGACGGGACGCAGCTTCCGGGCCGATCTGCATCTGGGAGAGGACGAGCTCGCCATCCGCGTGGGTGGCTCGGCCAGCCGTGCGCTGTTCGAGCATTACGAGCGGCAAGCCGAGGATCGCGGTTCCGCGTCGGCGCAGCATCTGATCGAGGAGGACAGCCACGTCCTGTACGACGGCGCGACATCCGATCATCCGTTGCTGTCGCGCGCCCTGCACGATCCGGAAATCCGCAATCTGCTGTCCGCGCCGATACTGGTGTGCACGATCGACCACATCGTGCCGGCCACCGAAGCGCTGCGCGCCGGCCGTCAGATCGCGCCGATGCTGCGGCTGATGAGTGCCGACCTGATCCTGGACGAACTGGACGACTACGACCTCGACGATCTGCCTGCACTCACGCGTTTGGTGCATTGGGCCGGCATGCTGGGGACACGCGTCGTGCTGTCCTCGGCCACCTTGCCGCCGGCGCTCGTGGAGGGCATGTTTCTCGCCTATCGCGCTGGTCGTCGTCACTATCGGGCCAATCGTGGCGTCACCGCTGCGCCGTCCGCGGAAGGCATCGAGGTGCCGTGCCTGTGGGCCGACGAATTTGGTGCGCAGGTCGCGACCTGTGCCGAAGGCGCCGGTTTCGCCGCTGAACACGCCCAGTTCGTCGAAAAGCGGGCAGGTCGGCTGAAGAAGTCGAAGCCACTGCGACGTGCCGAGCTGCGGGCGCTGGACATCCCGAAAAGTCAGCCGAAAGCGGCGATCCGTACCGAGTTCGCCAGGCACGTACGCGATGCTTGCATGGATCTGCATGCCGATCACGCCGAGCTCGATCCGGTCAGCGGCAAGCGTGTCAGTTTCGGCATCGTACGCATGGCCAACATCGAGCCGCTGTTCGATGTGGCGCAGGCGCTGATCGCGCTGGGCGCGCCTGAAGATACGCGTATCCATCTTTGCGTCTACCACGCTCGTTTTCCGCTGGTGCAGCGCTCGGCCATCGAGCACCTGCTGGATACGACCTTCAATCGGCGCCATGACGACCAAGCGGTCTACCTGCTGCCGACGGTTCGCGCCGCGCTGGATGTCCATCCGGAGCATGATCATCTGTTTGTCGTGCTTGCCTCGCCCGTGTGCGAGGTGGGCCGCGATTGGTGCGCCGATTGGGCGGTAGCCGAGCCTTCGTCGATGCGCTCGCTGATCCAGTTGGCGGGTCGTGTCCGGCGCCATCGCGCCAGGCCGGTCGACAAGCCCAATGTGCTGGTTTTCGATCGAAACCTGAGAGCGCTCGAGCGCCCGGACCCGAAGGATGGCGTGCCGGCTCCCGTGTTCATCCGGCCGGGTTTCGAGCGAAACGATGAGGACCATCGCTTCCGCCTGAGGTCCGTGCGCTTGGACCGGCTGCTGGCACCCGACGAGTACCGGACGCTCAACGCGCTGCCGCGCATTCGACCCCGATCGGAGTCGGACTGGTCCAGTCGCGAGCGATTCGTGGATCTGGAGCAGGCGCGCATCGCGGCCGCCATGCTGCCGCGGTCACGTTTGCCGGCGTCGATCGCGGTGGCGGAGGGCGCGCCGATGGCACGCGATGAGGCGACGTGGTCGTGGCGATACGTCCAGACTGGGCTGACCGGCGTCCTTTCGCAGCAGCAGCCGTTCCGTGAAGACACGACGCGCAAGGCCACCCTGGTCTTCTTGCCGGATGAGGACGAAGAGGGGCTCGTCTTGAAGCGTATCGAGCGCAGCGGTGCCCGCCGTGACGACGACGTTTATGTGAACGTCGATCGCAGTCTGCGCGATGACGTCGTGCTGACGCTGGGCGACCGCATCGAGGTGTGGGGCAGGTTCGACCTGATGACGCTGCTCATCGAGCAGGCCGAGGCCTTGGATATGCCGCTGGAGCGCGCAGCGAAGAAGTTCGGGGTCGTGGAGGTCCTGGAGAACACGCAGGGCTGGCGTTGGCATTCGTGGCTGGGGTTTGCGAAAGCTAAGTGATGGTCATCAAGGGAGCCATCGCTAGCCGTAGCGGTGCGGATGATGGAAAGGACCATCGGCTTCGTCGCGTAGCGCTTTGTCGACGGCATGCCGGAATTGAACGCGGTCACACACTAACCCAGTGCGCGAGAACGGCCTTAGTCAATGAAGTTTTGACCGTCGCACGTTCGTCAGATCGGCAAGGGGCTTTCGCCCTTAGCCAAACACGCCCTCCGGCGGCCAACTGCCGGAGGGATTCTACCTGCTAGCCAGCAAAATCCACCGTGAGGGACTTCCGAAATGAATGAGGAAGTAGGACGTGCACCACGGGCCGAGCGGTTTCGCTCGGCCATGGCCGCCTTCATCGAAGGTCGCCGAGATGCCAAGTTGAAAGGAAACGAAGAGGATGCCGCCGGGGCATCGAAGTACGACACCGCTACCTGGCTCGCCGACGCCGCCCGACGCGTCAGCCAGATTCAGGCGGTGACGCATGTGCTCAAGGCCACCCATCCCGATGCACGAGGCAGTAGCCTGCACTGTGCGCCCGAGAGGTTGGCGCAGCACGCGGAGATCGGCACCCACCTCCTCGGGAAGGCGTATGCCGAGGACGTGGTCGGCAACGCAGCAGCCTTGGACGTGTTCAAGTTTCTCAAGCTGGAGGTCGACGGCCGCCGTTTGTTGGACTGGATGCAGGACGGTGATGAGCACTTGCGCGATGCCCTGAATGCCGACAGCACGGTTGCGACCGAGTGGATGAAGGCGTTCGGTGGCCTCGTGCGCACCGACGCAACGCCCACGTCGCACGAAGCGGCCAAGCAGGTGTACTGGCTGGTGGGCGAAGAGCCGACAGACGATGCCAGCTACCACCTGCTGCAACCGATGTTTTCGAGCAGCCTTGCGCATGTGGTGCATGCCGACATCGAGGATGCCTGGTTCGGCGAAGCCAACAAGCTGGCCCGGCAGGCATTTCGCGACAAGAAGCCGTTTGAGGGTCTGTATCGCGACTACCGGGATCTCACCGTCCGCAAGCTCGGTGGCACCAAGCCGCAGAACATTTCGCAGCTCAACAGCGAGCGCCGCGGCAACAACTATCTGCTGTCTTCACTACCGCCGCGATGGCGGCAGGTCGAGTTTCGAAGCCTGAATGTTTCGGCGGATCTGTGGAGCCGGTTCGGTCATTTCGGCCAGGTCGGTCCGTTGACGAGCGAGCTGATCCGCTTTCTGTTGTCCGATCCCAAGCCGACGCACGGTACGCGAATCACCCGCGAAGGCATCGAGCAGGCCTTGGGCGCTCAGTTGGCCAGGTTTGCCGAGACCGCTCGCGACCTGCTGGAGCCGGGCTGGACACGGAGTTCGGCCTGCGAGCTCACCTTGGACGAGAAGCTCTGGTTGGATCCGGGCCGTCTGGAGCTGTCGCACCGAAGTGATACGCCCCAGCACGAGGCCGACGACGTGGCGTTCGAGGCCGCATATCACTGGGGCGATTGGCCGGATCAGGTGGCGGGGCGCTTCTCCAATTGGTTGAACGATCGCTTGCGCGATGCCGGCCTGAAGGCCGTTGGCGATTCGGAGTACACGCATTGGGCTCGACAGGCCATCGTCGAGGCGGCCTGGCCGGTGCCGATGCAGCGACGCGCGCCAGCGGGAGGCAGGGCATGAGCGGCTGCCCTGATTTCCATCATCTGCTGGTGCTGCCACACCTGCGCATTCAGAACGCCAATGCGATTTCCAGTCCGCTGACGCACGGGTTTCCGTCGATGACGGCGTTCCTGGGGCTTTCGTGGGCACTGCAGCGCAAAGCTCGCAAGGCGGGACTTGATCTGACATTCAAAGCCGTCGGCGTGGTCTGTCACGACCATCAGGAACAGATCACCGAAGATGGCTTCGTCAAGGCTTTCCGTCTGACCCGCAACCCGGTTGGCAAGGACGGTGGCACCGCTGCGATCGTCGAGGAAGGGCGCATCCATCTCGATCTGAGCCTGGTGTTCGGAGTCGTCAGCGAAAGATGGAAGCGCGATCCGGATGCTCATGAAGTCGACGCCGCGGCTGTCGCGCAAATCGTGGCCGGCATGCGCGTGGCTGGCGGCACCGTGTTGCCGCAGCTCCAATCAGGACGGCGGCGTCATCTCCCCTGGACACTGGATCTGACCGGCACGGATGCGGACAGGCAAGAGGTGTTCCACCAGGCGCGGGTGCGCTTGTTGCCGGGTTTTTCCTTGGTCTCCCAAGATGGGCGACTGGACGCTCGTCTGGCCGAACTGCAGGTACTGGATCCGGCTGCTTCGCGCCTCGACGCCTGGCTCTCGCTTGCGCGCGTCAACTGGCGCTACCACTCGGATCAGAGCGATCACGAAGCCAAGAGTGGGTGGCGCAACGACCGCAAGGGGCAGGGCTGGACGGTGCCGATTCCGGTCGGCTACGGCGCGCTCGGTGACGTACACCCGGCCGGGAGCGTCGCCAATGCACGAGATGCCGAGGTGCCGTTTCGCTTCGTCGAAAGCCTCTACTCGATCGGTGAGTGGATCAGCCCGCATCGGCTCCACTCGCCGCAACAACTCCTTTGGTACGTCGATAGCCGGCCCGAGGCCGGGCTCTATCGCTGCCGCAACGACTACAGCACCGCTGCCGACGCGATCGCGCAGCTCTACGACTTCGACTGATCGTCCGATACGACAAGGAGAACCTTATGTCCAAAGAACTCAAGACTGCTTCCGTCCTGGCTTTCGAGCGCAAGCTCGATCCGTCCGATGCACTGTTCTTCGCCGGCGACTGGATATCACGCGGCGAGGCCTCGAACTGGCAGCCGGTCAAGAACCGCCCCAAGTCGGTACGCGGCACCATTTCCAATCGCCTCAAGACCAAGGATCAGGATCCGGCCAAGCTCGATGCGGCCATCGAGAATCCGAATCTGCAGACCGTGGACGTGGCTGCACTGCCGCTTGATTGCGACACCCTGAAGGTCCAGTTCACGCTGCGCGTTCTGGCGGGCACGGGCGAGCCGTCCGCATGCAACGAGGCCGCCTATCGTAGCAAGCTGCTGGCCACGGTCGGTACTTACGTGCAGCAGCACGGCTTCGGCGAGCTCGCGCGACGGTATGCGGCCAATCTGGCCAATGGCCGATTCCTGTGGCGCAACCGCATCGGCGCCGAGCAGGTCGAGGTGAAGGTCGCGCATCTGCAGGATGGAAAGGTCGCAACGCAGTGGAGTTTTCAGGCGCATGCTCATTCGCTGCGCGAGCTGTCCGCGCCCAGCGAGGAAGCCGCGAATCTGAAGGCCTTGGCGGCTCTGATCGAATCCGGTTTGGGCGGTTCGACACACGTGCTTTTGCGGGTCACGGCATTTGTGCGCGTGGGCGCAGGTCAGGAGGTGTTTCCTTCGCAGGAGCTGATCCTGGATCGCGGGCGTGGTGACAAGAGCAAGACGCTCTATGCCGTCGGCGAAGGCGACAAGGCGATCGCGGCCATCCATTCGCAGAAGATCGGCAATGCGCTGCGCACCATCGATACCTGGTATCCGGGCGCCGAGGAGAATGGCCCGATCGCCGTGGAGCCATACGGATCGGTGACCACGCAAGGCAAGGCGTATCGGCAGCCGAAGGACAAGCAGGACTTCTACAGCCTGCTCGACGGCTGGATTCTCAAGGACAAGGTGCCTGCACTCGAGCAGCAGCACTTCGTCGTGGCTACGCTGATCCGCGGTGGCGTGTTCGGAGAGGCGGGTTGACGTCATGGACCACTACGTCGACCTGACGATCAGACCGGATCCGGAGTTTCCGGCTCATCAGCTGATGAGCGCGCTCTACGCGAAGCTGCATCGCGCCCTGGTGAATCTTCGCGCGGACGGCATCGGTGTCAGCTTTCCCGGATTCAACGCAAAGCCTGCCAGCATTGGGACGCGCCTTCGGCTGCATGGATCGCCGTCTTCGTTACAGACGCTGATGGAGACCGACTGGCTGCTTGGCATGCGCGATCACACTCACGTCACTGGTATCCAGCCGATCCCTGAGGGAGCGGCGCATCGCCACGTGTTTCGGGTTCAAGCTAAGAGCAGTCCGGAACGCTTGCGGCGCCGAGCGATGCGTCGGCATGGGCTCAGCGAGGACGATGCACGAACACGAATCCCCGAGGCCGCCGGAAAGACGCTGGCGCTTCCATTCGTCCAGTTGAGCAGCCGCAGCACGGGGCAGCTGTCGTTTCCACTGTTCATCGAACACGGTCCGATCGAGCAGCACGCAGTTCCAGGTCGCTTCAACAGCTACGGACTGAGCCGTGAGGCGACGGTGCCCTGGTTCTGACCCTTTTTCTGGCCATAGCTGCAGCTGCTTTCTAGATCAACCACTTGCGGGCCCTCGAGAAAATTGAGGGAAAAGCTCGCAAGTGGTTTTCTGTTTTTTGAAATCATAGACTTACACGCCGATCGCTCTAGCTCACTGCCGCGCAGGCAGCTCAGAAATTGGCTGCGCGCATTGGCGCGTCGTGCCTGTTGCTCACTGCCGCGCAGGCAGCTCAGAAAGAGCTGCGCGAGTGGGCCGGCCAGGCCTTCTAGCTCACTGCCGCGCAGGCAGCTCAGAAATCCAACGAATTTCCCGATGCCGCGATGGACGGGCTCACTGCCGCGCAGGCAGCTCAGAAATTGTTCGCCGGCGCACGGCCGCGCGCGCGCCAGCTCACTGCCGCGCAGGCAGCTCAGAAAGTGGTCCGCGTCCTCGATCGCGTCGCTCAGAGGCTCACTGCCGCGCAGGCAGCTCAGAAAGCCTCGCCCTGGCCTTGCCCACGTCGTAGTGGGCTCACTGCCGCGCAGGCAGCTCAGAAAATCGCGGCGGCCGGTGCTGCTCGGCGCTGGCGGCTCACTGCCGCGCAGGCAGCTCAGAAATGTACTGGGATGTCACCACGCCCGGCGTCAACGCTCACTGCCGCGCAGGCAGCTCAGAAAACGGCCTTGTTGTGGATCGTCAGCATCGCCCGGCTCACTGCCGCGCAGGCAGCTCAGAAAATCTGCGCCGGTCGCAGAGCTATCACCAGCCCGCTCACTGCCGCGCAGGCAGCTCAGAAAAGTCCGAGCCGGTCGAATCCACGCCCGAGTGAGCTCACTGCCGCGCAGGCAGCTCAGAAAGCACAGATGCATCGCAATTCGGACTCCGTAGCGCTCACTGCCGCGCAGGCAGCTCAGAAATGCCAGATACAGATGAGCGCACCCGGCGAAGGGCTCACTGCCGCGCAGGCAGCTCAGAAATCGTCAACGTCAGTAGCGGTAAGGACTCGACCGCTCACTGCCGCGCAGGCAGCTCAGAAATCCGAGGTCAAGTCGAGCCCACAGTGGGACGCGCTCACTGCCGCGCAGGCAGCTCAGAAAGCGCTCGCGCCGCTCGGCTCCGTCGAGTCGTTGCTCACTGCCGCGCAGGCAGCTCAGAAAAGCCACAAACGGCCGCCGAAGCAGTTGACCAGGCTCACTGCCGCGCAGGCAGCTCAGAAAGCGCGAGGTCGCGGAGATGGCGCTCGCGCACCGCTCACTGCCGCGCAGGCAGCTCAGAAAACCCAGCGGCCAGCACGACACCTCGCGGTCGAGCTCACTGCCGCGCAGGCAGCTCAGAAAATGCTGCAGCATGCAGGGGAGCTTGCGGAGATGCTCACTGCCGCGCAGGCAGCTCAGAAAAGCCTGACGCGCCAGTGGTATCTCATCAACGAGCTCACTGCCGCGCAGGCAGCTCAGAAAGCATCGAGCTGCGCGACGGCGGGCGCATCGAGGCTCACTGCCGCGCAGGCAGCTCAGAAAAAGCCGGCGACCGCACCGAGGAAGGCATTCGAGGCTCACTGCCGCGCAGGCAGCTCAGAAACCACAGGTTCAGCGGGATCGATCCCTCGAACTGCTCACTGCCGCGCAGGCAGCTCAGAAAAGAACGCGTTCAATGAGCTGATAACGGAGATCGCTCACTGCCGCGCAGACAGCTCAGAAAGCACGCAGGAACAGCGTGTCGGTGTTGAGCAGGCTCACTGCCGCGCAGGCAGCTCAGAAAACGGCGGCAAGTTCCGCATCGCGCCGTGGGTCGCTCACTGCCGCGCAGGCAGCTCAGAAACGGAGCTGGCGCGCGCACGATGAGGTCATCAAGCTCACTGCCGCGCAGGCAGCTCAGAAAGTGCGCGTCCAGATCTTGCCGACGCGCTCCATGCTCACTGCCGCGCAGGCAGCTCAGAAAAGTTACCTCCACCATTGGCGCCGTCGTCGCCGGCTCACTGCCGCGCAGGCAGCTCAGAAATGTCTCGGCGTCGAATGCCTCGCCATCGTGGAGATCACTGCCGCGCAGGCAGCTCAGAAAGGATCGAATAGGGTCCGCCGCGTCAGGGAGACGCTCACTGCCGCGCAGGCAGCTCAGAAAAGATCCTGGCCGTCTTCAACGCCCAGGACTCGGCTCACTGCCGCGCAGGCAGCTCAGAAAGAAGCGGCAGCGCTGGACAAGCTGACGCCCGCGCTCACTGCCGCGCAGGCAGCTCAGAAAGGGCTGCGGACGGCGTAGCCCCGTTCGGCGATGCTCACTGCCGCGCAGGCAGCTCAGAAAAAATCCTTGCGAGCCAGCTGTTCGCGCAGCTCGCTCACTGCCGCGCAGGCAGCTCAGAAAATGAGCAAAGAGCTTGAGCGCCGCTTGACCGAAGCTCACTGCCGCGCAGGCAGCTCAGAAAAACCCGAGCTGGAGCTCCCATGACTGACGCCCGCTCACTGCCGCGCAGGCAGCTCAGAAAAGTGGGCTCGCGAACCCGCAGCGCCTCCTGGCGCTCACTGCCGCGCAGGCAGCTCAGAAAAGTGGGCTCGCGAACCCGCAGCGCCTCCTGGCGCTCACTGCCGCGCAGGCAGCTCAGAAATGGCGCA
>Ga0182745_1004962_pt1 | contig 10971 bp, 8 predicted proteins | sample eDN3rd30CKraftBY_FD_128523 | JGI IMG/M metagenome (GOLD analysis project Ga0182745, IMG submission 128523) | Enriched backyard soil microbial communities from Emeryville, California, USA - eDNA 3rd pass 30_C Kraft BY (version 2) (version 2) | ecosystem: Environmental > Terrestrial > Soil >... | reverse complement strand
CCGAGGCGCAGCCTTGCCAGATCATGCTCATTGGACCGCGCGCATCCTGCGCGCTCATGATCGAGCCATAGGCGCGTATGAGCGCGCAGGATGCGCGCGGTCCAATGAGGATGACCCGGCGCGCGCTCCCGTCGGTCCGAGGCGGAGGCTCGCAACCTTGGTTCTGTTCCACTTCTGGAACCTTTCCGTGTGCCGGAGGCTCCTCGACGGTGATCAGGCCATGGCCTGCCCGGCGAGCTTCGTATCGACGCAGGCGTCGAAGGCGATGTCGCGCCGGAGCGCGCCTGCCGCGCGCATGGCGGCATGCAGCCGATCGTAGCCTTCGCGGCGGATCACGGGGTCGCTGCCCCACAGGCCGAGCCCTCGATAGCGGTCGATGGCGCCGGCGAAGATGGCCGGCGCCACGCCCGGGAAGTAGTCATGCAGTCTGTCCGCGACCTCCGATGCCGGCGTGCGCGCGAACCAGCCGAGCGTGCGATGGACGGCACGGGTCATCTTCAGCAACTCGTCCTGACGGCGTTCGAGCACGCCGCGGCGGGTGACGAGGGTGGTGTAGGCGGTGAGGCCGCGGGTCGCGGCGGCGTACCAGAGGTGGCCTGCGCCGGAGGCGAGCAGCCGTTCGGCATGGGGCTGGAACAGATGGACGGCATCGAGCGCGCCGGCACGTAGCGCTGCCTCGTTCTCCTCCATGGTGCGGTCGCCGATCGGAGCCAGGGCGCCCGGATCGACCCCGGCGCGGCGGATATCGTCGGCGAGGCAGATCCACGGCGTCGGCACCTCGGAAACCGTGGCGAAGCGCAGCCCTTTCAGGTCGGCGAAGCGGAAGTCGGGCCGCGGCGTCGCGCCGATTATGAAGAAGGGATCGCGTGCCACGACGTCGCAGAAGCAGACGAGATCGGATCGGGGCTCGCTGTCCCGCAGCATCATCACCCGCAGCGGACCGCCCCACATGACGTCGACCTCGCCGGCGAGCAGCGCCTTCACCGCGGCCGGCGGGTTGGCCGAAGGCACCAGGGCGACGTCGACGCCGGCTTCCGTGAAGGCTCCCGTGGCATGGGCGGCGTAGAACGGCGCGTAAAAGAGCGCGCGGAAATTCTCGGACAGACGGATTGCCATTCCTCGAGCCTCGGGCATGGGCGCAACGCTTGCGCGCAATGGGACGTTAGTTCGGCAGATCGATGCCCAGGAGGCAAGGATGATCAAGCACACTTTGCTCGCCTTCGGGCTGGTCGCCGCGGCCGGAACCGCTCATGCCCAGACGGCCGTCGATTCCTATGGCCGGCCCATGGTGAGTTCGCAGCCCCAACCCGGCCCTGGCGACTATACCCGCGAGCCGCCGGGCCTCCAGCCCATGGACCAGCAGGCGCAGGCGGTTTCGCCCTATCGCGGCCGCATCCGCCACGAGGAGGCTTTCAGGGACGAGTACGGCTTCCGCTACGACACGCGCGGCAATCGCATCGACGCCGCCGGCCGTCGGATCTCCCCGCATACGACGACGCCCTGAGGGTCGTCGGAACGCCGCGTCGAGCGCAATCGGGAGGGGCCCGCTTCGGCGGGCCTTTTCTTTGGGGCGATGGGCACATACAGTCTGCGTAAACAGGGAGGGGAGCCTATGAAGGTCCTAAATCGTCGCGAGGCCCTGATCGGAGGGGGCGCTGTGGCGCTCGCCGCAAGCGGCAAGGCCCTTGCCCAGGAACCGCCCAAGCCCGCTCAGATCGTCGTCAATCATTCGGGCGGCTCGATGGGCGCGGCAATGCGCAAGGCCTTCTTCAACGGCTTCGAGAAGAAGTATGGCATCCGCGTGGTCGAGACCAGCCCGGCCGATTTCGGCAAGCTGCGGGCCATGGTCGAGTCGGGCAACGTCGAATGGGACGTGACCGAGATCGGCGGCCAGGACGCGATCCGCGCCACGAAGATGAAGCTGGTCGAGAAGATCGACGACAAGATCGTCGACCGCTCGAAATATCCCGAGAAGGCGCGCTCGCCCTATGTCTTTGCATCGTCGGTCTACACCACGATCATCGGCTACCGTACCGACGTGTTCAAGGGCGGCACCCATCCGAAGAGCTGGGCCGACTGGTGGGACGTCAAGAAATTCCCCGGCGCGCGCTCGATGCGCGACCACCCGACCGACAATCTCGAGTTCGCGCTGATCGCCGACGGCGTGCCGATGGACAAGATCTATCCGATCGATTTCGACCGGGCCTTCAAGCAGCTGGACCAGATCAAGCCGCATGTCGGCGTGTGGTGGTCGACCGGCCAGCAGCCGGCGCAGCTGCTGCTCGACAAGGAGGTCGTGCTGGCGACCGGCTGGAACGGCCGCTTCTACGATCTGATCAAGAAGGGCGGCCCGATCGAGATCGAATGGAACCAGGGGGCGCTGAAGCAGGGCAGCTTCGTCATCCCGCGCGGCGCGAAGAATCCCTACTGGGGCCAGAAGATGCTGGCCGAGATGTCGGTGCCGCAGCAGCAGGCGGTCTATGCCAGCGAGCTCGGCTATCCCGGCCTGAACCTGGAGGCGCTGAACTTCGTCGACGCCAAGGTCAAGCCGTATCTCCCGACCCAGTACATCGACAAGCAGTTCTGGATCGACGATTCCTGGTACGCCGAGAACGGCAACAAGGCGCTGGAACTATGGAACGCGTGGAAGCTCAAGAAAACCTAGCCGCCTCGGACCGACGAGAGCGTGCGCCGGGTCACCCTCATTGGACCGCGCGCATCCTGCGCGCTCTTACGCGCCGATGAAGGGGCTCGATCATGAGCGCGCAGGATGCGCGCGGTCCAATGATCATGACCGGGCAAGGTTACGCCTGGGTTTAACCGGGCGGGTCCGGCCTGTGTCCGGCGTTGGAAACTTGACGCGCTTCGATGCGGTGCGATGACACGGGCGGAGCTAGCGAGACGACATACCCATCCTCGCCGTTCTGAGCGTAGCGAAGGATCTCACCGAACGATCAGGCGCCTGTCGTGTGGCTAGCGGGAGGTCCTTCGCCGCACTCAGGACGGCAAAGGAAGCCGGCGCGTTTGCATGTAGTTCGAAGACTCGAGCGGAGCTAGGAGTGGCGTCACGGTCGGCTGATCTCAACGTCGAAGGTCTGGTCAAGCGCTTCGGCGAGGTCGTGGCCCTCGACGGCGTGTCGCTCCACATTGCCTCGGGCGAACTGCTGACCATCCTGGGGCCGAGCGGCTCCGGCAAGACCACCCTGCTGAAGGTCGTGGCCGGCTTCGAGACGCCCGATGCCGGAACGGTGCGGGTCGACGGCACCGACATCACCGCCATGGCGCCGGCCCGGCGCGACATCGGCATGGTATTCCAGAACTATGCGCTGTTTCCCCACCTGACGGTCGAGCGCAACGTCGCCTTTCCGCTCGAGATGCGCAACCTGGGCCGGCCCGAGATCGAGCGGCGGGTCGCCGAAGCGCTCGGGCTGGTCGAGCTGCAGGGCTACGGCAAGCGGCTGCCGCGTCAGCTCTCCGGCGGCCAGCAGCAGCGGGTGGCGCTTGCCCGCGCCATCGTCTTCAACCCCCGCCTGCTGCTGCTCGACGAGCCGTTCGGCGCGCTCGACCGCAAGCTGCGCGAGACGATGCAGCTCGAGGTGCGCCGCCTGCAGCGCCGGCTCGGCCTCACCACCATCTTCATCACCCACGACCAGGAAGAGGCGCTGGTCCTCTCCGACCGCATCGCGGTGATGAACAGGGGGGCGATCCAGCAGGTCGCCTCGACGACCGAGATCTACGAGCGGCCGGCCAACGATTTCGTCGCCGACTTCGTGGGCGAGAGCAATATCTTCCACGGCACGGTGACGGAGGTCGGATCGGTCACGCTCGAGTCCGGCCGCCGCCTGCTGATCGCCCACAGCGCGCCCGTCGGCACGCGTGTCGGCGTGCTGATGCGGCCGGAGCGCTTCGGGCAAGGCGTCAATTCCTTCAACGGCGAGGTCAAGGAGGCCGTCTATCTCGGCTCCTCGCTCAAGCTCAGGCTCGCCTGCGACGACGGCCTCGAGCTGATCGTGCGCCAGCCGGTACGCGGCCCGCTGCCGCCGACCGGCAGCCGGGTCAGCGTCGCCATCGAGCGCGAGTCGATCCATGTGTTTTGAGATCTGCGCATCAACCCCTTCCCCCGAAGACGGGGGAGGGGAGGACATCCAATGACCGCCCGCGGCTTCTGGCCGGCGCTTCCGGCCCTGATCCTGCTCTTCCTCTTCTTCCTGTTTCCCGTCGTTCGCATGCTGGGCTTCAGCATCGAGGCAGGCACGCTCGCCTGGTACGGCAAGGCGCTGGGGGAAGGCCTCTACCTGCAGGTCTTCTGGAATACCTTCCAGATCGCGCTGCTGGTCACGGCGATCTGCCTGCTGCTGGGCTATCCGCTGGGTTTCCTGATCGCCACAACGACGCCGCTGTGGGCGACGGCCGGCTTCATCTTCGTGCTGCTGCCGCTATGGACCTCGGTGCTGGTGCGCACCTATGCCTGGATGGTCCTGCTCGGGCGCAACGGCGTATTCAATCGCTGGCTGATCGAGGCCGGGATCATCTCCGATCCGCTGCCGCTGCTGCACAACTTCAACGGCGTGCTGATCGGCATGGTCCACGTCCTGCTGCCCTACATGGTGCTGCCGATCTACGGCGCGGTGCGGCGGCTCGATCCGGCTCTGGTCGCCGCCGCCGAGGGGCTGGGCGCCTCGACCTGGCGGATCTTCTGGCGCATCTACCTGCCGCTCACCTTGCCGGGAATTTTCGCCGGGGCGGTGATCGTCTTCGTCCTCTCCCTCGGGTTCTATATCACCCCGGCGCTGCTGGGCGGCGGCAAGGTCATGATGGTGGCCGTGCTGATCGAGCAGGAAGTCCGCCAGACGCTGAACTGGCCCTTCGCAGCGGCCCTCTCGGCGGTGCTGCTGGCGCTGACGCTCGGCGTCTACACCGTTGCGCAGGTCTTCACCCGACAGGAGGCACAGCAATGAGCCGCCGCGTCCTCGTGGTCGCCTGCGCGGCGATCTACCTCTTCCTGATGTTGCCGCTGCTCGTGGTGTTCCCGATCTCGCTCAGCTCGGCGCCTTACATGCAGTTCCCGCCACCGGGCTACAGCACGCAGTGGTACGAGCGCTATCTCGACGATCCGCAGTGGATCGACGCCACGGTCCGCTCGCTCCAGATCGGCGCCGCCACGGCGGTGCTCGCCCTGGCGCTGGGCGTGCCGCTCGCCTTCAGCCTGGCGCGCGGCAGGTTCATCGGCCGCGTGCTGCTCGACCGCATCGCCCTCGCGCCGCTGGTCGTGCCGACCATCATCCTGTCGGTGGGCCTGTACGGCCTGTTCGCCAGGCTGAAGCTGATCGGCGAATGGTACGGGCTGGTCCTGGCGCATACCGTGCTGGCGCTGCCGTTCGTCGTCCTGGTGATCGTCGCCGGTCTGCGCGATTTCGACCGCGCCCTGGAGCAGGCCGCCGAGGGGCTGGGCGCCAGCCGCGCGAAGACCCTCCTGCGCGTCACGCTGCCGTTGCTGCGGCCCAGCCTGGTGTCGGCCGGTCTGCTCGCCTTCATCTCGTCGTTCGACGAGCTGGTCGTCGCGCTGTTCCTCGCCGGGCCGAACATGACCCTGCCCAAGAAGATGTTCGACAACATCCTGATGGAGATCGATCCGACGATCGCCGCGGTGTCGGTGATGCAGATCCTGCTGGTTTCGGTCGTGCTCGTCCTGATCGGCCGGTTCGGGCGGGGCTTGCGCGGTAGCGCGCGTTAGGGGAGCGCCATGGCCGACAGCGTCTTCCACAAGGACTTCAAGAGCATGCCGTGGTGGTGGGAGTGGTGGCATCCCTCCAACGAGCTGAGCCAGGACCCGCCGCTCAGGACGGACGTGCTGGTGGTCGGCGCGGGCTACGGTGGCCTGTCCACCGCCCTGGAGCTGGCACGCTCGGGCGTCGACGTGACGGTGCTCGAGCGCGGCGATTTCGGGGTCGGCGCCTCGACGCGCAACGGCGGCGGCGTGAGCGGCGGCACGACGATGGGCAAGGGCTTCTCCGGCAAGGGTGTCGGCGGCGATCCCGAGGCGTGGAAGAAGATCATGCAGCGCATGCTGTCCGACGCCGCCGATTCGCTGACCCAGGTCGAGACGGTGATCCAGCGTGAAGGAATCAAGTGCTACTGGCGCATGAACGGCCGCTTCAGCGGCGCCTACACGCCGCGCCATTTCAGGGAGCAGGCGGCCAAGGTCGGCACCTACAACGCCACCGCCGGGCTCGGCACCTACATGGTGCCGCGCGAACGGCAGCGCGAGGAGATCGCGTCGGACTACTACTATGGCGGCATGGTCGTGGAGCGAACCGGCCAGCTCCATCCGGCGCTCTACTATGGCGGCCTGTTGAAAGCGGCCCATCGCGCCGGCGCCAGGCTCTGCTCCCAGTGCGATGCGGAGAAGATCGAGCGCAAGGGATCGTCGGGCGGGGGCGGCTTCCGCGTGCTCACGAGCAAGGGCCCGATCGAGGCCCGCGAGGTGGTGATCGCCACCAACGGCTACACCACGGAGCTGACGCCGACCCTGCGGCGCAAGCTCGTCCCGGTGGCGAGCCACATCATCGCGACGGAGGAATTGCCCGAGGATCTGGTGCAGAGCCTGATTCCGAAGAATCGGGTCGTGTCCGATACCAAGCGGGTGCTCTGCTACTATCGCCAGTCGCCGGACAACAAGCGCGTGATCTTCGGCGGGCGCGCACGCTTCACCCAGGTGCCGCCGGAGGTGAGCGCGCCCGTGCTGCACGGCTACATGCTGGAGCGCTGGCCGCAGCTCAAGGGCGTGAAGGTCACCCATGCCTGGACCGGCAACGTCGCCTTCGCCTTCGACTTCCTGCCGCACATGGGCATGGAGCAGGGCATGCACTACCTGATGGCCTGCAACGGCTCCGGCGTCGCGATGATGAGCTATCTCGGCTACCAGACCGCCCGCAAGATCGCCGGCGGCTCGAACGCGCCGGTCAATGCCTTCGATGGCCAGGAATTCCCCACGGTGCCGTTCTACAACGGCAATCCCGAATGGGTGCTGCCGTTCGTCGGCGCCTGGTACCGCACCCGCGACTGGTGGGATCGGGTCACGGCCTGACGGCACGAAGGCTGCTATTCGATCTGACCGAAGGTCGAGTTTCGTTCCAGCGAGGTTACGCTTCGGACCGACTCTTCTCCTCGTCGTCCTGAGCGCGGCGAAGGACCTCATCGAATGATCAGACACGGGCCGTGGAGCTGGCGTGAGGTCCTTCGCTGCGCTCAGGACGACGGAACGCGAAGCTGTACGTTCTCCGTCGAGAAGTTCGACGCCTCCCGATGCAGCGCGATGACTCGAGCGTCGCCCGGGATGGGGACGCCCCAGTGGCAGACGGGGTCAGCCGGCATCGAGCGGCTGCAGCGCGGTCGGCGAATCGAGCAGCGACACCAGCACCCGCTCGAGGGAGTCCGGTTCGATCGGCTTCTGCAGCAGCGGGACGTTGGCGTAGCGGCGATCGATGCTGTCGCGCTGGTACCCCGTCAGGAAGATGAAGGGCACGCCGTTCGCGATCAGGTAATCGGCGAGCGGCTCCGCGAGCTCGCCGGCAAGGTTGAAATCGAGCAGTGCGCCGTCGAAGCGCTCGCTCCGCGCGGCCTCGATGCCTTCGGCGAGCCGTGCGTAGGGCCCGAGAACGGTGGCGCCGCGACTCTCGAGCATCTTCTTGGCCATCATGCCGACCAGGAATTCGTCCTCGACCATCAGCAGCCGTTTGCCCGCCAGGCTGAGCGCGCGGCCATTGACGTCCGTCTTCGCCGCAGGCGTGGCCTTCGACGGTGCCGGCTGCGGATTGACGATCTGCGCGCGCGGGATGAGCAGCCGGCAGCACAGACCCTCCGGCCGCCAGTCGTAGGCGACGCCGCCGCGAAACTGGGCCTCGATGCTGGAGCGCACGATCGAGAGGCCGAAGCCGAGCGAGGAGGGTGGCGCGGCCGGGGGGCCGCCGCGCTCCAGCCATTCGACCTCGAGCGCGTCGGGACCGATCGACCAGGTGAGCCTCAGCTTGCCGGTGTCGGTCGACAGGGCGCCGTACTTGGCGGCGTTGGTCGCGAGCTCGTGCAGCGCGAGCGCAACGGCCTGTGCCGTCGCCGGCAGCAGCATCGCGGCGGGGCCGTCGGCGACGACCCGCTCGCGGTGGTCGGCGCGATAGGGGGCCAGCTCCTCGTCGACGATCTGGCGCAAATTCGCGCCCTGCCAGCGCGTCGCCGACAGCAGATTGTGCGTCGCGGCCAGCGCGTGGATGCGTCCTTCGACGGTGGAGATGAAGTCGGCGGTGGTCTTTGCCCTGGTGAGCCGCAGCACCGACAGCACGACCGCCAGCATGTTCTTGGCGCGATGGTCGACCTCGCGCGCCAGCAGGAGCTGGCGCTCCTCGGCGCGCTTGCGGTCGGTGACATCGACGGTGACGCCGTTCACGCGCACGGGCTTGCCGTCGGCATCGTGCGAGATGATGCCCGCACCGTAGCACCAGCGCACCTCGCCGCTCGGCCGGACGATCCGGAATTCCACCTGGAAGCGCGGTTCGCCGGCGGCCACGATGGCCATCACGGAATTCCTGTCGCGGTCCTCCGGATGCATCATCGCCTCGATGCGTTCCACCGTCGGAGCGAACGTCTTCGGATCGACGTCGAAAATCCGGTAGGGCCCTTCGTCCCATTCGATATGGCCGGTGGCGAGATCGACTTCCCACGAACCCATGTCGCCGGCCGAGAGGGCGATCGAGCGGCGCTCCTCGCTGTGGCGCAGCTTCTCGGTCTGCGCCTCCAGCTCGGCGGTGCGGGCGGCGACCCTCTTCTCCAGCTCGCTGTTCATTGCCTCGAGCTGGCGGGTCTTGCGGAACAGCTCGATGAAGACGCGGACCTTGGCGCGCAGCACTTGCGGCACCACCGGCACGGTGACGTAGTCGACCGCGCCGATCTCGTAGCCGCGCAAATGGTCGGTCTCGGCGATCTGCACGCCCGACACGAAGATCATGGCGAGCTTCTGGAAGCGCGGATGCTCGCGGATCATGGCGGCGAGCTGGAAGCCGTCGATCTGCGGCATCACCACGTCGATCAGCACGACGGCGACCTCGGTCTTGAGCAGGATGCCGAGCGCCTCGTGCGGCGAGTTGGCCTTGATCAGGTTCTCGCCGAGCTCCTCGAGGATGACTTCGTAGGAAAGCAGCTTGGCGGGCTGATCGTCGACCAGCAGGATGTTGACCTTGTCCATGAGCGTCCCTGGCGCTGACCCGGGCGCCCGCATCAGCGATGCAGCCAGAGCCGCAAGGCGCTGAACAGCTGCTCGGTGTTCACCGGCTTGGCGAGATAGTCGGAAGCGCCGGCCTCCAGGCACTTCTCGCGGTCGCCCTTCATTGCCTTGGCGGTCAGCGCGATGATCGGCAGGCGGCGCAGCGCAGGGTTGTTCCGGATCAGCGCCATCGTCTCGTAACCGTCCATCTCCGGCATCATGATGTCCATCAGCACGATCGCGACCTCCGGCGATGTCTCCAGGATCGAGATCGCCTCCCGCCCGGTGGTCGCGGTCAGCACATGCATGTTGCGCCGTTCCAGCGCGCTCGACAGGGCGAAGATGTTGCGCGTGTCGTCGTCGACGACCAGCACCGTACGACCGGCCAGCATCTCGTCCGAGGCATGCAGGCGCTCCAGCAGGCGCTGCTTGTCGGCCGGAAGGTCGGCGGCGACCTGGTGCAGGAAGAGGGCCGTCTCGTCGAACAGCCGTTCGGGCGACGCCGCGCCCTTGACCACGATCGAACGCGCCATGGTATGGAGCTGCGCATCCTCCTCGGCCGAGAGATCGCGGCCGGTGAAGACCACCACCGGCAGGTCGGCGAGCGTCGCGTCCTTCTGCATCTCCTCCAGCACCTCGAAACCCGTCATGTCGGGCAGCCGCAAGTCGAGCACCATGCAGTCGAAATGCCCTTCGCGCAGCTTCTCGAGGGCGCCGCGGCCGGTGTCGGCGGTGTCGATCTCGATATCGGGATGCGACAGCATCTCCGTGACGCCGAAACGCTCGGCTTCATTGTCCTCGGCGATCAGCAGCCGCTTCCTGCGGGGCTTCACGTAGTCGCTGATCTTCGACAGGGCGACGCTCAGGCCCTCGGTCGTGGTCGGCTTGTTCATGTAGGAGAAGGCGCCGCGCGCGAGCCCCTGCTGGCGGTCCTCGTCCATGCTGAGGATCTGCACCGGGATGTGGCGCGTCTCGAGCGTGCGCTTGAACTGGCTGAGCACGTTCCAGCCCAGCATGTCGGGCAGGAAGATGTCGAGCGACATGGCGACCGGCTTGTACTCCAGCGCGAGGTCGAGCGCATCCGCGCCGCGCGAGGTGACCAGCGCCTTGAGCCCGGCGGCGTGCGCGGCATCGACCAGGATGCCGGCATAGTTGGGATCGTCCTCGACGATCAGCAGGGTCGGCTCGCCGGGCAGCAGATTGTGGCGGTCGTCGGGGAACTGGTCGGCGAGATGCTCGGGCAGCGAGATCTGCGGCACCGGTGCGGCGCCGGGCGCCGGTTGACGAACCGCCGTGCGTGGGCCGGTGTACATGGTCGGCAGGAAGAGCGTGAAGGTCGAGCCCATGCCCGGCGTGCTGCGCAAGGCGAGCTCGCCGCCCAGCAGCTGCGCCAGCTCCCGGCTGATCGCGAGGCCGAGGCCCGTGCCGCCGTATTTGCGGCTGGTCGAGGCGTCGGCCTGCTGGAACGCCTCGAACACGATCTTCTGCTTCTCGACCGGAATACCGACGCCGGTATCGGTGACCTCGAAGGCCACGACCGAGCTCGCCTGGCTGAGCGCGGCGTTGTCCGGCCGCCAGCCGCTCGTCACCGGCAGGACGCGCAGACGGACGCTGCCCTGGGCAGTGAACTTGAGCGCGTTCGACAGCAGGTTCTTGAGGATCTGCTGCAGGCGCTTGGAGTCGGTGACCAGGCTGCGTTGCAGGGACGGGTCGACCTG
>Ga0182745_1004961_pt1 | contig 10973 bp, 8 predicted proteins | sample eDN3rd30CKraftBY_FD_128523 | JGI IMG/M metagenome (GOLD analysis project Ga0182745, IMG submission 128523) | Enriched backyard soil microbial communities from Emeryville, California, USA - eDNA 3rd pass 30_C Kraft BY (version 2) (version 2) | ecosystem: Environmental > Terrestrial > Soil >... | reverse complement strand
CAGCACGATTTTCGAAGCCGTCAACTCTGCGACGAATTTCGAGGATGCAGTGTTTGATGTCGTCAGGGCCGGTGGAGAAGCGAGCGCCCTTGGCGCCATTGCGGGTGGTATCGCCGGGGCCAGGTTCGGCGCAAGTGGTATTCCCCAGCACCTCATCGACGAACTGGATGCCCGGATTTATCTCTCGATGGCCGCGCCGTGGTTCTTCCGCACGGTGGTCCGGCGTGCCGGAACCGTGATCGATCTACGGGAATCCAGGGACATCTAGCGGACACCGAAACACCTGGATGCCACCCATCAGCCTATCTCCAACCGTCATCTCGAGCGCAGTCGAAACAATGAATCGCGATCTCTGCGTCATACGGAAATCGGCTGATTACTGGGAGAAGCGCTGACACGTACGGGCGATGCCCGTCATCGCCCATCGGCACCGCTGGTGCCGATAACCCAATCACCTCGCGCGTATCTCCCGCCTCCACCAAGAACCATCGTCATGCCGAGGCATCTTTGGATCACAAGAGACGTGTCTCCATGGAGCCGGGTGGCGCACTTCCACGTCCTGGATGCGTATAAAGGGTGGGGAATGAGCGCTCATCCGACCGCATCAAGCAAGCGACTCGATCACCAGCGGGCAAGGCTGCCAAAAATGACAGGGCCGGTGGCAGCCTTGAAAACCCCATGAATCCAACGAATATGGGGAAGACTGCCAGAATGCCAAAAAGATTCTATTCTGGCAGCCTTGGAGAACAGGCCTGCAATCGGCCGCAATCCTGTCGCTCAATTCCCGGTGAGCATGACTTCCAGTGAGAGTATGGCCCCTTCATCCATGGCATCAGGCGTAAACGTAATGCGGTATCGCCCGGGTTCAAGGTCATGCAGGACTAGCACGGAATCGTCTGGCGGGCCAACAGAACCCTGGCCCATGACAAGCCTGTCTGACAAAGGCGTGAAGATGTCGCCATCAAGTCTTGTCATCTCATAGTGAAAGTTGCCCTCTGTCTCGTTGTTGAACCTGATCGACACAACATCTTCACTTTCGGCTTCCAGCCAGCGGGGATCGATCTGCATTGGATGCAGTGTCACAGAGACTTGTGTATCGATATCGGTCGCGGATGTCACTGAACTATCGTCCAGATACCACGAGCCCGCCCGTTCAACAAAAACAAGCGTGGCGAGGAGCAGTCGATCGCCATTCACGAGGAGTTCAACATTGCCGGCCTGGCGACCATCCGGGAGTGTCCAGGTCGAGGTGATGTCGAGCAGGATAAGAGCGTCCACGTCTGCGATGTTCTCGCCCGTCTCCTCTGGCGTGATGGCTCCGAGGTTGTTGACGCGGTACTCTCCGGTGACCAGTGTCGAGAAGCGTTCGTAATCCCGGTACAACAGGCACCGGACGAGATTCTCGGTCGCTCCCTGGATGGCATTTCCGCCGTCCATGCCGATGTCGTCTGGCGTCGGCGTTGACGCTCCATTGGGGCTGGATTCTGGCCCTGAGAGCATGTCTTCCAGTGTTCGGGGCCCTTCCGGTTCCTGGGTGGTACTCCCTGAAGGCGCCGGTAAGGCTTCCTGATCCAGACAGGGAATGGCCGCCAATGCCGGAGTGGCACCGATTGGTATGAGCATGGCGATGATCAGCGGGAGTATCAATACATAGCTCAATCTTTGTCGCATACTGCTGTCTCCTGTCATCATCAATCTGGTCGCAGATCATCGATAGTACCGGGTGTTATAGCTAAAACGTATGGTGAAAGGACTCTGTTCCCGGAAAAAGGTTGATACGATCGTTGCATGGTTCGGTATACTGGTTTATCAGAACCGACGCGGCCGCACGTGTCACCCACGCTGGCGGTCGATTTCTTGCGCGTTCCTTCAAAGAACCACAACATCCAAGATAGGGCTATGGCAGAAAAACGCGACTATTATGAGGTTCTGGGAGTTTCCAGATCCGCCGATGCGACTGAAATCAAGCGCGCTTATCGTACGATGGCGCGTAAATATCATCCGGATGTGAATAGCGATCCGGGCGCCGAAGACAGCTTCAAGGAAGTCAACGAGGCCTATGAGGTCCTGTCCAACGCGGACCGCCGTTCGGCATACGATCGATTTGGGCATGCGGCCACCAGTGGTGGGGGAGCAGGCGATCCGTTTGGATTCGGTGCTGCAGGCTCGCCGTTCGGCGATCTCTTCGAGACCTTTTTCGGTGGTGCCCAGGGAAGCAATGGACGCCGTCAGGCACCGCCGCGCGGGGCGGATATCCAGGTCTCCGTCAATCTCTCCTTTGAGGAAGCTGTGTTCGGCACCGAGAAGGAGGTTGAGGTCGACCGCCTGGAGACATGTGAGGTTTGTCACGGATCCCGGATGAAGGATGGCAAAACCGCGCCATCCTGCCCCACCTGTGGCGGTTCCGGGGAAGTCCGTCGCGTGCAGCAGACGATCCTCGGTCAATTCATGACCTCAGGCCCATGTCCCACCTGTCACGGTGAAGGCGTCACAATTACCGAACCGTGCGATAACTGCAAAGGGAAGGGTCGCGTCCGGAACTACCGTACGCTGGAAGTCACTATTCCTCCGGGGGTAGATGACAATGCAACCCTGCGATTGACCGGGCAGGGCGAGGACGCACCAAATAACGGCCGATCCGGCGATCTCTACGTCAAGGTCCGGGTGCAGCAGCACAAGTTCTTCGAGCGGCAGGGGAAGGCGATCCACAATCGCGTCGGCATCAATGTCGCGCAGGCGGCACTGGGCGATGAGATCGAAATCGACACCCTGGACGGCCCGGTGGTCTTCCGTGTGCCCGCAGGTACCCAATCCGGACAGCAGTTCCGCCTCCGGAACAAGGGAGTTCCCGATTTGCGTGGCGGTGATCGGGGCGATCAGATTGTCACCGTGGAAGTGATCATTCCGAAGAAACTCACCAACGAGCAGGAAGACCTCTTCGAGCAGCTTTCTGCAAGTTTGGGCAAGGAAGTCACCCAGCAACCCAAGGGGCGTGGGTTCTTTGACCGCGTCAAGGATGCCATCGGCGTCTGATACCGAATCCGGATGATTGCTGGAAGCAATGCTCCCTCATACGGGCGATGACCGGCCGCAGCTGCGGCCGGTCATCGCCCGTCGGCGCCGGCCTGTCCTGCGCGAGGCACAGCCGCGTGGCGAATGGGGCGATCATGCGGTCAGCGACCACGATGTTCATCCGGATTCCGTATCGTTGCGTAAAAACACCCGTCACCCCGAGCAGGAGCGAGACGCATCCCCTCCGTCACCCCGAGCAGGAGCGAGACGCATCCCCTCCGTCACCCCGAGCCGGGGCGACGAGCGCAGCGAGGCGCATCCGTGTCGAGGGGTCTTTGGGTCTGCCTTCACCCAGTCCTGATGCCCCACCGAATCCGGCTGATCCGTTACGAGCGGCAGAGAAGCACTGGTCGGATGGAAAGTGCAACCCTCCTGATACCAATCGGCCCCGACGGGTCCTGCGTGAGCGCCGCGTGGTGAACGGATCAACCCTCGGAGGTCATCCGTCACCCTGATGTGTCTGTCCGGATTCCATAGAGTTTTCCACTATGTGATGTGAAGTTGCTTTCCTGGTCTTGACGCATGCGCGAAGTCGGCTTAGAGTTGAATGAACATAGCCTTCGGGGAAAGGTGAGGTCGTCGAGCTATGGCGATCAAGTCCTGACCGGCGGTACAGCCCGCAAGCGTGAGTGGGAGCACGAGCGCACGATCCGGTGAAACTCCGGGGCCGACGGTAAAGTCCGGATGGGAGAAGGTGTCAATACGGATGACCAGCCAGGCCGCTGCCGTTCAGGCAGAGCCAACGCTGATGCATTCGATTGCCGCTCCAGAACATGATTCCACCCGAGGGCCTCCGGCTCCCGGGTTTTTTTGTGCCCGGTTCATCTTTATCCGGAGGCGCCTGGTGAATTGTGGTCCGGAATGGTTGGGAACGTCGTCGAAGACGAATTCCTGATTCATTCTGTACCGTGTCAAAATCACCAATGGTGTCCTTCCCCCAGGGCGCAGATGCTTGCTTCCATCTCGAAACGAATAGTGCAAATGATCCTGACCCTGGTGCTCGCGTCATCCGTGATCTTTGTGCTCATCCACCTTTCGGGTGATCCAACGCAGGGGTTTATGCCAGCCGGAGCATCGCCAGAAGTCCGGGACGCCACTCGTGCCCGCCTTGGCCTGGACGATCCCCTGGCTGAGCAATACATCCGGTTCGTGGTCAATGGACTCACGGGCAACTTCGGTGATTCCTGGCGTGATCGCCAACCGGCGCTGGATGCGGTCCTTGACCGGTTGCCGGCAACGATGCTGCTGGCGGGTACGTCACTGGCCGTCGCGGTGGTGGGCGGCACGCTGATCGGCGTTATTTCCGCTTCTTCGCGGTCAAATCTCCTTCTCAACGCGGTTAAGGTAATTCCGGTTGTGGGGCAGGCAGTGCCCACATTCTGGCTTGGTGCCATGCTCATGCTTTTGTTTGCCGTTCGCCTTGGCTGGCTTCCGTCTTCCGGCAATGCCACGCTGTCCGCACTCGTGTTGCCAGCTCTCACACTGGCTTCCCAACCCGGCTCCATCATTGCCCGCCTTATTTCAACCGGCATGCGCGATCTTGGCAGAAGCGATTTTGCCCGCACTGCGGAAAGCAAGGGCCTGGCTGCCGCCACTATCTCGGTGCGCCATATCCTCCCCAATGCGGTGTTGCCGGTGCTGGCCTATGTCGGACTTCAGGCTGGCTTCCTGATTGGTGGCGCTGTCGTGGTGGAATCGGTTTTTGCCTGGCCCGGCATTGGCCGGTTGGCCCTGCAGTCTGCCGTTCAACGGGACCTCCCCGTGATTCACGCTTTTGTCGTGGTGACAGCCATTGGTGTCATCGTGATTAATCTCCTGGTGGATATCCTCCGTCTGGTCATTGACCCGCGGCAGCGAACACCGGGCTCCGGGGTGGTCGTTGCCAATGGCTGAGCATCCGGTAAGCCTGTCGTCAGGCGCTGTAATTAAATCCGGGGTCCCCGGATCGGACCGGAACCGGGTATTCCGGAACCCTCGCCCGAAGGTAGCCAGGAGAACGCTCGGGCAGTTGAGCCTGATCGTGCTCTTCCTGCTCCTGGCGCTTGTTGGGCCGCTCGTGATTCCGATGTCGCCGACATCGCAAAATCTCGCCGGTCGTCTCTTGCCGCCCTTCTGGCTTGAGGGGGGAAGTTGGGGGCATCCGTTTGGTACTGATGGTCTGGGACGTGACCTGCTGGCGCGCATAGCGGTCGGGAGCAGATCCTCACTCATCATTAGCGTCATGGCGGCCGCGGGGTCCGGTCTCATCGGGGTGACTGCGGGCATACTCGCCGGATTTCTCGGTGGCTTGACCGACCGCATCATTACGATGCTGGTGGAAACCCTGTTGGCCGTGCCCTTCATCACGGTGGGAATCGTCGTCACCGCCACAATTGGTCAGAGTGCGACCAACCTCGTTCTCCTCCTCATATTTTCCGGTTGGATCACCCACGCTCGTATCGTCCGCTTGCAGGTGCAATCTCTTGCCCGTGCCGATTTTGTCCTGGCGGCATCTGCTCTTGGGGCGAATCGGCTTCACATTGCGACTCGTCATATCCTGCCGAACCTCGCCCCGGTCATCATTGTCGTTCTCTTTCAACAGGCCGGGTCCATGCTGCTCTGGAGTGCTTCCTTGACCTATCTGGGCATTGGTATGCCGGTCGATCAGGTAACGCTGGGTGGAATTATTCGTGAAGGACAGGAGCTGATTTATACCGCGTGGTGGGTGAGTGTCGTTGGTGGATTGGCAATCGCGCTGGCGGTTGCCGGATTCAACCTGTTTGCAGATTGGTTACAGCGCAGGATCGATCCGACCCTGCGGTAGAAGGAGTGGGTAGGTGATGAACAGGTTTACGGAAGCGCGTGTGAACCGGCGTGACCTTGTGGGCGGAGCTGGCGTGCTCGGAATGTCCCTGGCGGCGGCGCGGGTCACCAGTGCCCAGGCGGCGCAGGTGGCATCGCCCAGGGCCGAAGAGGATATCGCATCTGAACTGGTGATTGACCTGAGCGGACCTCCGGATCACTTGGACCCGGCCCTGACCTATTCTGTGCTCGACTGGTCGATCGTGCATGCCGTGTACGATGCGTTGATCGATTTCGGCGAGGACGGTGCATTGGTGCCGCTGGCAGCAGAGACCTTCGAGACCGATGACGCTGTCACGTTTCGCGTCAAGCTGCGAGAAGGTATGACATTTCACGATGGATCGCCGGTGACAACCGCTGCCATTTCGCGGGCGGTTCGTCATCTGCAGGAAACCGACTCGCAAATCGCCGATCTCTTCCGTGGTATTACCGAAGTCCGCGAGATTGATGAGCTTCATGCGGAGATCATCAATAGTGAGCCTTCCGGCTGGTTACCGTCCCAGATCGCCGTCTGGCTCGTGCTGTTTCCGGAGTCGGCGACTCCAGAAACGCTTGCAACAAAACCGGTGGGCGCTGGACCGTACATATTCGAATCCTACGAACAGGGGAGCAGCATCACGCTTGTCCGGAATCAGGCGTACACGTGGGGAAGCCCCAAGGGAACACCACTGGCCGAACGGGTGGTCTACCGGTTCGTGCCGGAATCGACGACCAGGATCGCCGACTTGTCCACCGGAACCGCGCATATTATCACTGACGTTCCCATCGATCAGGCGCAAGCCATCGACGCCGCCGGACATATGTCCGTCACGACACCAATTCTCGGCACGACATTCATCCGAATTGCTACCGATGTAGCTCCGTTCGACGATCCACGTGTACGGCAGGCGTTGAATTTCGGCGTCGATGCCCAAGCCATCGCCGAAGCGATTGTCGGGCCAAATGCCATTCGGTTGGCTTCGTTCTTCCCCGATCCGCGTGGTCTCGGTTTTGATGCCGCTCTCGAGCCATTCGCCTACGATCCTGATCGTGCCCGCTCCCTGTTGGAAGACGCGGGACTATCGGATGGCATCGACGCGGAGATCGAGATCGTGGCGTCCTCGCGGACTGATGTGGTGGAGGCCCTGATCGCTCAACTCCAGGACGTGGGTATCCGGCTGAAGATCGTTGCTTCCGAGCTCGCGGCCTTCAACCAGGGCTGGCCCGAACCCTCTGCGCCACCGCTCCGATATGCGACCTGGCGACCGATGTACGATCCGCATACATTTTTGAGCCTGGTGGTCGATTCTTCAGGATTCCTCTCGCGCTTCTCGGACTTCGATGCCGACGAATTGATTCGTGCTGCTGCTGTCGAACCCGACAGCGAGGTTCGTGCGCAGCTCTACCAGCAATTGGGTGTCCATCTTCAGGAGCAACCTGCGGGTATTTACCTGTGGAATGTGACCGCGTCGTATGGCGTCAATAACGAGTTTGCATCCTGGACACCGCGTGGCGACCAGTATGTCCTGCCCCTTGCCAAGTGAGGTCAACAACCATGAAAAATCAACGTCGATTCACTCGTAGATCAGTTATTGGCTCATCTGTCACCGCCGTCGCGGCTACATGGGCTCTGCCTCATGTTGGAGTCTTCGCCCAGGCAGACACCCCTGTCGCGGATCTCCTGGATGAACTGGTTATCGACCTCTCAGGAGATCCGGACAGCATCGATCCGGCTGTGGCCTATTCCGCGAGGGACTGGTCGATTGTTCACTCAATCTATGACGGGCTGGTGTCGATTGGTGCGGACGGAACGATTCAGCCCCTTGCTGCCAGCTCGTTTGACACCGTGGATGAACTGACATTCGAAGCGTCACTGCGGGAAGGATTGACCTTCCACGATGGCTCTCCAGTGACATCACAAGCGGCTATCCGGGGTGTCGAGCACCTTCAGGGCGGAGACTCGCTGGTGATAGATCTCTTCAGCACGATTGCCAGTGTGGATGCTGTGGACGATCTCACCGTACGGATTACCTGTAGTGAACCGAGCCCGTGGTTGCCAGCCCAACTTGCGGTCTGGCATATGTTGTTGCCTGAGTCAGCAACCGCAGATTCACTGGCCAACGTCCCCGTGGGGAATGGTCCATACCGGTTCACGAGTTGGGAAAAGGGGAGTGAGATTCGGCTTGAACGATTCGACGACTACCAGCCGAATCCGGCCAAGGGGCAGGCCATGGCGAAGTCAGTCATCTATCGATTTGTGCCGGAAGCGTCAACCCGTGTCGCGGATGTGATCAGCGGCGCCACCCGGATCGCGTCCGAAATTCCTTTGGATCAACAAGGTGCCGTTGAATCTGGTGGTGCTGGAATCGTGAATGAGCCGGTCGTCGGGTCGGCCTGGGTACGGATAGCCACGGACACGGCGCCGTTCGACGACGTTCGTGTGCGTCAGGCGCTCAATTTCTCCCTTGACCTGGATGCCATCGCTAAAGTGTTTATTGGTGAAGCTTCGACTCGCCTCGCTTCGATCCACCCGGATGAACGCTCGATGGGATTCGATCCGGATCTTGCTCCATATGCATATGACCCTGATCAGGCCCGGGGCTTGTTGGCGGAAGCGGGATATGAGGATGGTCTGAACGTCGTGCTGGAAATGACCGTCGCCGCCTCGCAGGCGATGGCGGAAGCGATGGTCGCCCAATGGGCGGAAGTGGGCATTCGGGTTGAACTCCAGATTTCGGAATATGCCGCGTTTAATGGGAATTGGGACGATCCTTCGGCGCCACCGTTGAAGATGTCGACCTGGAGCCCCTTGTATGATCCCCATACGTTGCTGGATCTGGTGTTCAAGGGTGACGGGTATCTTTCCCGCTATAACAATGACGATGCCAATACCCTGATCCTCGCGGCCAGTGAGGAGACGGATGCGGCCGCTCGGGCCGATCTCTACCGGCAACTGGCGGAAGTTATGCATGATGACGCTGCCTGCGTCTTCCTCTGGAATCTCGTAGCAAGCTATGCGGTTCGTGATGAAGCGTCATCCTGGCAACCGCGTGGCGATGAATACGTGCTGCCTTTGAAGAAGTAATACCGAATCCGGATGAATACCCGGCGTTGTATCAACCCAATCGTTGCGTTGTCTCGGGCCCCGCAGGTGCGGCCGGTGCCCGAGATAGCGACCGCAGGTCGATCCCGGGTTAACCACAGGAAATCACCCGGATTGCGTATAATCCTGGGTGTAGGTGAGCTATTGTGCGTGATGGGCCGGACGATCTCGCTGCTCAATATGATGACCCTGCTTGAAAACACCATCCATGTGGCGCACTTTGCCATCCTGAATGCGTATATACAGTAGAAGAGTGTGGACCTCACGCACATCTTTCAATAGGGAGGGATGCCCACGAGTCCGGCCCATTCGCCATTCACCCCATCCCGCTCGGAGAACCGGTTCTCGGACGCACGCTTCGGATTTCTGGATGTTCGTTGATTGCGCGCGCGGCGTCGTTCGTAGAACTGGACCTCGCCGCCGCGGGCGGTGGCCAGTTTCAGCGAGAGTCCCGCCGTTCTTTTGCGGAGGTCGGCCACCGGCCGCAGCTGCGAGGGCTGACCGTACGACATCGAATACGGCCAGGTGGGCCCGCCGTGACGAAAGACGAAGCCCGCGTTTCCGGGCGGGGACGACACGCGGTCGTCCCGATCGGCGCCGCAGGTGACGATACTCCCGGTCGCCTCCTTCGTGTCACACGCCCAACCAAAACCCGCTCGTCATTTCGAGCGGAGTCGAGAAATCCTTGTATTCTCGAGAATCCTTGCTTGCCCTGCTTCGCGACGCCACCACCCGTTCACACCAGGAACCAACGCCCCTGTATGTACACTTCCAACGTGTGTGCGAATGAGCATGATCATGATCGTCTTGGCAGGATCAAGTGGCTGGCGTATACGGATGCCGCCTGGCGTCTCTCCGAGGTAGCCAATAGAAGAGCCCCGTTTGTGGAATGTAGAGACGGTTCTGCTAGAACACGAATCTGGCAGCGATGAGCCCCAGCGCCAGGACGAAGAACGGGATGCTCGCCAGCAGCAGGCTGTCCATCAGAATGGCCAGGAGAGCTCCGATCAGGAGGAGAGCCAGTAGGGCGATCACGTAGTTGCGCTGCAACGGCGTCAGCGGAATCGTCCCTTCCGCGATTGCCCAGGGATCAGGAGAGGGGCGTACGGCGTCTCCTGCCAGGACCTGACGCGCCTGTCGTATACGAGCCTTTTCCTCATTTGTGCGTTGATGCTGGCTCATGGAATACCTTTCTGGTGGCGGCGATGCGAGGCAATGACCGGTGTCGTCAGATGCCTTGCTCAGGCACGTGTCGCTCCGTGCCAAGATGGGCCACCCGCGTCCAGATTAACAACACGGTGAGTTTGACGATCCCGGCAAAGGCCATCAGGATGCCGACCAGCAGCCACATCAGGTCGAGACTCAAAACCGCTGTCGCCGCAATACATGCGAGACCGAGTATGGTCATGGCCCACGAGGAAATTCGAACGTACTTCATGAAATGTCCCTGATTTCAGCGTTGCGCTGTCGAACGAGCATGCGCACGGTCCAATGCTACCGGGCTCTCCGGTACGAATCAATCGTGGGATGTCGGAGCAGGCAGGACCTCGGCGGTGACAAGGAGCCGGTCGGCATCATTGTCGAAGGGATCGAGATCGTAACTTCCATAAAAGATCGGTTCGATGAATCCGGCTTTTTCAAGCATCAGGGCAAGCTCGGAGGCATGGATATACCGTAACGGGAATTCGCTCCTGATCCGCGTGAATGTGCCATCCGGCCGGACACGGTCGTACCAAAGCAACGTATCAAGCACCTGCGGTGTGCTGGATTGCCGTCGGTGAGACCATTTGTCGACAGTTGATCCATCCTCCAGTGTCCACGACCCCTCCAGATGCGGGCCGTTAAGCAAATGGCCAATTTGCGCCACCGAAGGATTCAAGATATCGATGATCAGTTGCCCGCGCGGATCGAGCGCCCGGCGGGCCGATTCCAGTGCCTCGATCTGGTCCTCGACGGTTGTCAGGTGCATCAGGCTGTT
>Ga0182745_1004958_pt1 | contig 10977 bp, 5 predicted proteins | sample eDN3rd30CKraftBY_FD_128523 | JGI IMG/M metagenome (GOLD analysis project Ga0182745, IMG submission 128523) | Enriched backyard soil microbial communities from Emeryville, California, USA - eDNA 3rd pass 30_C Kraft BY (version 2) (version 2) | ecosystem: Environmental > Terrestrial > Soil >... | reverse complement strand
GTTCGCGGATGCGTGCTTCGGGGTCGGACGTGGAGCCGGTCACCATCTGCCGCAGGAGGTCAAAGAGCGTGAGCAGGCGCGATTCGGTGCCGACGAACGGTCGCGCTTTCAACTCGCCAAGCCAGGCGATCGCCCGTTCCGTCGCCGGAGAGAGGTCGAAGTGAGGCGTGTCCGAATCTCTCGGGTAGAATTTCCGAAGCCAGGCCTTGGCTGGAGAGGCCCAGTCATCGAGGTAATCCCGTGCGCTGCGGGGGAACGCCTCTGCGCCGAACCGCTCCCGGAGCGCGAAGAGATCGTCCTCCAGAGCCTCCGTGAGATCCGGCTCGGCAATGGTACGCTGGTTCTGGCGGAGAAAGACGCGGTGGAGAAAAGCCGCGATGAGCGGAGCGTGGTCAGAGCAGAGCAAACGCCACCCCGGATGCTCTTTGCGAAGAAAGAGAAGGGTGTCGTAATCGAGTAATTCCATACTTGGGCGCTTTCAGGGAGACGGCTTTTGAATCGGCAGAATGCCACCCTCCGGCGTCGAGCGCAAGTAAGCGAATGGAGGCCGGCCTTGTCGCCAGGGATTGGGGGGGCAGACGGGCCGTTCCAAGAGCTCCCTTCACGGAATGTTTTTCCGATGCCGCGTTTTCCCATTTTTCTATTTTAGGGCCTGTTAACACTACGAGAAATGAGGATAAAAGAGCGATTTTTGAGTCAAAAATGGGGTGATGAAGGCGGCTCTCTTCTCCTATTTCCCGGGGAGCAGATACCAGGCGGTTGTTCCATCAGCTTTGAACCACCCGGTATGGCCATCCAGAAAAACGACGTTGAACCCACCTTTGTGCCAGTAGGTGAATGACAAGCTCGGGAGCGAGGTAACGTCGAAATCACCAAAAACGCAAACAGCCGCGGGATTCGTAAAGTAACTCATCTTACGCATCTTCAAGGTGCCTTCGACAAAGGCGCCGCCTGCATAGAGTTGTTTGAAGTTCCATGTCCACGGGTTGATGCAACCTTTGCTTTTCAGGAACACAGCATTATAGCCGCGTGCGATGAAGGCGGGGCACTCGAATACAGAAGCGCTTGCGACATAAGGGAAAATATGGGCCGCAATATTGTTGTTTGCCGGTTGCCCGTCGGTGCGCATCTCCACGGTTTGGCCTCCATTGGTCACACCGGTGCCGGGGAGCAGGCCGTCGTGATCTGCTGCATACAGGTTATGGGCCATGCCTAGCTGCCGGATATGGGCATGGCACGTCGTCTCGAAGGACGCACTTCGTATCCTGCCCAGGGCCGGGATCAAGAGCGCGATCAGGATGGCGATGACGGCGATGACCACCAGGAGCTCCGCCAGCGTAAAACCTGCTCTGCCTCTCCTGTGGCAGAGCCTTGTCGGTGTCGGCGCAAAAGCGGTTTTCATGGCGGAAAAGTCACAACGTGGGGTTGCTCCCAAGACGTATCCGGGATGCGGTGACAATGGATGGGGGTGGAATGCGATTCAGGGGCGAAGCCCGGTGGCGTCGCCCTCTGGCGAGCCGGTCGCGATCGTCACGGCGGTTCCATCCGCCTTCAGGATCAGAAGTCTTCCGTCGTTCAGGGCTTGAATTTTTTGAGCGGTGCATCGGAGCTCCTTCAAGGTCGCCAGCTTGTCGTCGAGCAGGCGGACATCCGATTGCGTAGCGACCCAGAAGCGCAGGGGGTGAGAGGAACTGACCGCCAGCAAGCGAATTTCGCCGTCAATCATTCTCTTTGTCTCAACCTCGCCCTCTTTGTCCAAGATAAAAAGCCACCCGTCCCGTTTGCCGACAAGAATACGACTCGGATCGTGCGGATTATCTGGATCGTCTGGCGCCACAGCGACCGCGCAGGAGAGCGGCGTCCATTTCTTTTGCCATTGGAACTTTCCCGTGCGGGGATGCACGACTCCCAATCCGTTTTCGCTGGCGAAAAAGACGGAGGGATCTTCGGGCCGGGCGTTGCTCCATCCCTGAAGGGCCAGCATCGCCCCGGGCGGGTACTGGAGCATCCTGTCGGCCTTGTGGGTGACCAGATCAAAAATCGGCATCCTGCCGAAATCGCTGCAAAGCAGCGCGTCCTCATGCCCGTCGTGCGTGAAGTCCATCCCGTTGACGAGGGAGATCGTATGGAAAGAGCCATACGCAAAGGTATGCTGAAGGACCTCGCCGGTGGAGGATATTCTGGAAACATGGCAATAGTGCCCCACGATAATATCCCGTCGCCCGTTTTGATCCGCACTGGTGAAGCTGATGCTATATGGCGTTGGGACGTCGTGCAGCTTGCGAACTGTCTCCTTTTCCCATGCGGGTATCAGCGTTGCGAAGTCGACCATCCATTTTTGCTCGCCCGTGGGGGAGAAGCCATAGAGCCGCGCCTCGCGGGTGCCGACGACCAGGGTAGGCTCCGCCCCTTTTTCCAGGCTCGCGGCGTTGAGGCAGGTGACAGCTCCGGGGAAGAGGCGGCTCCAAAGCTTCTTCCCTTCCGGGGTGAGGAGGACCAGCTCTCCTGTATCATTGGTCAAAGCAATTTCGCTGCTCCCTTTGCCGAGCAAATCGGCGACCAATGTCGGCCCCCAGACGGCCTCGGTTCCGGCGTCTTCCCGGATATAGACTTCATTCAGGGAAAGGGGCTTTCCACCCGGAAAGCGGATGCGAACATATCGCGCCCTCTCTTCCGGGTCCAGGCCGGAAAGCCGCCAGCGCCCCATCGCAAAGGTGCTCCCTTTGTGAAGAGACTCGAGCGTGAATCCACCCTGGAAGGTGGTGAGACCTCCCCGGATATCTTCCTGAAAGGCGTCATTGCTGAATTCAACGGTGGCTACCCTGTCGGGATAGGCTGCGCTCCCGGGGATATGGTTCCGCTGGGCGAGCAAGCCGGTCGCATATTCAATCGTACTCAAGCCGAGAGGGCGGCGCAAATCAAAGGTCAGGGTAAGGCCATCGCGGTTCTCCCATGAGACCTCTCCATTCGAATAGCTAAGCTCCCGGTCAACCAGCTGATCGAGGCTGCCTGTCAGTGGCGGCTCACTCGATTTCACCACGGGCCCGGCGACGGCTGGCTTCCGTTGCCTCATTTCCGCAAAGCTCCAGATTGGCACAGGCTCTTCCCCGGAGCTGGCAGCCGCGGCGTGAACGGGCGAAGCTTTCTCCCAAAGATCCTGAATGGCCCGAAGAACCTCCGGCGATATCCGCGCTCCCGTTTTTATGTCCCGTCCATTGAATTCCAGACGCGTTCCGCCCACCGCGCAGATCCCTTCTTCGCCGAGATAGATCGATTCGGCGTCGGTCTTGAAGGGGCCGAAGCTCCACTCGGGCTCGTTGCCGCGAACGGCAAACACCGCTGGCCGGGCGTTCGAATCGCGGCTGTTGAAGATCAACATCGCATTTTCTCCCAGCGGCTTGACGTGAAACTCCTCTGCCTTTCGAGCATCCGACGTATAGAAGAGATTGCGGAAGACCGTTGGCGGTTTGCCGATCCCCCGGTTGATCTGGAACTCGCGAAGGTAGGTCGGAACCGACGCGCCTTCCCGGCCATCGCTCGTGCTGCTTAGCGGCATCGTGTCTGCGTTAAGGAGATGAAACTCCGCCTCGCCGCTCCAGGCGCTCCATTGCCGGTTCTCAAGCCGGGCCGGATGGGCTGACTTGAACGAACAAACCACCCTGCGATCGCCTTCCGCTTTCCCCCGCACCGAATCGATCACGCCAAAAGCCCTGCCTCGCAACCAGAGGATGTGGCGCGTCCAGTCGGTGCCATTGTATTCGCCCAGGCGGCTCACCACGAGATGTGCGCCGCCCGCCTCCGCCTGCCCGACGAGTTCGCAGCCACCGAGCCCGGGCGAGTCATCCCCTCCGTCGTCCACGTACACGGCATTGCGATAAAAGTTCCCCCTTTTGGCGCTGTTGGAAACGAGCCAGATGACTCCCTTGTCGGTATAGCGGAGGATGCTATTGGCATCGATCGGTGCAGCGCCCTGCGCGGAGGCTTGAACCATGAGTTGATTGCCTTGAAGGGCGAGATACTGCCCTCGCGGATCAAATCGGTCCCGAAAGCAGAGTTTGTCGAAAATCCGCTCGTACGGGAGTGGCTGGTAGAGGACCGATCGGTTTCCGGGATCGGCGGCTCGTGGCATTCGCTCATAGTGGTATCGATCCACCGGAATTTTCAGGATGCCCAGGAGCTCGCGAGGCTCCCGGTCTGAAAGCTTCTCTTCCACGGCAAAGGCGTGCGTTCCGCCCACGGAAAAGATCCCCCACGGAGCCACCCCGGCACCGCGAAAGTTCCGGAGAAGCCAGCGTGCTCCCGGATCGTTGTTGATGCCCGATAACATCGCCAAGGGATAGCCGAGCATCACATGCTTTCGCAGGGCGCCGATCCGGGTCTCTTCGTAGGTTCCCGATCCGCAATAATATCCAAGATTATCCGTATTCGCATAAGCCCGACGCGCCGCGAGTTCCAGCGGGGAGAACCCTTCCGGAGACTTGAAGTAATCGCCCCGGCCCGTCTCCAGGGCATGATTGGCAAGAGACTGGATGGTATGGAACGACTGGAAATCGTCCATGTCGTCGCGATAAGTTGTCAAAGCATTGGCAAAATAGGCCTTTCCCCACGTCTCGTATCGGCTCAGGCGCTCTGCATCGAGGCCCGTAAAATTGCCCCGGCGGAGCAGATGGCGGACGACTGAGAAGAAGCCGCTCATCCCCATCGTCTGGTGGCGACCGCCGATCAGCTTCCCATCCCGTTTGATCGAGGTGTGATTCTCTATGCGCACCAGCGAGTTCATGAAAAACCGGTGGACCTGCTCCACCTCATCGGAACTGAAAGCGCCGCTATCGCAAACCAGTGCCCATGATCTCAGGAGCGGCTCGATGAAATAGTCGTTGTCGAACTCGATATAGAAGCTCTGGCCATCCAGCTTATCGGGCTTGAGAAAGCGGTCCCGACAGGCTTCGGCATACTTCTTCTCGCCGGTCAGGGCATAGAGATAGCCGTCGTAGGTGGCGTTCGGCCTCGCACGCGTCGCACCGAGCTTCTCCAGTTGGGGTTCGTCGAGCTGAACCTCCAGCAGGCCGGGAAGCTTCTCCCGCGGCCCGAGTTCCTTCAGGATTTCACAAAAACGCGTGACAGCGTTGACCGCCCCTGCCTCGCTGCTCGCTCCCAGAACGATGGAATCGGCACCGCGAAACGGCCCCGACTTGATCGTGCGGATCACATGCCCGTTCCCTCCGGGATAATAAGCATCGCTGAAGTCGAGAAACGCTCCGTAAAGGGGCAGGAGGGCCCGGTTATTGTTGATGTTGCCGATGAGGATTGTTGTCGCCCCTTTTGGCGCTCCCTTTTCATCCGTTCGCCAGGCTATTGTCGAGGCATCCAGGCATTGCGAGGGCGAGGAGATGGCGACATCGGCGCCGTGCTCCTTCAAAAGGCGGGCGAGTTCAGCCAGCGGTTTTTCAAGTCCTGCAATCCGGGGCGCTAGGATACGGCAGGCGCCGAGCTCAATCGCCAACCGCGGGTTAACGGTTCGGCTGCTCCCGGCCGGGGAGGGCGAAACCGTCGCGTCAATACCCCAGGTGTCTTCCTTTGCCGAGGCCGCCCCTCCTGTCACGGCCGTTGAACAGAGAAGCGAAAGGACGGCAACAGGGGCAACGCGGCTCAAAAAGATCCGGAGATGATTTCGCGGCATGAGAGGAGTGTCTATTCAATGTGTCTTTAAGCGGCAGTCAATGCCTTCCGCGCTGTTTTTTCAGCAACTTGCACGATCGTTGTTTGCGCTCGCCCCCGGGGAGCCTTCCAACGGAGAGGCTCGCGGAGCATGTCCAATCGCTGGCGCTTTCAGTTTTCAAAATGAAAGTCGAGTGCGTTCCCGCACTCAAGCGACTCCACGGCCCTGAGGGCCAGCTGTGTCGATAACGCCCCCGCCCTTCCATCGGCATTGATCGGGCATCGAGCATTGAGAAAGCAGTCGGCGAAATGCTCCAGCGATTGTACCCAGCCTTTGTCTGGGACGAGGCAGCTCGAGTAGTCGGTCCTCTTGACGAAAGGCGCGGGCCCGAAATCGCGTCCCGGGCGGAGAACCCGTTCATAGCCCATTCCTTCTTGCAGGATCGTCTCCCGAAACGTCTGGCCCCGGCATGCTTCATAATAGTCAAAGCCGTTCGTGCGCAGTTCCGTATCCAGCTCGTTCAGATGACAGGGATAGACTTCGTCAAACTCATTGGCCACCCCTCTCACCCGCATGTCGACGAAGTCGCTCACCGTAATCGCGGTCGACCCGGCAAAGACCTCCATATACTCTTTCCACAGAGCATACGAACCCATGGAGCCAAGCATGACGGAGACCCGGCTGCCGTCGGCGAAGTTAAGGACAAGGAGATTGTTCTTGCATCGGTCTCCCGTCATATAGACGCCGACAGGAACGGCGTCGAGCAGCCAGCAAACATAGTCGAGGATGTGTGTTCCCTCATATAGAATATGAGGCTTGTTCTGGTAAAACCCCCCGGACTTGAGCGTCTTTCGGGATGAAGGCCACATCATGCGGTAGTTGATGAAAAAGGGAGGCTTTTCGTTCGCGAGCAGCCGCTTGGTCCGGGCATAGGCGGGTGCAAATCGCCGGTTGAAGCCGATAGCCAGCCTTCCTTTGGCATTCCTTTCCGCCTCGAGGACAGCCGCTGTTTCTTCACTTGTTTCCGCCATCGGTTTCTCGCACAGCACCCATTTTCCCGCGTTCAGCGACTTCACGATCATCGACGCATGGAGATCCTGAAGCGTCCCGATCACAACAATATCTATGTCGGGATCGGCCAGCAGCGCTTCCGCTTCCGTCGTCACATAAGCGGGGGAATAACGGCTCTGGTGCTCCGCCAGCCGGCTTTCATTGAGATCGCAGACCGCATGCACTTTCATCTTTGCGCTATGACCTGCTGTATGAAGGTGGTGAGCGGAGATAAAGGTTCCCGCGCCGATGAATCCGATGCGCGCATAGCGGAGAGATTGAGGCATTGAATCTTGGATGAGTTGCACGCTCAAAATAACTACCCGGGTAGTTTGTCGCGGTCAAGAAATTTTTCGCGGGAAGGAGGGAAATCTCCCGGCCGCTCCCGAATGGGAGTAGAATCGACTATTATTGAAAATGCACCCCATTTCCAGCCTGGCCACGCCGGGAAGGCAAGGCATTTGGGGAAAGCCGGGGCTCCTTTGCCCTTACCGCAGCGTCACGCCGGAGAGGTTTTGCGTACGGATTCTCAATTTTCTTGACTAAAGGCAAACTACGCGGGTAGTAATGCCCCGGAGACTCTGCTCTTTCGCCTGCGTGGCGCTTTCTCCCAATTCGCTGACAACGCTAATCATCCTCCAATATAATGAACAAATTCCCACCCAAGAAATCCCTTCGAGCGCGAGCTCTTCTGGCAGGTCTATCGTGTTTCGTCTTCGGTTCACTCTCGCCTCTCCACGGGGCGCACTGGAAGGGCTCCGGAACCGGCGGCGACGGCGAGTGGAACGCGGCGTCGAATTGGGATACCTTGGAAGTGCCCGGTGGCAGCACCGACGTCTATATGAGGCTGGCCTCCCCTTACACCGATCCCGCCGCAGAGATCACCGTCGATTCGTCTGCTCCGGCGAAGTTCAACTTCCTCTATGTTCGCCGGGGAAAAGCCGTAACGCTGGCGCTCAAGGCGGGGGCAAGCCTGAGCGGTTCGATCATGACCGTCGGAGAAGAGGGGCGGCAGGACGGCACGGGCTCGCAATTGACCATAAAAGGCCCCACGGAGGGGGCGGCGGCAGTCACCCTGGAGCGCTTCTATGTCAAGTACGACACCGGCCTGCGCAACTCGCTGACTCTTTCCGGAAGCGGCCTGACGGTAAATCTCACCAAAAACTACACTGATATCAACAATGGCGGTTCCCTGATCGTCACCGACGGAGCCACGGTGAACGCGCAAACCGGCACAGCTTTCTACCTTCAGGCGACGGGGAGCAATGGTTTGAACAATCGCGTCGCTCTCGAAAGCGGGACTGTTTCCGTGCCGACCATCTATATGTGGGAAGGAAGTCTATTTCAGCTTTCCAAAAACGCCACGCTTACCGCGTCGAACATCTACGTCAATCGATTGGCTGACGCGGGAGGGGCCCGTTTCGAGGCGGAGGGCGCCGGTCTCACCGGCATGCTCAAGGTCTATTCAAAAGGAGTCCTGGCCATTGGTCTGACCGATGTTGAAACCAATACCCGGAGCGCTGCAAGCAAGCTGACGATCCAGTCAACGGTGGAGATGGACTCGGGGAGCATCCTGGAGGTCCATGTTTTTGGGTCCGGAGCCGACGGAATAGACCAGATCAATCTGGCGGAGGGAGGTTCGCTCAAGAGCGGGGGCACCGGAGCCGTATTGAAGCTCAAGCTCGAAGGCTACACCCCCAAAGCCGGAGAATCGTGGACCCTGTTCACGGGCGAGACCGGGAGCATCTCCGGAGTCTTCGACTTCAGCGAGGTGGATACCAATCTCTGGGACATTTCGCAACTCAACGCCGACGGAGAGTGGGTCATCACAGCGATTCCCGAACCTTCCAGCCTCTCCATCGTATCGATGGTCGGGCTCATCGGCACGGCTTTCGCGGGATTTCTGAAAAGGAGTTCAGGCCACCGTTCGTCAGCAGACAAATGATTTCCCCACCGGCAGGCTGAAACGCCTTGGCCTCTCTGAAATCCCCGCTGCTGAGCTGGCGGGGAATTCTTTTGCCGGGAATACTACCCGCATAGTTAAGCTTTTCTTTTCTCGGTCTTCATGAACCAATCGCCTCCGAAACCGGGGCGTTACCCAAGCGACTTGTTCAGATCCTTCCATGCAAAATCAATCCCATCTCGCAATCAACGGAGGCCCCGCAGTCCGGAAAGAGCCTCTCCCTCTGGAGTTCTCAGGCGCGTATTTCTACGGAAAGGAGGAATTGGAGAACGTGACGCAGGTCCTGAAGGCGAAGAGCCCATTCCGCTATTATGGCTTCGATCTTCAGCGGATGACAGAACGCTTCGAGCGGAGTTTTTCCCGATACGTAGGGAGCCCGTATGTGCTCGGCGTCAATAGTGGCACGGCTGCCCTTGTCATCGCGTTGACCGCACTGGATGTCGGCCCCGGAGACGAGGTCATTCTGCCCGGGTATCTATGGATCAGCACCGTGGCGGCAGTCGTCCGGCTCGGGGCCATCCCCGTCCTCGCCGATATTGATGAATCATACTGTCTTGATCCGGTTGATATGGAGCGCAAGCGGACGGAGCGGACAAAGGCGGTGATCATGGTTCATATGAGCGGAACCTCCGGCCGGGTCGAGGCTATCGCCAGTTTCTGCCGGAAGGAAGGGATCGGGTTGATCGAAGACGTGGCGCAGGCCGCCGGTGCGGCGGTGGGTCGCAACAAGCTGGGATCGTTCGGAGATCTCAGCATCTTCAGCTTTCAACTCAACAAAACCATGACGACGGGCGAGGGTGGGGCCGTCTGCGCCCGAACTCGGGAGCTCTACGAGAGAGCCTTCGCGGCGCATGACCTCGGCTACGCCCGCAATGAAGCCGGGCGTCTCGATCTCTCCAACCTGGCCGCCGCGACGTGGGGGTGCGGCAGCCGGATGAGCGAAGTGACGGCCGCCCTCGCTCTTGCCCAACTTGGGAAGCTCGACGCCATTTGCGCCCGGATGCGAACGGCAAAATGGATGTTGCGGGAGCGGCTCTCGACAATACCGGGCCTCGAATTCCGTTCTGTCGCTGATCCGGCGGGCGATGCCGGGAACTTTCTGATGACCCGCTTTCCGTCGGAGGAGGATGCCGCCTTCTATGCAAGCGCCCTGCGTGCGGAAGGAATCGTTCCAGCTTCCGGAGGAATCAGCAACATTCGAATGACAGATTGGGGACTCCATATCTATTACAATATCCCCGGCCTCGTTCACAAGCTTCCGGTCAGTGCGCGGCAGAGCCCCTGGACCGACCCTCGCAATGCCGCAAGCGCTGGCATTTGCTACGACAGGGGAACCCTGCCGAAATGCGATGACCTGATTTCACGGACGCTGCTCCTTTGCATCCCGCCCAGCCTCGACGAACCAACGATAAACGATATTGTTGAATCGTATCGGAAAGTTGCGGCGGCTCGCCCGCTGGTTTGACTGAACACCAGGCTAAAGCCCTGCCCTGATGGTAATCAGGGCAGGGGCCTTTCCCTCTTTCACCGTCGGCCTTCGGCGGCTCCGGCGAACTGCCGCGAACTCTGGCCGCGAATCGATCTTTCGGCCTCCAGTACCATTCGGGTTGCCTGAATGCCGTCGTGCACTGTCACCGACGGTTGTCTATTCTCGCGGATCGCCTCGATGAATTCGACATTCTCCAGATAAAAGCCCTCCTCTTCAGGGCGTTCTTCCACCCAGCTCTCTTTGCCGTCAAAAAAGACGGCCTTTTTAAGACGATCATAAAGCTGGACGGATCTTCCGTCGCCAAAGACTTCGAAGAAGAACTTGCTCGTCAACGGCGGCGTCACAATGTCTCCCTGAACCCAACTCCCCAGCACCCCATTGGAGAAGCGGATGGTTGCAACGCACAAATCGAGACAGGGATGGCCGGGGTGAGTCACCGCTCCGCCGGTCGCGAGAACTGTTGAAAGATCGCCCCCTGCAAAATAGCGCATGATATCGGTGGTGTGGCAGCCCTGGCTGAGAACGTTCGCCCCTCCCTGAACGGGATCTTGCGCCCAATACGCGTCAGGCCATCGGTTATCCATCATTTGCCCCAGCACCAGTTGAGGGTTCGGGATGAAGGCTTTCGCCCGCTGGACAAGAGGATAAAATCTCATCTTGAAAGCAGGCATCAGGTAGATCCCGGAGAGGGTGACGGCTTCCGAGATGGCTTCGCATTCCTCAAGCGTGAGCGCCAACGGCTTCTCAATGAAAATATGCTTTTTCGCCCGTGCGGCAGCTATGGCAAGGGAGGCGTGGGAGTCATGCCGCGTGCAG
>Ga0182745_1004956_pt1 | contig 10982 bp, 12 predicted proteins | sample eDN3rd30CKraftBY_FD_128523 | JGI IMG/M metagenome (GOLD analysis project Ga0182745, IMG submission 128523) | Enriched backyard soil microbial communities from Emeryville, California, USA - eDNA 3rd pass 30_C Kraft BY (version 2) (version 2) | ecosystem: Environmental > Terrestrial > Soil >... | reverse complement strand
GGTTGAACGAGAATCTTGGCGCCCGACTGCTCGAGGATGAACCGGACCTCGTTCGGTCCGTAGATGTGCACGATCGGGACGAGGACGGCGCCGGCGAGCAGTGCCGCCTCATACGCGATCGACGCTTCGATCCTGTTGGGCAGTTGCACTGCAACCGCGTCTCCCGAGCGCACACCGCGGTCCTGCAGTGCCGCGGCCACGCGCTGGGCGAGTGCGTGGATCTCCCCGACCGTCGTAACAAGCTGTGCACCGTCGGCGCCGGCGTAGACAACGGTGGCCGACGCACCGTGCACGCAGCTCTCTGCGAATACATCGGGCCACGTGCGGTCGCTGTAGAAGCCCTCGCGGTACCACTGCTCACGCAACGCGGCGGGATCGTAGGTGGTGATATCGGATGTTGTCATTTCGGGCGCCTCGGTTCGTTCTGATCGATCGACGTCGTGCGGATACTGCGGTCACGCAGATACTGCAGCGAAGTGGAGTTATCGTCCCTGCCACACGGGCCGCCGCTTCTCGGCGAATGCACGTGGCCCTTCCTTCGCGTCCTCGGTGGCCCTGTTGGCCACCGTTTCGAGCAGAGTTCGTTCCCACGCCTGTTGCTCGGTGACGAACTCGCGGTCGACGATGCCCGCGACCATGCGCTTGGTGGCCTGCACCGCAAGCGGCGCCTGACGGCCAATGGCCTCGGCCATAGTGAGTGCTTCGTCGAGTGCTCGCCCGGGCGGCACTACGCGGTTCACGAGTCCCCACGAGTGCGCTTCGGCAGCGGTGAACCTGCGGCCCAGCAGTAGCAGTTCCATCGCCAGAGGGCGGGGCAGCCATGCAGGTAGGCGCACGGCTGCGCCGGATGACGCGACGAGTCCGTTACCGACCTCGGGGAACGAGAACACAGCGGTCTCGTCGGCGACGACAAGGTCACACGCCAGGACCATTTGGGCGCCGGCACCGATCGCGAAGCCGTTGACCGCCGCAATGATCGGCTTGTCGATGGGATGACGGCACACTCCACCGAAACCCCATGCTTCCTTGGCGGGATCGGCAGGTTCGAGCGATTGCCCTTCCGACATCGCCACGAGGTCACCTCCACCACAAAATGCCTGATCGCCGGCTCCGGTGAGGATCACAACCCGCACCTCCGGATCGTGGTGGGCGCGTTCGAGGGCGTCGCCGACCAGCTCGGCCATGTCCGCGTTCACGGCATTGCGAGCATGAGGTCTGTTGAGCGTGACGACGAGGATGCCGTCGCGGAATTCGGTCAGCACCGACGGCGCCGCGACGTCGGTTCGGGTCGAAGTCACTGCGTCCCTCCTTCTGAAATGCCGAGAATCGGCGAAACGACTCCGCGTACTTGCGCACGCCACATGTCGAGGTGAACGGGGTTCGCGCCCCGGTCGAGCATCCATTGCGCCGGTCCCCCGGGCGCCGACGTGAGTTGCTCGACGATCGGCGCGATCGCGTCGGCGGGTGCGCGCAGGAATTGTTCCGCGAGCGGCGGGGATTGACGGGTGCGGATACCCACCTCGAGCCACCGGTCGATGAGATCGAGCAACGCTTCCTCGCTGCGAACGTAATCGTCGACGACGGCATCCGGTTCGACGCCCGCAGCAAGCAGTAGTACGGCCACGAGCACGCCCGTCCGGTCCTTGCCGGCAGTGCAGTGCACCAGGACGGGGCCTTCGGGTTCGGCGACGAGCGCGAGGATCTCTCCGGCGCGGGTCTCGTTGTAGTGGAGCATGCGCGAGTAGAGCGACGGCAGGTCGGCCGGGCGGGCGCCGGGGGCCGCGGAATCGAACAGCGGCATGTGGTGGATCACCGTCTCGGCCGGCCAGCCGTACGCGAATCGATCGCGCTCGGTGTCACCGCGCAGATCGATGACGGTGCGTGGCGGCCAGGCCTCGAGTTCGGGAAGCACCGAATCTCCCGGGTACGGCGCGTCGCCTCGGTACAGAACTCCGTGTGCGGTCACTCCGCCGTCGACGAGTGGCAGTCCGCCCACGTCACGGAGGTTGACGAATCCGCGTGCGGTCATTGTGACCATCGGGCCGCGAGGAACGAATCGGGTGCTGTGGTGTCGACTGCTACAAAGCGATGTGCGAGGAGCCAGCGGTCTCCGTCCGGGACGAACGTGTCTCGGTATCTGCCCCAGTGATCGGCGCCGTCGGGTCCGAACACGACGAAGTAGGCGCGGGTGCTGATGTGATCGGGCGTGATCGAATCGAACACCAGATTTGCGACGAAGTGTCGCTGGAAGAACTTCGCGCCGGACGCGACTTGTGGCGGGTCATCGGGAGTATTTCCGCCCCCGAGCATTTCGACGATCGCGCCCCGACCTGTCGCACGGGAGCGGCCCTTGACCTCGAGTGTTCCGTCCGGTGTGAAGCACTCAGCAAGCTCGGTGAGCTTGCCACTGTCGCCTGCATGCGTGTAGCGGGCGACAGTGTCCCGGACGCACTCGCGAGCATGCAGTTCCAAGAGATCCATCGTCATGACGCGGTCACCGACTCGGCGCTCGGCTTCGGTGCGGGCCGGTAGCACGTGCCGAGCAGAATGCCGGCGGCAGCCAGCCCGCCGATCAGCGCGATGGCGCCGCCGACCCAGCCGTCGCGCAGGTTCTCGCCGAAGATCAGGTGGTCGAGGCTGGCGCTGCCGGCGCCCATGATCGCAACGACTACGGCACCTCCGGCAAGTATCAGGTTGTACTCCCAGCCGTCGGCGGCGACGAAGAAGCCCTTACCGCGGTGCACGGTCCATGCGGCGACGAACATCAGCGAGACGAATCCGGCCGCGGCGAACGGGGTGAGTAGCCCCAGGGCGAGGGCGATGCCCGCGCCGACTTCGGTGAGGGCGGCAAGCCAGGCATGCACCTTGCCGGGTCGCATGCCCATGCTGTCGAACCATCCGGCCGTGCCCGGGATGCGGCCGCCGCGGAAGAGCTTGCTGTATCCGTGGGCAGCCATCGTCAACCCGAGTAGCACGCGCAGTATCACCAGGCCGGTGTCGATCGTGTCCACTTCAGCTCCGTTCCCTCGACAAGGTCATTCGCGGACGGTGTGTTGCCGGTGCCACACCAATCCCATGACACAAGTCTTACCTGTATAACTAGGTTGTCGGCAAGGGGTCAGGATCGGGCTCCCCTATCTGCGGCGCCGTGCCGATGCCCTCGCGAACGAAAGGTTTGGAATTTCATGGATCTCACCCACGCTTCTGCCGCCGTCACCGGCGGCGCCTCCGGCCTCGGACGGGCCACCGCCGAAGCCTTCATCGCTCGGGGCGTCCCCACCGTCATCATCGACCTGCCCTCCTCCGACGGCGAGACCGTAGCCAAGGAACTCGGCGACCTCGCTACGTTCGCGCCCGCCGACGTCCGTGACGCCGAGGCCGTCGACGCCGCTCTCGCCGAGGCCGAAAAGAACGCGCCTCTACGCGCCGTCGTGCACTGCGCCGGCCGTGGCGGCAAACTGCGTCTCGTCGAAAAGGACGGCACGCCCGGCGATCTCGATCTCTACCAGGAGGTCGTCAATATCAACCTGGTCGGCAGTTTCAATGTGCTACGCCTGGCCGCGGCGCGCATGGCCAAGAACGAAGAGGTGGGTGGAGAACGCGGCGTCGTCATCATGACCGCGTCCGTCGCGGCCTACGAAGGTCAGATCGGCCAGGTGCCCTATGCTTCCGCCAAGGCAGGCATCGTAGGCCTGACGCTCGTCGGGGCACGCGATCTCGCGCGCAAGCTCGTTCGCGTCGTGACGATCGCCCCCGGCACTTTCGAGACGCCGATCCTGAACAACCTCTCGGACAAGGTACGCGAATCGCTCGCGGCGCAGGTCCCGCATCCGTCCCGTCTGGGCGTCCCGGCCGAGTACGCCAAGCTGGCCCTGTCGATCGTCGACAACGCCATGATCAACGGCGAAACCATCCGAATCGACGGTGCAATTCGCATGGGTCCGGTGTAGATCCACCTTCTCGCACGAACAGGGACGAGGCCGGCCGGCGACCAACCGGCCGGCCTCCTTCATTCGCGCCCGAGGGTGTTAGTGTTTATACCGAACGATCGTTCGCTGTGTTGAGTCCATACAGAAGGGCATCCCAATGACCGCTGAGATCGACACGCGCGCATTGACGCAGTATCTCGGTCGCGCGCTCGACGGCGGAGTGAGCGGCGAGTTGACCACCTCGCTTATCAGTGGTGGCCGCTCGAACCCCACCTATCGCGTCACGGACTCCGACAGGACATGGGTTCTGCGGCGCCCCCCATACGGGCACGTTCTACCGAGCGCCCACGACATGAAGCGTGAGTTCACGGTGATCGAGGGACTCACCAACACATCGGTCCCGGTGCCCACAACGGTGCTGCTCTGCGAGGACACGGATGTTCTCGGCGCGCCGTTCTATCTCATGGAGTTCATCGATGGAGTGCCCGTCGGAACAGTCGATCAGGCGTCGAGTCTGACATCGGACGAACGTCGTCGGCTCGGGTTCGATCTGGTCGACACCCTGGCCGCACTGCACGGCGTCGACCCGGACGCGGTCGGCCTCGGTTCGTTCGGCCGACCGGACGGTTATCTCGAACGCCAGCTCGACCGCTGGGAACGGCAGTGGGACGCCTCGTGCACCATCCACCGCCCCGAGGTGTCCGTGCTGCTCGACAAGCTGCGCCGCGCGCTGCCCACCTCACACTTCCCGGGCGTCGTCCACGGCGACGTCAAACTCGACAACGTACTCGCCTCTCGGGACGACCACGGAAAGATCGTCGCGGTGCTCGACTGGGAAATGGCCACGCTCGGCGACACCCTTGCGGACGTCGGAATCATGCTGAGCTTCTGGGACCAACCGGGCACGATCGACAACCCGATCACCGAGGGTCTCGCACGACTCGACGGGTTCCCCACCCGCACAGAGCTTCTCGACCGATACACCACACAGCGTGGCATCGAGATTCCCGATGTGGACTGGTACACGGTGTTCGCCGACTTCAAGATCGCGGTCATCCTCGAGGGCATCAACACCCGGCACACGCAGGGCGGCACCGTCGGTGACGGTTTCGACGACATCGCCGACATGGTCGGCCCGCTCCTGCAACGCGCGCTCGAACTCGCCGCAACCTCGTCGGTCACCGAACTTCGCCGCTGAACGCGGCCCATCATCGAACCGGATCGGAGCACGGAAGTGGATTTCGAATACAGCCCGAAAGTCCTCGAACTGCAAGAAAAAGTGTCGACATTCATTCAGGAACGGGTGCTGCCCGCCGAGGCGATCGCCGAAGAGCAACTCGCGTCCAAACCGGACCACTGGGGTGCGCCGCCGATCATGGCCGACCTCAAGGCTGCAGCCAAGCGCCAGGGTCTGTGGAATCTCTTCCTCCCCGCCCGCGAGGGCGCGGGGCTGACCAACCTCGAGTACGCGCCCCTCGCCGAACTCACCGGTTGGAGTCCGCTGCTGGCGCCCGAGGCGTTCAACTGCTCCGCACCCGACACCGGGAACATGGAACTGCTGCACCTCTACGGCACGGACGCGCAGAAGGAGCAATGGCTCGCGCCGCTCCTCGAGGGCGAGATCCGATCGTGCTTCTCGATGACCGAACCCGATGTCGCAAGTTCCGATGCCAACAACGTTCGGCTCGAGATCGCCGACGACGGCGACCACTGGGTGCTCACAGGCCGCAAGTGGTGGTCGACCGCAGCATTGCGCGACGACTGTCGCATAGCCATGGTGATGGGCGTGACAGACCCCGATGCCGTGGTCGGTAACCGCCACAGCATCGTCCTCGTCCCCATCGACACTCCTGGTATGACCATCGTCCGATCCACCACCGTGCTGGGCTTCACCGACCGCCACGAAGGCGGTCACGGCGAAATCGTCTTCGACAAGGTTCGCGTCCCCAAGGAAAATCTTCTCGGTCCTCGCGGCAAGGGATTCGCCGTCGCACAGGCTCGCCTCGGGCCCGGACGAATCCACCACTGCATGCGCTTGATCGGCATGGCCGAACGCGCGATCGCGTTGATGATCGAACGTGCTCGCACGCGTGTCGCGTTCGGGCGGCCACTCGCTGACGAGGGTGTCGTGCAGGCAACCGTCGCCGAGGCCCGCATCCGGCTCGACGCCGCGCGCCTGACGGTGCTGCGAGCTGCCTGGAGAATGGACGTCGAGGGCACCAAGGATGCCCGGCACGACATCGCGGCCGCCAAAGTGCTGGTGCCGCACACGGTCAAGCAGATCATCGACGACGCAATGCAGATCTTCGGCGGCGCCGGCCTGTCGCAGGACACGATCCTGCCCGTGCTCTACGCACAGGCCCGGTTCCTCCAGATCGCCGACGGACCCGACCAGGTGCACCGGCGTTCCCTCGCGCGCGCCGAGTTCGCCGCGACCCCGGTCCTGAAGGAAGTCCGAGGGTAAGCCGACGGGAGGGGATTCGAACGTCCACCCACGACCCGGCTGCACGCAGAATTTCTGTCCTGTTTAGACTTTCTGAACACAAGGAGAGTGGGTGGACGTGGCGATCATCGACGAACGACCCCGGCCGGCAGACGCGATTCTGGGGGCACAGATACGAGCGGCACGTTTATCCCGGCGAATCAGCCTCCGAGCTCTTTCCCGCACCCTCGGCGTCAGCCCGGCCACGATCAGCCAGATCGAGAACGGCAACACCGGCCTCAGTGTCGTTCGTCTCGGCCGGATAGCAGAAGCCCTGAATCTGGACGTGTCGCACATCCTCACCATCGACGTCGACCCGGAGAATCCGAAACCCCGACTCGTGCCACCGTCGCCGAGATCGCCTGCCCGGCCTCGAAGCACTGCCGAGTCGACAGGATCCGACTGGCGTACCTACGCGCCCCTGAATTTCGACCCCGTCCTTCAGGCAGCTCTCGAGGAATTCGTTGCGATCGGCTATCACGGCACGAGCATGCGAAGCATCGCCGCTCGGTGCGGTTTGTCCGTCGCGGGGATCTACCACCACTACACGAGCAAGCAACAGATGTTGGTGACACTCCTCGAGTACGCGATGACCGACCTTCAGCGACGGAGCGACGCCGCGCGAGACGAGGGAGGGAGTCCGGTCGAGCGATTCGGCCTACTCATCGAGAACCTCGCGCTGTACCACACTCACCGCAGAGAACTCGGCTTCGTCGGAGCGAGTGAGATGCGCAGCTTGGATACTGCGAACCGGACCGCGATCGCCGACATGCGCAGCATTCAGCAACGCATGATCGATGTAGAGGTAGAGGCTGCAGTTCGCGAAGGCCGTTTTCGCGCTGATCATCCTTACGAGGCATCGCGAGCAGTCGTCACCATGTGCACAGCACTGCCCACCTGGTGGCGTCCCGACGGCCCGTCGAGCCCGGAACAAATTGCGGAGCATTACGTCCGGTTCGCGCTCGATCTCATGCGTTACGCGCCGACCGTGAGGAAGTAAACATGACCTCTGCATTTCTTCCAGCCGCATCACGTGCATCGACCTTCACCCGACCGCGCACCGCTGTTCTCGAAGGGAGCACATGGGCTGTCGTGGACGAGGACGCATCCGACGTTCTGGTGTGCGCAATACCCACGCAGGTCGCATTTTCCGACAGGGCGGTCACTGCTTCCGGTATAGACGTGTCGTACTACCTCGAAGTCTTGGATCTCAGGTACATCAGTTCGGGCGAGTCATCCGCGTCGCGTCGTTGCCGGCAAGCCGGGCGTCGTGGAGCGTCTCGGTACTGGTGGATAGACTTTCTGCTGTGAGTGTGGGCGAGTTTCCGGGTGCGTCGATCCAGAGCTGGGTACCGTTCCTCCTCGGAACAACCCTGCCTACACGTCCGTTCGTTCCGGGCGACGGGATCATCGCGTTGCTCGAGTATGCCGGATACACGGCGAGTTCGATCAGGGTCGCGCTCTCCCGGCTTTGCGCGGATGGCACTCTCGAATGCCGTCGGGAGGGTCGCAAGTCCAAATATCGCCTCGCCCCGCAGATGATCGAGACGATCGTTTCGGTTGATCGGCGGGTCGAACAGTTCGGCCGCGAGGTCTCCTGGAACGGTCGCTGGACAATAGTGTTGGCCTCGATCCCGGACAGCCTTCGTTCGACACGCCGCAACATGAAAAGCCGCCTCGGGTATCTCGGCTTCGGTCGCATGCGTGAGACGGCGTGGATTGCCGCCCGTGACTGCGAAAGCGAGGTCGAAGATCTCATCGAGAACCTCGGTCTCGACGGAATGGTCGACGTGTTCGTCGGCGAGCCGGCCGGATTGTCGGACATCGACGAACTTCTCCACCGGTGCTGGGACCTCGACGCCTTGACTGCCGGATACAACGACTTCGTCGTGCGCTTCGCCCCGCTGGTCCCCACCAACGCCCGGGACGACCTCACAGCCGAGGAATCGGTGTTGCGGTGGATGAGACTGACCCACGACTATCGGGAACTGGTCCACCGGGACCCAGAACTTCCACCCGAATTTCTCCCAGATGCAGCAAGGTCGCTGCGTCACCGCGTGGTCGAAACGTATGCGACGATCCACGACGACCTGTTCGAGCGTGCGCAGGCACACGCTCGACGCATGTTCGAACTCGACTCGGCACCCTGATCTCGCCACGAATCCGACGACCTGGCGAGCATGATGGATCGAGGGCGGAACCGGACGCGGCGCGGCGTCGTATCAAGGCAGGACGAACGGGCGGAAGTCTCCGTCCAGCACATCGAGGTGACCGACGACCCGGCCGGTGATCACCTGAGGATCCACAACCGCCAGACGAACCGCTGCTTCGGCAAATTCAGATTCGGAACCGTAGTCCTCGAACTCTTTTGCATAGTACGCGACGCCGGGCGTCTTGATCGCCTTCGAAGGCGAGAGAGCATTCACGGAAATGTTCCACCTCTGGAGGTCGAACGCGGCACATCGGGTCAAGTGTTCGAGCGCAGCCTTGGAGCCGCCATAACCGGGCAGGATCCCGGAATCGAACTCGTGATACGGACCGTCACCCGGCATGAGCGACGCGCCGGAAGTGATGTTGATGATCGCACCTCCCCCTGCCTCCCTCATCCCAGGTGCCACCGATCGCATCAGTTCGTAGGGGGCAAACACTCCGATGTCGAAATGCCGTCGGTAGGCCGAGAACTTGGTATCGACAAAGGTGGGCCACTCGCTCTTCTCGGTAACAGGACCGGTCCCCGCCCCCGAATCGCGCCGCGATCCAGCTTTGTCGCGTGCATGGTCATCAGGCCGAGGAGGCCGTCCCGGTGCAGTGAACGCAGCATTATTGACCAAAAGGGTGGCCGGACCCGACAACTGGCGAACCGTATCGATTATGCGGGGAATGTCGTTCGGGTCCAATAGATCCGCGCGAACCGCTATAGCTTTTCCGCCTGCGGCCTCAATTTCCGCGACCGTGTCCCCGATGGTGCCCGGCAATCGTGCGTCCCACACCTTTTCGGTACGCGCGACAACGGCCACTTCGGCCCCTTCCGTTGCTAGGGCGATTGCCATGGCTCGCCCCAGCCCCCGGCTTGCACCGGTGACAATCGCTGTTCGCCCTTCCAGCCGTCCTGCCATGCTTCACCCTCTCGTTCAACAACTGTGAAGTTCCTGCCGAAGACCATCGGCCGCGATATCGAAATCGATGGTGGTGGATCACCCGTGCGGTTGCCCGGTCCTGCGCCTGGGCGGAAATTTGGTTACCGCAGCTGGAGTGCGCCGGCGAGCAGGGACCGATGGTAGATGGAATCTCCGAATAGCAATTCCGCGGACTTTGCGCGTTTGAAGTACAGATGTGCGGGGTGTTCCCAAGTGAAACCGAGTCCACCGTGGATCTGAATGTTCGCGGATGCGGCACGGAAGTACGCTTCACCGGTATACGACTTCGCAAGTGATGAGGCGATTGGCAATCGTTGGTCATCGGCGGTCGAGTGCGCAGCGAAGTAGGCGGCGGATTTAGCTCCTTCGAGGTCGACGAGGATATCGGCGCACATGTGCTTGACAGCCTGGAAGGATCCGATGGGCCTGCCGAACTGATAGCGCTCTTTGGCATACTGCACGGATTGGTCGAGTACTGCTCGAAGGCCTCCGACGTTCTCGTTGGCAAGCGCGACGCACGCCAGTGCGAGGACGCGGTCGAGTACTGCAGTTGCATCTCCCGGCTCCCCGAGCAACCGCGCCGGTGTGCCGTTGAACGTGAGTGTTGCCTGCTTTCGAGTCAGGTCCATGGTCGGCAATCGGTCTTTGGTCAGTCCGTCCGCCCGGCCCGAGACGACGAAAAGCGACAGTTCACCGTCGAGTTCGGCAGTGACCACGACCACGTCGGCGATCGACCCGTCGAGGACATAGCTTTTTGTTCCGGTGAGCAGGTACCGGTCTCGAGTACGGGTAGCAACCGTCTGGTCACTACTTGTATCCCATCTGCCGTGACGGTCGGCGAATGCCACCGTACCGATCGTGCTGCCATCGGCCAGAGAGGGAAGAAGGTTTTTCTGCGCGGCGAGATCACCGGATTCCATCACCGCGGATGCGGCGAGCACGGCGCTGGCAAAGAAGGGACCACCGGCCAGGGAAGCACCCAGTTCTTCGAGGACAACGCAGAGTTCGACGTATCCGTATCCCGAACCTCCGAACTCCTCCGGAATATGCAGTCCCTGAAGGGCGAGCTGTTCGCCCATCTGGGCCCACACCGCCGGGTCGTAGCCCTCATCGGTGTCCATGAGCCGACGAACCTCCGCTTCCGGAGAGGTCTGATCGAGAAAAGCGCGCACGGTACTACGCAGTTGATCGTGTTCCTCGGTATGTACGTAAGTCATAGCTGTTTCTCCGTCTCGGTGTGCCCCAGGTCCGGTATCAACGCGGGATGTCCCGCCACGGAATGCCCTTGTCCACACGAAGGTCACCGGGTAGGCCGAGCACCCGCTCGCCGAGGATGTTGCGCAGGATCTCCGACGTGCCGCCCTCGATCGTGTTCGCCCGTGAACGCAGGAATGCACTGGTTGTTTCCGGCACCTCCTGACCGAGAGGAAGCCG
>Ga0182745_1004955_pt1 | contig 10983 bp, 12 predicted proteins | sample eDN3rd30CKraftBY_FD_128523 | JGI IMG/M metagenome (GOLD analysis project Ga0182745, IMG submission 128523) | Enriched backyard soil microbial communities from Emeryville, California, USA - eDNA 3rd pass 30_C Kraft BY (version 2) (version 2) | ecosystem: Environmental > Terrestrial > Soil >... | reverse complement strand
TGAATGGAAAGTTCTTTTTTTAAATGACTAGCATCTACTCTAGTATAGACACGTTCATCTATAAAATTATAAACAGGCACTATTTCTTTTTGCGGTTCAATTAAATCATATGTTTGCGCTATAAGGGATTTAGAAACAGCCGTTACTGCATCTGACTTTTCAATACCAAATTTAATACCCATAGACAAGGAAGAATCATATCCTAACACCGTGATATCTGTGCCATGAAGGGTTGTTACTATTTTTACATCACGATTACTCATTTGTTTAGCCAAAATTGCACAGACAGCATGAGGGATTGCATAATGTACATGGAGTAAATCTAATTCTTCACGATTAATTACTTCTGCCATTTTACTACTTAATGCTAAATCATACGGCGGATATTGAAAAACTGCATATTGATTTACTTCTACTTGATGATAATAAATATTTGAATACACTTTATTTAAACGAAATGGAATACTGGAAGAAATAAAATGAATCTCATGTCCTCTTTCTGCCAGTTTTTTTCCTAATTCTGTAGCTATTACCCCAGATCCACCTACTGTTGGATAGCAGGTAATACCGATTTTTAGTTTCTTCATTCTTCTCCACCTAACAAATCTTTATGTATAATAATCGGTTTACTCTTCATAAATCCTTCGGCATATTGAACGCCAACTTCTTTACCAAATAGTTTTTCCCTTGCATCCACTGTATCTATATAGCCATTCGTTAGGGGTGTATCGACACTGTCCTTTGCTTTTATAAATTGGCTTTGATAACAAAGTAGACTATTCTTTTTTGCCTCCATAAATTCGCTTGTATCAATTACAAAATCGGGTTTATGAAAACCATTTATCATATAGTAATATACATTATTAACCTTATGAGATGTTGTATTAGCCACTTGATAATTACGAATTCCAGCAGAAAAAACTGCTTCTCGAACAATTTTTGTACAGTTACCATGATCAGGATGTCTATCTTCCCAATAAGGAGAAAAAACAACCTTAGGCTTAAAGGTACGAATAACTTCAACTACTTGTTGAATTGCTTTTTCTTCAAGGTATAAACCACGATCTGGTATTCGTAGCGTTACTCTTTCTTCAATACCAAGTACCTTTCCTGCTTTATTTGCTTCTTCTTTCCTAAGCTCAACTGTGCCATTTGAGGAAAGATTACTTTCTGTTAAATCACATATTACTACGCTTTTTCCTTGACTAGTGTATTTTGCAATAGTTGCACCCATGCCAATTTCAACATCATCAGCATGGGCACCAAATGCTAATATGTCAATAGAATCATTTGTCATTAATTGTTTCTTTGAGATTTTCTGTCTTTCCATGTACTACTTTTCTCCATTCTATATCACCTTGTTCCAGGCCTCTAATTAACACTTCACCAGTTCCCATATTGGTTGCAAGGGGAACGGAATAAACATCACATAAGCGAATTAAAGCTGTCACATCAGGTTCATGAGGTTGTGCTGTTAATGGGTCTCTAAAGAAAAAGACCATATCCATATTATTATTGGCAATATATGCCCCTATTTCTTGATCTCCACCAAGAGGTCCAGAATGAAATCGATTTACTGTAAGCCCGCTTGCTTCTTGGATTCGTTGTCCCGTTGTACCTGTTGCGAATAATTTGTGCTCTGCAAAAATATTTTTATATGCAAGTACAAACCCAACCATATCATCCTTTTTCTTATCATGAGCGATTAAAGCAATATTCATCCTACACACTCCCTAATCCATTAAATTTTCAAGACCATAAACAAGTACATTTATCTTTAATACCTCTTCTACTGCAAATTTAACCCCAGACATAAAGGAAACGCGATTATAAGAATCATGTCTAATGGTTAAAGACTCACCTTCTGCACCAAACATTACTTGCTGATGTGCAATAAGTCCAGGCAATCGAGTGGAATGAATTTTCATCCCTTCATAGTCTGCTCCTCTTGCACCTTGAATTGTTTCTTTTTCATTAGGATGTCCCTGTTTTTTACTGTTTCGCACTTCTGCAATTAGTTCTGCTGTTTTCAAAGCAGTGCCAGAAGGAGCGTCCAATTTTTGATCATGATGCAATTCCATGATTTCCACATCTTGAAAATATTTTGCCGCCATTTTTGAGAATTTCATCATTAATACTGCTCCTAAAGCAAAGTTAGGTGCAATGATACATCCACGATTTTGCTCCTCGCATAACTTTTCCAACTCTTTTAGATTTTCACTCGTAAAACCTGTGGTTCCTACTACAGGTCGAACTCCATTTTCCAAAGCAGTTTTCGCATGAAACATTCCAAATTCTGGTGTTGTAAGGTCAATTAGTACATCTGGCTTTTCTGTAATAAGACATTTTTCAATATCGGTATAAATAGGTACATCATATGGAAGAAAACCATCTATTTCACTTAAACTTTTCCCTTCATTTATATGATCTAATACTGCAACAAGTTCAAATTCTTCCGTTCTTCCCATTAAGAAGACAGCTTCTTTTCCCATCCTACCTCTTGGTCCTGCAATAACAATTTTCACTTTATTCAAAGTAATAATCTCCTTTGTCTTTCTATGTATTCATCTTAATTCTTTAATCTGCCTTTCTACTATAAGGAATAAATATTTGTCTTATTCTTCCTTTCTAGTCCAACGATCTTTGTCTCTTGTATTAAATTTGTGTATCACTCTATTATGAGCTTCTTCTAAATCAATATCTAAAGAATTAGCTAAACAAGTTAATACAAATAACATATCCCCTAGTTCGTCTGTAATTTCTTTTTCTGTTTCTGTTTCTTTTTTAGGCTTTTCCCCATAATAATGGTTAATCTCTCTTGCTAGTTCACCTAATTCCTCTGTTAAACGTGCAAGCATGGCAAGTGGACTGAAGTAACCTTCTTTAAATTGTCCAATATAGTCATCTACTTCTTTTTGAATTTCTTTGACTGTTTTTTCTTTATTCAATTCAAACACCTCCAGTCAACCTAGTAAACTTATCCATTTCCATGTTAGCTAATCTATGTCATTTTTACAAATAATTTTTTCTATACAAGGTAAATTCAACATATATTGTCTTTTCTCTTGGGTTTACAAAATAGAAATGGAGGAAACGATAAAATAATGGGCTAGTCAATGAATAAATAGTAACTAGATTTTCACATTAGAACAAACGTATACACTAATAACCTTTGAAAAACTCTTCCCTTCATTGCCCATCTTATTTCTATTCGATATAATGAATTAGCTAATAAGTTTATTAGTATTTTTACATATGAAAGTAGGCGCGTATTATGTTTAAAGGACTTAAAATTAAGAACATCTTATTTATTCTTTTAGGATCTGCCATTTTTTCGTTTGGAATTGTTCATTTTAATATGCAAAATAACCTTGCTGAAGGTGGATTTACCGGAATCACCCTTCTTTTATATGCTCTATTTAATTGGGATCCTTCCGTAACAAACTTAATATTGAATATTCCTTTATTTTTTATTGGCTGGAAATTACTAGGTAGAAATGTATTTCTATATACGATTCTTGGAACAGTTGCTGTTTCCATCTTTTTATGGTTCTTTCAACTTCCAAAAATCCAATTACATATCCCCCTTACCGAGGATTTAACACTAGCTGCACTATTCGCAGGAACATTCATCGGAGTTGGCTTAGGGATCATATTCCGATATGGTGGAACTACCGGTGGCGTCGATATTATCGCTCGACTTGCCTTTAAGTATTATGGATGGGGCATGGGAAAAACGATGTTTGTTTTTGATGCTTGTGTTATTACACTATCCTTACTAACTTATTTATCTTATCGTGAAGCAATGTATACACTTGTTGCTGTTTTTGTAGGAAGTAGAGTAATTGATTTCTTACAAGAAGGTGCATATGCGGCAAGAGGTGCAATGATTATTTCAGACTTGAATACGGAAATTGCTAATAAAATTATGAGTGATATGGATCGAGGAGTTACCGTTTTAAAAGGCCATGGTTCTTTTACAAAGCAAGATCGTGAAGTTCTTTATTGTGTGGTTGCAAAAACGGAGATTGTTCGGTTGAAAAGTATTATTACAAGTGTTGATCCCCATGCATTTGTTTCAGTAAGTGTTGTCCATGATGTGATGGGTGAAGGGTTTACTTTAGACGAATATAAGCGCCCAATTGAACATTAAATATTTGGGCATAATGCAGGGTCTTACTCCACTATAAGAGAAGACCCTTTTAACCATTTTACTTTGTATGAATGACTTTAATTCTTTGATCCGTGGGAAGTAAATATGTCAATACACCAAGTAAAGGTAAACAACTACATATCACCATAATAGTCTGCAAGCTATAAATATCTCCTATTACCCCAAAAACAACTGCTCCTAAAGCTCCCATTCCAAAGGCAAGACCGACAATTAACCCAGAAACTAGGCCAATCATACCAGGTAATAACTCTTGAGCATATACAACCGTTACACTAAAACTAGACTGCAATATAAATCCTATAATAAATAATAATATCCCTACCAACCAAAAAGGTGCATGCGGAAGAAGTAAGGCAAATGGAGCTGATCCAATTAAAGAAAATAATAGAATAGTTCTTTTGCCAAAACGATCAGCAAGAGGTCCTCCTAAAAATGTACCTAAGACTCCTGCAAGTAAAAAGATAAACACATATAATTGTGCATGTTCAATACTGAAATTAAATTTCTCCATTAAGTAAAAGTGAAAAAAGTTACTAATACCTGCTCCATACCACGAGCGAGCAAATACAAGAAAAATGAGTAGGCATATGGCAAGAACAATCTCTTTATTAATAATTAATTCTCTCTCGGATTGTTGTTTTTTTGTATAACCTCGATAAGTCAATTCTCTTTTATACCAATTTGATACTTGAAATAATACAATGATGCCTATTGTCGCAAGTAATGTAAACCAAATAGTGCCAAATTGTCCTAATTGGACAAATATCAATGCGGTAAATACAGGAGCTAGGGACTGACCTGCATTGCCCCCTACTTGATATATGGATTGGGCAAGTCCCCTCTTTTTTCCTGCTGCCATATAGGAAACACGAGAACCTTCTGGATGAAAAATAGCAGAACCAAATCCTATAAAAAGCACTGACAATAAGACGAGATAAAAGTTTGGTGCAATTGCTAGACCAAGTATACCAAGCAAACTGGAAAGCATAGCAACTGGCAATAAATATGGAGATGGTTTCTTGTCTGCTATAACTCCAAAAACTGGTTGTAAAATAGACGAAGTAATATTTAACGTGAATGCAATCCACCCAATCTCTGTATAAGATAATTTCATAGATTGTTGAATAATCGGAAACAAAGCTGGTACTACTGATTGCATACAATCATTCAGAAAATGTCCAATACTAATTGCAAATAATATTTTATATACTGTTAATTCTTGTTGATTTTTCTTTTGAATCGATGGAGCTGTTTGCAAGAAAACCCTTCTTTCTAAATAAATCATAAAATTTATATTTTATTGTTAACAATGGAGATCTTTTAAAGAATTAGAGCTCTATCCTTTTATATGTAAGATATTTCAAGTGTCATTATACACCTAGCTACTATTTCAATCTATAATTTTCCAAAAATCAGTTTCACTAAATAATCCTTATAAAACAAAAAAACTATACTTTGTCTACTCATGTAGACAAAGTATAGTTTTTCTTGTTAATCATCTCTTTGCATGCCCGTGTAAATTAAAATTAGTCGTAACAGTTCAATTATTGCTACTGCTGCTGCGGCTACATATGTTAAAGCAGCTGCATTAAGTACTTTTTTCGTTTCTCGTTCTTCTTCATTTCTGATTATTCCTAGTGCTACCACTTGATCCATCGCACGATTAGAAGCATTAAATTCAACAGGAAGTGTCACAAATTGGAAGAGTACTCCTGCTGCCATTAGAATAATTCCCAATAATATCATGCCAGAAAGTTGAGTAAACATACCGATTAAGATAAATATCCAAGATGCATTGCTACCAAAATTAGCAACAGGTACTAATGCAGAACGGAATCTTAAAAAAGAATAACCTTGCTGGTCTTGAATCGCATGGCCAACTTCATGGGCAGCAATGGCTGCTGCGGCTACAGAATAACCATGATAGTTTTTTGAAGATAGTCTCACAACCTTTGACCTTGGATCATAATGGTCGGATAAGACTCCTCTAGTTTCCTCTATTGATACATCAAATAGTCCATTCGAATCGAGAATTCTTCTCGCCACTTCTCTACCAGTCATTTTTGAATAAGAAGCTACTTGAGAATATTTATTATAAGCACTCTTAACCTTCATTTGGGCCCAAATAGGAATGAGAATGATCAGTATAAAATAAGCTAAATACATGTTTTTCCCCCTATTTCATCTAGTTTGTATAATTTAATTGTAAGCAGAGGGTTTCTCAAAGTCAAATTTTATCTCTTTTTTGTCTTGCCTTCTTCTTTTCCGCTTTATCTCCAAGATATTTGCGCCATCCCACATAAGACAGTGTAAGAATAATAATACTTCCTGTTGAAATAATTACCCACCATAAAGAGGGATCCGCTTCATCTTCATATACTTGATTAAAAACATCTTGTAGCTCCGCTTCCAAAGTTACTAATTCTTCTTGGTTATCTTTATTTTGAAAGACCTGTAATCGATACGTACTTATAAATTCAACCAAAGAATTTAGCTTTTGAAATTGGGCTTGGGAGACATCCAACTTTAAACTTGGATAAATAACTTGATATAAAGAAATAAATGTATCTAATTTTTCATTATAAACTTCTTTATCACTAGTATATGCAGCATTTTTCAAATCCCTATAAGTACTCATTACAGGTTCTTCCATCTGCGTCCAAAGAGGTTGCTCACCTGAAGATACAGCATCAACAGCTAGTCTAAACTTTGTAACGGAATTTAGTCTCTCATCTTCTTTTAAGGTAGGATTTGTGATTGCTTCCACTGCTTCATCATGGGCACCTGTTAATATTCTCCGTTCATCTATTGTAAACGGACGATCATTCATCGTTACTGAACTAAATTGACTTGAAAAATATTCAAGGATTTTTTTTGCATCATCATAGCGTTCAGAACGAACTAATTGCAAAACCTCATCTGATAATGTATCTAGTTCATCTAATCCCTTATTAGGCGATTGATAGTCCGCATATACTGAAAAAGTTATAGGTGTTATCATTATTAAAATAAGTAATAATAAAACCAATTTAGCTTTCATTCTTGTCCCTCCTCTATATCCTAATAGAAATGTATGAAGAGTTGGACAAGGTTAGACTAAAAAGTTAAGATTTGTAGGAAATCTTCCATTGTAGTTGATTTCCTTTTTTACTTCCATAAATAGCAAGGAAAATAGCTAAAATACTTAACCAAAATGTAAAATACCCTATTTGATCCATATACTGATCTAATACACTATATCTTGGCATCATCTTAAACAGATAATCTATAATATCATTATGCAGTGTCCATATAGCCGCAATGGCAACATGCAAGAATTTAATTCGATAGTACGGTATGTATAATAACCCTTGAATAGCCATTGCACCATGAGAAAAAATAAGCATCCACGATTCTAGATGAATAATCCCAGTTTCTGCAAAGGCAAGAAAATTCATAACGACTGCCCATATTCCATATTTAAATAATGTAACAAGAGCTAAAGCTTCCATTAATGGCCAATTACGTTTCCATAGAAATGCAATTAGCACAAATACAAAAAATAAACTAGCAGTTGGACTATCCGGTACAAAGATTTTAAAGATTGTTGGAGTTTCCACTAATTGATATCTGTACCAGTAGTATCCATAAGCTGTCCCAAAAACATTAACGATTAATAATAACCATAAAAAAGTTCGATTACTTAATATTAAATATAATCCTCTCATTTCCAACCTCCTTTCTCTTTCTCATTTAATCCTATCTATTTTACCATATATACAATTCTTGGTGAAATTTGGTATACGCTATCCACTTTAAGTAAAATATTTTTAAAATAAGAAAAATAACTTGAAAGAAATAAAGCATCGTTTCTTTCAAGTTATTTCCCTTTTAATTATTTTGAAGCATTTTTAATTTTTCAGTAAGCGTCTGAAACAATTCCCTATCCCCGCTATCTAACGCTTCATCGATTAACTGTTTTAATCTATCTTTCTGAAACTTTTCAATACTATTCACTAGAAATTGTTCAGCAATCATTTTATCTTTTTCACTAATTTGTATTTTCTTCGCCATAAAAGGATTATCAACTTGTACGGCTGCGTATTGATGGGATTGATTAGATGCATAAAAGTTAAGCTGAATATAAATATCTTCGTCCCTATTCAACCTAATATCGTGAAAAGATTTTTCTGCATCTGTAGTCATAACATTTTCTTTATAAAATCGGAAAGGTACTTCATCAACACAATGGGTAGACATAATTAAACCTCTTGGGCATTTCTCTGCATTTTCCACAAAGTGGACCTTCTCCATCAATTGATCATGACTCATTAAGTAATTTAAAATCCAAACACATTCCCGTCTCTTCAATTGATAATGATTTAAAAACCAACGAATAAAATCCTTTTTTTCGTTGACAGATACAGGGGTTGTCATAAATGTATTTCCCTCCTCTGCTTGCAACAGATTATAATCCACTGACTCAATGTTCTCCCATGCATAATACCTAATGACGTAATACTTTAAATCACATTTTTGTTAGAAGAAAATTTGGCAATCCTCCTCATAACTAATCTTACTTCTAGACTAAGACTACCTACGAAAAGCTTTACTATTCTTCATCTGTAAGGCGTTGCACAATTTCAATATACTCATCATTACTTGGGTCTGATTGTAAGAGCTTATTAAAAATTTCGGCAGCATCCTCCCTTTTTCCTTCTTCTAAAAGAAAATATCCATAATCATATAGAAAATCTGGTTGTTCCTTAAAGAAAGTATATGCTGATTGATATTTGTTTAATGCCTCTGAATATTTTTCCATACCATGAAATGCTCTTGCTGCGTCCCAAAATAATTGTGGCTCCTCCATATCTTGGTTATCCATCATTTCAACAAGTTCTAATATATCTTCAAAGCGATCTTGCGTTAAAAATAACTTGTTTAATAATAAAACAGCTTCCGTATATTCGGGATCAATGGCTAACGCTTCTCTGAAATGAGATTCTGCAGATTCTTCATTTCCTAGTTTCAAAGCTAATTTTCCACCAAACAAGTATAATTCTTTATTGAATTCATCCTGCTTCCAACCATCTTTTACTGCATTATATGCATCATCTAACATCTCTTCATGCTCGTAGGCTCTTGCCAAATATAAGTACAAGGAATGATACGAAGGATCAAGAGCTTTCACTTCTTCAAATCGATTGATTGCCATTGGATAAAAGCCTGCCTGCAATGCTGTTAATGCTAAGTTAAATACTGTATTTATTTCTACCCTATCTTCAATCGCCTTTTCATAATAAGGAATAGCATCTTCAAATGCACCACCTGCACTTAAATTATCAGCTATTCTTCCATTTATGTTAATTCCCGCAATAACTGTTTCTTTTGGAAGTACTAATTGATATGCATTTATAGCATCTTTTATTCTACCTTGCTCTGCATATAACTCACCTAAGGCAAAATCAATTATTGGTTCATCTGGAAGTATATTTTTTGCTTCTAATAATTTCATTTCACTTACTTCATAAAGACCATCCATTTGATACAAATCAGCAAGTAATAATAAACCTTGAGGAAAACTCGGATCATTTGGATTAATCTTTTCTAAATAAGAAATAGCCATTTCTTCATTACCTATTTCCATTTCTGTTTCAGCAACTAGTACTAATAATTCTCCTTCTTCTGGATATGCGTCCAAAAGAACCTTAAATAAACTCTTTGCTTCCTCAAGAAAACCTAATTGTAATAATTCTTCTCCAAGAACAAATCTTTCATCATTATTACCAGATTTTAATATATCCTGATAATATTTTAGTGCCTGTTGTTGTTGTCCATTTTCTAGCAATGATAGTATTTCGTTAACTCTTTCCATATAATAACCTCTCTAATCTCCTTCTATATTGATAAGAAGGAAGGAACTTTCACTTCAAATTGTTCCCCATAACCGGGGCGATAAAAAATGGTATCTAATGCTCGAATACATTTACCTTTGTGTATAGTCACTAGAATCCTATCATAATAATAAAGAAACAAATCATTTTCTTCAATATTTATGATTGCTGGATCAAAATAATATAAGTTATATGTTACTTCGCCACCTTGGTGGATATTTCCTTTAAATGGGTAGATACCAAATTTCGTTATATCTTCAAAAGAAATAGGATATCCCTCTTTTAATTCATATGGAATAGATGGTATTTTAACATCTTTCATAACCTTTGACCAAATATTTTGCGCTAAATCCCTTTCTTGTTCTGTAGGTTGAGAAAAAATAGGAACTAAAGTTGGATTAAATGGGAATAAAGATTCCTTAATCCAACCCCAAGGAATATTATACAGTTGTTTCTCATTGGTTACTTCTACAAATATTACAGGAATTTTCTCTCTTTTACACATACGGACAAAAGAAGGTGTTAATGAATTTAGTGGAATTTTAACTCCAATGACATAATCAATAGCGCAATTTATTAATTGACCTTTTAACTTTTTTAGTCCCAACAACCAATCTTTTTCACGTTTTACTTCTACATAACAAAGTATAGTAGTACAACCTTTTTTTATAATATTCTCTTCTATATAGCTTTTTTGCTCTTTACTATTTACAAAGTTAACTATCTTATTATCAAAGACGATATTTGTTGGAACCATCATATATGGAGAACCATCCATTCTGATGAATTTGTAATGTTGAAAGGAATCCTTAATAAGCTCTATTCTATTTTCATCTATTAATAAAGAAGTTTTTTTCATTTTTTTCCTTTTAAATAAATGAATATTTTCAATAATATATGTCATTATTATCACCATCTACCTTTTTAAGACAAGCT
>Ga0182745_1004954_pt1 | contig 10984 bp, 9 predicted proteins | sample eDN3rd30CKraftBY_FD_128523 | JGI IMG/M metagenome (GOLD analysis project Ga0182745, IMG submission 128523) | Enriched backyard soil microbial communities from Emeryville, California, USA - eDNA 3rd pass 30_C Kraft BY (version 2) (version 2) | ecosystem: Environmental > Terrestrial > Soil >... | reverse complement strand
GGGGGGAGTGTTTGGTTGCGCGGGGGACGGTGCGACGCCCTTCGCCTTGCGGATGCGTTCTTGAAACTCGGGTCGGTCCTTGAGGGATTTCAGGTCGGGATCATCCGCCGCCGTCGCGGCGGAGAAACCGGAGTCGATCGCCCGGAGGAGCAAGCCCAGGGCGCGATCGGCGAGGCGAGGATCTCCGCTCGTTTCCCCCAGAATGGCCAGGGCACAGGCCGCGTTGTACAGCCGGCCGGTGGTGGGAGCTTGAAGCAGGAGATCCACGTCGTCCACCGCGCTGAGCTGCCCCAGACGTGCGCGGAGCAAGGCTCGAAGTTGCAGGGCATCGGCGAGGCTCGGGTCCGACTGAAGGGAGGCGTCGACGTACTTGAGCGCCTCGGCCGGTTCCTTGGGCGGGACCAGTCGAGCCATGACGTACAGGGCTCGGGCGTGTCGCGGGTTGCGCTTCAGGACTTGCTTGAGGTCCGCGCGGGCCGCGTCGGGGTTGAACTTGAGCCGGAGGACGGCTCGAGCGACCCGGATGGCGGCGTTTTCGGGATCGGCACTCAGGAGCTTCTCATAGAGTTTCTCGGCTTCGAACCGGCGGCCCAGGCGGGCGAGAATCTCGCCGCGCGCCGCCAGGACGCTCGCGCCTTTCTGACCAAGCTCGATGGCTCGGTCCAGGTCTTTCTCAGCATGGGCGAGGTCGTTGAGCTCGAGGTGGACGAAGGCCCGGTTCACGAGTGCCTCGGTGAAGCGCGGGTTGTGGTCCAAGGCCTGATCATAAGCCCGGAGCGCGTCGTGAAGCCGGCCCGCGTTGGCGAGCGCGAGCCCCTGATTCAGGTAGGGCCAGGCGAAGTCGGGCGCCAGCGCCGTGCAGACCGAGAAGCTTCCGGCCGCCTCGAGGTAACGTCCTTGAGAGAACCGGGTATAGCCCAGGCCGAACCAGGCCCAGAAACGCCGTTTATCCCGCTCCACCGCTCTGCTCAGTGCCGACTCGGCCTCTGCCCATTCCTGCTTGACCATGAGCGAGGTGCCGAGTAGCTCGAAGTCGCGGCCCGTCTGGGGCTGGATCTCCTCGGCCAGCTTGCGATCGGCCCTGGCCCGGTCCGCGAGCCCCAGCGCGGCGAGGTAGCGGGCCCGGTCATCGTAAAGCGCGGGGGTTGGACGCAGCTCGATCTTCTCGGCACGGTCCAACCAGCGCACCGCCGACTCCAGGGCCTCGCGTTGCTGGTTCTCATTGCCGGATTGGGTCGCGAGGTAGGTTCGCGCCCGCGATTCCATCAATATCAATTCAACCATTTGTTCGCGAAACAATGCCTGGTCGTCAGGAGGGAGCCAGCGCGTCCATTTTCCCTCCGTTGTCTCGTCCCAGAGTCCGTTCCCCTCGTCCCTGAGAGTCCGTTGCGCGATCTGGAGTCCCTTGAGGATGTGGGCTTCCTGCCCGCTGGACGTGTTGAGATGGAGTTGGCATTCCCGGAACTCCGACTCAAAGTTGCGGAATCGGAGCCGGGCGGAGACCCCTTGCAGATTATCCCAGAGCAGTGTGATCGTGCCGAGTGCGCCACAGAGGATGAGCAGGCTGATCAGGCCCATCGAGGTCGTACTGCTGGCCCTGGGGTGCCTGCGAATCCATTTCGCGACGCGCTCGCGCACGCTCAGCTCTGGAGCATACTTGAGCGGCCGATCTTCCAGGAACCGTTGGAGGTCTTCCACCATCTCCATGGCGCGGTGGTAACGCCGGGCCGGATCGGGATCGAGCGCCTTTCGAATGATCGACTCGATACTCCACGAAACCTCGGGTCGAAGGGCGCGAAGGGAAGGGGTTCGGCTGCGCTGCTCGAGCATCTGGTTGATGATGTCGGACATCGGCAGCGTGTCGGGGGGCTCGCGAAACGGGGGCTCGCCCGCGATCATCTCGAAGAGGATGAGCCCCAGCGCGTAGAGGTCGGCCTCAACCCCGACCTCCTCGGGCAAGGTCATCCCTTCCGGGTGAAACGCGTCGAGGTGCTCGGGGGCCATGTAAGGCAAGGTGCCGCCGATCGCGTCCTGATTTTCCAACAGTGACGGGTTCGCCCGCCTGAGCGTGGCGAGGTTGAAGTCGAGCAGCATCGGGGTGCCGTCCTGGGTAATCAGGACGTTCGAGGGCTTCAGGTCCCGATGCAGCAAACCTTTCAGGTGAGCATGGTCGAGCCCCTCGGCCAACCGGGCGATGATCCAGGCCGAGGCCTGAATTCGGCTGGCCGAGCGAAGGAACTGCCGAGAGTGCGGGTTGACCTGAACTTCGCTGGGTTTATCGCCGGAACCCGATCCGCCCGAGCCTCGGATGGAGAGGCGCCGCCAGAGCGACTGAGCTCCCCGGTTCGACCCGATCGATGGTCTGGGGACCGACTGGAGCTGGAACGAGACGGCCAGCTCGGGGGGGGCGTCTGGGTCGAGATCCGTGGCCAGACGGGTCCGTAAATGCTTCGAAACTTGAGGTGGCCGGAAAAGGAGTGAATTCTGGTCGTCCAGGTTGACCCCTTGGCGCGATTGGAGATATCGGCTGACCTCATCAAGGGCGTCGACCAGGCTTTTACCGTTGGTTCGCGCTCGCTGATGCCCCTTAACCGTCCGGAGCACGCGGGCCAGGTTCGCTCCTCCCAGATAAGGCATGCACATGAGACGAAGCGAGGTGGCCGGGTCGTCGTGAACGGAGTGGATCGGGACGATGTGGGAATGTTGCAACTGAGCCAGGATCTGTGGCTCATCCCCTTCAGGCTGAGTGACTTTCAGGGCGACCAGGCGATTGCCCAGGTCAACCTGCCTTGCCAGGTAGACTCTTCCGAACGTCCCTCGGCCGAGCTCGCTGACGATCAGGAACCCGCCGATGAACGTGCCCAACTTGGGGAACCGTGCCGAGGGATTTGGGCTTGGTTCGGGTGCCTGGGACGCCGGTCGGAAGAGCGAATCATCAATGTCGCCAGACGAACCCAGGGTGAATGCGTTAATGAGTTGGTCGTCGGCGGGGGGGGATGGGGGCGTGACCGGGTTGGCTTCAAAGGCAACGGACTGGTCCGCCCGATCTCGAGGCGCGCTGGGGCTCTCCGGATCGGACGGTTTCGGCTGAAAGGCGAACAGGGAATCGTCGTCGAGGGAGCCAGGCTCGGAGTCGCCCGGAAAACCCCAGGCATCGTGCGGCGCCCACGCGTCTCGCGAGTCGGGTGATTCCTTCGGTTCCGATTTTGGGTCGGAATGCGCCATGAGCCTGACCTTTGGGTCAATCTGGAGGGGAAGGTGATGCCGAAGCCTAATGGCCTGGCAAGGTTGGGGATGGCCCGGATCGGTTGGTGATTTTCTTTGCTATAGAACATGTTAGGGTGTTTGTCCAACCAGAGTCCAGCTCTCATCGACCCATCCCCGCGCGGTTTCATCGAATTCCGAGCAGACAACATTGCCGACCTGTGCGATCGTGATCTAGGCTTGAAGAGGATTCACAAGGGAGTCGGTGTAGGGTGACAAGAATTGCAGTCATGCACGCATGGAGCTGGTTTCATGCCCACGATGATGACCGAAAGTAGCTCGAACGTGTCTCACCGGGCGGGTGACCTCGGCATGCTGGCCGACCAACTCTTCCACGAGTTTGGTGCTCCCGTGGGCCTGTTCGACCCGGTGGAAGAGGCCTGGCTCGCGACCGTGAAAGCGGAGCCGGGCCGATTCCCACGCGTGGATGCGAAACTTTGGGGTGTGCTGGCCGCGCGGGGCTTTAGCCCCTCCAGTGTCGCCGTGGTTCAACTGGAGCCGGAGACCGGCCCACTTTGGCTGGCGTTACCTATCCAGCGGCCGGGCGGGGTTGCCCTTGTCGCCCTGATCGGCTTCGCGGCTTCGGCATCGGCGAATCAGAACGACAAAGAGGGGTGGGGCCCGGTTTGCCCCCAGCGTGCCTTGCAGGCCTGGGGGCAGAACGTCGCGGATCAATTGTTCGCGAACCGAGTCTCCCAGACGTCCTCCGGAAGAATTGAGCAAGAAGGGGGAGGCGAGCGTTTGCTCATTGCCCGGCTGATCCGCCGGCTCAAGATTTCCGACCATCCCGAGCGGTTTCAGAACATGGCGCTCGCCGCGCTGAAGGACACCATGAATGTTGAGGCTGTGGCCTGGGTCCCGAGCCAGCACCACGAGCCTGTCATTCTGTGCGGAGAGGTTGCGGGGCTTAACAAGAACACGTGTCACGCCCTGATCTCGCCAAGCAAGGGAGACGCCGTATTCGTCAACAATCAGCCCGCGGAAGATTCCGCGATTGACCTGAAGCGGATCGCCGCGGTCGCGTCCGATCGGCAAGGGCAGAACGGATGGCTGCTGGCGCTCAATCCACTGGACGGCCGCCCTTTCCAATATGCGGACGTGGAACTTCTTCAACCGGTCGCCTCGCTCATCGCGGCCCAGCAAATCAACGCAAGGCATTACGCCGACCTGAAGGAGCTGCTCTTCGGGATCATTCGAGCGTTGACCTCAGCCATCGACGCGAAGGACACCTACACGTCGGGTCATTCCGAGCGGGTCGCCCGCATCGCGGTGCGCCTGGGGCAAGAACTCGGGATGTCGGATAACCAACGGAGCGATCTCTATCTTATGGGGCTGCTTCACGACGTTGGAAAGATTGGTATCGACGACAAGGTTCTGAAGAAGACGGGGCCGCTGACTCCCGACGAATATCGGATCATTCAATCTCATGTTGAAATTGGTGTGCATATCCTCAAGGATCTCAGGAAGCTGAGCCATCTCATCCCGGGGATCAAACATCATCACGAGAGTCTGGACGGTACCGGTTATCCCTCCAAACTGGCGGGAGACGCGATCCCGCTGGAAGCGCGGATCCTGGCCGTGGCGGATTCGTTCGACGCCATGTCGAGCACGCGACCCTATCGTAAGATGCTGAGTTCATCGCAGATCGATGAGATCTTGCGGAAAGGCTCGGGCGTTCAGTGGGACCCCAAGGTAATCGACGCCCTGGCCGCGTGCCGGATGGATGTGGAGGCGATCCTCGAGAAAGAGAGGGGAGATACCCTCAAAAAAGTGGTCATCAACACGCTCGGACGCCACTGAGCCGATTTACGTGTCGTGTTGCGTGGATCGTCGCCGGGAGAACTCGGCGACGACAACGATGGATAAGCTGAGCGGCGACGCGGGCGAGGGATGACTTACTTGATCGGGCTGTAATCGGTTGGGTCGAGGAACACCGACTCAACTTTGTTGACGAGCTTGCCGTTCACTTCACTGGCATCACGAGCCTTGATCCATTCGGCGTCTTCCCGGAACGCCTTCCACGAGGCCGTGGCCGCCTCTCGATTGGGGAAGGAAAGCAGATAGACCAGTGTATTCCGCTTCCCCTGCTCCGCGTCCTGCGGGGTCCAGAATCCAACGATCGTAATGCCATGCTTCTTGAACAACCGGTTGGTATGGTCGCGAAACCGCGCGTTCAATGCATCGAGTTTCCCTTCATTCGTATGATACGTGCGAAGCTCGAAAGTTTTCGACTCACCGCACTCGCAGTCGCATTCTTCCTCGGCTGCCCCCTTGACCGCTTTCTCATTCTTCGAATCAGCCGCGAACGACTGAGTTACCACCGTGGCCAGCATCAGTCCGAATAGCAGTGCGCGAACCATCGAGCTCTCCTGTTGCTTCGAGGACGGAATTCGTTTGCGACGTTCGGTTATAGCGGTGCGACCAGGCAGGCTCAAGAGGCGGGTTTGATTGGTGGGGAAAGCTTGTTTGTTTTTTGTTGGTATTGAAAATTAAAATTGGATAATAATTCGATGCGTTGACGGTTGTATCACACGATCAGGGCTGGGCGAAAGTTGGAGAACGCATTCCCGATGCTTCGCGAGGCATTAGAGCAAAGAGGCGAAGGAAAAGGAGCGTGACAAACGGAACGAGTGAGCCTGACGACGGGTGAAAGCCGTTCTCACAGGGCGTTGAACCGTCGCCGTTGCTGTTGAGGGCGTGCGCGACGTTACGACCCGGTCCCCTTGCTGTGCTAGACCGGGCCGCGCGTCGTTTCAACAATCGATCGAGTGAGAGAGGCAACGGCCCACCCGGCCCGCGGCCGAGCGAAATCGAGATGGCTTCAGGGAGAGGCTCAGGTGAACGTCCCCTTGGTGTTGGTCTCGCCTTGATCGCGGTCGTTGAGATTGCGCGGCCCTTCGAGGCGACGTTCCCGCGAAACCTCCGTTGACTTCATCGGCGCTCAATGGGCGCCGATCACGTTCATGAGCTTGGCATGGGCCACGCGATAGTTGGCCTCGGCGTGCAAATGCTCCAGCTCGGCTTTCGCCGTGGCCGCCTGCGCCGCTTGGATCGCGGGAGGGAGTTTCAGCGTTCCCTCTGCATCCTTGCGGGCGTTGACCATCTCGAAGGCCAGCTTCAGCGCCTCGTCGGCTTGCTCGAAGCTCCCGTACGCCTGCCGCGCCTCGAGCACCACCTTGTCGATCGTCGCCTGCACGTTCTTCTGGGCCTGAGCGATCTGGAACTCCCGCTGGTGCTTGACGTGCCGCCGCTTGCCCCAGTCGACGAAGGTGTAGGAGGCCGAGAGTCCGAAGGCCCCGAAATTGTCCTGGATGATGGGCGCGGCGGTCTGGTTGAAGTAGGAGCCGAAGACGTTCACGTCGGGCAGGAAGTCGGAGCGGGCGACCTGCATCGCCGCGTGGGCCTTCCTGGATCCGGCCATTGCCTCTCTGACCTTCGGGTTACAGGACAGAGCGAGGCTCGCGGCCTCTTCCGCGGAGTGGACGGGAGGCGCTGGCGGCATGGGCTCTTCCAGCACGAGGATCGTCCCCGCGGGCAGCCCGATCAGGTTGTTCATCTGCTCCGCGATATCGATGGTCTGACCATGGACCTGGTTCAACGCCTGTTTCGCCTCGATCGCCGCCACGCGAATCTCGGGTGAAGGATTTGTCCGCGAGAGTTGCTCGGCGAAGCCGACCTGGAGTCGTAAGGCGGTTTCGATCCGCTGAGCTCCAAGGAGGCCATGGAACGCCTGGGCGACCCCGGTGAGGAGGCCTCGGACCCCTTCGTCGAGCTGGGCCTGGGCGATCTCCTCGTCAGCCTTGGCGATCTTGACGGCCGCGTTCACCGCGATCAGCTTCGTGATGGGCTGGGCGAGTGTGATCGAGGCGAGGCTACTGTCCTGGTTGACGGCGTTGACCGCGAACGTCCGCGAGCCTGGCGGGAGGATCCCGCGCTGGCCCGTCCGGATCGTATTCACGACTCCGAGATCTGAGTTGAAATGGAAGTAGGTCACGTTGCCAATCAACTTGGGCAGATAGTCCGTCCGGGCGGCGGCCGTCAGTTCCCCCTTTTCCTTGATGGCCAGGTGGGCGAGCCCCAGGTCTTTGTTCGTGGCGAGGGCCCGCTGCTTGGCGTCTTCCAGAGTGAGGTGGTAAACACCAACATCCTGGGTCTGCACGAGAGGATGAGAGCCGGGGATGAGTGCATCCTGTGCCCTGAGGCCAGCGGGATTGGCCAGAGCCAGAACGAGAATCACGCACGAAACAAGGCTGAGTCGCGGTATCATCCGTTCCTTCCTCCTGGGGCGTGCCGTCGCAACTCGACCTGCCTGCGCCCGATCCCACTTGCTCGGCTTCCCTGGCCCATCCTTTACCCATGGTTTGGCTTGTTATCGGCAGAAGTAGGGTAGGATGGGTAGTTAAAAGGCGGAAACGGAGATTGCCAAACGGAACGAATCATCATGGATTCGGTTCAGTCAGACCCGATGCGTGACGAGACCTGCTCAAGCACCATGATCTAAAATTCGCCCCATTTCTTCTTCACGGGATTCTCTAAACCGTAAAGAACGCCAGGTGGGAATATCTGTGGACTTCACATTCGCGGAACAAGGTTATGCCGACGAAGAGGCAAACAGTGAAGCAGCAAGCTACGGCGTTACTTGTCACTTCCGCCGCTTGACACGCGAATACGCGCAGCTCGTTGAGACGCTGAAGGAACTCCACGACATTGCCTTCCGCATTCGTATGCTTCCCAAAACTGCTCCTCATTTCTAGTGGAGCTCATGACACGCCCCAAGGATTCAAATTTAATGAACATTTTTGGACTTTTTAGGAGACCGCGACGAAATGACCCCTGCTTTGGGGAATTGACGTTCCGGTCTGGGAAGTGGTCTGGGAACCTGAGCCTTCCAGAGCTATTTGATCGGTCTTTCAGGCTTGAGATTGAAGCGGGCCTGGGAGCTGATTTGACGCCGTTTCGTAATATTTACGGTCAAATATGTGAGAAGTCCGATATTGTTAAAGCCGAGATTGAGGCGGAGGCCTTTGAGACCTATCGGTTGTACATGGAAGAAGATCGCCGCTCCGGGATCTTCCGAGATCAGGATTTCGTCATGCATCTCCGGGTCACCTCCGCGTCGGATGTCTGGAAAGTGCTTCAGCCATTGGATTTGCACTTTACACCAGGTGAGGCGGATTTCAATTGGGTTTTGTCAATGGATGTGGATTGGCCGAACCCACATTGTTTTGTCGCCTATTTTCGTGATTTGAAACTGGATGTGCTCACTATTGAAGGATAGAGATAGGGTGGTGCCAAGCCCGCGAGAGAGGGGTTGAACGATAACGATCCGCGGTAGAGGTTCTGAATCTCGGCACTCTATGATTGTTGGAGATTTCACAATTGAGATATATTTGATTTATATTTATTGAGTAACATAGATGTTTTGTAGTTTTTGGTTGTATCAGTGCGTAAGGTCTGCTCGGTGAATGTTTCGCCTTGCTGCCCGTCGTGACTCAAGAATCTCCGCGCAAAGTCGAAACGACAGTGAGTGAATCGGGTACTTTGCATTTGGGTGAGATGTTGATGAGGAGCCGAGAACGGATGGGTTTTCGAGTGGGCACCTGGCTTGAGTTGGGGATTACGGGACATCGAGGTGTCCTATCCTGGGAACGTGGGCGTCCCGCCCGCAATGGGAATTGGCAAAGACGAGGAGCGGGCAAAGTCCCCGCGCTCACAGCAAAGGCGATGTTGGGCCTGACTCCCCCGCGGATCCATGCGGATGGCCTACGATGGTGTAAAACATGTTTTTGTGTTGATATTTAATTGTGCGCCCACTAGACTTCCGAGTTTCAGCTAACCGATTTCCCACGATCATCGTAATGGAATGACCCTGTGAAAAGGGTGACATGCCGCACATCGGCAAGACGAAGTTGCTCAAGAACCGCTTCCACGCAAGGGGTGCGCGACCAGCACGAAGCCTTGTCCCAATCCACGATCGGTAACTCGGGGGAAAACAGCCGTTCCCAGCTTCCTTCCAGCCTCAATCGCCAGGGTTGCGGCAGAGGCCAAGTATCCTCGTCTGGAATCGCCGCGCGCGATTCACGGATCCAGGTCTCATATTCTTCTTGGTTGGTGGCCAAATAATCTTCGCAAAACACGCGCTGCCAGGCCCAGCAGGGAAATCGGACAACATGTTCATCACGGATTTCCAGTTCCAACCTGACCTCCGTGGCACCTTTTGGCCTCAGGTGCCGATGGCGGCGTAAGTCAGGCTTACGGCAATAAGCCCACCACGGCAAGTGCCCGCGATACGCGGGCAACCTGTTCGCAAGCCGCGACTGAAGCCAACGATAAGCGGGAGGAATGTACCCTCGATACCTTTCGGCATCCTCACGGACGTAGAGCGAACGCTCCCTGCTCAATCCGTGCCATACTTCCACTGGCTGTATTGTCCAAAGGCGCGTTTTTGCTGGCATTGACCGGCGGCCCCGCGGAGTCACTTGTACGCAACCTTGCAAGCGTTTGGAAGAGACTCTCGGAAGGGAGACGTATCCTGTCGCCACAGGATACAGTCAAGCATTATTGAACGACATGTCCTTTTTCTGTACTAGATCAGGAAGGATGTTCAAAAATTAAATGCCTTCAGAGACGAGACGAGTGATATATGCTGTGTTTATGTAGTATGTGGCGGGGCGTGTGGCTGTTCCGCTCTTGCCAATCCTCATTTTTCCTCGACGATTCAATCGTCGCCAAGCGGGTTCGGCTAATCGAAATGGAATTCGAGCTTTCGGATCAGTTTCATCGGAATGAATAGATGGTTGGGATTGTCGAGAAACGACTCGAAGCCCTGTTTCAAGTAAAACCGCCGAGCATCTTCGTCGATTGCGTGAACAACAACGGAATGGATCGCCAGTTGCCCTTCCAGCGACAAGGCTCGTCTCAAGGCGGATCCAAGTAGCACGGACCCTAGTCCCTGGCCCTGAACACTCTTGTCAACGGCCAACCTGCCGATCAGGGCAGCCGGGACGGGTTGAGCTTTCGGCAGGTTCTTGAACGCCGCTGGTGGCGGAGACGCGAACTGAACTGAGTAGCTAGAAAAACTGTAGTAGCCAAAGACTCGCCGCTCTCCCGGATGGACTGCCACGAACGTCCGGGATAGATTCCGCCTTTCGTTTTGACTGGCATATTGCTTGATCCAATCGGTTAACAGCGGCTTTCCGCAGTCAAAATCCGAAAGGCCATGATGCTTCGCCAGGTGTTCAATTGACCAATCAGGCACGGCATTTACCGAGTCGCGTTGTTGAATCGTTCGATGGTCCGAAGCAACGCGTCGTTTGGCTTTGCGTCATCGTTATCAAGGGCTGTGAGAAACCGGTCGCGGTCCCGATCGGACAAGGCGATCCGCTGGGCCTCGTGGATCACCTGGCGAGCGTGCGCGATCGTGGCGCCAAGCACAAAGCTTGAGACTGGCTGGCCCGAGAGCGCGGCGGCACGCTCGATCTCCTCCTTCACATCGGGTGTGAGACGAAGGTCAAGACGATCGCTTTTGGTCTTGTGGGTCTTGCCTTTTGGGGGCTGGCCATCATCAAGCCTGTCATTTGTTGGTGCGAGTGTCATAAAAAATTAGCAGGAAACCCACCTCTTTAGAGGTGGGAGGAATGCGTGTTCCTTCCCGCTCCTCTTGACAAAAAATCAGTTGGTATGGATAATTCACCCATCACCCGAAGGCACTCCCGCAAGG
>Ga0182745_1004953_pt1 | contig 10984 bp, 7 predicted proteins | sample eDN3rd30CKraftBY_FD_128523 | JGI IMG/M metagenome (GOLD analysis project Ga0182745, IMG submission 128523) | Enriched backyard soil microbial communities from Emeryville, California, USA - eDNA 3rd pass 30_C Kraft BY (version 2) (version 2) | ecosystem: Environmental > Terrestrial > Soil >... | reverse complement strand
GGTGGAGCGTGATGCGGAGGAGGTCGGTGCTCGCGGTGGGCGCCGTCTTCATCGCAGGACTGGTGGGATGCGGCGTGCAGCGCGGCAGCGGAACGGTTCCGGGCGCCGCGAGCCGGCCCCGCGCCCCCGACGGGTGGCGGGACGTGACCGTCTGCGCCGAGGAGGGGCCGGCTTCGGCGTACCTGCCGGCTCGGGTCGACCTCGACGGCCCGCGGCCGCTGCGCAACATCGACCTCCCGGCGACGGGCACCTTCGCCTGGGGCTACAGCACCGACCGCTCCATCCGGTACGACCTGTTCGCGGTCGTGGATGCCGACGAGTACGGCAGCAGCGACCGAGCGATCGCCACAGCGGTGCTCCGCCAGCTCAACGGCGAGCCGCACGCGGTGGAGATGCACGACATCGACGAGCGCGACGGCCACGTCGTCGGGACCTACGACGAGCGCTTCGACGGGCGCGACTACCGCATGCACTTCGTGTCGGCCGGCGGCTCCGTCGTCGCCCTCGGCGTCGGCGTCTACCTCGGCAGCAGTCGAGACACGGTGGAGCAGGCCAAAGCCGACCTCGAGGAGATGTGGGGCTCGCTGTCGGTCGCCGGCATCGACGGCGTGTCGAAGGGGACCTGCACCGGTCCGTCCGACGAACCGGGCTGATCCCGGCGAGGTAGGACGGTCTGGGACGGCACGGTGCAGGGCCGGTTCTGCGCGAAGGCGAGCGGCGCGGGCTGGTGGGCCGCTGGGACTCAGCCCGACGGCGGTGCTGACCCGGACGGGAGCGCGTCAGGCCCGGGTGACGGCGAAGGTCACCTCCGTGCCGTCGAGGAGGCAGCTCGAGGGCTGGGCCACGTCGACGTAGGCGACCGAGGCGGCCAGCACGCTGTCGGCCAGGTGCTGCTGGTTGGCCTCCACCATCGCCCGCTGCTCGGCAGGGAGCTGGAGGGCGAGCGAGATGCGGTCGGTGACGTCGAGGCCGGCGTCCTTCCGAGCGGACTGGACGGCCCGGACGAGGTCCCGGGTGACGCCCTCGGCATGGAGCTCCGGCGTGACGTTCGTGTCGAGCGCGACGACCAGGCCGGTGTCGATGGTGCGGCCCTCGGGGTCGACGGAGCGCACCGGCGCGGCGGTGACGTCCTCGGCCGTCTGCAGCACGAGCTCGTACTCGCCGTCGGTGAGCGGGTGCCCACCGACCACGACGGCGCCATCGTCGGAGCGGGACCAGTCGCCGCTCTTGGCCGCCTTGATGACCTCCTGGACCTGCTTGCCCAACCGGGGACCGAGCACGCGCGGGTTGGGCCGCACGACCTCGGTGCCGTAGGCGGTGCGGTCGTCGGAGATCTCGACGGCCTTGACGTTGAGCTCGCGGGCGATGAGGTGCGTGAAGGGCCGGAGGGCAGCCGCTCGCCCGCCGGCCACCGCGAGCGAGGGGAGGGGGAGGCGGCTGCGCAGCTTGCGCTCCTCACGCAGGCCGAGGGCGGTGGAGCACACGGCGCGGACCTCGTCCATGGCCTGCACCAGTTCGGCATCGGCCGGGAGCGCGGAGGCTTCGGGCCAGTCGGCCAGGTGCACCGAGCGCTCGCCGGTGAGCCCGGTGTGGATCTCCTCGGCCAGCATCGGCAGCAGCGGGGCCACCACCTTCGAGAGGGTGACGAGCACCGTGTAGAGCGTGTCGAACGCGTCGGCCTTCTCGGCCGCCGCGCCCTCAGCTGCGGCATCGACGCCACCGGGTGCCCAGAAGCGCTCGCGGCTGGAGCGGATGTACCAGTTGTTGAGCGCCTCGAGGTACGAGGTGATCTGGTTGCACGCGCCGGCGATGTCGTACGCGTCCATGGCCACGGTGACCGCCTCGACCAAGGTGCGGGTCTTGGCCAGCAGGTAGCGGTCCAGCTCGCCGGTGGCGTCGGTGCGGAACTGCGCCCGGTAGCCGTCGGCGTTGGCGTAGAGCGTGAAGAAGTGGAAGGCGTTCCAGATCGGGTTGAGGACCAGGCGCACCATGTCGGTGATGCCCGAGCCGTCCTCGGCGATCTTGAGGTCGCCGCCGCGCAGGATCGGCGAGGACATGAGGTACCAGCGCAGCGCGTCGGACCCGATCTCCTCCATGACCTCCTCGGGATCGGGGTAGTTGCGGAGCTTCTTGGAGAGCTTGCGGCCCTCGGCATCGAGGACCACGCCGTGGCAGTTCACGTTGGAGAACGCCGGGCGGTCGAACAGGGCGACCGACAAGACGTGCAGCGTGTAGAACCAGCCGCGCGTCTGGGCGATGTACTCGACGATGTAGTCCGCGGGCGCGTGGGCGTCGAACCACTCCTTGTTCTCGAAGGGGTAGTGCACCTGCGCGTAGGGCATGGACCCCGAGTCGAACCAGCAGTCGAGGACCTCGGGGACGCGGCGCATGGTCGACGTCCCGGTGGGATCGTCGGGGTTGGGCCGGGTGAGGTCGTCGATGAACGGCCGGTGCAGGTCGGTGGGCCGGACGCCGAAGTCGGCTTCGATCTCGTCGAGGCTGCCGTACACGTCGGTGCGCGGGTACGCCGGGTCGTCGCTCTGCCAGATCGGGATCGGCGATCCCCAGAACCGGTTGCGGCTGATGGACCAGTCGTGAGCGCCGGCCAGCCACTTGCCGAAGGAGCCGTCCTTGACGTGTTCGGGGATCCAGTTGATCTCCTGGTTGTGGGCCAGGAGCTTGTCGGTGAGGTCGCTGACGCGCACGTACCAAGACGACATCGCCCGGTAGATGATCGGCGTGTCGGTGCGCCAGCAGTGCGGGTAGTTGTGGTCGTAGGTCTCGTGCCGGAGCACCCGGCCCTCGGCCTTGAGGTGCCGGATGATGTCCGGGTTGGCCTCGAAGACGTTGACGCCCTCCCAGTCCGAGACGTCGGCGGTGAACTGGCCCTTCTCGTCGACGGGCACCACGAGCGCGATGCCGGCCTCGTTGCCGATGCGCTGGTCGTCCTCGCCGAAGCCGGGGGCGATGTGCACGACGCCGGTGCCCTCGGTGGTGTCGATGAAGTCGCCGGCCAGCACCCGGAAGCTGTCGGGGTTGTCGGCGAAGTAGCCGAACAGCGGGGTGTAGGTGCGGCCCACCAGGTCGGCGCCGGTGAGCGTGCCGACCCGGGTGGCCTCCCCCAGCTCGGCGGCGTAGTGCTCGAGCACGGCCTCGCCCAGCACGTAGCGCGTGCCGTCGAGCTCGACGATGGCGTAGGTGAGGTCGGGCCCGACGGCCAGGGCCAGGTTGGACGGCAGGGTCCACGGCGTGGTGGTCCACGCCAGGATCTTGAGCGGCCCGGGATCGCCGTCGACGGGGTCCAGGTCGAACGCCACGGTGAGCGCCGGGTCCTGGCGGGGCCGGGTGGCGTCGTCGAGGCGGATCTCGAAGTTCGACAGCGGGGTCTCGGCGCCCCAGCTGTAGGGCAGCACCCGGTACGCCTCGTAGATGAGGCCCTGGTCCCAGAGCTGCTTGAACGCCCAGATGACGCTCTCCATGAACCCGAGGTCCATGGTCTTGTAGTCGTCTTGGAAGTCCACCCAGCGGGCCTGGCGGTTGACGTAGCGCTCCCACTCGGCGGTGTAGCGCAGCACCGAGGTCCGGCAGTGCTCGTTGAACTTCTCGATGCCGTACTCGTTGATGGCCTTGTGGCCGGCGATGCCGATCTCCTTCTCGACCTCCATCTCAGCGGGGAGGCCGTGGGTGTCCCAGCCGAAGCGGCGGGCCACGCGGTGGCCGCGCATCGTCTGGTAGCGGGGGACGACGTCTTTCACGTACCCGGTCAGCAGGTGCCCGTAGTGGGGGAGCCCGTTGGCGAACGGGGGACCGTCGTAGAAGACGTACTCGTCGTCGGCGGGACGTTGGTCGATGGACGCCTGGAACGTGCCGTCGGCGGCCCAGAACTCGAGGATCCGACGCTCGATCGCGGGGTAGTCCGCGCGGCTCGGAACCTTCGGGTACGGGGTCGTGTCGTCGCTGCTCACGACCGGTGAGCCTACCGAGCACCCCCGGCAGCCCCCGAAGCCGTTCCAGGCGATGATGGAGGTCATGCGCCACGTCCGCTTCGATGTCGCCACCCTCACGATGGAGGGCATCCCCGTCGTGTTGAAGGCCGCCTACCTGCTGGTGGCCGAGCAGGAGGGCCTCGCCGAGCTCCAGTGGGAGTGCCTCGCGTACTCGCTCGACGCCACGTCGATCCCACAGAGCACCTACGCCGTCGACATCACCACCCTCGACGGCCGGGACTTCGCCGGGCGCGCCGTCGTGGTCCGGTCGCTCGACGGTGCACACGTCCTGCGCGGCGACGGCCCCCTCGCCGGCATCACCGACGCCGACCTCTCCTGACCGCCGGTGGGCCGGTCCGGCCCGAACGTCGCACGACTGGCTGCCGCAGCTGACCGTCTCTCGGATGCGGCATCCGGCTCGGGTCGACTCGCCCGCGGTGGCCGTCGTGCCGGTCGTCGAGGATCGGCCGCTTCCGGTCCGGGGTTCGGTCCGGCCGTCGGCGGTCAGAGCGCCTGGATCGCCAGGCTGAGGAACGCCAGGGACGCGACCGCCGCGGAGACCAGCCAGGCCCAGAGACCCACGAGGATGGCGAGCCACAGGTCCTTGAGCCGGTCCGGGGTGAACGGCACCAGGTAGCGGTGGCGCTCGGGGTCCGGTGAGGCCAGGCCGATGACGCGGCTGATCAGCCGGCCGCTGTTCAGCGCCCGGCGGGCCCGACCCACTCCGGCCGCCTTGGCCGCCTTGCGGCTCTGGCGGGTGCGCACGGCACCGGCGAGCTGGTGCAGCTCGGGGCTCCCCTTCGCCCGGAGCACGAGGTCCTGGGCCTGGGCGAGCGTCTCGGCCGGGTGCTTGATCGCGGCGGCCAGGGCCCCGACCCGGATCAGGACGTAGACCGCCACCGCGAGGGTCACGCCGCCGCACACGAACGCGATCCCCGCGCCCGGCAACGTGTTGCGCCACGCCCACACCCCGAGGACGAGGGCCACCAGGCCGGTCGCGCCGGCGGCGACGCAGAGCAGCTCGACGGTCCGGTGGACCACCGAGATGGTGACCGACAGCCCCTTCGCCCCGGTGGTCCGCAGCGCGGTCAAGACGACGTGGGCATCGGCGTCCCCGCCTGTCGCGTCGATGCCCGCCCCGTCGCTCACGCCGTGAGCCTACGGCCGCCCGCCCCCGAACTTTCGATTCGAGCCGGACGACGGGAACGAGCCGCGATTTCGGGTCACCTGTGCACCTGTGGGGTGCCCAGGTGACCCGAAATCGGGTGGTCGGGTCGGTCAGGGGCGGCCGCGGCCGAGGACGTAGCAGGCGATGGCGGCGGCGGCGCCGACGTTGAGCGAGTCGACCCCGCGGTGGAGGGGGATGCGGACCCGTCGGCCGACGCGGGCCATGGTCTCGGTGGTGAGGCCGGGGCCTTCGGCGCCCAGCACCAAGGCCGCCTTCTCGTCGGGGGCGAGCACGACGTCGTCGATGGGCTCGGCGGCGGGATCGGGGGTGAGGGCCAGCAGCGAGAAGCCGGCGTCGGTCACCTGGTCGATGCCCTCGGGGAACCGCTTCGTCCGGGCCCACGGCAGGGCGAACACCTCGCCCATCGCCACCCGGGAGGCCCGGCGGTAGAGCGGGTCGCAGCACGACGGGTCCAGCAGGAGGGCATCGGCGCCGAGGCCCATCGCGCTGCGGGCGATGACCCCGAGGTTGGTCGGGTTGTTCACGTTCTCGAGGACGACGGCCCGGGTGGCGTCGGCCAGGACCTCGGCGAGATCGCGGTCGGGGCCCCGGTCGAGCGAGGCGATCAGGCCGCGGTGCATGGCCATCCCGGTGATGCGCAGCACCACCTCCTCGCCGGCGGCGAAGACCGGGACGTCGGGGCCGACGGCGACGGGCAGCGGCTGGGATCGGGTGGCGTCGACCAGCACGGACCGGAGCCGGTAGCCGGCCCGCACGGCCCGCTCGACCACGAGGTCGCCCTCGGCGATGAAGATCCCGGCGAGGTCTCCGCCGGGCGATTCGCGGCGACGGCGCAGCTCGTGGTCCCGCAGGCCGAGGAACTCCTCGATCCGGGGATCGGCGGGGTCGTCGACGGGGATGGCGGCGGGCAGCACGGGTCCGATCATGGCCGACCAGCCCGGTCGATCACCCGCACAGCACCGGATGCTGGCCCGTCATCCACCGCCGGGGTGCGGGATCGACCAGTCCTCGGGGGAGGTGGACGATCGACCGGGGTGGGACGAAGTCAGGCCAGGGCTCGGCTCGATCGGCTGCTGGCGTCGTGCCAGGCGGCGACGAGGCGGTCGAGGCCCTCGTCGACGTGGCCTCGCGGCCGGTCGACGCAGAACCGCAGGTGCGGGTCGGGCGCGTCCGACAGCACGTGGACCGAACCGGGGGTGACGTGCACGCCGTGGCGCCGGGCGAGGGCGACGAACGGCGTGGCGTCCGGCACCGGCAGGCGGGGCCAGAGGGCCGAGCTGCCGGCGGGGGGCTCGAGCGACCAGGCCGGGAGCTCCTCGCGGATCCGGGCCGCGGCGTGGACGGTGGCCGCCTCCAGCTCGCGGCGCCGGTCCTCGGCCATCTGGGGCAGGTGGGGGAGCAGCTGCAGGGCGAGGAGCTGCGAGGGGACCGATGGGCCGAGGTCGGTGGCCAGGCGGACCCCGCCGATGCGCTCGCTGACGACGCCCGTGGCGCGCAGCCAGCCGATCCGCAGCGCGGCCCACGCCGTCTTCGACAGGGACTCCACGGTGACCACCGGCGCGATGCGGCAGGCCTCGGCCATCGAGGGACGGGGCCGTCCGGTGTAGACGAGGTCGGCCAGCGTGTTGTCCTCGATGACCACCGCGTCACCGTGCGCGTCGAGCACGTCGGCGATGGCGCGCCGCCGCGCCGCCGACAGCACGTGCCCGGTGGGGTTGTGCACGCCGGTCTGGAGGTACACCGCCGCGGGGCGCTCCGTGGCCAGCACGCGCGCCAAGCCCTCGGGATCGGGCCCGCCGGGCCCGTCTGGGATGCCCACCGCGCGGGCGCGGTGGTGGTCGATGAGATCCAAGATGCCGGGGTAGCTGGGAACCTCGAGCGCGATGGCGGCGCCGGCAGGGACGATGGCGGCGATGGCCAGGCCGATGGCGTGGTGGGCGCCGTGGGTCACGTGGATCTGGCTCGCCTCCGTGGGCCGGCTGTGGGCGGTCTGGACGCGCGCCAGCGCTTCTCGCAGCGCCGGCAGCCCGTGGGGTTCGAGCAGGCCGCGCCCGGCGACGAGGTCGGCGGTGGTGAGCGACAGCGGCGGGAGGTGCGAGCCGTCGGTGGGGACGACCGCCGCCAGGTCGATCCCCACGCCCCGGCTCACGAAGTGGGCGCCGACCCGGTGGCCGGTCATGACCTCGCCGGGCCCCACCACCTCGGTGCCGCGGCCCTGCTGCGACCGCAGGAGGCCCTCGCTGCGCAGCTCGTCGAGGGCGGTGGTGACCGTGCTGCGGCTGACGCTCAGGAGCTCGGCCAGGTGGCGTTCGGCGGGCAGGCGGGCGCCGTCGGGCAGGAGGCCGCCCACGATGGCCTTGCGCAGCCCCTGCGCCAGCCGCCGGGCGAGCGTGCCGTGCCCGTCGGCGGACCAGTCGCCGAGCAAGGTGGTGAGGCGGTGGTCGGTGACGAGCGGCCCCATTGGCCCGAGGATTGGACTGACGGACATCCCGCCAATCTGGTGGGATTGGCCCGTGTTGTCCAGGGCCAATCGGCGCAGATTGGACCCATGTTCGCTCCCTGGTGCCCCGTCTGCGAGTCCCGGATGCTCCTCGGCCCCCGCCGTGTGGCGTCGATCGAGCGCGGTCCCAGCGGCGTTCGCGCGGTGCTCCGGTGCCACTGCGGCACCCTGCTGGTCTGGTCGCCGGAGGGCGAGGGCAGCGAGGGCGGTGCACCCGCCGAGGGTCAGGAGCCGATCGAGAGCACCCGTTCGACGCCGTCGGGCGCCACGACGGTGATGGTCGGGTCGACGAAGCTCGACACGTAGACCGTGCCGTCGGGCGCGAAGGCCAGGTTGTCGAACGGCACCCCCTTCCTCACCGTCTCGACCACCTCCGAGGTCTTGGCCTCGACGTCGATGCGGATGATCTCGCCGGTGATGTTGGCGAGCAGGTACGGCACGCCGTGGGCGTCGGCGGCCCCGGCGGCGACCGCGGGCAGACCGGTGACGATGGGGGTGACCGTGCCCTTCGCCGGGTCGATGCGCACGGCGCCGCTCGGCCCGGTGAGGCCGCCCGCGGGCGCCACGAGCGTGCCGTCATCGAGCACGGCGAACGCGTTGATGTCCGGCAGCCACTGCACCACCGCCTTCGGTGAGAACCCGGCGACGGGCGCGCCGCCGTCGGTGATCAGGGCGTACAGCTTCCCGAGCTTGCCGGAGGTGCCCACGTAGAGCATGCCGTCGGAGCCGAACTCGATCGGGTTGAGGCCGACCTCGATGTGGTGCACCACTTGGTAGGTCCCGTCGGGGTCGATGCGCCCGAGGTCGCCGTTGGCGAACCCGGCGGTCCACACGGACCCGTCGGGCGCGACCGCGACGTCGTCGGGGCCGGCGCCGTGGGTGTCGATGCGCCGGAGGATGGCGCCGCTGTCGGCGTCGACCTGCAGCACCTCGTCGTCTTCGATGCTGGCGACCCACAGCGTGTCCCCCTGCAGGGTGAGCCCGTTGATGGTCGATGGCGGGGTCTGGTCCGCGAGCGGCTCGGGGACCGTGGAGGCGGCCGGGGCGGTCGTGGACCCGGTCGGCGCCGGGCGCGTCGTCGCGCCCTTCCCGCTCCCGGCTCCCGTCTCCGAGCCCGCCGACGAGCACCCCGTGCCGACCAGGAGCCCAGCCACCACGATCCCGACGAACCCGACCCGGATGTCCTTCATGACGGGCCAAGCTACGGCGGGAGCGCGGCGGCGCTGCGGACCGGCGCCGCGCCAGCAGGTCCTTGACCGATCGGGGGGTTCGGTTTACCGTCACCGCAACCCAGACGGCCCCCGCCCGGATCCATGCAGGTCCGGGTTGTGTTCGCGTTGCAGGCATCGCTAGGATCGCCCTTCGCCGTGGTGCAGCGTGCTGGCTCTCAGAAATGGTTGATCGAAGCGACGCGCCCTGCCACCGGCCTTCGTCGCGTGATCACCAGCTGCTGAGGAGCCTGCGTTGTCCTCTCGTTCCACCATCCGGGACCGTTACTCGTTCGCGAACCTGGAGGAGGTCCTGCCCCTTCCCGATCTGATCGCCATCCAGCGCGAATCGTTCGACTGGTTCCTGGAGCAGGGCCTCGCCGACACGTTCCGCGACATCTCGCCGATCAAGGACTTCACCGAAGCGCTGTCGCTGCACCTGGAGTTCGATCCCACCGACGAGGACCTGCGCCCCACGCCGAAGTTCACGGTCGAGGAGTGCAAGGAGCGGGACATGACCTACTCCGCGCCGATCTTCGTCCGGGCCAGCTTCCAGAACGCCAACACGGGCGAGATCAAAGAGCAGACGGTCTTCATGGGGGACTTCCCCAAGATGACCTCCAAGGGCACCTTCGTCATCAACGGCACCGAGCGCGTCGTCGTGTCGCAGCTCGTCCGCTCGCCCGGCGTCATCTTCCAGCCTGGTGAGCGCTTCCGCCTCCGGAACCTGGCCAAGCACCAGCTCGTCACCGGCACCATCCACCCCTACCGCGGCGAGTGGATCGAGTTCGACGTCGAGCAGAAGCCCGGCAAGGACGTCACCGCCGGCACCCGCGTCGCCCGCAAGCGCCGCCTCGGCATCTTCGTGCTGCTGCGCGCCCTCGGCTACGACGAGGAGAACGCCCCCGGCTTCCTCGACGCCTTCGTCCGCCACTTCGACTTCCTCGAGGGCCAGTGGGAGAAGGAGCGCGACATCGCGCCCACCCAGGAAGAGGCGCTCGTCGAGATCTACAAGCGGGCCCGCCCGGGCGAGCCGCCGTCGGTCGAGTCGGCCAAGGCCTACTTCCGCAACGCCTTCTTCGAGTCCCGCCGCTACGACCTCAGCCGGGTCGGCCGCTACAAGCTCGACCGCAAGCTCGGCCACGAGATCGACAAGATCGCCGAGCTGTTCCCGATGCTCGAGGGCCGCACGCTCGTCTCCGACGACGTGACCCCGCTGCTCGACCGTCCCGAGCCCGGCCAGCCGGTGCTCAGCCGCTGCGAGGTCCTCGCCGCGTGCACCTACCTCCTGCACCTCGTCCAGGCCACCCCCGGGTACCGCCTCGACGACCAGGACCACTTCGCCAACCGCCGCATCCGCTCGGTGGGCGAGCTCATCCAGAACCAGGTCCGCATCGGGCTGTCCCGCATGGAGCGGGTGGTGCGCGAGCGCATGACCACCCAAGACGTCGAGGCCATCACGCCCCAGACGCTGATCAACATCCGCCCCGTGGTCGCGGCCATCAAGGAGTTCTTCGGGACCTCCCAGCTGTCGCAGTTCATGGACCAGGTGAACCCGCTGTCGGGCCTCACCCACCGCCGCCGCCTCTCGGCGCTCGGCCCGGGCGGCCTCTCGCGCGAGCGGGCCGGCTTCGAGGTCCGCGACGTGCACTTCAGCCACTACGGCCGCATGTGCCCGATCGAGACGCCCGAAGGCCCGAACATCGGCCTGATCGGCGCCCTCGCCACCTACGCACGGGTCAACGAGTTCGGCTTCATCGAGTCGCCCTACCGCAAGGTGGAGAACGGCAAGGTCACCGACGAGATCATGTACCTCGCCGCTGACGAGGAGGAGGAGTACGTCGTCGCCCAGGCGAACACGCCGGTCAACCCCGACGGCTCGTTCGCCCAAGAGCGCGTGCTCGTGCGCCGCTCCCCCCAGGCCGCCTCGCTCGAGGACCTGCGCCTGCAGCTCGAGCGCGACATCTTCTTCGGTGCCACTACGGACATCCAGTACGTGCCCGGCAGCGAGGTCCAGCTCATGGACGTCTCGCCCAAGCAGATCGTCTCCATCGGCGCCGCCCTGATCCCGTTCCTCGAGCACGACGACGCCAACCGGGCG
>Ga0182745_1004952_pt1 | contig 10984 bp, 9 predicted proteins | sample eDN3rd30CKraftBY_FD_128523 | JGI IMG/M metagenome (GOLD analysis project Ga0182745, IMG submission 128523) | Enriched backyard soil microbial communities from Emeryville, California, USA - eDNA 3rd pass 30_C Kraft BY (version 2) (version 2) | ecosystem: Environmental > Terrestrial > Soil >... | reverse complement strand
GTCGGCGCATCGAACAGCCTCGTCGCGGCCGGCAATATCGAGGGTTCGGAAGGCAAATACGCGGTCAAGGTGCCGTCGCTGATCGAGTCGGTGGAGGATGTCGCCAACCTGCCCATCGTCGCCGGTCCGAATGCGGTCGTGCGCGCGCAGGACCTCGCGACCATCCGCTCGACCTACAAGGACGCCGAGACGATCACCCGCCTCAACGGCCAGCCGGCCATAGCGCTGGAGATCAAGAAGCGCACCGGCGCCAATCTGGTCGACACGGTCCAGCATGTGAAGGCGATCGCCGACGAAGCGCAGAAGATGATGCCGGAAGGCATGACCGTCACCTATACGCAGGACAAGTCGGTCTTCATCAACCAGCTGCTGAACGACCTGCAGAACCACGTGCTGATAGCGGTGATCCTCGTCTTCATCGTCATCCTCTATGCGCTGTCGGGCCGCGCCTCGCTGCTGATCGGCCTTGCCATCCCCTCCTCCTTCCTGATGGGCATACTGGCGCTCGCCATGATGGGCTACACGATCAACATGATCGTGCTGTTCAGCCTCATCCTGGCGGTGGGCATGCTGGTGGACGATGCGATCATCGTCACCGAATATGCCGAGCGGCGGATGAACGAGGGCATGCCGAAGGAGATCGCCTTCGAGGAAGCGGCCAAGCGCATGGCAGGCCCCGTCATCGCCGCCACCATGACGCGCATCGCCGCCTTCTCGCCGCTGCTCTTCTGGCCCGGCATCATCGGCGACTTCATGAAATACCTGCCGATCACGCTCATCGTGACGCTGGCCGCCTCCATGCTCTATGCGCTGGTCTTCACGCCGACGCTGGGCGCCATGTTCGCAAAGGCGCATGTGCATGAGGAGGGCGAGCGCAGGGACGGGCTCTACATGGCCGTCGTCAAGAAGGCCGTGCACTATCCCAAGACCGTGCTGATCCTCACCATCGCGCTGCTGATCGGCGTGCAGGTGGCCTATACGCGCTTCGGCAACGGCGTCGAGTTCTTCCCGGCGGTCGAGCCCGATTACGGCCTGCTCTACGTCCATGCGCGCGGCAACCTTTCGCTGGCCGAGATGGACCAGGCGACGCGCGAGGCCGAGAACCGCCTGCTCGGCTGGCCGGGCGTCAAGTCGGTCTATACCCGTGTCGGCAAGACGCAGGGCGGCGGCCAGGACATCCCCGAGGATGTCGTGGGCGTCATCCAGTACGAGTTCACCGACTGGCGCGAGCGCAAGCCGGCGCACGACATTCTCGACGACCTGCGCAAGGTGATGGCCAACATTCCCGGCGTCGATGTCGAGGTGCGCGTGCCGGATGCCGGCCCGCCGCAGGGCAAGCCGATCCAGGTCCGCCTCTCTGCGGTCAATCCCGAAGGGCTCGAGAATACGGTGCGCCAAGTCGCGGCCAAGGTCGGCGAGATTCCCGGCGTCATCGATATTTCGGACGGCCTTTCGCCGCCCGGCGTCGACTGGGCGCTCAATATCGACCGCACCAAGGCGGCGCAATATGGCATCAGCCCGGTCGCGGTCGGCACCGTGGTGCAGCTCGTCACCACCGGCCTGAAGCTGACCGACTACCGGCCGGCCGAAGCCGACGACGCGGTCGATATCCGCCTGCGCCTGCCCGAAGATCGGCGCACGCTCGCCACACTCGACCAGCTTCGCGTCGAGACCGCGCAGGGCGCCGTGCCGATCTCCAACTTCGTCACCCGCAAGCCGGAGCCGCGCGTCGGCATCCTCAACCGCATCGACGGCCAGCGCACCGTGGTGGTGACGGCCAATGTCGCCAGCGGCATGCAGGTGGCGGAAGTCCAGCAGCAGGTCGCGCAGGCGGTCGGCCAGATGGATCTCGGCAACGCTACCTTCAAGATGGCCGGTTCCAGTCAGGAGAGCGAGGATGCCAGCGCCTTCCTCATGAACGCCTTCGGCGCCGCCATCTTCCTGATCTTCGTCGTGCTTCTGGCGCAGTTCAACAAGTTCACCAGCGTGTTCCTCGTGCTGATGACCGTGGTGATGGCGACGATCGGCGTCTTCCTCGGCTTGCTCATCACTGGCCAGTCGCTGGTCATCGTCATGACCGGCATCGGCATCATCGCGCTGGCCGGCGTTGTGGTGAACAACAATATCGTGCTGATCGACACCTATGACCGGTTGCGGCACGAAGGCTGGAACAAGATGGACGCCGTGCTGCAGACCTGCCGCGAGCGCGCCCGTCCCGTCGTCCTGACGGCGCTTGCCGCCATTCTGGGCGTCATGCCGATCGCCTTCGGCCTCGGGCTGGAACTGTTCCACCACGAGACGACGATCAACGCGCCGTCCACGCAATGGTGGATCGCGCTGTCCTCGGCGATCGTCTACGGCCTCGCCTTCGCCACGGTGCTCACGCTCGTCGTCACGCCCTCGGCGCTGATGATCTTCACGCGCGAGCATCGCGAGCCCGGCGAGGAGCGGCGCGGCCTGCTGTCGCGGCTCTTCCGCCGCCGCACCAAGGCCACCGCAGTGGAAGATGCGAAGACGGACGAACCGGATATCGCCTACCCCAAGGCAGCCGAATAGCCGGTTGGAGCAGTGAAGGGCGCGGGAACCTCCCGCGCCCTTTCGCATTCTCTTCCCGTAAGATCATCTGAAGCGGGGGTAGCGATGACGCTCGGCACAATTCTCATCATCATTCTGATCCTGATCCTGCTCGGCGCAGTGCCGGCATGGCCGCATTCGCGCTCCTGGGGTTACGGCCCCTCCGGCATTCTCGGCGTCGTATTGGTGGTCATCCTCATCCTGGTCCTGCTCGGTAGGATCTGATCCGGCATCTTCCGGACCGGACGCCGGCGGCGAGGGTTGTCGGCATCCGGGGCTGACGAATGTCGGCCACATTCATGCGCGAAGGTGCACCCCATCAGGCAAGACGACAGACAGGGCCGGCCGGCGATGCGCGCCGCCCCGTCTTCCTTTCGGGAGCGCCAGGTGCAGAAACTGTTCGATCGTTTGAGGTCCCCCCGCATTCGCACGGGGCGCACGCATGGCGGCTTCGGCTTTGCGCCGCCGCCGCTCATTTCGCGAACTCACGCGACATATGCTGCGCTCAGCATCGGCATGCTGGCGCTTGTCGTGGCGGGAGCGGCCGCCCTCGGTCCCTCGAACACGGACGACGCCCCTACCCGCCTCGCGCTTGCGCCGGACGAGCCCTTTGCCGTCGCTCCGGAAACACAACCTGCGCCGGCCCCCGCCGACATGCCGCCGGCTGCATCGGCAATCCCGGTGACGGAGCAGGTGAATGCGGCCCCCGAACCGCTCCAGCCGAGCGCGGCGGCAACGGTCCGCGCCGCGCCACCGACCCTTGCCGACGCACAGGCGATGCAGGGGCAGGCGCAACCGGCTGCCCCGATCCTCTCCTTCCAGTCGCCCTATGAGGGAATGGCGCCGGTCGCAGCAGAAGCCGACACCACCGCTGCCATCGAGGACGAACCGGCTTCCGACGAGACCGTGCCCGTCGCGGAATCCGAGGCGGAAACCGCCCAGCTCGAAGCGCAGCAGCAGGAGCAGACCGTGATCCAGGAGGAGAACGGCAATGCCTTCAACTCGCCGATCATGGGCGATGCGCGCGCCAACCAGCATGTGAACCTGCGAGCCGGTCCTTCCGATGGTGCACGCGTGCTGATGGTGGTTCCTGCCAATGCGCGGATACAGGCGGCAAAGGACTGCGCCTACTGGTGCGAGGTCGTCTATGAGGGCAGGCGCGGCTTCATCTACAAATCCTTCATCGCGCGCAGCGACTGAACAAGAAAAGGGCCCGGCGTTCAGGCCGGGCCCCCTTGGATGCGCGAAGCTGCAGCCTACTGCGCGAGATAGTCGTACTTGCCGTCCTTCCACTCGTAGAAGACGTAGCCCGGCAGCGTGACGTCGCCCTTGTCGTCGAATTCGAGCTCGCCCAGCACTGTGTTGAACTTGCCTTCGTCGAGCGCCTTCACCACCGCATCGAACTCGGTCGACTTGGCGGCATTCGCGGCTTCGGCCCATGCCTGGACCGACGCATAGGTGTAGAGCGCATAGCCTTCCGCCGTCTTGCCGGCGGCAAGCAGCTTGTCCACCACCGGCTTGGCGATGTCGTTCTTGCGCGGATCGGGCGAGAAGGTCATCAGCGTGCCCTCGCCGGCATCGCCGGTGATGGCCCAATATTCGTCGGTGACCAGCGCGTCGCCGGAGACGAGCACGGTATCCATGCCCTGCTCCTTCATCTGGCGTGCCATCAGGCCTGCCTCGGTATGGTAGCCGCCGACATAGAGAACGCCGACATTCTCCGCCTTCAGCTTCGAGACCAGTGCGCTGTAGTCCTTTTCGCCGGCGGTATAGGCTTCGTAGAGCGCGGGCTTGCCGCCGGCTGCCTCGTAGACGGCCAGCGTCGCGTCCGCCAGACCCTTGCCATAGGCGGTCTTGTCGTGGACGAAGGCGACCTTCTTGTCCTTGAAGTGCTCGGCCAGGAACTTGCCGGCGACATCGCCCTGCTGGTCGTCACGGCCGCAGGTACGGAAGATGCCGGGGCCGGGACGCTTGTCGGTCAGGTCCGGATTGGTCGATCCGGGCGAGATCTGGATGATCTCCTCCTCGGCATAGACGGCCGAAGCAGGGATCGACGAGCCGGAGCAGAAATGGCCGGCAACGAAGACCACGCCTTCGCCGGCCATCTGGTTCGCCACCGCGACCGCCTGCTTGGGATCGCAGGCATCGTCGCCGACCGTGAGGACCAGCTTCTCGCCATTGACGCCGCCGGCGGCGTTGATGTCCTCCACCGCCTGTTCAGCTCCGGCCCTGAACTGGGCGCCGAAGGACGCGTACTGGCCGGTCATCGGGCCGGCAACGCCGATCTTGATGTCAGCCAGCGCCGGGCCGGACATCAGAAGGCCAAGCGCTGCGCCGGCCAAGAGCATCTTCTTCATGGTAACTCCCCTGCAAACACCCGATGTTCCCTGTAGCGACCCGGATCGGTGTTAAAGGTCCGGTTGCCGCGATGCGGGGACCAGACCCCGCTTGATCGTCATGAAAGCCCAATTCCGCAACGAAATAAAGACATTCTCCCGAGATTGGCGGCCGACATCGACTGCCCGGCGTCAACTCTCCTGCCGGGCGAGAAATCCGTATTGGCGCGCCATCTGCCGGCGCCGCGTGATGCCTTTGCCGAGAAAGCCGATCGCCAGCAGCACGACCAGGTCCACGACATAATAGTGAAGCGACAGCAGCGAGCCCGAGAACAGCGCGAAGTGGATGAAACGCGTCGCGGCGGCCAGCAGCAGCATGTAGAAGACCAGCCTGACATTGCTGCCCCATGTGCGTGCCACCGCCCGCCCGGTGAGATAGGCCGCGCCGCCGGCGAGGATGACCGTGACGATAAGGAACTCCCAGATCGTCACTTCCCAGATGAGCGTGTTCTGGTTCTCGATCATCAGTGCCGTCCGCCTTCCAGATAGGCCGCACGAACTTCCTCGCGCTTGAGAAGCTCCGCGCCGGTGCCGCTCATGGTGATCCTGCCATTGACCATGACATAGCCGCGATGGGCGAGCTTGAGCGCATGGAAGGCATTCTGCTCGACGAGGAACACCGTGAGCCCGTCATTGCGGTTGAGCTCGCGGATCGCATCGAAGATCTGCTTCACGATCAGCGGCGCAAGCCCCAGCGAGGGCTCGTCCAGCAGAAGCAGGCTGGGCCGGCCCATCAGCGCCCGCGCGATGGCCAGCATCTGCTGCTCGCCGCCCGACAGGGTGCCGCCGCGCTGGAGGGCGCGCTCCTTCAGGCGCGGGAAAAGATCGTAGACGCGGCGAAGATCGTCCTCGAAATGCGCCGGGTCGACCAGCGACGCGCCCATTTGGAGGTTTTCCAGCACCGACATGCGCGGGAAGATACGCCGCCCCTCCGGCGACTGCGCGATGCCCAGCCTGATGATCTCATGCGTCGGCATGGCGGTGATGTCCGTGCCGTCATAGGTGATGGATCCGGCGCGCGCCTGCGGTGAGCCGCAGATCGTCATCATCAGCGTCGACTTGCCGGCACCGTTGGCGCCGATCAACGTGACGATCTCGCCGCGCTCGACCTCCACGTCCACCCCGCGCAGGGCGATGATGTTGCCGTAATAGGTCTCGACGCTCTTGACCGAAAGCAGCGCGCTCATCTGGCCTCTCCCGATCCGCCGTCTCCGGCCAGCCGTCTTGCCTGCCCGGCCCAGTCCTCGCGCTCGATGCGTCCGGGAAATGCGAGATGGGCGCCCACCCAGCGCATCTCGGCCGGCGTCCATGCGGCGATCTGGTCGAAATGATAAATGCCGAGCGCATGGAGCTTGCGCTCATTGACCGGCCCGATGCCGTCAATGTCGGTCAGCCGGTCCGCACCGCCCGCGCGCGGCGTGGCAAGGCCGGCTGGCTTCGTCTCTCCCATCAGGTCGAGCGGCGCGTCGGCCAGCGCCTCGGCGGCCAGCGCGGCCACCTCGGGCTTTTCGGCGATCTCCTCGTCATCGACGCCGAGATAGGCGGCGATGACCCTCGGATCGCTGCGCACATAGGCCGCGTCGCCGTCGGAGATTTTCGTACCATAGTCCAGCACGACGATATGGTCGGAAATCTCCATGACCACGCCCATATCGTGCTCGATGAGCAGCACGGACGTACCGCCGCCGCGGATGGATTGCAGCAACTCGTTGAGTTCCGCCGATTCGCGCGGATTGAGGCCGGCCGCCGGTTCGTCGAGGCACAGAAGCTGCGGATCGGTGCACATGGCGCGCGCGATCTCCAGCCGCCGTTGCGCGCCATAGGGCAGGTCGCCGGCCGGGTCGTCGGCGCGGTCGACAAGGTCGATGCGTTCCAGCCAGCCGACGGCCTTGTCGATCGACGCCGCCTGTGCGCGCCGGTAGCCGGGCAGGCCGACAATGCCGCCCAGCGTGAAGCCCGACGCGACCATCAGCGGATTGTGCTGCGCCACCAGCAGGTTTTCCAGCACCGTCATGCCACCGAACAGGCGGATATTCTGGAAGGTGCGCGCCACCTTGGCCCGCTTGGCGATCTCGAAATCGGCCATTCGCTCCAGCAGGAACACCGCCTCCTCGCCATTGGTCCGGTAGCGCGCGCCCGATGCGGTGACCTGCGCCACCTCTTCGGCCTGCCGTCCCGGCCCGTGGCGCATCACGATGCGCCCTTCGGTGGGCTTGTAGAAACCGGTGACGCAGTTGAAGACGGTTGTCTTGCCGGCGCCGTTCGGCCCGATCAGCGCGGTGATGTCGCCGCGTCCCACATTGAACGACAGGTCGTTGACCGCCACCAACCCGCCGAAGCGCATGGTCAGGTGCTCGACGGTCAGCACGGGATCGTCGTCCCACCGCGACACGGCGGCGGTCATCTCTGCCGGAGACGCCATCAATGGCCCTCCCCCTGCGCGACAAGGTCGCCGCCGATCTTCTTGCGTTCCTTGAGCACGGCGGAGGGGTCGCGCGTCGTCACCAGCCCGCGCGGCTTCCACACCATGATGAACACCATGGCGAGGCCGAAGATGAGCATGCGATACTGGACCGGATCGAAGCCCGGCCCGAATATCTGCGTCAGGAAGCCGAGATTGCGCAGCATCTCGATGCCGCCGATCATCACGATCGAGGCGAAGACGACGCCGATCTGCGAGCCCAGCCCGCCCAGCACGACGATGGCGAGGATGATCGCCGATTCGAGGAAGGTGAAGCTTTCCGGCGAGATGAAGCCCTGCCGGGTGGCGAAGAAGGAGCCGGCGAAGCCGCCGAACATCGCGCCGATGGCGAAGGCGGTCAGCTTGGTGTTGGTGGTGTTGATGCCGAGCGAGCGGCAGGCGATCTCGTCCTCGCGCAGCGCCTCCCAGGCGCGGCCCACCGGCAGGCGCCGCAGCCGCATCGTCACCAGATTGGTGACCAGCGCAAGAATGAGGATGATGTAGTAGAGATAGATGAAGCGGTGGATGGTCGAATATTCGATGCCGAGAAACGCCGCGACGCCATCCTCGCCGCGCGTGAACTCCATGCCGAGGAAGGTCGGCTTGGGAATACCCGAAATGCCGTTCGGCCCGCCGGTGAACTCATACCAGTTGAGCAGCACGATGCGCACAATCTCGCCGAAGGCGAGCGTCACGATGGCAAGATAATCACCGCGCAGGCGAAGCACCGGAAAGCCGAGGATGACGCCCCAGAAGGCGGCCAGCAGGCCGGCAAGCGGCAATGCGGTCCAGAAGCCGATGAACTCGAACTGCGTCGACAGCAGCGCGAAGGAATAGGCGCCCACGGCATAGAAGGCGACATAACCGAGATCGAGCAGGCCGGCGAGGCCGACGACGATATTGAGCCCCCAGCCCAGCATGACATAGGTCATGATGAGGATGCCGAGGTCGATCAACTGCCGCTGCTGGCCCGGAAATAGGGTGATGATCAGGAATGGCAGCGCGGCGGCGATGACGAGAAGCACGATGCCGATCAGCCGGCTGAAAAGGCTGGGACCGGCCGCCGCCGTCTTGCCGCCCTGACGCCGCGCGAACAGGCCTGTGATCGGCCTGTCGCTGCGGAACACGAACAGGTTGAGCAGCAGCCGTCCGGCGAAGACGATCGCCATGGCGGTGAACCAGAGCCCCCAGCCCAGCATGACATAGGTCATGATGAGGATGCCGAGGTCGATCAGCTGTCGCTGCTGGCCGGGGAAGAAGGTGGTGATGAGGAAGGGCAGCGCCACCGCCACCGCGAGCAAAACGACGCCGACCAGCCGGCCGAAAAGGTTGGGCCCGGCCACGGCCGTCTTGCCGCCCTGACGCCGGGCGAACAGGCCGGTGATCGGCCTGTTCGTATGGAACACGAACAGGTTGAGCAGCAGCCGCCCGGCGAAGACGATGGCCATGGCGCTGAACCACAGGCCCCAGCGCGTCGACAGGTCGAGGCCGCCCGGCGCGATCTCGGTGCGCAGCGCCAGGAAGAAGAAGCCGAGCACGCCAGTAAGCGCGGCGGCGATGAGCGCGTCCTTGACCGAACCCGCGAAGCTGTTTTGCGCGGCCTGCGCCTGCGCGACTGCCGGCGCCGCCATCAGACCTTCTCCACTTCGGGTTTGCCGAGCAGGCCCGACGGCAGGAAGATCAGCACGATGGCGAGGATCGAGAAGGCTGCGACATCCTTGTATTCGACGGAGAAATAGCCCGACCAGAAGACCTCGATCAGCCCGATCAGCAGACCGCCCAGCATCGCGCCCGGCAGCGAGCCGATGCCGCCCAGCACGGCGGCGGTGAACGCCTTCACCCCGGCGAGGAAGCCGATATAGAAGTCGATCACCCCATAGAGCAGCAGGAACATCAGGCCGGCGACGGCGGCCATCGCCGCGCCCATCACGAAGGTGAGCGAGATGGTGCGGTCGACATTGACGCCGAGCAGCGCCGCCATCTTGCGGTCCTGCTCGCAGGCGCGCTGCGCCCGCCCGAGCGAGGTGCGGTTAATGAGCAGCGTGAAACCCGCCATCAGCACCAGCGTCGTGACGATGATGATGATCTGCATGTAGGAGAGCTGCACGCCGTCCATGATGCGGATGCCGCCGGTGATCTGCGGCGGCAGCGGCTTGACGCGCGCGCCCTGCGTCACCTGGACGAAATTCTGCAGCACGATCGACATGCCGATGGCCGTGATGAGCGGCGCCAGCCTGAACGAGCCGCGCAATGGCCGATAGGCGAGCCGCTCCACGGTCCAGCCCCAGGCCGATGTGAACAGCATCGCCACGATCAGCACGATCAGCAGGACCAGCGGCAGGAAGGCGAAGCCGAGCACCGTGGTTAGGATCAGGAACGTGGCCAGCGCGATGAAGGCGCCGATCATGAAGATGTCGCCATGGGCGAAATTGATCATGCCGATGATGCCGTAGACCATCGTATAGCCGATGGCGATCAGCCCGTAGATCGATCCCAGAGTCAGCCCGTTGATCAGCTGCTGGACGAAATATTCCATATGTTTAGCGGCTCCCCGGAGATGTCGCGGCTGCGCATCCCTCTTCGTATCCCCGTTCCCCGCGAGCGGCGCCTTGCCGGCGCTCTTGGCCCGCTGCCCGTCGCACTGCCATCGAATCTAGCAGCGCGGCGCGGCAATGTCGCTCAAACTATATGGTCAGTTCCCGCCTTCGTCTCTCTGAATTTTTCGGGGCATCCGGAAACATGAAAAAATGCGCCGCTGGCTGGCGGCGCATCGAATGGGAAAACAGCCTGGTGGCGGGCGCGGTCAGGCGCCGACGCCGATCACCGCGCTCTTGTTCTGCCAGGCCTCGCCGGAGGAGACGAGGCAGGAAATACCGTCGGTGCCGGTTGCGAGCATCGTCCAGCTGCCGGTTTCGGAGACGAAGAGTTCCATCACCGCATCCTTGTCGACCATGCCGACCGCCTGCGGACGCTCGTTGAACTGGTCGGACAGCGATTTCACCACGGCGTTGCGTTCGCCGCAGATAGGCTCCGGCTGCGATTCGGCGGTGGAGTCCGACCATGCGGTGGTCGCCATGACGGCCAGTGAAGTTGCCGCTGCCACTACGATGACTGGAAAGGCTGCGCGTTTCATCTCTCATCTCCTTTGCCGCGCGGACAAAGGCGATCGTCGCCTGCCCGGCTGCGTCAGGTCGGAAATATCCGTTCGTCTGGCACTCGCTGCTCCTCTGCGATCAGACGTGAAATGAAGTCGGATGGGAGGGTCGGCGTTCCATCACGTTTCGGTGACGAACTGCAACAAACGCCTCTGCGCATCCCTGCCCTCACGGCTCATTTCATCGTCGGGATGACGAACTCCGCGCCCTCCCTGACGCCGGAGGGCCAGCGCGAGGTGACGGTCTTGGTCTTGGTATAGAAGCGGAAGGCGTCCGGCCCGTGCTGGTTGAGGTCGCCGAAGGCCGAGGCCTTCCAGCCGCCGAAGGAATGGTAGGCGAGCGGCACCGGCACGGGCACGTTGATGCCCACCATGCCGACACCGACGCGGCTGGCGAAG
>Ga0182745_1004951_pt1 | contig 10986 bp, 10 predicted proteins | sample eDN3rd30CKraftBY_FD_128523 | JGI IMG/M metagenome (GOLD analysis project Ga0182745, IMG submission 128523) | Enriched backyard soil microbial communities from Emeryville, California, USA - eDNA 3rd pass 30_C Kraft BY (version 2) (version 2) | ecosystem: Environmental > Terrestrial > Soil >... | reverse complement strand
GGCGCGGCGGCAAGACGCAAGACGGTCAGAAGATTTGGCAAGGTCCAACGCATGGGCGGCAATCTAGGACTTTGCCGCGGCGGGGGGAAGAGGGTGCGACCAAGCCTCTTGTCATCGGGCGGCGGCATCGGTTAAGGAATAATAGTAATGTAATAACATTGCATATCACGCATGGAAAGGATTGGGGATGCAGGGACCTAAAATGCTCGGCGCGGTGACATTCGGGATCGCGCTGATGATGGCCGGGCCAACGCTGGCGCATGACAACCACAGCCATGACCACGCAGCGGGGCACAGCCATGACAGCGACGCCGCCTCGGCGATCTACAAGGGCATCTTCCGCGACGATCAGGTCAAGGCCCGCAGCCTCGCCGATTGGCAGGGGGACTGGCAGTCGGTCTATCCCCTGCTGACGGATGGCAGCCTCGACCCGGTCATGGAGCACAAGGCCGAACATGGCGACAAAAGCGCCGAGGCCTATCGCGACTATTACCGCACCGGCTACCAGACCGACGTGGACCGGATCGAGATTGCCGGGGATGCCGTCACCTTCCATCGCAAGGACGCGGCGCTCGGCGGCAGCTACGCTTCGGACGGCCATGAGATCCTGACCTACGAGGCCGGAAATCGCGGCGTGCGCTATGTCTTCCGCAAGGTTTCGGGCGATGCAGACGCGCCGGATTATATCCAGTTCAGCGACCATGCCATTGCGCCGGTCGCGGCGGGACATTTCCACCTTTACTGGGGCGACGACCGCGCCGCGCTGCTGGGCGAGGTCACGAACTGGCCGACCTATTACCCGGCCGCGATGGCGGCGGGTGAAGTCGCGGCCGAGATGATGGCCCATTGAATGCAAGGGAAGGGATGGGGCCTTGCCCTATCCCTTCTGGAAATGGTCCAGAATCTTCTGCGCCAGCGCCGCGCTGATCCCGTCGACCGCCATCAGATCGGCAAGGCCGGCGCGACCGACGGCCTTGGCGCTGCCGAAATGCGCGAGCAATGCGCGCTTGCGGCTGGCGCCGACGCCCGCAATCTCGTCCAGCGGATTGGCCATGCTGGCCTTGGCCCGTTTCGCGCGATGGGTGCCGATGGCCCAGCGATGCGCCTCGTCCCGCAGGCGCTGGACGAAATAGAGGACCGGGTCATTCATCCGCAAGGCGAAGGGGCGCTGGCCGAAGCGGTGGAACTCCTCCTTGCCGTGGTCGCGATCCTCGCCCTTGGCGACACCGACCATCGGGATGTCCTCGACCCCCATCTCGGCCATGATCTCATGGACCGCGCTGACCTGTCCCGCGCCGCCATCGATCAGCAGAAGGTCCGGCCAGGCGTCCGAGACCCGGTCGGGATCCTCCTTCAGAAGCCGGGCGAAGCGGCGGGTCAGCACCTCTTTCATCATGCCGAAATCGTCGCCGGGGGTGATCTCGGTGCCCTTGATGTTGAACTTGCGATACTGGCTCTTGATCCAGCCATCCGGCCCGGCCACGACCATGCCGCCGACGGCATTGGTGCCCTGGATATGGCTGTTGTCATAGATCTCGATCCGCTGCGGCGGGCCGGGCAGGTCGAAGGCCTCGGCCAGACCTTCGAGCAGGCGCAGTTGCGCGGCGCTTTCCGACATCCGCCGGGCAAGGCTTTCGCGGGCATTGCGCAAGGCGTTCTCGACCAGCTCGGCCTTTTCGCCGCGCTGGGGCACGCCCAGCGTGACCTTGCGCCCGGCCTTTTCCGACAGCGCCTCGGTCATCAGGTCGGGATCCTCGATCCCATGCGACAGCAGGATCATGCGCGGCGGGATCTTTCCGTCATAGAATTGCGCCAGAAAGGCCTGCATCACCTCGTCGGCGGATTCGACGCCGTTGAGCTTCGGATAGAAGTCGCGATTGCCCCAGCTTTGGTTCGCGCGGATGAAAAAGACCTGAACGCAGGCCTGCCCACCCTCGATATGCAGCGCGACCACATCCGCCTCGGCCACGCCCTTGGGATTGATGGCCTGCACAGATTGCACGGCGGTCAGCGCCTTGATCCGGTCGCGCAGCGCGGCGGCGCGTTCATATTCCATCGCCTCGGAAGCGGCGTTCATCTCGGTCGCAAGCTGGGCCTGGATAGCGGTCGACTTGCCTTGCAGGAACAGCTCGGCATCGGCGACAAGCTCGTTGTAATCCGCAATGTCGATCCGCCCGACGCAAGGCGCGCTGCATCGCTTGATCTGGTAAAGCAGGCAGGGCCGCGTCCGGCTGGAGAAGGTCGCATCCGTGCAGGAGCGCAGCAGGAAGACCCGCTGCAACTGGTTCAGCGTCCGGTTGACCGCGCCCGCGCTGGCGAAGGGGCCGTAATAGTCGCCCTTTTCCGATTTCGCGCCGCGATGCTTCTTGATCTGGGCAAAGGGATGCGACTTCGCGACAAGGATATTCGGGAACGACTTGTCATCGCGCAAAAGCACGTTGTAGCGCGGCTTCAGCTGCTTGATCAGGTTCTGCTCAAGAAGCAGCGCCTCGGTCTCCGTCCGCGTGGTCAGGAACATCATCGAGCAGGTTTCACGGATCATCCGCGCGATCCGCGCCGAATGCCCCTGACCGCGCGCATAGCTTGAGACGCGAGCCTTCAGGTTCCGGGCTTTCCCGACATAAAGCACCGCCCCATGCTGGTCGAGCATGCGGTAAACCCCCGGCGAAGCGTCGAGCGTCCTGAGATAGTCCTGAATCAGCGCCTGCCCGGTGCGGGCTGCCTGATTTGTGGTGGGAGAATCGTTCATCCTGTCAACACAATTGATTCTTGGATCCGGCTGCAAGTTCGCGGGACTAAATTCAAGCTGAATCCTGTCCACGGAATCTGTGGATAACTCTGTGAGTCTCCTTGGGAGCAGTATACGTTTGGCAAGCGTTTGTTGGGGATTCCTCGAGTTGCCTAAAAATGCCGCATTTTCTCACGCCATTGATTTCATTGGAAATTATTTATCACCACAACAATCCCATGAATTTGCTGGCAGAATCGTGAAGAAATTGCGAAGGCCAGAAGCAAAGTGGACAAGTTGCCGCAGCTGCGAAGAAGGCCGGATCACTCGGCGATCAGCGTATCGGGCGTCTGCCAACCCAGATGCTGCCCGCCATCGGCACAGATCAACTGCCCGGTGACGGAACGGGCCTCCAGCAGATAGGCGAGGGCGTGGCGGATCTCGGCGGCATCGGTGCCATGCCCCAGCAAGGTAGCCGCCTGTTGGGCGCGGAACTGGGCCTCCGACTGGCGCGCGCCCTGCAACGCGGGGCCGGGGCCGATTGCATTGACCCGGATCGCCGGGGCCAGCGCCTGCGCCATGGTCCGCGTCAGCCACCAGAGCCCGGCCTTGGCCAGCGAATAGGTCATGAACTGTGGCGTGGGCTTCAACACGCGCTGGTCCAGCATGTTGACGATCAACCCCTGAGGCCCGGCGTCCCGACCGACCGGAACCTGCGCCGCGAAGGCCTGCGACAGGATGAAGGGCGCGCGCAGGTTCGAGCCGAGATGCATGTCCCAGCTTTCGTGGGTTGCGCTCTCGATCGTGTCCGCCTCGAAGATCGAGGCGTTGTTCACCAGCACCCGGACCGGCCCCATTGCCATGGCAACGCGGGGAAGAAGGCCCTCGACCGCGTCGAGGTCGAGGAGGTCGGCGCCAAAGCACTCTGCCCGGACGCCGAAGGCGCGCAGCTCGCGCGCGGTATCCTCGGCCGCCTCCGCCGAATGGTGGAAATGGATGGCGACATCATGGCCGCGCGCGGCCAGTTCCAGCGCCATCTCGCGCCCCAGCCGCCGGGCGGCTCCGGTGACGAGGGCGGTCATTTCCTCGGGATGCCCAGCAACCGCGCGATCAGCCGCCGCACCCCCGGTCCCGCCGCGAGCGCCAGCGCGATGATGATGAGCAGGCAAAGCAGGACGGCCTTGATCATCAGCCCCTCGCGTCGAAGCGGGCAAAGGCGGCGCGTTCCTCGATCGTGTCGAAGACGTCTCCTGCCGATATGCCGAAGCGGCGCAGCAGGGGCACGCGCTGACCATAGGTCTGGAAGCGGACCTTCTCGCCGTAAAGCTCGCGCATTTTCGGGACCAGATGGGCGATCCCGTCGGCGAGGCCAAGCGTCACGGCTTCTTTCCCGGTCCAGATCTCGCCCGTGAACAGGTCGCGATCCTGCGCCAGGCGGTTGCCGCGCCGGCTGACGACCTGCTGCTTGAAGGCCCCGTGGATCGGCTCAAGCAGGCGGTTCAACCGCTCGACATCCTCGGGGTTTTCGGGCCGGAACGGGTCGAGCATGGATTTCGACTGGCCGGCGGTATGCACGCGCCGTTCGATCCCGTAGCGGCCGATCAGGTCGGCAAAGCCGAACCCGGCCGAGATCACGCCGATCGAGCCGAGGACCGAGCTTTCGTCGGCCCAGATGAAATCGGCAGCCGAGGCCAGCCAGTAGCCGCCCGATGCCGCCATATCCTCGACGAAAGCGTGGACGGGAACCTCATGCTCCTCTGACAGGCGCCGGATACGCGCGCCGATCAGGCTGGACTGGACGGGCGACCCACCGGGAGAGTTCAGCGCGATCGCCATGGCCACCGGCTTGCGGCGCTTGAACGCGCGCTCGAGCAGGGGGGCCAGCGTGGCGTCGGAAAGGCCCGCGCCACCGCGAGCGGATGAGCCGATGATGCCTTGCAGCCTGAGCACGGCAACGGTGGGAGGGCGGTTGAGAAAGGGAATTCGCATGTGTTCCCAGATAGGAAGCGTTTTCCGCTTAGGCAAGCCGCTCGCCCCTCGCGTCAAGGAAATCGAGGACTTCGGCGCGGTCGGGCATGGCATCGCCCGCACCGTGCCGCGTCACCTGAAGCGCGGCGGCGGCGGCGGCATTGCGCAGCGCGGTCGGCACATCCTCGCCCCGGTCGAGGCCAGCGGCGAACCAGCCGGCGAAACAATCCCCGGCCCCGGTCGTGTCGATCGCCTCGACCGGATAGGCGGGCTGGCGATCAATGGTGCCGCGCGTCAGGTCGCGATATTCCGCCCCGGCGCTGCCGCGGGTGATCAACAGCCCCTCGACCGGCAGGTTCTCTCCCAGAGCGGCGAAAGCCTCGGCCGCCTCGCCCTCGTTCAGGGCAAGGATCGAGACATGCGGCAGGACATCGCGCAGCGCCGCGATGTCGAAGGGCGCGCAGGAATAGATCACCCGCGCCCCGGCCTTGCGGGCATGGGCCGCGGCTTCGACCTGCAGGCTCGTCTCGTTCTGCAGCATCAGGGTGTCGCCCGGACCGATGGAGGCGAGGTCGCCCATCACCGTCTCGGGCGACAGCGCGCGGTTCGCGCCGCCATGGACGATGATCGAGTTCTCGGCGCTGTCATCGACGAGGATGATGGCATGGCCCGTGACCTGCCCGGCAAGCCGTGCGATGCGGTCGGTGGTGACCCCTGCGCTGGACAGCCGGTCCAGAACCCAGTCGTCGCCCGTCCCCATTGCGCCAAGATGCACGACCTTGACCCCGGCCCGCGCCGCCGCGACCGACTGGTTCGCGCCCTTGCCGCCAAGCCCGTGCGAGAGCTGGCGGGAATGGATCGTCTCGCCCGAGCGCGGGAGGTTCGCCAGCCGGTAGACATGGTCGATATGGATCGAGCCGAGATTATAGATGGTCATCGCCGTTTCCTCTTCGCTGGCGCCGTATCTGACCGATGCGCCAAGCGCTTGTCCAGTATCCGAAACGAAAGACGCGCCCCCGAGGGGGGCGCGTCCTGTCGTGAATGAGGGTGGCGTCAGTCCTGCTTGCGACCCTGCTTGTGGGGTTGCCACAGCTTCTTGTTGGTCGCCCAGAGCAGCCCGGCGAGGACGATCAGGAACAGGACCGAAACCAGCCCGACCTGCTTGCGATCCATCATCTTCGGCTCGGCTGTCCACATCAGGAAGGCGGCGACGTCGCGGGCCATCTGGTCCACCGTGGCCTCGGTCCCGTCCTCGAAGGTCACCTGACCGTCCGAGAGGGGCGGCGGCATCTTGATCCAGCCGGTCGAGAAGGCAGCGTTGTGATAGAAGGTGCTGCCCGCCTCTTCCTTGGTTTCGCCATTATAGCCGGCAAGGATGGCGTGGATATATTCCGGCCCGCCGGTGCCGCGGAACAGCTGCGACATGCCGCTGCCGTAGGGACCGTGGAAGCCCGCGCGCGCCTTGGCCATCAGCGACAGGTCCGGGCCCATGCCTTCGTCGAGGATGGTCGGGAAATGGTCGGTCGGGATGCGCGGACGCTCCTCTCCGGTTTCCGGGTCGGTGATGGTCAGGGTCGCGGCATAGGCGCGGACCTGATCTTCGGGCAGGCCGGGGCCGCTCGCGTCATGCAGGGTGCGCAGCGGGACATAGCGCAGCCCGTGGCAGGCCGAGCAGACCTCGGTATAGACCTGCAACCCGCGTTGCAGCTGGAACTGGTCAAAGCGGCCGAACGGACCCTCGAAGCTGAACGAGATGTCCTCGATATGCGGCGCGGCATGGGACGCAGCGGCGGCTTCGCCATGTTCGCCCTCGGCTGTGGCATGCTCGCCCTCTGCTGCGGGGGCGGCAGGGGCTTCGGCTGCGGGTGCGGCTTCCGGCTCGGCCGCCGGGGCCGCCTCGGGAGCAGCGGGTTCGGCCGCGGGTTCCTCGGTCACGGCGCTTTCTGCGGTCGTGCCCTCGGCTTCCGGTTCCGCCGTCGCGGCGGCTTCGGGCGCGGCAGGTTCGGCTGCAGCTTCGGCCGGGGCTTCAGCGGCTGCCGCCGGGGCGGGTGCGGCCTCGGGGGCAGGAGCCTCCGCCGGGGTATCCGCTGCGGCAGGAGCTTCCGCCTCTGCTGCCGGAGCGGCTGGAGCAGGTGCCTCTGCCGCAGGCTCTGCTGCTGGCGCCTCCGCCGGTGCTTCGGCCGCAGGTGCAGCTTCCGTCGCCGCGGGCGCTTCCGCGACGGGCGCGGTTGCGGGCTCGGGCGTGGCGACCGGCGCCGGGGTGGTTGCGTCCCCGCTGTGATAGCTCGACCCGAGGGGTGCGCTGGTGCCGGGCGCGGTCGTGGCGTCCTGCGCCACCGCGCCTCCTGCCAAAGCAAGGGTCAGAGTCGCAACAGCCGTCAGCGATGCGTTTCGCAAGGTCATATTGCCTCTCCTTACTCGGCAGGATGGGTGTTGTTGGCGCCGTAATGGGCGCGGAAGTCTTCCTCGATGGTCGAGGGCATTGGGTCCGGCTTCTCGATGATGCCGAGGATCGGCAGGATCACGAGGAAATAGGCGAACCAATAGGCCGCGCCAGCCAGCGCGATATAGGGATAGATCCCCTCGGCCGGCATCGCCCCCACCCACATCAGGATCACGAAGTCGATGGCGAGCAGCCAGTACCACCACTTGAACAGCGGACGGAACCGGCCCGAACGCACCCGCGAGGTGTCGAGCCACGGCACCAGCGCAAGGACGAGGATCGCGCCGAACATCGCGATCACGCCGAAGAACTTGGCGTCGATGATGCGGAAGGACAGGAAGTTCACCAGCTGCACCAGCCAGACATCGGCGGTGAAGGCGCGCAGGATCGCGTAGAAGGGCAGGAAATACCATTCCGGCACGATATGGGCGGGCGTCGCCAGCGGGTTCGCCTCGATATAGTTGTCAGGGTGGCCCAGATAGTTCGGCATGAAGCCGACCACCGCGAAGAACACCACCAGCACGACGGCCAGCCCGACAAGATCCTTGATCACGAAATAGGGCCAGAAGGGCAGGGTGTCTTTCTGCGCCTCCTCCTTCGAGGTGCGGCGGACTTCGACGCCCGTGGGGTTGTTGTTGCCGGTGGTGTGGAAGGCCCAGATATGGACGATCACCAGCCCGGCGATGACGAAGGGCAGCAGGTAATGCAACGAGAAGAAACGGTTCAGCGTCGCGTTGTCGACGGCAGGCCCGCCCAGCAGCCAGGTCTGGATCGACTGGCCGATGCCCGGAATGGCGCCGAAAAGCCCGGTGATCACGGTCGCGCCCCAGAAGGACATCTGACCCCAGGGCAGCACATAGCCCATGAAGGCCGTGCCCATCATCAGCAGATAGATCAGCATGCCGACGATCCACGTCACCTCGCGCGGGGCCTTGTAGGAGCCGTAATAGAGGCCGCGGAAGATGTGGATATAGACGGCGAAGAAGAAGAGCGACGCGCCGTTTGCATGCAGGTAGCGCAGCATGTAGCCGCCGTTCACGTCGCGCATGATATGCTCGACCGAGGCGAAGGCCAGGTCGACATGCGGGGTGTAATGCATCACGAGGACAACGCCGGTCGCGATCTGCAGCACGAGGCAGAAGGCCAGCACCATGCCCCAGATCCACAACCAGTTCAGGTTCTTGGGCGTGGGGATCATCAGGGTGTCATAGAGCAGGCCGACGATCGGCAGGCGGCGGTGCAGCCAGCGCTCGGGCGCAGTCGTGGGTTCGTAATGGTCGTGGGGAATTCCGGCCATCTTGCGCTCCTCAGCCCAGCTGGATGGTGGTGTCGTTGACGAAGGCGGCGACGGGAACATGCAGGTTCTGCGGCGCCGGCCCCTTGCGGATACGTCCCGCCGTGTCGTAGTGCGAGCCGTGGCAGGGGCAGAACCAGCCGCCGAAGTCACCCGCACCGTCGCCGATCGGCACGCAGCCCAGATGGGTGCAGACCCCCAGCATCACCAACCATTCCCCGGCCTCGTCCAGCGTGCGGTTCTGGTCAAGCGCGGGTTCGTTCGGCTTGTTTGCGTTCTCGGCGCTCTGGTCGATGAGCTGGTTCAGCTCCACCTCGCGGCCCTTCTGGATCTCGTCCTCGGTCCGGCGGCGGATGAACACGGGCTTGCCCAGCCATTTGACCGTCAGCTGCGTGCCGGTCTGGACGCCGCTGACATCGACCTGGATCGACGAGAGCGCCTGCACGTCGGCTGACGGGTTCATCTGGTTGACAAGGGTCCAGGCCGCTGCGCCGGCTGCAATCGCGCCGGCCCCTGCCGTCGCGAAATAGAGGAAATCCCTCCGGGTGGCGCCGCTGTCTCCTGCGTGGTCGTCTGCGTGGGACACGGGTCTGCTCTCCATTTATTCCCCTGCTACAGGGCGATATGACGGAACGGGCCGTGACACGACGCACTTCCCCCTCCCGGAAAAGTTTGTAGCGGTCAAATTCTTGTCAGTCCAGCGCGGGTCGGAACGCTAAGGCCCGGAGGTGTGGGATTTTGGTTGCGCTTGCCCGGAGAAGCGTCCTCACAACAGGCCTTCGGCGCGAAAACTCAGCTCACGCGACTTGCCGACGATCAGATGGTCATGGATCGTCAGCCCCATGACCTCGGCCGCGGCGGCGATGCGGTTGGTCATGGTAATGTCCGCCTGCGAGGGGGTCGGGTCGCCCGAGGGATGATTGTGGACCAGAATCAGCGCGCTGGCGCTGAGTTCCAGCGCGCGGCGCATGATCTCGCGCGGGTAGACCGGGACGTGGTCGACGGTGCCCTTGGCCTGCTCCTCATCCGCGATCAGCACGTTCTTGCGGTCGAGATAGAGAACGCGAAACTCCTCGATCTCGCGATGGGCCATCGCCGTGTGGCAATAATCGAGCAGCGCCTCCCAGCTTGTCAGCACCGGGCGGTGGATGACGCGAGAGCGGGCGAGGCGCTGCGCCGCCGCTTCGACGATCTTCAGCTCGCCGATGACGGCCGGGCCGACACCCAGCACCTCGGCCAGCCGGGCGGGCGAGGCGGACAGAACCCGGTTGAAGTCCCCGAATCTCTCGATCAGCGCGCGGGCGAGGGGTTTCACATCCTGACGGGGAATCGCGCGGAAAAGCACCAGTTCGAGCAATTCGTAATCCGGCATCGCGCTGGCGCCGCCCTGCATGAACCGCTCACGCAGGCGGGCGCGGTGGTCGGCGAGATAGCTGGGCAGGCGGGAGGATGCCGCAGTCGGACCGTCGCCCGGTTCCGCCGGTTGCGGCGCGGGGAACAGGGGCAGCATCGCTTCGTCGAATGATCGATTCGTGTCCATGACGCGAGGCTGTCATGGCAGCGGTAAACGGGCCGTTAACGCGGCCCGTCCAGGAAAGGCCTCAGCCCTTCATCTCGTCCCAGAAGCCCTTGATCTTCTGGAAGAAGCCCTGCGTCTCGGGGCTGTTATCGGCCTTGATCGCCTCGAATTCGCGCAGCAATTCGCGCTGGCGCGAGGTCAGGTTCACCGGCGTCTCGACCGTCAGTTCGATCAGCATGTCGCCGAACTCGCCGTTCATGCCGGGGCCGTGGCGCAGCGGAGGCATGCCCTTGCCGCGCAGGCGCAACTGCTTGCCGGACTGGGTGCCCGGCGGGATCTTGACGCGCGAGCGTCCGCCGTCGATCGTCGGCACCTCGATCTCTCCGCCAAGCGCGGCGCTGATCATGCTGACCGGCACCTGGCAGGCCAGAATCCTGCCGTCGCGGATGAAGATCTGATGCTCCTTCACCTCGATGAAGATATAGAGGTCGCCCGCAGGACCGCCGCGCATCCCGGCCTCGCCCTCGCCGGCAAGGCGGATGCGGGTGCCGGTCTCGACCCCGGCGGGGATATTGACCGAGAGCGTGCGCTCCTTCTCGATCCGGCCGGCGCCGTGGCATTCCTTGCAGGGATTCTTGACGATCTGGCCCTGTCCGTTGCAGGTCGGGCAGGTGCGCTCGACGGTGAAGAAACCCTGGCTGGCGCGGACCTTGCCCATGCCCGAGCAGGTCGGGCAGGTGGCGGGTTCGACCGCGCCCTCGGCCCCGGTGCCGTTGCAGGCGCCGCAGGCGACCGAGCCGGGAACGGTGATCGCCTTCTGCGCGCCGCCATAGGCTTCCTCCAGCGTCACGCGGAGATTGTAGCGCAGGTCTTGGCCACGCGTCGCCCGCGACCGGCCATTGGCCCCGCCGGGTCGGCGGCCCATCATGTCGCCGAACAGATCCTCGAACACATCGGCAAAGGCGGAACCGAAATCGCCCTGGCCATTCGCGCCGCGACCGAAGCCCCCGCCGAAACCGCCGCCGCCCTCGAAG
>Ga0182745_1004949_pt1 | contig 10991 bp, 4 predicted proteins | sample eDN3rd30CKraftBY_FD_128523 | JGI IMG/M metagenome (GOLD analysis project Ga0182745, IMG submission 128523) | Enriched backyard soil microbial communities from Emeryville, California, USA - eDNA 3rd pass 30_C Kraft BY (version 2) (version 2) | ecosystem: Environmental > Terrestrial > Soil >... | reverse complement strand
GGACCGAGTCGGGCAGGGGGGCGATGGCCCTCCATGTCACCCCGCCGAACTTGAGCGGGGGCCTGCCGAGCAGGTGGACCAAGGTGCCTCGCGGAGGGCTTTCCATCGGCGGGCCAGGCAACTTGGCGTTCGGGATCCCCGTGCGCAGGCGAGCCTCGTGCGTGATCACGCGTGCGCGCCCTCGGCCGATCGGCGGGTCGATCGTGGACTGGTCGATCCAGAGAAACGCGTTGTCCGGCGGGTCGATCGCCAGCCAACCGTCCGGCCCGACCGCTCGAACGGAGACCTGTTCCCCCTGCCGCAGGTGCCCCGAGGAGATGGATCGAACGTCGGGCTGGTTGAAAATCTCCAACTCGGGCGCAGTCACGGTCGCGGCTGATGGCGACTCGGCAGCATGAGCCGGTCCCATCAGGCCGAGCACCAGCACGGCGATCCGAGCGCTGAACCAGAACAAACGCGTAGTCCCAACGGAAGTCAAGGACGGAAGATGGGTCAAACCGCGTGATAGCCGAGATCGCCAAGGGCGTCAAGTCGAACCCCTCTGTTGGCGAAACTCGCGGGGCTTGAACCTATTGTCCGCACTGGGCGCTCTCCCTCTCATGCCGTTAAGCTGAAGAACCTGGGGGCTTCTCAGGTTGAAGTGCCCTGTACCAATGACCCGCGGCACGGGAACCGGACTGATGTTGTCTCCGCTTGACGCAGAATTCCCACTGGTCCGACCCAGACGATTGCGGGGCCATGCTCGACTGCGCGACATGGTGCGCGAGAACCACCTCCGACTGGACGACCTGATTTATCCCTTGTTCGTTTACCATGGCACGAATCTGAAACGCGAAATTGGATCGATGCCCGGCCAGTATCAGCTTTCTCTCGACCGGCTGAACGAGGCGATCGACGAGGTGGTCGCCTTGAAAATCCCAGCGGTCTTGCTCTTTGGCATTCCCGAGCACAAGAGTGCGCTTGGCTCCGCGGCATCGGACGACCACGGGATTGTCCAGGAGGCGGTTCGCCTGGTGAAGAAGCGGGCCCCTGAACTGCTGGTTATCACCGACGTTTGCTTTTGCGAGTATACCGACCACGGTCATTGCGGCCCCTTGATCGAGTCGAGGCATGGGGTCGACGTGGATAACGACGCCACGCTTCCACTCCTGGCCGAGCAAGCGGTGAGCCATGCTCGAGCGGGGGCCGACGTGGTCGCCCCTTCCGGGATGATGGACGGGATGGTGCGGGCCATGCGGAGAGGGCTGGATGGAGCAGGGTTCCAGGACGTCCCCATTCTCTCCTATGCGGCCAAATTCGCCAGTGCCTATTATGGTCCCTTTCGCGACGCCGCCGAGAGCGCTCCCGCGTTCGGAGACCGTCGGACCTACCAGATGGATTCCGCCAATGGGAACGAGGCGATGAGGGAGGTGGAGCTCGACCTGGCGGAAGGGGCCGACATGGTCATGGTCAAGCCCGCCCTGGCCTACCTCGACATCGTGCGCCGAATCAAGTCGCGGTTCTCGGTGCCGTTGGCGGTGTACAACGTCTCGGGCGAATACGCGATGGTCAAGGCCGCCGCCGCCAACGGCTGGATTGACGAGAAACGCGTTGTGCTCGAAACGCTCCAGGGGTTCAAACGAGCGGGATCCGACATGATCATTACCTACCACGCGCTCGACGCGGCTCGTTGGCTCTTGGAAGGCTAATGTCAGATTTGCCGCACTCTTCGACCTCCCCGCCCCGTCTGGCCGAGCCATGATTTACCGGCGAGTCGAGCTCGACTTGCATTTACCCGAGTCCCGCACCACCAATTGATTCAAGCCAGATCAATGGCCGGAATGGAACGACCGAGCGGTGGACGCCAAACCCAAACCCCATCGCGATTGGTCGAACGTGACCACTCGAAACACCTGACCGAGTTATTGAGATCCATGGAACCCAAGACCCCGGCCCTCTCGCAGCCTGATTTCGATCTCTCCCAGAGTCACGAGGCGTTCGTCCGTGCCTGCAAGGTCATTCCCGGCGGGGTCAATAGTCCCGCTCGGGCCTTCGGGGCGGTTGGTGGCGAGCCCCCCTTCATGGCTCGAGCCCAAGGGGCTTATCTTTACGATATTGATGGACATAAATATATTGACTATATTGGGTCGTGGGGTCCCATGATCCTTGGCCATGTTCATCCCGAGGTCCGACAGGCGGTCTCTCGGTCGCTCGAGCTGGGAACGAGCTTCGGTGCGCCAACCTGTCGCGAGTGCGAGATCGCCGAGGCGGTGGTGGCCGCGGTCCCGACGATTGAGAAGGTCCGCTTCGTCTCGTCCGGAACCGAAGCGACGATGTCGGCGATTCGGGTGGCGCGTGGAGTGACGGGCCGGAACAAGATCGTCAAGATGACGGGCCACTATCACGGGCATGTGGATGCCTTGCTCGTGCAGGCCGGCTCGGCGGCGACAACCTTGGGAACGCCGAACAGTCCTGGTGTCACCCCAGGCGCGACGGAAGACACAATCCTCTGTCCCTTCAATGATGCCGAGGCGGTCGCGGCCGCCTTCAAAGCCTACCCAGGCCAGATCGCGGCCCTGATCCTCGAGCCGGTCGCCGGGAACATGGGGCTGGTCCCGCCCCGTCCGGGGTATCTCGAGTCACTGAGAGAGTTGACCCGGCAGGATGGGGCCTTGCTCATCTTCGACGAGGTGATGACGGGATTCCGGCTCGCGCTTGGGGGAGCCCAGGAGCGGTTTGGGATCGAGCCCGACATGACCTCGCTCGGGAAGATCATTGGGGGTGGTCTTCCCGCGGCGGCCTACGGAGGCTCGAGCCGGATCATGGATCATGTCTCGCCCGCCGGGCCGGTTTATCAGGCCGGTACACTTTCAGGCAATCCGCTGGCGATGGCCGCCGGACTCACGACCTTGAACCTCCTGCGCGACGATCCCCCGTACGAGCGGCTCGAAACCCTGTCGGCCCGACTCGAGGAGGGGTTGCGAAAAGAGGCCACCGACGCGGGGATCCCTCACATGATCCAACGCGTGGGAAGCATGATCACCTTTTTCTTCAACGCGAACCCCATTCACAACTACGAGGACGCCAAGCGAAGCGACACCACTCGATTCGGGCGCTTTTTCTGGGAGATGCTCGCGCGCGGGGTCTATCTCCCTTGCAGCCAGTTCGAGGCGGCCTTTGTTTCAGCGGCCCACACCGAGGACGACATCGACCAGACGATCAATGCCGCTGGTCAGGCCTTTCGAGCGATGCTTCGTTAAGGTTGTTGGCTTGGGTCGGTCGCGTTTATGGTTCAGCCTTGCATGCTCGAGTCTTCGTTCAGAATGAGCAGAGTGGAGCGGAGGAGCAAGCGAGGGGAATACGCACGGCCTGGATCTTTGGTGAGAACGCTGGGCGAACATGGCGAAGCGAGCTTCGACTTTGATTTCGCCCAGCATCTTCGATCTCTGATCCGACTGATCCGGATCGACGTCTTAGGCGGAGAGACGAGCCCGGCGTCGCGATTTCACAACACGGGCGAGGCCCAAGGGGACCAACGCCGAGGCGAACAGAGCCAGCGAGCTCGGTTCGGGCACCGCCACGATTTCACCGGCGACCCCCGCGCTTTGATTGTTGTAACCCGCGATGTGAACCGCCGCGAGGTATCCGCTCGAGTTTGGAGCAAACAGCTTCGAGAGATCGCTACCGTACTGCAAGCCACTGATGGTATAGACCGAAGTCGTCGCGCCATTCAGGCGGCTTCCATTCGCATTGGGATAGTCGAAGCTCGAGTTGAACTTCTGGTTTCCAGTGCCGTTCACCGCGATACCACTGAGGCTGAATCCCGGGCCTGATGAAGTTTGAACGCCACTCACCAAGGAGAACGAAGGCGCGACATTGGTGTTGAAATTAAAACCAATCTGGTCCACGTATAGACCCGCTTCAGACGTGGGGACCGTTAAGGTCAACCTCACTGTGTTCGCACTGATCGAGCTGTCGTCGCTCGCGTTTTCAAACACCGCTTGTACAAAGGTTCCTGGTGTCGTGGGCAAGGTGCCCGAGAGTAGCGCGGTGTCTGATCCGAAAGTCATCATCAGATCCGCTGACGCCGAACCCGTTCCCAGGCTTAGTCCCGCTAGAGCAACCAGCGACGCGGCCCAGATCACGGATCGAGATCGAACTTTGCTTTGCATGATCATTCCTTGGTGTGACGCGGTTCCGCCGTTGGATTTGCCAGGCGAGGACTGCCTCTCGCGCCGTCTCGCGGATGGGATGGATCGTTTTAGACTGGCAAAAAATGCTCGAAGAACCACCCACGTTGAAGATTTCGTTTTCAACGTTCGCACAGCATCCAGGCCTCGTTGCGAATTCCCCATCCAGCGGGTCACACTCAGTCGTCGAGCGTGGGTATCACGAGATCGCATGGGCGAACGCGATGATGATGCTCGCCGCCCATGGCTGCCGTCAATATGGATTGATTTGTGTTGACACAATGAAACATGATAGCGATGGGATTGCTTAATTGTGGCCTACGTGGCTTAATAGGGCGGCTTTCTTTTGCCTTGTTGGTCCCACTGTTAGTTGCAATTCTGAATCACAAGCCGAACGGTCGACACCCTGTTATTGATTTTGGGCAAGAAATGTCTGTGAATTTAAATATCAACATTAACAATTAATTAAAATTATTTTAAATAAATTAAGTGAATAATGGGTTTGATGGTTTAGCCCGCTCGAGGAGAATGAGTCAAGTTCGTTCCGCCCGCGGGTCCTTCCCTCTCGAACGTGGAGGTTGGCCCGGCCAGTTGACATGGGTGGTCTATCTCGCCTAAAATCCTCAATTGAATCCAGGCGCTGGTGGCCGGTCGCGAGCAGTCTGCCGCAATCGGCGAACAGGGAATCCGGTGTGAATCCGGAACGGCCCCGCCGCTGTAATCGAGTGCTCAAGGGCGATGCACCTCCAATTGCCATTGTCGGGTTGGTCGAATTGACAACCCGGTGAGAAGGCTCGTCGCCCCAGCTCGAGAGTCAGAAGACCTACCAGCACCATCGTGGGCATCGCTCTGCGTGGGACGAGCGTGCCGCAACCAACCTCCTCATACCCTCGATAGGGGCAGTCGCTCAAGGCCGTGCTCGCTGGATGAGACGCGCCGCCGTGCCGGAGATCTCGAAAGACCTGACTCGCTCGCGCTGAGACGCGGGACCGCGTACCTTGCGCGGACTCGCCGCGACGGGCAAGCGGTGCGCTGCTGGTGGTAAGGTCCAAGACGCTGAGCCTGCTTGCCTAATCTCCACCGCGCGATGCATCCGCCTTCCACTCAAGAAGCTAGCAGCCAAAGGGATACATCATGACAATATTAAGTAGAACGCTCGCGCGGGCCGGTGGTACGTGGGGCCGACGCGCGAAGCGGCACCGATCGACCCGCTTCATGCCGCTCCCCGGTCTGGAGCCGCTCGAGGATCGCCAGCTCCTGGCGACGTCCATGGCGACCTTTGAAAGTTTCGGCCTTGCTCCCGGCGCGTTCGTCAACAATGCGGGACCGACTGGTGCATTTGTTGATGCGGGCAACGCCTTTAACAATGAGTTCAGTCCCGACTTCGGAGGCATCTGGTCGGGCTGGGCCATCTCCAGCATGACGGACACGACCAACCCAGACTTCTCAAATCAGTACAGCGCGATCACGGGTTCAGGCGCGGATGGGTCGCCGACTTACGGCGTTGCTTTTACCTCCAGCGGCTCGGTGGACCCTTTCCATCCAGACGATTCGTTCGTGAATTTGCCGGAGGGCGCGACGCCTGTCTCCATTGACATCACGAACACGACCTACGCTTATCTCACGATGCGGGACGGCAGTCTCTTCACGAGTCCGTTCGCCGCGGGAGACTATTTCCGCCTGACGATCGAGGGCTACACCGGGCCTGAGGGGACGGGGACGAAGGTCGGCGAGGTCGACTTCGACCTGGCGAACTACCTCGGCACGAATCACTACATCGTCAATACCTGGCAAACGATGGATCTGAGCTCGCTCGCGGGCGCGGGGAGCTTGCGGTTCGGGCTTGAGTCGTCCCAGAACAATCCGCTCTACGGGATGAACACACCGGCCTATTTCGCGGTCGATAACCTGACCCTCTCGACTCCTTCCGGAACGGTCGGCGGCGTCGTGTTCAACGACCTCGACGGTAACGGATCACAGGATGGTAACGAGGGAGGACTACAAGGTTGGGTCGTTGAGCTCTACAGCGGGACCACGCTCATTGCCACCGCTGGCCCCACGGGCAGCGACGGTCACTATTCGATCCCCGACGTCGCGCCTGGCACCTACACGCTGCGCCAGGTGCCGAAGGCGGGATTCAGCCAGACGCTTCCCGTCGCGCAGGGCGTTTACGAGGTGACGATCACCGACGGGGCGAACCTCTCTGGCTTCAACTTTGGTAACGCTCCGCTCACACTGACCAGTATCGTGGTGACACCGGCCAACCCGAGCTTGGCGAAGGGCCTCAGCCAGCAGTTCATCGCCACGGGGACTTACTCAGATCATTCAACGCAGGATCTCACAGCCCAGGTTGTCTGGGCTTCGGCGACTCCTGCGATCACCGGCATCACGGCGGGTGGCCTGGCCACTGGCGAGGCGCTGGGCACGTCAACGATCACGGCGACGCTGGGGAGTGTCAGCGGTTCAACGGCCTTGACGGTGACGGAACCCGTGGTCGTGTCGATCGCGGTGACACCAGCGAATCCGAGCTTGGCAAAGGGACTCGGCCAGCAATTCACGGCGATAGGGACCTACTCCGACCAGACAACCCAGGACTTGACGAGCCTGGTTTCCTGGACCTCGGCGACTCCTTCAATCGCCGGTATCTCCGCGGGGGGCCTGGCCACTGGCGCGGCGTTGGGCACCTCGACAATCACGGCGACCCTAGGCGACTTGAGCGATTCGTCGGTTTTGACGGTGACCGCACCCGTGTTGGTCTCAATCTCCGTCGCGCCAGTGAATCCGAGCCTTGCGAAGGGGCTCAGTCAACAGTTCACGGCGACGGGAACCTACTCCGACCAGAGCACGCAAGACCTGACCGGCCAGGTCGTCTGGGCCTCGGCGACTCCAACGACCGTCGTGATCACCACGGGGGGCCTGGCCAGTGGCGAGGCGCTCGGCACCTCGACGATCACGGCGACCTTGGATGGGATGAGTGGCTCGTCGGCCTTGACGGTGACCCCGCCCGTGGTGGTGTCGATCGCGGTCACACCGGTGAATCCAGGCCTTGCGAAAGGTCTCACTCAGCAGTTTACAGCGATCGGAACGTACTCCGACCAGACGACTCAGGACTTGACGAGCCTCGTTTCCTGGACCTCGGCAACACCTTCGATCGCCGGCATCTCAACGGGGGGGCTGGCCTCGGGAGCGGCACTGGGCACCTCAACGATCACAGCGGCGCTGGGGAGTGTCAGTGGCTCGACCGATCTGACCGTCACGGCGCCGGTGGTGCTGTCGATCGCCGTCGCACCCGAGAATCCAAGCCTTGCGAAAGGCCTCGCACAGCAATTCCGTGCGACGGGGATCTACTCGGACCAGTCGACGCAGGACCTGACCGGCCAGGTCGTTTGGGCTTCGGCAACGCCAACGACGGCAACGATCACGACCGGAGGTTTGGCCACTGGCGAGGCGCTCGGTACCTCGACGATCACGGCGACGCTTGGCGACGTGAGCGGCTCAACGGTTTTGACGGTGACCGCGCCGGTGGTCTTGTCGATCGCCGTGTCGCCGGTAAGTCCAAGTCTGGCGAAGGGGCTTGGCCAGCAGTTCACGGCGCTGGGCACGTACTCCGATCAAACCACGCAGGACCTGACGAGCCTGGTTTCCTGGTCGTCCAGCAACCTGTTGACGGCAGCGATCACGGCTGGGGGGTTGGCCACTGGCGAGGCCCTGGGTACGTCGATGATCACGGCGACGCTTGGCGATGTGAGCGGCTCGTCCGTCCTGACGGTCACGGCGGCCAGGTTGGTCTCAATCGTGATCGACCCCAGAGATCCGCGGGTTGAAGTGGGCCAGGCCGGTCAACTGACCGCGGTGGGGGTTTATACCGATGGGTCGACGAGCAACGTGACCGGGCAAGTCGCCTGGGTTTCGGCCGACAACGCGGTCGCCACGATCTCGAACTCCGGTCTGGCGAGCGGCCTGGCGGCGGGTTCAACCACGGTCACCGCCGCGCTCGACGGTGTGACGGGCACTAGCTCGATGCTTGTGACCCCCACATCGACGCTTCCGACGAACCCGGAGACTCCAGAGACCCCGACGGACCCGGAGACTCCCACCCCTCCCGAGACGAGCCCAACCTCGCCCGTGACCCTGACCTCCCTTCGAGTGGAGCGGGTCAGAATTGTTGGAAGGCCTCGCCTGAGGAATGTCAAGGCACTCGTCGCCGGGTTCAGCGGTGCGCTTTCCGAGGCGGCGGTGCGCGACCTCAACGCCTATGCGGTGATTCCGGGTCGAGTCCTCCGCTCGGTCAAGGGGTCGCAGGTCGCGTTCAGTGGACGTGTGACGTTGGCTCGGGCTATTTACGACGCGCCGCGTAATCAGGTGATTCTCATCCCTGCCCGCCCAGCGCAACTCTCCCGCATCGATCGTCTGTGGGTTGACGTCTCGCGCTTGACCGACTCACAAAACCGGCCAATCAACAACGGCTGGAATTTCGAGGCGGTGGCAACCCCTCGAGGACTCCTCGAGCCCCCCGTCGCGCGCCAGTCGGCCCTCTCGGCCGCGGCCGTCGATGCCTACTTCCAGTAAGTGAAGGTTGGCCGCTGGGGACCTCTATGTCCTGGCGGCCTAACCCGACGTTCTCAGCCATTACTGAGGACGAGGCGTGTGGGAAAAATGTGGCACTATCTGAGTCGGAGAACCGCTTATCTCAAAGGTAGTGGAGTGACAGAGATCATCCATTAGCTCCCTGACCCAGTGGGTCAGGGACCGCTTCCAATCGCCCCGAGGCCAGACGACGAGAGGGCCCGCGACATGACCGGATCTCCCCCCCTCGCGATCCTGTTGCTCGCCCTAATCTTCTTACAACAGGCCGAGACTCAGGCTCAGCGGTCTTCGGCGTTCGATCCGGAGCGAGTCTTCCAGCTCGGCGATGCCGATCTCGACGGCTTCCTTTCGCTTGATGAGTATCGAGACCAGCTCCGATCATCGCGTCGAAGGCGAAACTCCGCGACGCCCATCGAAGCCATCTTCCGTCGGTTCGACCGTGATCGTGACGGATTGCTCTCCCTGTCGGAATATCGACGGACCTTCGTGGCGCGGCCTGGAGATGGCACCACGCAGCGGAGCGCTCCAGGGGCGTCGCGGGTGGAACCGGATGACGCGCCGGCCTCTGCGTTTGATGCCCCGGTCACGCCCGAGCAGGAGCACTTCTTCGAGACGAAGATCCGCCCCGTGCTAATGAACCAATGTGGCAAGTGCCACGCGAGTACAGCCGAAAAGGTACGCGGGGGGTTACTGGTTGACAGCCGGGAGGGCCTTCGACTTGGGGGCGATACGGGCGCGGCGATCGTGCCCGGCAACCTTGAGGAAAGCCTCTTAATTCAGGCCATTCGCTACCAGGACGACGACCTCCAGATGCCCCCCAACGCCCGGCTCTCCGCCGCGGTCGTCGCCGATTTCGAGACCTGGGTCCGCATGGGGGCGCCTGACCCGAGGACCGGCCCGACCCAGAGCGGAAACGCGGGTATTGACCTCCCGAAGGGCAAGACGTTCTGGTCGTTCCGTCCGCCAACGAAATCCGAGCCCCCCTCTGTCATTCGGAAGGAGTGGCCTCGCGACCCGCTCGACCGGTACCTCCTCGCGTCGCTCGAAGCCCAAGGTCTCGCTCCGGTTGCCGACGCCGACCGTCCGAGACTCCTGCGCCGGGTGACGTTCGACCTGATCGGACTTCCTCCCACACCCGAGGATCTCGATCAATTCATTCGTGATAAATCGGCTGATGCCTTGGCGCGGGTCGTGGATCGTCTGCTGGCCTCGCCTCACTTTGGAGAACGCTGGGGACGGCATTGGCTCGACGTGGCGCGGTACGCCGAGTCGAGTGGCAAGACGAACTTCACTTATCCCCAGGCCTGGCGCTATCGCGACTGGGTCATCGCCTCGTTCAACGCCGATCATCCCTACGACCGGTTTGTCCGAGAGCAAATCGCCGGCGACCTCCTCCCCGCGAAGGACGATCGTCAACGTGCCGAGCAGATCATCGCGACCGGCTTCCTCGCCGTCGGTGGCAAGGCCCATGACACCGAGAATCGCGAGCAGTTCATCCTCGACCTGGTCGACGAGCAGATCGAGGCAACCACGCGCACCTTCCTCGGCCTCACCGTCGCCTGCGCTCGCTGCCACGACCACAAGTTGGATCCGATCCCCCAGCGCGATTATTACGCCCTCTCCGGCATCTTCCGGAGCACCCAGACTTGCTCGGGTACGCTCGCCGGACACTTCCCGAACTTCAATTCCTCCCCCTTGATCGAACTCCCCCCTAATGCGGGGATGCCCTCGGCGGTTCCCTCATTGCGCCCTGGACAACGGGACGCAATGGCCGACCGGCTTGCCTCGCTGATTCGCGAACGTAACTCGATCCCCCCTGGCGACGCGAACCGCGACCGACTCCGCCGAACCACTTCGATGCTCTCGGGTCTGCGATATCGCCTGGCTATCGACCAGCCCAACGGATCGCCTCGCGTGTTCGCGATGGGAGTTCGTGAACGCGACCAGGCGGTTGACAGCCCGCTCTACGTTCGAGGCGAGATGGAGCAGCCTGGAGAAGTCGTGCCTCGAGGACTCATCCAGGTGCTCCTGGATGAGACTCCGGCTCCGATCGAGGCGGGGAGTGGCCGACGGGAACTCGCCGATTGGCTCGCTTCCCCCGCGAACCCGTTGACCGGCCGGGTCATGGTCAACCGCGTTTGGCTTCATCTCTTCGGGCGAGGTCTGGTACCGACCCCCGACAACTTCGGCGCGGCTGGCCAACTTCCCACCCATCCGGAGTTGCTCGACACCCTG
>Ga0182745_1004947_pt1 | contig 10994 bp, 8 predicted proteins | sample eDN3rd30CKraftBY_FD_128523 | JGI IMG/M metagenome (GOLD analysis project Ga0182745, IMG submission 128523) | Enriched backyard soil microbial communities from Emeryville, California, USA - eDNA 3rd pass 30_C Kraft BY (version 2) (version 2) | ecosystem: Environmental > Terrestrial > Soil >... | reverse complement strand
TGACCACCGACCTGCAGTACGAAGCCCTGCGCTCGCTGCTGTGCACCCTGAACACCATCAGCGATGCGCAATTGCAGCGGCTTGAAAGCGCCTTGCAGGAACTGGAGGCCAATGTCCGGCAACAGCTGCGCAACGATGGCGTGGACGATGCCTGCATGCAGCTGACCCGCATCGCCGAATGCCGCTACGACGGCCAGGGCTTCGAGCTGCGCGCCCTGATTCCTGACGGTAAGGTGGGTCACCAGGCCATTGCCCAGGTCATGGCCCACTTCCACCAGGTGCATGAGCAGGACTACGGCTATTGCTACGCCGACGCCCCGGTGGAAGTGGTCAGCCTGCGCGTCATCGGCCACTCCCGGTCCGAGAAACTGGCCTGGCAACCGCTGCCGGCGGCAGTCGACAGCGACACCGGCCAGGCCTTCCTCTACGAGCGCGACACTTGGTTCGACGATGGCCAGTGCCTGCCCACGCCACGCTATGACCGCAGCAGGCTGCACGCCGGCCAGTACATCGAAGGCCCGGCCATGCTCATGCAGCACGACTCCACCTCGCTGGTGCCGCCGGGTTGGGTGGCCAGGGTGAGCGCCCACGGCAACCTGATCATCTCCCGCCAGTAATTCCAGAGGACACAGCCATGAATACGCAACAGGTCGATCCGATCACCCTGCAAGTCATCAGCGGCGCCTTGAAGACCATCGCCGAAGAAATGGGCCACGTGCTGTACCGCATGTCGTTCTCGTCGATCATCCGCGAGTCCCAGGACATGGGCGCCGGGCTGTTCGACACCCGCTACCAGACCATCTGCGAGTCCGAGTCGACACCCATGCATATCGGTTCGATCCCGGCCTACCTGCGCGGCATCGAGGCCACCCTGCAAGGCGGCGCCTGGCACGAGGGCGATGTGGTGGTGCACAACCATCCCTACCACGGCTCCAGCCACAGCCCGGACCTGGCGGTGATCGTGCCGATTTTCCATGAAGGCGAGCTGGTGGGCTTTTCCGGCAATACCGCGCACCACATCGACATCGGCGCGGCGACGCCGGGGCTGATCATTGACGTGGGCGACGTATACGCCGAAGGCATGCTGATGGCCGGGCTCAAGCTTTACGAGCGTGGTGTGCGCAACGAGGCGCTGGTACAGATGTTCCGCTACAACAGCCGCGCCAGCCACCAGTTGATTCGCGACATCGAAGCCCAGGTGGCCTCGGCGCAGCTCGGTGCCCGGCGCTTCAAGGAGCTGCTCACTCGCTACGGCAAGGGCTTCAGCTTCACCGCGATCAACCAGCTGATCGATTACGCCGAAACCATCATGCGTCAGCAGATCGCGCAGATTCCCGATGGCGACTACCGCGCCGAAGGCTTCCTCGACGACGATGGCCGTAACCGCGAGCGGCGCCTGCCGGTGGTGGTCACGGTGAAGGTGCGTGGCGATGCCCTGGAGGTGGACCTGACCGGTTCGGCACTGCAAACCGAAACGGCCTACAACGTGCCGTTCGAAGGCTCGTGCAAGGTGGCCGCCTACGCCGCCTTCCGCAAGCTGTTGCTCGATGCCGCCACGTTACCCAGCCCGGTGCCGTCCAACGAAGGGTCGTTCCGCCCGATCAGCGTAGTGGCGCCGTTGGGGACGATTTTCAACCCGGTGTTCCCGGCAGCTGCCGAAGCCCGCTTCACCCAGTGCAACCGCATGATCGACCTGATCATCAGGGCCCTGGCCCCGGTGCTGCCGGAGCGGGTCATCGCTGGCAGCTCGGCGTCGATTTCCTTTGCGGCCTACTCCGGGGTCAAGGCCGATGGCGACTACTGGGTGTTCCTCGAAGTCAACGAGGGCGCCTATGGCGGGCGGCCCAAGTCCGACGGCCCGGACGCCATCGACAACCTCATGGCCAACACTCGCAACAACCCCATCGAAGATTTGGGCATGCATCTGCCGATGATCTGTGACCGTTACGAGCTGCGAGACGACGTGATGCCGGGGGCCGGCAAGTACCGCGGCGGCATTGGTGTGGTGAAAGCCCAGCGGGTGCTGACAGCGGGCTTCATCACCCACGAGAGCGAGCGGCATTTCGATGTGCCGTGGGGGCTGTTCGGCGGCCAGGACGGGGTGGTGGGCAAGACCGAGATCTACAACGTCGCCACGCCTGATGAAGTGACGTCGATGCCGTCGAAGTTCTCGGGTTACGCCTCGAAGGCGGGGGATGTCATGGCCTACTACTCGCCTTGTGGCGGTGGCTACGGCAACCCGCTGGAGCGCAATGCCGAACAGGTGCGTGAGGATGTGCTGGATGACTTCTGCAGCCTTGAACAGGCTTATGAGGTGTATGGCGTAGTACTCGATGAGCAAGTGCGTCTGGATATCGAAGCGACCCGCGCCCGACGGGCTCAGATGCAGGCCTGAGATCGCTATCGCCGGCAAGCCCGCTTGCCGGCGATAGCGCCCGTACAGGCAGCAAGTTCCGTAGCCTGTACCCCGCAACCCTATGACCCAAGCCCCGGCCACCCTGATGGCCAGGCCCTCTTGCGCCCAAAATTCCTGCACAGGTGCTTCCATGAACACCCCAGAACTCACCTCCGCGTCGCAATCCCCTACGGTCACCCGCCACAACCTGCTGGAACCCTCGATCCTTCCGGTAAAACGCCAGCAGCGTTCCATCGGCACCCTAGGGTTCACCTGGATCTGGATCGGCATCGCCTTCATGATCGCCACCTTCCAGCTCGGCGCCACCGGCGTCTCCGGCCTGCCACTGCTGCAGGTGGTGGCGGTCATCCTGCTGGCCAACTTCGTACTGGCGCTGCTGATGACCCTCACCGCCGATATTGGCACCGAGCACGGCCTGTCGTTCGCGGTTTACCTGCGTGCGCCGTTCGGTGTGCACGGCACCCATATCCCGTCGTTGTTCCGCGGGCTGGTGGCGGCGATCTGGTTCGGCATCCAGACCTACCTCGGCGCCCTGGCGCTGAGCGGCATCGTCGAGTACCTCACCGGGTTCGACAACTGGGCTCTGTGGTACGTGATCTTCGCCGTCGTGCAGGTCATCAATACCGCGCTGGGCATCAAGGCCGTGGAGTTTCTCTCGTCTATCGCCGCGCCGGCGATCATCGCCATTTCGGTGTGGATGTACATGACCCTCGATGTGCTGGCGGTAACCAAGGGCGTGAACATCTGGACCTTTGTCGGCGACAAACCGTTGACCATCATGACCCTGTTCCTGGCCAACGTGGCGTTCTGGTCGACCTTGGCCATCGACATTCCCAACATCACCCGCTACGTGCGCACGCCTGTCAATGCCAGGGGCTTCTTTTCCCGCAACCGCCATATTTTCCTGGCCCAGCTGGTGGCGCTGCCGCTGACCCAGACCTGGATCGCGGTCATCGGCGCGGCGTCGTTCATCGCCGCCGGCGACTGGAACCCGATCAACGTCATCCAGGCGCAAAGCACCGGGTTCAGCTTGATCGTGCTGATGGTCCTGGTGGTGTTGGCGCAGTGGTCGACCAACACCGCCGCCAACCTGATTCCGGCCGCGCTGACCTTCGTCAACGCCGGTGCGCCGCGGGTGAAGTACCCGACGGCGGTGGTCATCGCCGGCATCATCGGCACGCTATCGATGCCCTGGGCGATTCTCGACAACCTGTTCGCCTTCCTGTTTTCGTACGGCTCGTTCCTGTCGGCGATTGGCGGAATCATGGTTGCCGATTACTACCTGATCCGCCGCCGGCGCCTGAACGTGCCGCAGCTGTACGAACTGCAGGGGCAGTTCCATTACTGGCGCGGCTTCAACCCGGCCGGGTTGCTGGCCTGGGCGGCGTCCAGCGTGCTGGCGTATTTTTCCGGTGACTGGGCGTTCGTGGTCGGGTTCGTCAGCGGGCTGGTGATTCATGGGCTGCTGATGAAGCTGTGGGTCGTCAAGCGTTACCCTCAGCAGGAGATCGTCAGCGACAGCGCCGAGCAGTGGTTGGCTACCAGTGTGGGGCAGGACTGGAGCTATGACGCGGGTACCGATTGCTTCCGACGTACGCCCGGAGGGCAGGGCTGACGCCCATCGCCGGTACAGCCAGTACAAGACGGTCGCTCCCACAAGGACCTGTGAGAGCCGGCTAAAGCAGCCCAGGCCTCAGTGCGTCAAATCCCGGAGCAGCGCCTTGAACCGCGCGGCAGTCGGGCTTTCGTACTCCTCGTTCCACGCCGCAATCGTCTGTACCCGCGCCTGGGCATTGTCCAGCGGCACGATCACCACGCCCTCACGCTGGATTCGGTAGGCGCATTCCGAGTACAGCGACACCCCCATGTTGGCCGCCACCAGCCCGAGAATACCGATGCTGGTGGTGGCCTCCTGGTGGATGTTCGGGCTGAACCCGGCTCGTTGGCACAACTGGAACGCCTGGTCGCGAAACAGGCTCCAGCCACTGGGCGCACCGAAGATGAAGCGCTCGTCGCGCAACTGCTCGATACGGATGCTGGGCTGCCCGGCCAACGGGTGCCGTGAAGGCAGAATCGCCACCATCTTCTCGTGGTCCACCGGCAGCCAGGCAATGTCCGGCTCGGTCATCGGCCCCAGTAGAAAACCCACGTCGATCAGGCAGTCGCGAATCGCCTTGTACTGCTCATGGGAGGGCATGTACAGCAGCTCCACTGTTACATCCGGGTGCAGGTCCTTGAAGCGTTCGAGTATGCCGGGCAGGGCACCATTGATGGCGAAGTCGTTGTAGGCCACGGTCAGGTGGCCGATGTCACCCGCCGCGGCGCTGCGCGCCAGGTCGATGCCGCGCTCGATGTGTCGGAACACCTGGTGGCACTCCTGCAGGAACAACCGGCCGGCCTCGGTCAGCGCCACATGGCGGGTGGTGCGCAAGAACAGCTCCGCCCCCAGCTCGCTTTCCAGGGCCTTGATCAGCCGGCTCAAGGCGGGCTGGGTGATGAACAGGGCGTCGGCGGCACGCTTGAAATGCAGCAGTTCGGCAACGGTGACGAACGCCTTCATCTGCTTGAGATCGAACCGGATATTAATGCCCATATTGGTATCAATGATCTCTAATAATGAATTAGATGTTATCAGTAAGCGAGGTTATCGTGAGTTCCAGGTCAAGGCAAACCTTTCTTGCCGAACCGCTCACAACGACCCACTGGAGAGATTCACTATGTCGCAAGACCTGATGACCATGCTCGAACGCGCCTTCGAAGAATCGACCAAGCTCTACAAAGAGCGTGGTTTCCAGCGCCGTATTGGCTTCGGCAAGCGCCCGGCGCTGATCAACGTCGACCTGGCCAACGCCTGGACCCGCCCTGGCAACCCATTCACCTGCGAGAAGATCGACGATGAGATCATCCCCGGCGTGCAGCGTCTGATGAAGGTGTTCCGCGCCAACCGCTTCCCCATCGTCCATGTGACCACCTGCTACCAGAACACCGACCGCCAGGACCCGAACACCGACATGGGCCAGTGGCACAACAAGATCCCGGTTGACGTGGTCAACCAGGCCGACGAGAACCTTTGGGCGATCGACTCGCGCATCGCCCCGATCGATGGCGAGTTCGTGCTGGTTAAGAAGCGCGCCAGCTCGTTCAGCGGCACCTCGTTGGCCGGTTACCTGCGTTCGGCAGGGGTCGACACCATCCTGGTTACCGGTGTGACCGCCTCGGCTTGCGTGCGTACCACCCTGTGCGACGGCCTGGCCGAAGGCTTCCGCACCATTGCGGTAAAAGAGTGCATCGGTGACCGTGTGCCGGGCGCGGTGGCCTGGAACCTGTTCGACATTGACGCCAAGTTCGCCGACGTGGAAACCGTCGATAGCTGCCTGGACTACCTAGCCAGCATTGGCAAGTAATAACGCTTCGCAGGTGATTCACGCCGTGGCGGAATGTTTTCTCCCCACGGTGTACTCCAATCAGATCCAGTGGCCTCTAGCGTGCCACATGATGATTAACTCGGCAGTTTCCCGATTGCGACCGATGGCAGGCGCAGAGCGCGAAGCACCAACTCACTTGGAAACGCGCCGAGCCTGGCCAAACGCACACTGGCTCGCCCGAGCCAGCGTGCTCTATTTGGCCGCTGATACGCGCCTGCAAGTGCGCCTCGAGCAGGGGCGGCGGCAGATCTATCTGCTGCAAGGTCAGGTTATTTTCGATGTTACCCATGAGGCAAGCCGTGCATTTAGGGTGGATGGCGGCTTGGCCCAGGTAACACACTTACCAGGCGATCCGTCAGTTTGCGGTCCAGGGCTCGTGCTGCGGTTTTTCGTGCATTCGGTCAATCCGTAACCGATTTTGTAATACCTCCCCCGACGCGTCGTCCACACTGACGAATGTTAAAGCGTCGGCAGAAAGCTCGCTCGCGCTGTCTGGCCATGAAGGTTCTCCAGGCACAGCTCAATTCCCCCGACGCAAGAAACTCTCATCTTGAGCGAGGGGGACGCTCAGGCGCTGCCAAGAAATTTTCATCATTGATACTCGCGCACGAAGCTGCCTGCTGGCGTGCGAGCGCGCTATTCCTGTCCGGCGGTGAAGGGGGCCCGCAAGCACTGGACAGGAGGGCGGAAACAGAGGCGCAGGGAAATTTTATTGTCCGCTTGATACTATGGGGGGGTATAGTACTGTAGCCCCGACGGCGAAGAAGGAGGACAGCAATGCCTCAGTGCCCTGAAGAGAAGGCTCTTTGCCACGCTAGAGGTACTAGCGGGCAGATCACTGCCCTAGAGCAGGACCTGGAGGCGGATCCGACATGTGTCGCGGTTCTGCAGCAGTAGTACGCGGCTCCATCAACAGCTTGATGGCGGCCGTTCTGGAAAGCCATCTACGAGGGGAGTTTCCTGACAGAGGGGCGAGAAGCCACTCGCAGCGACACTCCATTGACGAAACCATCTCCATCGTTCGGTCGTATCTCCGGTAGCCGAGTCCAAACGACCTGGTGGCGGAGACTCACTTGGAAAAGGAAGTGACATCATGAAATCACGTGCAGCTGTGGCCTTCGGGCCAGGAAAACCGCTGGAAATCGTCGAGATCGACGTCGAGCCGCCACGCAAGGGTGAAGTGCTCGTCAGGATCACCCACACCGGTGTTTGCCACACCGACGCGTTCACCCTGTCGGGTGACGATCCGGAAGGCCTCTTCCCGGTCATACTGGGCCATGAGGGCGCGGGTATCGTCGTCGAGGTCGGTGAAGGCGTAACGAGCGTGAAGCCTGGCGATCACGTCATTCCGCTCTACACCGCCGAATGCGGCGAGTGCCTGTTCTGCAAGTCGGGCAAGACCAACCTGTGCGTGGCCGTGCGCGCTACCCAGGGCAAGGGCCTGATGCCTGACGGTACCACCCGCTTCTCGTACAACGGCCAGCCGCTGTTCCACTACATGGGCTGCTCGACCTTCAGCGAATACACCGTGGTCGCTGAGGTATCGCTGGCCAAGATCAACCCGGACGCCAATCCGGAGCACGTCTGCCTGCTGGGTTGTGGCGTGACCACCGGTATCGGTGCCGTGCACAACACGGCCAAGGTGCAACCCGGTGACTCGGTGGCGGTGTTCGGCCTCGGCGGTATCGGTCTCGCTGCGATCCAGGGCGCACGCCAAGCCAAGGCGGGCCGCATCATCGCCATCGACACCAACCCAGCCAAGTTCGAGCTGGCCCGCAGCTTCGGTGCCACCGAGTGCATCAACCCCAAGGACCACGCGAAGCCGATTCACGAGGTGCTGATCGAGATGACCGGTTGGGGTGTCGACCACACCTTCGAATGCATCGGCAACGTCAACGTCATGCGTTCGGCGCTCGAAGCTGCCCACCGCGGCTGGGGCCAGTCGATCGTCATCGGCGTCGCCGGTGCCGGCAAGGAAATCTCGACCCGTCCGTTCCAGTTGGTCACTGGCCGGACCTGGAAGGGCTCCGCCTTCGGCGGCGTCAAGGGCCGTACCCAGCTTCCAGGCATGGTGGAAGACGCGATGAAAGGCGAGATCGAGCTGGCACCGTTCGTCACCCACACCATGGGGCTCGATGAAATCAACGAAGCGTTCGACCTGATGCACGAAGGCAAGTCGATTCGCACCGTTATTCACTACTGATCGATACCTGATCATTCACTACCAAACATCAAGGAAACACGTTAATGGCTACTCCAGTAATTTCCGGTAACGACATCTTCTCCCACGTCTTCTTCGGCGCCGTCGACATCAAGGAGTCGTCCGCGTTCTACGATGCTGCTCTGGGCGCCCTCGGCATCAAGAACCTGGGGCCTTTCGGTAACGATTGGGTACTGTACGGCCGTGACAAGCCGGCGTTCATCATCGCCCGTCCAGGCAATGGCGCTGCACCCACCAGCAATGGCGTGACGGTCGGTTTCGCTGCCGCCACCACCGCTGAAGTGGATGCGTTCCATGCCGCCGGTCTCGCCGCTGGCGGCACCGACGAAGGCCAGCCGGGTCCACGTGGTCACCTGCCGGGCGCCTACGCGGCCTACCTGCGTGACCCAGCCGGCAACAAGGTCTGCGCCTATACCTTTGTCTGAACCTAGGAGGCGTGAGGTCGTCATGAAAGGCCATCGGCCTGGCTAAACGACCTCTCCCTTCGCCTCGGCCGCGACCGTGCATGGCATGCCCGCCGGTTCGCCGCACTCGGAGCCCGCCTCGGGTGATTTCCGAAACAGTTGCTACCTCGCTTTCATGGCCGAAGGCAGGCGGTGAACGCGCCCGGACTCAGCGTTCGGTGCGTGATGAAAGACACACAGAATTCAACGCAGGCCAGTGGACGGCGTCGACTATGAGATCGTCGCGGTAATGGTTCACATATCGGAGGTCTTCGCGTTTGGCAAATCCGGACAGTTGCGAAGTATTGTTCAGGCGGACATCGATCAGGCGCTTCGTGCCGGACGCGCCCAGCCGTACTGCCGATCGCGCGTCTTGGCAGCGGGATTCAGGCCGGGTCCTGGCCTGTGCGTGTCGTTTTCGATCATGGCGGCTTCGGAAGTGGATGATGCGTTTCGAGGGGGAATTCGACTAGCATGGATGGCGCTCGTCCTGAGCGACGAATTTCAATAATTTGCATGGCTTTATACTGCACGGGAGTATAGTGTTATGCCTGCATGTAACCCTTGAAGGTGTTCGATGCCCTACAACCCTCGCGAGAAAAAACAAGCACTGACCCGTGTGCGACGCATCAAAGGTCAGGTAGGCGCCCTTGAGCAAGCGCTTGATGATGGTGCCGAGTGTGCTGCGATTCTTCAGCAGCTTGCGGCCGTGCGTGGCGCCGTGAACGGTTTGATGGCGGCGATCCTGGAAAGCTATCTGCGAGAGGAGTTCCCGCACACCGAGGACAGGAGCGACTCGCAGAAGCAGACGATCGACGACACGATCTCCATCGTTCGCTCCTATCTTCGCTAGCCATTGCTGCTTTCGGGGAGAGTAGGGCGCCTACTTCCCGCCGTGTCTATCTTGTGATGTGGCCGCATGTCGCTGTGCTTGTGCCGTTTACCCGTGGTCATCCCTCGGGTACCGAGCGCGAGGCGCGTTACTCTTCAACCAACGAGAAATGAGGTCGTCATGAAACAGCCACCCCTCTCCGATATGACCCCTTGATCCACCGTTGCTGCGCCGGTGTACGGTATGCAAGCCCATGCCGGTAAGTGCGTGCACACCTGCTCATCCAGGCGCCACGGGGCTTGTTGCAGTTGGCCTTTATGAACGAAGGCGATGCTGCCAAGGACCAGGATCGACGTTGAGCTCGAGCGTCAGAACAGAGACCTGCTGGCATCGATGAACAACCGCGCCAAGTTGCAATTGCGCCTTCAGCAAACCGTCGAAGGCTTGTCGGTCGCAGCTATTTCCTATTACGTCGTCAGCCTACTGGCTTATCTGCTCAAAGGTATTCCTGGGGTTCATGACAGGGTTGCGCCCGAGCCGATCCTGCTTTGTTGGGTCCTTCAACTGTTAAACATGCCAGGGAGATGATCTTGGTCGATCTGTTCACGACAAAACCTGAACCGCCCTTGGCCGAGCGCCTGCGTCCCAGGTCGCTGGACGAGTTCGTTGGGCAGCAGCACTTGCTGGGGCCCGGCAAACCCCTGCGCCTGGCGTTCGAGGCGGGCAAACTGCATTCGTTCATTCTCTGGGGACCTCCCGGCGTGGGCAAGACCACGCTGGGGCGCCTGGCCGCCAGTGTCACCGACAGTCAGTTCATCGCCATTTCCGCTGTACTGGCCGGGGTCAAGGACATCCGGCAGGCCATCGACGACGCCCAGGCCGAGCTGGATGGGCATGGTCGTTCGACGGTGCTGTTCGTCGACGAGATTCATCGATTCAACAAGGCGCAGCAAGACGCACTGTTGCCGCATGTCGAGTCCGGGCTACTGACACTGGTCGGCGGCACCACCGAACACCCAGGGTTAGCGGTCAACTCGGCACTGCTCTCGCGGGCGCAGGTCTATACCCTCGAATCGCTGTCCCACGATGAACTACAGCAACTGTATGAGCGCGCGTTGCCGCATCTGGCCGGGGTCGCCCTGGACGCGGAGGCGCTGGACTTGCTAAAAGGCTTCGCCGATGGCGATGGCCGTCGCTTCCTGAACCTGCTCGAGCAGGTTGCCGCGGCGGCGTCCGGCGCTGGCAAGGCCGTGGTCGACGGTGAGTTCGCCAGGTTGTCGACCAGCCCATCGTTGCGCCGGTTCGACAAGGGCGGCGACGAGTTCTATTGGCAGCTGTCCGCCTTTCATAAGTCATTGCGCGGCTCCGATCCGGATGCGGCGCTGTACTGGCTGGCGCGGATTCTCGATGGCAGTGGGGACGTCACCCAGGTGATTCGGCGCATGGTGGTGATGGCCAGCGAAGACATCGGCAATGCCGACCCCCAGGCGTTGCAACTGGCGCTCAACGCCGCACAAGCCTACGAAAGGCTGGGCTCTCCCGAGGGCGAAATCCCTCTTGCCCAGGCGGTGACCTACCTAGCCTTGGCGCCCAAGTCGAATGCGGCCTATGCCGCCTGGGACCAGGCCAAGGCCTTCGTCAAGAGCACCGGCTCGAT
>Ga0182745_1004946_pt1 | contig 10995 bp, 9 predicted proteins | sample eDN3rd30CKraftBY_FD_128523 | JGI IMG/M metagenome (GOLD analysis project Ga0182745, IMG submission 128523) | Enriched backyard soil microbial communities from Emeryville, California, USA - eDNA 3rd pass 30_C Kraft BY (version 2) (version 2) | ecosystem: Environmental > Terrestrial > Soil >... | reverse complement strand
ATCTTCCCCGTTTTCGGGTCAAAAAGACATTCCGTTTCAGACAAATAGCCGTATCTTACACCATTCTCCATCTCGATTAATTCCTTTTCCGCAAGCTCCGATAGCAGCATGTTTTCCCTCCTCCATGAGCTTATTGTTACTATATGCAACCCAAGAAACGATGGTGCCCTTTTTTTCAAAGTCAAACAGCAGTTTTCTATTATAATTGATGTTTTTTTGTATGAATGAAATAAGTTTGAATTTTTCCGAAGGCGATGCGTGATGTAGTATGCCTGTAAAGTAAGCAATGAAGGATGATTGTGAGGCAGATTTTGTTTGCAGTAATCCCATCTTATTTTCGATAAAGGGTACTCAACTATATTACTTTACTTCCAGTGCCCTTCACTTTATTACTATTTCTACATAGAAAAACTGAATTTTCGTCAAAAAGAGCGTGGATGGGGAGGTCGAGAATTGGGCTGGTGTTTATTTTGCGCAGAGTGGCCCATTGAACCGTAAAGCCGTTATTTTAGTTCAATGAAAAAACCGCCCCCTGCTTTCACAGAAGACGGCTCTTGCTATTTTACTCCTTGCCCGATAATTGAGACAGCTGGGTCAACCGATAAAATTGATGTAATCAGGTGATTGACTTTATCCATTGAGACTTCATCGATTTCTTGGATGGTTTCGTCGATGGATTTGTGGCGGCCGTGAATCAGCTCGTTTCGCCCATTTCGGCTCATGCGTGAATTCGTGCCTTCTAGTCCTAGTACAAAACTTCCTTTTAGCTGCTCTTTGGCATTGCTCAGCTCAGTTTCCATGATTCCCTCAGTTTGCACTCTATGCAGTGTCGAGTTAATGGTATCGTGCATAATCGATAATTGTTGATTGTTTGTACTTCCATAAATTGTAAAAGCGCCCACATCCGCATAGCAGGATTGATAAGAGAAAATCGTGTACGCTAAGCCGCGTTCTTCCCTTACTTCCTGGAATAATCGAGAGGACATATTTCCCCCAACGATGTTATTTAAGGCGATAAAGCTGTTTAAATTCGGGTCCTTCACTCCTATAGCAGGATAAGAAATTGCAAGATGCGATTGCTCTACATCACGTTCCTTCACGAACCTTCCCGAATGGAATTTAGGCTGCGTCAACGCTGGTATAACAGCATTCGATGTACGTTCATACTGACCAAAAAGTCTTTCAATATGTACTAGTAAATCCTTTGTTACATTTCCGGCAACTGATATCACAATATTTTCCGGGTAATAATATTTCTCCATATATTGACGAATCGTGTCAGCTGTAAAGGTAGAAAGTGTCGTACTCGTCCCCAAAATTGGCAGGCCTAAAGCATCCGTCTTGTACATAACACGCCATAATTGCTCATGCACATCATCATCCGGTGCATCCTCGCTCATCAAAATCTCTTCTAGCACCACTTGACGTTCTTTATCCAATTCATTGGCATCAAAAGTAGAATTAAAAAACATATCCGCTAAGATGGATACTGCTAATTCCCCGTGATGGTCCAATACTTTTGCATAATAGCATGTATTTTCCTTTGACGTGAAGGCGTTAATTTCCCCGCCGATGCGATCAAATTCTTCTGCAATCTGTCGAGCCGTTCTTGTTTTCGTTCCTTTAAACAACATGTGTTCAATAAAATGGGTAATCCCGTTTTCTTCTGGCAGCTCGAATCGGGAGCCAGCCCCTACCCAAATCCCAACTGAGAGGGAACGGACATGCGAAATCTCCTCTGAAACAATTCGAACACCATTTTGACAAGTATAAACTGTAACCAAATTTTCCCCTCACCTATCTCAAATTATTACGTCTCTTCATTCAACGCGTTTTCACATGCGGTGAAATTCACCGAAATGAAGTTGCCTCTTCTAGCGGTTGGCTTGCAAGATTCCAAAATCGCCAAGGCTCATTTGATTAATCATATGCTAAACTCCTCAAACAATTCAACTGAGAAATTTAAACTTTGCATTCATATTTTATTTTTCTTCAAAATTGTCCAGTTTTCACTCGTTATATTAGACATTTTCCCTTTGTGAAAAGCATCTTACTCGGTTTTTTCCTTCGCAACGCGTTTCATCCTCCTTATGAAACGCATCTCGCCCGCTTCTATCTTCCACAATGCGTTTCATCTACCTTATGAAACGCGTTTCTCTCACTTTCTTCCTCCACAACGCGTTTCATCCTCCCTATGAAATGCATTTTCTCACTCTCTTCCTCCACAACGCGTTTCATCCACCTTATGAAACGCGTTTCTCTCACTCTCTTCCTCCACAACGCGTTTCATTCTCCCTATGAAACGCATCTCGCCCGCTTCTATCTTTCACAACACGTTTCATCCTCCCTATGAAACGCGTTTCTCTCACTTTCTTCCTCCACAACGCGTTTCATCCTCCCTATGAAACGCATTTCTCCCACTTTCTTCTTCCACAACGCATTTTCATACTCTTTCCCCTTACATAACCCACTTCATTCCTCCTATTGCTCTCTTCAACACGAGAATTCTCCTCAAAACAAAAAAAGCAGAGGAAAATTACTCCCTCTGCCTGGTATGCTCAATTATTCAGCTTGTTCAGCGCGTTCTTTTTCTTCTTTTAATACTACTTTACGAGATAAGTTTACGCGGCCTTGGTTGTCGATTTCGATTACTTTTACTAGTAATTCGTCTCCAAGTTTTAATACGTCTTCTACTTTGTTCGTACGTTCTTCTTGAATTTCCGAAATGTGCAGTAAGCCGTCTTTTCCTGGGAAGATTTCACAGAAAGCACCGAATTTTTCGATACGGCGTACTGTTGCCATGTAGTACTCGCCTACTTTAGCTTCACGTACAATCGATTCGATAATTTCTTTTGCGCGTTGGTTCATTTCTTGGTTAGCTGAAGAAATGTAAATTGTACCATCTTGCTCTGTATCAATTTTAACGCCTGTTTCATCGATAATTTTGTTGATTGTTTTACCTCCAGATCCGATTACGTCACGGATTTTGTCTGGATTAATGCGAATCACTTCGATTTTCGGAGCGTATTTAGAAAGGTTCGTACGTGATTCTGCAAGTGTTGCAAGCATTGACTCAAGGATAATCATACGACCAGCTTTTGCTTGTTGTAATGCTTCCTCAAGGATGTTACGTGATAAACCATCGATTTTGATGTCCATTTGAAGTGCTGTAACACCTTTAGCAGTACCAGCTACTTTAAAGTCCATGTCACCAAGGTGATCTTCCATACCTTGGATATCTGTTAATACAGAATAGTGTTCGCCTTTTTTCACAAGACCCATTGCAATACCTGCTACAGGAGCTTTAAGAGGTACACCAGCATCCATCATTGCAAGTGTTGATGCACAAATAGAAGCTTGTGAAGTTGAACCGTTTGACTCTAATACTTCAGATACACAACGGATTGCATATGGGAAGTCTGCTTCGTCTGGAATAACTGCAAGTAATGCACGCTCACCTAAAGCACCGTGACCGATTTCACGACGGCCTGGTCCACGGATTGGTCCAGTTTCCCCTACAGAGAATTGAGGGAAGTTATAGTGGTGCATGAAGCGTTTTGACTCTTCAAGACCTAAGCCATCAATAATTTGAACATCGCCTAGAGGTCCTAATGTACAAATTGATAATGCTTGAGTTTGTCCACGAGTGAACAGACCTGAACCGTGTGTACGCTCTAATAAGCCTACTTCAGAAGATAATGGACGGATTTCATCCAATTTACGGCCATCTGGACGGATTTTGTCTTCTGTGATTAGACGGCGAACTTCTTCTTTCACCATTTTATCTAAAATTGTTTTTACTTGTTTTAATGTTTCATCGTCTGCTTCTTGTTCTTCAAAGCTAGCCATCACGCGTTCTTTTACAGCGCTGATTGCTTCTTCACGAGCGTGCTTTTCAACTGTTTGAATTGCAGCGATCATGTCAGTTTCGCACATAGCTTTTACTTGAGTTTGAAGCTCTTCGTTGATTTCATATAATGAAACAGCGATTTTCTCTTTGCCGACTTCAGCAACGATTTGTTCTTGGAAGGCAATTAATTTCTTAATTTCTTCATGACCGAACATAATTGCTTCAAGCATGATTTCTTCTGGTACTTCTAACGCGCCAGCTTCTACCATGTTGATGGCATCTTTGTTTCCTGCCACAGTTAAGTGAACAGTACTTTTTTCTGATTGTTCAGTTGTTGGGTTAAGAACGAATTCTCCGTCGATGTAACCAACGTGTACACCTGCGATTGGGCCATCAAATGGAATATCCGAAACAGCTAATGCTAAAGAAGAGCCGAACATTGCCGCTACATCAGTTGGGCAGTTTGGATCTGATGACATTACCATTGAAATAACCTGTACTTCGTTACGGAAGCCATCTGGGAACATTGGACGGATTGGACGGTCGATTAGACGTGAAACAAGGATTGCATGCTCTGATGGACGTCCTTCACGTTTAATGAAGCCTCCAGGAATTTTACCTGCTGCGTACAGACGTTCTTCGTAGTTTACTGTTAATGGGAAGAAATCTAATGGTTTTGGTGATTTTGACATTGTTGCTGTGGCTAATACCGCTGATTCCTCGTAGCGAATTAACGCGGCACCGTTTGCTTGTTTTGCTAGCTGTCCTACTTCTACTACTAGTTGTCGGCCAGCCCATTCATATGAATAGACTTTCTTTTCGGTCATTTAATGAACCCCTTTCTCTTGAAACACACTAGGTCACGAATATAATCATAGTAAGTGTACCAAAAAAGCAATTTCTATGCTAAATATTTTCAATCTAATTATGGCTAATTCGTATATTTTTTACAATTATTTTAGGAGATATTTATCTATTATCATAAAATCAGTAGTAAAATATCGTATTTTAATAACTGATATGTACTTCCTTGTTTTAACTTGTCCAAATTTTACATTTAGATACGGCTTGTCGGTGCAATTGTTATAATTGACCAGATAGTTTTAACATAAATAAAAAGCGGGAATGTTCCCGCTTTCTTAAATCCGGGGCACGTACCCCGCTTCCTTATGTCTAGCTAGCTGCCACTAGGCCCGCATCGCTAAAAGCGCGTTTCGAGCCTAAGAAGCTGCTTTGCTTTACTATTATCGACGTAAGCCTAAACGTTTGATTAATTCACGGTAGCGTGCTACTTCGTTTTCACGTAAGTATTTTAATAAATGACGACGACGACCGATTTTTTTAAGAAGACCACGTTGTGAGTGGTAATCTTTTTTGTGCGTGCTTAAGTGCGCGTTTAAAGCGTTGATATCAGCAGTTAATACTGCGATTTGTACTTCTGGAGAACCAGTGTCTCCCTCGTGAGTTTGGTACTCAGCGATGATTTCGTTTTTACGTTCTTTAGTAATTGCCATTTTGAATGGACCTCCTAATAATAAGTATTTACACCTCTAGCACAGCAATCGTTGGAGAATCGAAAAGCCGAGCTAAGGGTTTGTGCTTCTAGCACTTAATGAATAGTACCATACTTCTTGCTTACATTCAACTATTACGAGTAGAAGCGAAGTACTCGATGGCTTCGTTTTTATCTTTTTCAATCTGAGCTTTTAACGATTCAATGCCATCAAATTTCTTCTCGCTGCGGATTCGTTTATACCAGCCCACTTTTACTTCTTCCCCGTAGATATTTTTATCAAAGTCTAATATATGAACTTCGATCGTTAGCTGCTTATCTTCAGGGTTTTTAAAGGTCGGTTTATAGCCTACATTACAAACGCCTTCATACCATTTATTTTGCACGAGGATTTTAACAGCGTACACACCTGTGGCAGGTATGAAGCTTCCTTCCATCGACTGGATATTCGCTGTCGGGAAGCCGATTGTACGCCCACGCTTATCTCCATGCACGACAATCCCTGGCACTTCAAACGCCCGTCCTAATAGCTTTGCAGCGCTTTCCATGTCGCCATCCTGCAAGTATTGACGAATTCTCGTTGAACTGATTTTCTCTTCTTCATCACTTTGTTTGTCAATAACGGTTACACCAAAATCTCCATTGCTTAACTCTTTCATCGTCTCCATATTCCCTTTCCCAAATTTGCCAAAGGAAAAATCAAAGCCAGCAGTGACATGCAATACATTCAAATCTTTTATAAAATATTGCACAAAATCTTCTGGAGAAAGCTTTGCAAAATCCGATGTAAAATGAACAACAAAGACATTCTCTACCCCATACTCCTCTAGTACATCAAGCTTTTGTTGGAGCGGCGTTATGTAAAATACCTTTTCTTTGCGACCACCTAGTACGATCGATGGATGCGGATCAAATGTCATAACAGCACTTTCGATATTGAGTTGCTCTGCCATTTCTTTTGCATTTTGAATCACAGCTTGATGCCCTTTATGGACGCCGTCAAAAAAACCTACAGCTAAAGAAAATGCTGTCGTCGATTCATTTGCCAGATTTAGCTGATGCGGATATTTTAAATGAATAATCTTCATCTAAAATCTTGCCTCCTTCTAAATTTGAGGGAACATTTTCTCAGGTTTCATGTACCCTTCTTTTGTTGGATGTGGAACATACACTGCATAAGCTTTGCCTTGGATGCTATAAACAATTTTATCATTTTCTTTCAATAATGCATGAATCGGAAGCACTTGTCCATTCAAAATTTGTTTTTCAATGGATTCATCCACCTCAATAGATGAATAAGAAGAAAGCGCATATTCTACGGGAAGGATGACCTCGTTGATGTTGCCTTCATTCATGATTTCTTCGACTTGCTTCAGAGTCACGCAGTCTTTTTCTGTAAAGGTGCCTGATGCTGTACGTACCAACGAAGCCATGTGAGCTGGGAAGCCGAGTTTTTCGCCAATTTGTACAGCTAACGTGCGGATGTAAGTCCCTTTACTGCAGGCGATGCGAATTTTGAAAGTCACTTCTTCTCCCTCGAAGCTTTCGGCGTCATCTAGCAGCTCTAGAGAATAAATTGTGATTTTTCTAGTTGGTCGTTCGACGACTTCGCCTTTACGAGCATATTCATACAATCGTTTGCCGTTTACTTTTACTGCTGAAAACATTGGCGGCGTTTGTTCGATTTCCCCTGTTAGTTGTTCGAGTGCCTCTAGAATTTGAGCACGTGAGAAAGCTTTTTGCGATAAATTCGCATCAACAGTCTCACCTTCTGCATCTTCTGTTGTTGTTGCGCGACCGATCGAAACGACTGCTTCATAGGTTTTGCCTGCATCCGTTAAGTATTCTGCAATTCTTGTTGCTTGCCCGATACAAATCGGCAGGACGCCTTCCACAGCAGGATCTAGTGTCCCCGTGTGCCCCACTTTTTTCGTTTTTAAAATCTTGCGTAACTTAAAGACGCAATCATGACTCGTCATGCCTCTTTCTTTCCAGAGCGGTAAAATGCCGTTCATTCGTGTTCTCCTTTACGATGGTTGGTTTAGTTTTTCTCTTTTCTATAAATCTAGCCATTTTTTATGAAAATCTCGCCAATTTAAGCAAAAATCTAGCCATCTTTCTCGAAAATCTCGCCAATTTTGCCAAAAATCTCGCCTATCCGAAATCGATAGCCAAAAATATAAGCTGCCTCAATTCCTAAAATTCACAACAAAAAGCCTACATCGCACAAACATATGCAGATGTAGGCTTTGCTTTTAGTCGATCAGTTAATCGTTGTTTAGTGAACGTAGTAATGCGTCGATTTTGTTGCCGTATTCAATCGATGAATCAAATTCAAATGTGATTTCAGGCGTACGACGCAAGCGGATGCGATGACCGATTTCAGTGCGGATGAACCCTGAAGCTTTTAGTAAAGCTTTTAGTGTTTCTTCGCGATCTTTGTCATTGCCAAGAGATGAAATATAAACAGTCGCTTGTTGTAAATCGCCAGTAACAGCTACATCTGTAACAGTTACAAAGCCAACACGCGGGTCTTTAATTTTACGAGTGATGATATCACCAAGCTCTTTTTTCATCTGTTCTGCGATACGATTTGAACGTAATGACATATAGTGACACCTCTGTATATAGATAAAAAATTGCCTCCTCTTCCTACGAGCTTGCTCGGATGAAAGGAGCACAATTTCATATCTAAATAATTTTTCTTATAGCTATTTGTTATAAATAATCTGTCCAAACCTCGAGTTGCTCCCAAGAGGGGTTGGACTTGAGGAAGTGAAGTGCATTGTTGATTTCTCGTTCTGCACTCATCTTAGATGAAGACACACAGACAAGAGCAATTCTTGTCCGCTGCCACACATTTTGATGATCTATCTCTGCAACAGAAACATTGAATTTCTGCTTTGTTCTTGTAATCATTCGCTGTAGAACAGCTCGCTTCTCTTTTAACGAATGGGATTCAGAAATGATAAACTCGACTTCCGCATAAACGATCATTATCGTTTAATTTCTTCCATTATGAAGGCTTCGATAATGTCGCCTTCTTTAATGTCATTGAAGTTTTTAATCGTAATCCCACATTCGTAGCCTCTTGCTACTTCTTTTGCGTCATCTTTGAAACGTTTTAGCGAATCTAAATCCCCTTCAAATACAACGATTCCTTCGCGAATGATACGAACGCCTGAATCACGAGTAATTTTACCTTCAGTTACATAAGAACCAGCGATTGTACCAACTTTTGATACTTTAATCGTTTGGCGAACTTCCGCTTGACCAATAATTTTTTCTTCAAATTCTGGGTCCAGCATCCCTTTCATCGCCGCTTCGATTTCTTCGATTACTTTGTAAATGATGCGGTGTAAGCGAATATCAACGCCTTCTTCATCAGCAGCACGTTTTGCATTCACGTCTGGACGAACGTTGAATCCGATTACGATTGCGTTAGAAGCTGCAGCTAGTGAGATATCTGATTCTGTAATGGCACCAGCGCCAGTGTGAATAATTTTCACGTTAACGCCTTCTACATCGATTTTCATTAATGATGCAGCCATTGCTTCTACAGTACCTTGTACGTCAGCTTTAACGATTAAGTTAAGTTCTTTTACTTCACCGTGAGACATTTGTTCAAATAAGTTGTCTAAAGTAACACGTTGTTTTTCAGAACGGTTTGCTTGGATTGCTGTCATCGCACGAGATTCACCCACTTGGCGAGCAGTTTTCTCATCTTCAAAGACAACAAAACGGTCACCTGCTTGCGGCACCTCGTTAATACCAGTGATTTCTACTGGAGTTGACGGACCTGCTTCTTTAACACGACGGCCTAGGTCATTTACCATTGCACGTACACGTCCATAAGCATGACCAACTACGATTGGATCACCAATGCGCAATGTTCCATCTTGTACAAGTAATGTTGCTACAGAACCTCGGCCTTTATCAAGCTGAGCTTCGATTACTGTACCAATTGCTGAACGATTTGGGTTTGCTTTTAATTCAGCTACTTCAGATACTAGTAGTATCATCTCTAATAGCGTATCAATACCTTCACCTTTCAAGGCAGATATTGGAACGAAAATTGTATCGCCGCCCCAATCTTCAGGTACTAAACCATGTTCAGTTAACTCTTGCATTACACGGTCTGGATTTGCAGATGGCTTATCCATTTTGTTCACTGCAACTATGATTGGTACTTCAGCAGCTTTCGCGTGATTAATCGCTTCAACAGTTTGTGGCATTACACCATCATCTGCAGCAACCACGATGATTGCTAAGTCAGTGATACTTGCACCACGAGCACGCATTGTAGTGAAGGCAGCATGTCCTGGAGTATCTAGGAACGAAATTTTCTTGCCATCGATGTTTACTTGGTAAGCACCGATATGCTGTGTAATCCCACCTGCTTCTCCAGCAGTTACTTTTGTATGACGGATTGAGTCAAGTAATGTTGTTTTACCGTGGTCAACGTGCCCCATGATTGTTACAACTGGTGGACGAATTACTTGTTGTTCTTCAGATTCCTCTGTTTGGTCGAAGTAAACATCTAAATCTGTTTTATCTACACGTACTTCTTCTTCTACTTCTACGCCGTAATCTGCACAGATTAGCTCGATTGCATCTTTGTCTAATTCTTGGTTAATCGTTGCCATAACGCCTAACATGAATAATTTTTTGATGATTTCAGATGGTTCGCGGTGAAGCTTTTTCGCTAATTCCGCAACTGATAAAGACTCATAGAAAGTAATTTTTTCCGGCAACTCTTTTGGAGCTTGTGGAATTGTTGGTTGATGCGTTTTCGGATGGCGACGTTTGCCTCCATGAATACCCGGCTTTTTACGTTGTTGGAAGCCGCCTTTTTTGTTGTTGTTATTATTGTTTGAGTTGTTATTATTATTTTGGGCCATATTTCGATTTTGGTTACCTTTTGCATTCTTAAATTTTTCGCCACTGTTTTGAGACGTTGATCTTTGTTCATTAGACGAATTGTTTGACGGACGATTCGATGAACTGTTATTCGCTGGTCGATTTTGTGAACCATGTGATGGACGATTTCCCTGTCCATTTGACGGTCTATTCGACGAACCGTTAGATGGTCTGTTTCCTTGACCATTCGACGGGCGATTTGCTGAGCTATTTGCTGGTCTATTTGAAGAACCACCGTTCGATGGTCGATTTCCTTGACCATTTGAAGAACCATTGCTTGAACGGTTCGAACGATTTTGCTGGTCGTTTGATTGCGTTCTTTGAGCATTTGGGTTTGATGGTTTTCTTTCAGGTCGTGCTTCTGTATTTCTTGCTGCAGAGCCTTTAAAAACCGAATCTAATTTCGTAACAGCATCACTTTCAAGCGTCGACATATGGTTTGAAACCGTAACGTTTAGCTTTTTCAGCTCTTCTATTACTTCTTTGCTTGATTTATTCACTTTTTTCGCATATTCATGAACTCTTACTTTGGTCATCTGCTCACCCCCGATTAATTTTCGTTGAGTAGACTAGACATCTTCTTTGCAAATCCACTATCTACAATAGCGATTGCGACACGTGCTTCTTTACCAATTGCAGTCCCTAGCTGGTAGCGATCACCAAACACATGATACTCAACGTTATAATACGTACATTTATCTTGAATCTTCTT
>Ga0182745_1004945_pt1 | contig 10996 bp, 6 predicted proteins | sample eDN3rd30CKraftBY_FD_128523 | JGI IMG/M metagenome (GOLD analysis project Ga0182745, IMG submission 128523) | Enriched backyard soil microbial communities from Emeryville, California, USA - eDNA 3rd pass 30_C Kraft BY (version 2) (version 2) | ecosystem: Environmental > Terrestrial > Soil >... | reverse complement strand
AGCGAACTGGAAACATCCGGAAGGGCCGGAAAGTCATCTCCAGGGGCGCGAGAACCATCCGGTTGTTCATGTTTCCTGGGACGATGCCACAGCTTATGCCCGCTGGGCTGGGAAACGCCTGCCTTCCGAAGCGGAATGGGAATGTGCCGCCCGGGGTGGTCTTGCTTCACAGGATTTTGTCTGGGGAGACGAACTTCCCAATGATGAGTTTCTTCCGGCAAATCTCTGGCAGGGAGAATTTCCGACACAAAATTCCGCACGTGACGGCTATCTCCGGACATCGCCCGTGAAATCTTATGCGGTCAACAAGTACGGTTTGTATGATATGGCAGGCAATGTCTGGGAATGGTGTGCGGACTGGTATGGTCGTGAAATTCATCAGTCCATGTGCGGGCAGGAAGTTTGCATCAATCCACGGGGACCGGTCCGGACCAGTGACCCCACCCAGCCACATGCGACCCTTCGGGTGCAGAAAGGGGGCTCATTTTTGTGCCATGAGTCTTATTGCATGAGATACCGTCCCAGTGCCCGTCAGGGATGTTCTCCCGATACCGGCATGTCCCATGTTGGTTTTCGCTGCGTCAAGTCGAAATAATGAAATGCGCTGGCCGGAGTTCTCAGTCGAGACACTGAAGCCGGTGTTTTTGATCTCTGGGCACACTGGGTTGGAAAAGCAAATCATTGACGCCTGCCTCCCTGCTGCTTAGAGTGAATTCTTGAAGTGTTACATCTTTCACAGGGACGGTATTCTTTATGGCTTCCGGAAAATCTACAGATGACCGATCTGCTCAGGAGAACGGTTCCGGGTCAAAAAAAGGGGACAAACGCGGCAATGCCACCTTCTGGTACATGCTGATCGGGCTGATTATTCTGGTCCTGGGACTGACCTGGCTGCGAGAGCAATCGCTCACCAAAGAAATGAAATTTGGTGAGTTTGTACAACGCCTGGAAAGCGGCCAGCTGAATGCCTCGAATGTTTACGAATTGCAATTCAGCCAGGAATTTATCCAATTTCAGGATCAGCCCAAACCGGATGTCAAAAAGACCTTTCCGGTGGTTGCTCCCGTGGAAAGCCAATCAACCCCGGCAACTCCCGCTGACGAAAGTGCAGCCGCCAATTCCGGAAAAAAGATCGAACGTCGCCGTATTCCAATTGGCGGCATTCCCGCTCCCAAGCTGGCAGATTTGATGGATCTGCTGGGCGAAAAGCAGATTCAATATAGCGGCTCGTCTCCTCCGCCGGAATGGGGGGCGCTGCTGTCGTTATTATTGATGGCAAGTGTTGTGCTGATTTTTATTTTCTTTCTCCGCAAGCTGGGCGGACCGGGACAGGCGATGTCGTTCGGTCGAAGTCGGGGAAAATTGTACGCGGAAGATGACGTCAAAAGCACCTTTGAAGATGTGGCGGGGATCAACGAGGCGGTTGATGAATTGCGGGAAGTTGTAGAGTTTCTACGAACTCCAGGGAAGTACCAGGCGCTGGGCGGTCGCATCCCGCGGGGCGTGCTGCTGGTGGGGCCTCCCGGGACCGGCAAGACCTTGCTGGCAAAAGCCGTGGCCGGCGAAGCAGGTGTCCCCTTCTTCAGTCTGTCCGGCTCCGATTTTGTAGAAATGTTTGTCGGCGTGGGGGCCGCCCGAGTACGGGATATGTTTTCTCAGGCCGCCCAGAAATCTCCCAGCATTATTTTCATCGATGAACTGGACGCCCTGGGAAAAGTTCGTGGCAGCGGCATGCCCGGCGGACACGATGAACGGGAACAGACGCTGAACGCCCTGCTGGTGGAAATGGATGGGTTCTCCTCCGATCAAAGCGTCATCGTGATGGGGGCCACCAATCGACCGGAAACATTGGACCCGGCCTTGATGCGACCGGGGCGATTTGACCGGCACGTGCTGGTGGACCGTCCGGACTACAAAGGCCGCGAAGCCATACTCAAAGTCCACTCCCGTAAAATTAGAATGGCGGATGACGTCTTACTGGGACGAATCGCCAAGCTGACCCCTGGTTTTGTTGGAGCAGACCTGGCAAATCTGGTCAACGAGGCCGCCTTGCTGGCTGCTCGCAGTGACAAAACCGCGGTCTCCATGGTGGAATTTGAAGAAGCGATTGAACGCGTGGTCGCGGGGCTGGAAAAAGGGACAAAGATTATTCAGGACGATGAAAAACAACGGGTCGCCTATCACGAATGTGGCCATGCACTTGTTGCCAGCAGCCTGCCACTGACAGACCCCGTTCATAAAATTTCGATTATTCCACGTGGCTTTGGGGCGCTGGGCTACATGCTTCAGCGTCCTGAAGATGACAGACACCTCATTACACAATCAGAAATTCTGAATCGTATTTGTGTCATGCTGGGAGGAATTGCGGCTGAGGATACGGTTTTCGAAGAGACGTCGACCGGGGCTCAAAACGATCTGGAACGCGCGACCGATCTGGCTGGCAGAATGGTCATGGAATTCGGCATGAGCCCCAAGCTGGGCCGCGTGAACTACCGCGAAGCCAAACGTTCTCCGTTTCTCAATGGTGCTCCTACGGGGGCCAGCGAATACGTGCACAGCGAACACACATTGCGGGAAATCGATCTGGAGATTCGGCGCATTATTGATGAATGTATGGAGATCGCCCGTGAGATCTTACGCAGCCAGCGACCGGTCCTCGAGCAGATGACATCAGAACTGATCGAGCGAGAAGTCATGAACGGAGATCAGTTGAAAGTCATCCTTGATGCGCACAAGACCGGGCCCCAGTTGAAACCGGGAACTTCGGTCTCCCGCCCTGCCGCAACCTCTCCGGAAGAAGCAGAAACCAATCCCGCGCGGCCCGGATTCAAACAGAGCACAGACATTTCCTGAGAGAAGAGTGCCGTCTTGCGAATGGAAGGCAAAAATTTTTGTGGCATTCAATCGGGGAGGAGGGAGTGACGATCCGGCGTCGGGGCAATCTGCTCTGTGATCGCTGTTTGCTTCATTTTTATTATGGCCGAAATCTTTGTCGATTCGATTGACGATCCGCGGCTGGCTCCTTATCGGCATCTGAAACGGATGAACCTGACGCGTTGGTCGGGGCTATTTATTGCGGAAGGGGTCCGGCTGGTTCAACGGCTGCTGGAAAGCGATTTTGAAGTCGATTCCATCCTGGTCAGTGAATCGCATCGCAGGCGGCTTTCCGCAGAAACTTTGGAACGGTTGCCTGTCTATGTCGCGCCGCAACTGGTGCTGGAAAATATCATCGGATTCCAGTTTCATTCCGGGATGCTTGCCTGCGGTCGACGCCGGGCACACACTCCTCTGCTCGACTGGTTGCCGGCACGAGATCGCCCTGTCCTGATTGTCGGTTGCCCACAAACATCAGACCCGGACAATCTGGGAACCATGATTCGCATTGCAGCCGCCTTTGGGGCGGATGGCCTGATGGTCGGCAAGTCTTCCGCAGATCCGTTTTGTCGTCGTGCACTTCGTATCTCCATGGGGAACGCATTCTTCCTTCCGATTTATGAGTCCATAGACTTTCTGAAAGACCTGCAGCAGATGCAGCAGGAATGCGGAATCACAGCCGTGGCTTCCGTGCTCGATCATGCAGCCATTCCACTCGCGGGCAGCACCCGCCCAGATCGGTTGCTGCTCCTGATGGGCAATGAAGATCACGGGCTCGATCCTGCATTAGGCCGAACGGCCGATGAAAAGATCACGATTCCCATGGCTGCAAAAATCGATTCCCTCAACGTCGGCATTGCCGCGGGAATCATGTTGCATCATTATACACAGGTTGCAATCCGCCGAGTCTAAGGTCACCACTATGTCATCAGATCTTCACACCGCCGTAGACCAGTACCTGTCCGATCTGTTCATCCCTGCGGATACGGTTTTGGATCAAGCGCAGCAAGACAGTTTGGCTGCGGAGTTGCCGGCAATCGCCGTTTCACCAAACCAGGGAAAGTTTCTGTTCCTGCTGGCCCGGGCGATGAACGCGACTCGTATTCTGGAGATTGGAACGCTGGGAGGATACAGCGCGATCTGGCTGGCGCGCGCGCTGCCGGAACAGGGCAAACTGATCACTCTGGAATTTGAACCACGACACGCACAAGTCGCCCAACAGAACATTCAACGGGCTGGCCTGTCGGATCGTGTGGAAATCCGGATCGGTGCTGCGGTGGATTCACTGCGCCAGATGATTCAAAGCGGCGAAGCTCCGTTCGATCTGATCTTTATCGACGCGGATAAGGAAAGTTATCCGCAATACCTGGAATTGACGCTGCAGCTTTCGCGTTCCGGAACAACGATTCTGGCTGATAACGTGGTGCGGGAAGGGGAAGTGATCAATCCAAACTCGGAAGACTCCCGCGTCCAGGGCGTTCGGGAATTCTGCCAGTTGCTGGCCCGTCAGCCGAACGTGGAAGCGACCGCCTTGCAGACGGTCGGCAGCAAAGGCTATGACGGTTTCGCCATGATTGTTGTGAAATGATCTTTGTGGAGTAGGCGAACGGAGAGCCCCATTATTTCTCGAGGAGAATTTGCCGCGGGGCATGATCGCGAAAATACCGCAACCAGCTGGCAATGAGTGCCCCCTGCAAGTCTTGATCTGCTTCGTACTCTTCCATCGTTTTGCCCCAGTAGAAGCTGATCCAGCCATCAACGTGCTGTTGCGAGCCTTGAATGAATTCGTCCACGTCTTCAATACCGGCGGAGAGTGGAAAGATTTCTTCGATCACCAGTGGCTTACCAATTTCATAAACTTTCAAGACTTCCAGCCCTTCCGCAATTTCACCTTTTCGCGGATAGAAATGAATGCTGACGAAGTCCAGCGGCTGGCCGACATCCGGCGCATAGAACAATGGTTTGGCTCCCTTGAAGACCTGGGCCCAGGGGATGACTCCCACGGTGACCAGGTGCTGATCGTCAACTTCACGAATGGCAGCGGTTAGCTTTTTGACCCAGTCGCGGGCCACTTCCTCACGCGTGCGCCCGGCCAGGTCGCGCGTAATGCGTTGTACAAAAAACTTGCCTCCCAACTCGCCGGTGAGCCAGTCCGCCTCGGGTTTCGCGCCGGCCAGGATCGGTTCATTCATCAGGTCGTAGCAAAAAATCGCAGGACTTGTGCGGCAGACCTTGGCAATCGCCTGCCAGAAGCGGGCTTGAACATCCCAGCGGGCTGCTTCATCCAGCTCGTCATACCACTGGGGAACGTCCTGCTTGTGGTAACAACCCAGGCCGGTAAGATCGAGATAGATCTGCAACTTTTCAGCAAGTTGAACCAGCTTGCCGAGCCGAACCAGGTTTCCGGCATGCGGCATCTCCGGCGTCTGCATGAATTTTGCCAGTTGAAGATGAATTCGCACCACATTGGCCCCAAGAGCTTTGATCTCAACGAAATCTGCTTCTACCGTGGCCCATTCTTTTTCCCAATAATCTTCCAGCAATCGGCCGGCAGCATCATGATCGTAATTCACACCCCAGATCACGAACGGGTGTGCTGTCCGGGTGCTGACAAACGATTTTCCATTGTCACTGACGCGAATGAATTCCATTTCATGCGAATTCTCTGCTGCTCTTCCATCAGAGATCGCCACAACAAGTAATGCAAACGTTAGAGCGTATCTGTAAATCTTGTGGCGAACTTGCCTCGCGGCATTCAGCCTTTCATCAAGTGAAACCTCTTCAACGCGGGCACATGAGAGACCAAACCGGTCTAATGCAGCTGTCAACGGAAAACGGAACAACGTGCAAGCGTGCATGGGATGAGGTGCTTTCTGAGGTTCGTGACGAAATTCAGGATCCATGAACTCCCAGTTTGGGGAACTGGTCTTGGCGAATGCAAGTTGCCGCCCTCCGATTCGTGGTTCGTGTCACAAAGACAACTCAGGGAGAACGCATATGTCGTCTGCTTCCCAGGATCTGGACGATTGCGATCGACCGGCGCCTGGTCCTCCGGATTCAAAGAGCGACATGGAACAGGCATTTCTGTCCGGCCAGCACGCTGCGGATTGCAAACAGCCCAATCAGTTCGACCCGTGAGGGCGTTTCGCGATGGCACATCCTCGCGTCAAACTCTGCTGAGACCCCGGACGATTATGCAGCAGTGCGGATCTCTCCGTTGTCGCGAACATCATCAAAGCGGACGGAAATACGCTTGGAGACTCCAGCCTGCTCCATGGTGACTCCATAGAGAACATCGGCCACGGTCATGGTTCGTTTACGGTGCGTGATCACAACAAATTGTGTCATCTGTACGAATTCTTTAATGACCGTGACGTACCGATCGACGTTGGCTTCATCCAATGCGGCATCCACTTCATCCAGAATACAATACGGACTGGGCTTGCTGCGGAACATGGCGAACAACAGCCCGACAGCCGTCATCGTTTTCTCTCCTCCGCTGAGAAGTGACATGGAACGCAGTTCTTTTCCAGGAGGACGCGCGACAATCTCGATCCCGCACTCCAGCACGTCCGCCGGATCTTCCAAAATGATATCCGCATCTCCTCCGCCAAACAGTTTCCGGAACAGTTCCTGAAAATGTCCACGAATCGTCTCGAATGTCTCCGCGAAGATCCGTTGGCTTTCATGGTTGATCCGGCGGATAATGTCCTCCAGCGAGGCTTTCGCCTCCTGCAGGTCCTTCAACTGATTCGACAACGTGGCAAACCGCGTCTCCAGTGCTTCGAGATTCTCCAGCGCATCCGTATTCACGTTCCCCATCATTTTTAGTTTGCGGCGAAGACGATCCACACGCGCTTCCAGCTCTCCCCGGACATCGTCATAGCTGGGCCGTGGGGCGGCATCGGCCGGCTGTTCTTGGTTCATGGCCTCTGGTGTGGAATCGGAAATTTCCCCAGCGAGATCGAGCGCCGATTCGTCATCTGCTGTTCCACCTGTTTCTGAATCAGCCTGGTGCGTCCAGGCGGCCTGTTCGCTGGCAGTCCCGTATCGTTCTTCCAGGAAGCTGCGATAGGCGGAAACTCCGGAGTCGACCAGCGATTCCAGCGTCAATTGAAACTCTTCCTGAATTCGTTCCCCCAGGGTTGTGAGCTGCATTTTCTGCTTTTGAATTTCGAATTCGAGAGCATGTTGCTGATCCTGGATTTTGCGGCGCGCATGAAATTGTTTTTCTTCCGTCCGGGTCAGACGTGTACGAGTGGCCCGCAGTTCTTCCCGTTCCAGACGGGAACTTCGCGTATCGGCGGTCATCTGTTCAAGTTGCAAGGCCGTCAGAGCGATCCCGCTTTCCGCCTGCAGCACTTCAAAATCGGAACGCGACCGAATCCGCCGAATCTCGGCAATACGTTGCACCATCTCTTCCAGTTGTTGTTGGCGCTGTTCCTGGTCACGATGTAAACGAGTTTGTGTCTGTCGCAGACTGCGCTGGCGTTCTTCGTGCTGACTGAGTTCGAGTTGCTGGCTTTTGATGTCCAGTTGTGTCTGATCCAGCAATTGTTGAATTTCCTGAACGCGTTCTTGTTCCACTTCAACAACTGTCTGCATTTCTCGCAGGGCAACTTCGACACTTTCGATTTGTTCCTGAACGGAAACAATCTCCTGAGCAATCGCCTGTTCGCGGAGTTTCAATTTTTCGAAAATACTATTTTGTTCCGCCAGTTCCTTTTCCAGGCGTTGAACTTCCCGTTGCTGTCCGGCCAGTTGTGCGGTCTGTTCTGTGACGGCATGCGAAAGTTGTTTGAGCTCCACTCCCAGTTGATCGAGTTCCTCCAGCCGTGATTCGTGTTTTTCACCCAGGATTTCCAGCCGTCGGGTCGCGGTTTCAATATTTCGATGAAGTTGATGAATCTCATTCTTGAGTTGTTTGAGTTCACTCTTTCTTGACACGATCGAAGTTTCGTGTGGCATCACTCCAACATACAACTGCTGAGTCGTGGTGAGGACTTCACCCTGCAATGTGACCACCTGGATATTGGCCGGCGTGGACGCAACCAGATCCCGCGCCTGATCCAGTGTTTCCACAATCCAGGTGTCACCGAGAATCCGGGCGGCCAGTCCCCGGGCGCGATCTCGCTCCTGCACGAGCCGATCTGCGCGTCCATACACACCCGCTCGTCCGTTCAGATCGATTTCGTCCGCCGAGAGCTCAAATGCCGTGAATTGTCCCGAAGTCATCGGTGAAGAGGTTCCACGAACCGGCGAAATGGAGACAAAACCGACCCGTCCTTCAATCGGCGAAGATCCCCGGTTCAGGTAATCCAGCAGTGGTTCCAGATCACTGACTGCGATCAGTTGTGCCCGGTCTCCGAGAGCCGCATCAATAATTGGAGCAAGATCCATGGGGACTTCGATCAGGTCCCGTACGCTGCCCAGAATTCGATTCCAGGGGGGATAGTGTGATGTGGCTGCACGATGCAGGATCTCGCGCACACCAATGGCAATCCCTTCCTGTTTTTGCTCCAACTCTTCCAGCACGGAAAGTCTGGCTTCTGCGGCACTGCGTCGTTCTCGCATCGTGCGAAGTTGTTGTTCCGTCTCTTCGCGTTGCTGGACGGTTTTCCATTGAGCCCGCTGGGCCTGGGTAAGTTGCGACTGCCGTTCCTGCAAAGCCGCTTCCGCCTCCTGCAACTTGAGAGTTCTGGAACGATACACGTTTTGGCAGGCCGTCAGTTGTTCCTGCAGATTCTGCAGCCGATCACTGGCTTGATGCCGATTCTGGGCCGTTGATTCTGCTTGTGATCGCAACACCAACTGTCGTTCATTCAACTGGTTTTTCCGGTGTTGTTGCGATGAAAGCTCGTGACGCTGTTTTTCAATCTGTCCGCGCTGATTCTGTGCCAGCTCTCGCAAAGATGCGAGTTGCTGTTCACGTTCCGCAATTTGTTGATGAGATTCGAGAAGTCGCGACTCGAAGGATCGCAATTGTTCGGCGGTCAGTTCGAGTTCGACACGGGCGAGTTCGATTTGCCGTGCGAGGGGATGTCGTTGCTGCCGCATCCGTTGCAGGTCCGCATCCAGTTCGTTCCTGCGGGACAGTTGATGGCGGATGGTTGATCCATGTGAGGCGATGGCTTGCCGGGCAGAAGAAATGGCCCGTTCGCGAGTCTGCAGTTGCTCGTCCAGTTCCGCAATCCGGACTTCCGCCTGTTTCTTCTCCGCTTCAACCTGTTCGATTTCCAATTGCATCCGGGACTGCGATGCTGTGATCACATCCAGTTCCGCAATCTGTTTTTCCAGTAATGAGACCCAGATTCGGCAGTCGTCCGCAGCCAGGCCCGTCCAGGCCGCTTTCAGTTCCGCAGAAAGTTCCCGGTACTTGGCCGCTTTGCTGGCTTGTGTGCGAGTGGTGTTGAGTTGCGATTCCACCTGATCGACGAGATCGGTAAGTCGCAACAGATTTTGCGCCACCCGTTCCAGACGCCGTTCGGCATCAACACGACGGGATTTGAATTTGCTGATTCCAGCCGCTTCTTCGAAGACCGCTCTGCGGGCCGTGGGGTTGGCCTGCAAAATCTGATCGACACGCCCCTGCTCGATAATGCTGTAGGCCGCCGTCCCGGCCCCGGTTCCCATAAACAGGTCACGCACATCTTTCAAACGGACGGGAGCCCGATTGAGCAGGTATTCCGAATCACCACTTTGATACAAGCGGCGTCCGATCTGCACTTCTGCAGTATCGATTCCAAACAGACCGTTGACGTTATCGAAGGTGAGTGTGGCTTCGGCAAAGCCACTTCCGCGGCGACCTGCCGAACCATTGAAGATGACGTCCGACATCTCCTTGCCGCGAAGGCTTTTGGCGCTCTGGTCTCCCAGAATCCATTTAATGGCATCGACGACGTTACTTTTTCCACTGCCATTGGGACCGACGACACAAGTAATCCCCGGCGCGAATTCGAACAACGTTCGATCCGCGAAGCTCTTGAATCCAAAGAGTTCGAGGGATTTCAGCACAGTCTTAACAAGTTGGTTAAACTGCCATCCTGCAGGCAGGAGATGCCGGGGAAGCGAAAAACAAGATTAGACCAGTTTGTTCTCTCATGTGCCCGCGTTGAAAGGGTTTCACCTGATGAAAGACTGAATGCCGCGAGGCAAGTCCGCCACAAGATTGACTAAAACGCTCTAAAACATGTATCAGTCTCGTAATGTCGATTTCGTCGGCGCTGCGGGGATTTTCGCGTCCTCGGGAATGGCTTCCACTTCGGGAGGCTTCTCATCAAACAGGTTGGGCAACAAACCCTGGCTGCCGACGGTCACGCTGGGCAGGACCGCCTCGGAACTGAGCGATTTCGGTCTGGGCCCCGTCGCGGCAGGACGCTCATAAACCCGCCCCGGAGCAGGCAGTTCATCAATGGCAATCTGCCCCGGGAGATTGTGTTGACGTTCCGCCTGCACCAGCATCTGAACAATGTCCGGGTACTGGGCTCCCAGGTCACTGGCCCCCTTGATGACATCCATGACTCGCAGAGAGACCTCTTTTTGCCGCATCGGTTCACCGGGAGCAATACGCTTGATCAGGATATGATTTCCCTGTGAAGAATTCTGCAACAGGATCTGATTGCCGGCCCGTAACACCAAAGGAGTCAGGAATTCCTGTTTGTGATCGAAGACCACGATCTCCGCCTGCTTGTAACGAGTGAGGTGAATGAGCGGCCCAGCTGTCGATTCCACTCCATGCAGAGAGAAATTCCCTTCCATGACTTCCCCCTTCACAAATGGATCGTTCGGGGCCATGGTTGAATATGAGCGAAATGCTCCATAGCGGGTCTCCACGCTTTCCTGGCTGGCCAATGCACGTAATGCATCAGAAGCGGCCCCATCACTGATCGTCGATAAAGCTGCCAGAGCAAAAATTCGGAACGCCGGCACATTCTCGGCAGCTTCCTTCAACGCCGGGACCCCGTCCGCATTCCCCAGATAGGCCAGTGCACAACCTGCGTGAAACCGCGCCTCCAGGTCTCCAGAAGCCAGCCCCATTTTCAATGTCGGGATTGCTTCTGGACCAATGGCTTCCAATTGTAAGGAGGCCCGTTCGGCCGTTGGACCAAATTGAATTTCTTCT
>Ga0182745_1004944_pt1 | contig 10999 bp, 9 predicted proteins | sample eDN3rd30CKraftBY_FD_128523 | JGI IMG/M metagenome (GOLD analysis project Ga0182745, IMG submission 128523) | Enriched backyard soil microbial communities from Emeryville, California, USA - eDNA 3rd pass 30_C Kraft BY (version 2) (version 2) | ecosystem: Environmental > Terrestrial > Soil >... | reverse complement strand
TGACTAGATTTTTGCGCCAGCGGGACAGTCTCCTATCAAGTTTCCAACAATTGGCCCAGCGCGAACAGATATTCCTCGCCCAGCGGCGGGCCGATCAATTGCACGCTCAGGGGCAACCGCTGTTCGCCTGTCCCGGCAGGCACCGCCAGCGCAGGGACGCCAAGGTAATTCATGCTCCGGGTCCAGTATGTGACTTGCGCAACAACATGATCCTGCGTGGGCGCGATGGTGTCGCTGACCAGCGGAGCCACACCGGAAGCGGTGGGCAGCAGGCAGGCATCGGCTCCTGACAGGGTCTCGGCCACGAAGCGGTGCAACAAGCGCGTGCGCAGGCGCAGCGCGTCATAGTAGCTGGTTGCATCCAGGAACAGCCCTTGCAGAATACGGCGCCGCACCTGCCCGCCATAGCATTCAGGATGCTGATGGAGGGTGGCGCGATGCAAGGCGGCCGATTCCGCGGCCATGAGAATCGCATTGAGCTTGCCCAGTAACGCCATGTCGGGAAGCTTTGCAGGGATACAGGTAACCCCCCGGTCTTTGAGGAGGCCGACTGTGCACTGCAACGCACGTCGCATATCCGCCGATATGGGCGCATCCTCAGGCAGGTGGGGGACAGCCACGCTCAGAGACGCGGCGGACAATGTGCGCCACTGCCCGGTGGGCGCCGGAACGGGCAGGCACTGTGGATCGAGCGGATCAGGCCCAGCCATGACGGTAAAAGCAGCAGCGCAGAGTTCTACTGAGCACGCCAGCGGCCCGATGCAGTCCAGGGAAGGCGCAAGCGGCATGGCGCCGGCGCGGCTAACGCGGTATTGAGTCGGTTTGAGGCCGACGACCCCGCAAAATCCCGCTGGCAGGCGGATGGAGCCGCCCGTATCCGAACCTATCGCCAACGGAACATGGCCTGCGCCCACGGCCATGCCGCAGCCGCTGGAACTGCCACCCGAAACGCGCTCGGCATCGTGCGGGTTGCGCCCGGGGCCCAGATGGTCGTTCAGGCCGGTGGGCGACAAGGCAAATTCCGACATGTGCAGCATGCCCAGGGGGATGGCGCCGGCGGCGCGCAAGCGCGCGACGACGGTAGCATCCCTCTGCGAGCGGGGGACATGCTGACGCAGGAGCGAACCCCATTGCGCGGCATGTCCGGTGTAGTCGAACATGTCTTTCAGACCCGTGGCCACGCCGTGCAGGGCGCCGTGAACGGCGCCAGCAGCGTCCTGCGTATGCGCGGTGCGCAGTGCGGCTTCGGCATTGACCTGACGCCAAGCCAGCGAGCCCAGCGGACTGGCGGCGATCGCTGCCAGCGACGCCTGGACTGCCTGCGCACTAGTAGCTGCAGGCGCGGCGCGCGACTGCACCGCTTCCCCTCCTCCGGTCAGAGGAGCAGCGGCGAGCGTTTGCAGCATACCGGCAAAATCGATGTCAAAATCCGACATCTGCAGGTCGGCGGCGGCTTCGAGCAGGGTTTGTGACACATCCCTGGCAGCGGCGGATGCCGTGTCGAGGTCCTTTTCGGGTATGCGCGATGCGGCATCGGCCGGCCGGTGTCGGGTCGGCTTGGTGTACGACTGCATAATGACTGCGCCTCAGCCGTTCTGGACGATGAAATGGACGTCCATCGGCTTCATGCTATTGACGGCGACCAGATCTTGCGGGCATGCAGACATCACCACCACGCAGTCCATAGCCGCCTTGAACTCTACATAGTCTCCCGCCTTGGAAACTGTCGGCTCGAAGCTGACCGTTTTGTTGCCAGCGACGGGAATGTTCATCCACAGATTCAGCGGCTGCGGAATCTCGCGGGTGCGCAAGCCGATGGCAAGCAGAGCCTGACGCAGGTTGTCGGTGCAATTGTCGTGATAGCCGTCGACTCCGAGCTTCTTGTAGCGTTCCTGGTTGCAGGCGGCGATCAGAGTGTCGTGGATGCCAGGAGATGTATCGGTGCTGAACTCCAGGATGGGGCGCCGGCGGGTAGTTTGCAGCGCGTCGCCCTGCTCCGGGTTCAGTCGGGAAATCTCGCCGCGCGTATGCTCGATGGAAAAGTACTCGCTCAGGTCGTCGAGTTTGAATACCCACATATCGCAGACCTGGGTACCGTACGTATTAATGATGCGGATCGTTTCGCCCGCCAGGACCTTGACGGCGCGACCGTGGCGCGCGGGAACAATGTACTGCTTGCCCAACTCAGGGCGCCCGTCGGCGGAAATGGGTGATTTGATCGTGTCATTGAACGTGTCCGGCGTGCCGTTGTCGCGTTCGCAGCAGCGGGGCACATAGTGGGTGCTTTCATTCATGGTCTTTCCTTTGACTAACGACGAATTAATAGGCGACAGCGCCGCCGCGATGCAGCGGGGCCAGGAACTTTTGCAAGCGTGTCGAGGTGGGGTTGCCGAGCATGTCGGGGCTGCCGGTTTCCACAATGCGGCCCGCTTCCATAAAGACAATCTTGGTGGAAACTTCCTGGGCGAACTTCATCTCATGGGTCACCATAACCATCGTCATCCCATCCTTCACGAGCTCGCTCACTACGTTGAGCACCTCGCCAACCAGCTCGGGGTCCAACGCCGAAGTGGGCTCGTCGAGTAGCATGACCTCCGGCTCGATAGAAAGCGCGCGGGCGATACCGACTCGCTGCTGCTGCCCGCCGCTCAATTTCTCGGGATAGCTTGCGGCCTTACTTGCAAGGCCGACGCGGGCGAGCGCACGCTCCGCGAGCTTCCGCGCAGTATGCTGATCCAGCTTGCGCGCCAGAATGAGGGGCGCCATGATGTTTTCCAAAGCCGTCATGTGCGGCCACAGGTTGAACTGCTGGAACACCATGGCGGTAGGCTTGCGTCGTTCGGCAATGGTCTTATGCTTCTGCCGGACCCGCGCGCGCCCCCCGCCGGTGTCATACCCGATCTCCTGACCCTTGATCCTGATGATCCCCTCATCATGGTTTTCAAGGAAATTGATACAGCGTAGGGCCGTAGTCTTGCCGGAGCCCGACGGGCCAATCAAGGTCACGACCTCGGAGGCTTGGACTTCCAGATTGAAATCGGATAATGCCTGGTGTAAGCCGTAGGACTTTCCCACACCACACATCTGGATAATGAGTTCAGACACTTCGCTCTCCTGTTCAGCGGCTGAAAGATTTCTCGATGCGGCGGCCGAGTATCGAAGTAAGGTAGGTCAATGCCCAGTACGTCAGAGCAAGCAGCAAGTAGGGTTCCACGAAGCTATATGTCTCTGCCACGATCTTGCCGGCCGTCAGCGTCAATTCAGGCACCGTGATAATGGACGCCAGAGAAGACTCTTTAATGAGCACGATCGACTGATTCACCAGTAGCGGAATGGCGTAGCGTACAGCCTGCGGCATCTCGATTTTCATGAACGTGGCCAGTGGTGAGATGCCGCAGGCGATGGCGGCTTCCGCGTGCCCTTTGGGAATGCTGTTCCAACTGGCGCGGAATATCTCGGCAAAGTAGGCGCTGCCATAAATCGCCAAGGTCGCGACCGCAGCCTGCATGGCGCTCGGCGTGATGCCGATGGCCGGCAGGCCGTAATAGACGATAAACAACTGCGCCAGGAAGGGCGTACCCCGGATTACCCAGACATAGGCAGCGTAGGCAGCCTTGAGTTGCCGGGGAAATTTTCGGTACGCGGCGTGAATGAAAAAACCCAGCAAGGCACCCAGAACGATAGACGACGTGCTGATGCCGATGGTGTACAGCGCGCCCCGGCCAAAGGCGGGCATCATGCCGATGATCGAGTCGAAATTCATGATTTTGTCCTCCACCGCGCTTCGAGATAACGGCCGAATAGCTGGACGATCGAAATCAGGATCAGATACACGACAGCTACAGTGATAAAGACTTCTAGAGGGCGGTAATTCGAGGCAACGATCTGGCGCCCGACTCGCAAGAGATCAGTGACGGTGACCACCGACACAATGGCCGAAGCCTTGATGATGTCGGCGGCTTCGGAAACGAGTTGTGGCACTGTAAGGCGCAGCACCTGGGGGATCTGAATGTGCCACAACGTTTTCCCGCGCGGAATGCCGACGCTGTCGGCTGCCTCGACTTGCCCCTTGGGCAGGCTCTGGAATCCGGCTCGCAGAATTTCCGACTGATACGCACCCGAATTCAAGCCCAACGCGATGACGGCCGCCACATAAGGATTGATCTCGACACCCAGCGCTATTGGGATATAAAACAGCATCAAGAGCTGCACCAGCAACGGTGTTCCTCGGAAGAATCCGAGATAAACATCGGCCAGCGCGACCGCCCCTCTGGCACCCGTATTGCGCAGGCTGTAGAGGGCGATGCCGGCGATGAAGCCGAGCAGAATTGCCCCTATACATATCACCAGCGTGACGCTGGCGCCCGCCAGCATGGGCCCGATATAGCCGTCCAGTCTCGAAAACATGATTCCTCCGCCGTTTGTCCTCAGTCGATTTCGAGCGGCTCGGGCACGCTGGTCGGCACAGGCATTTCAAATCCGAACCACTTCATCTGCAGCGCTTTCATCTTGCCGCTGCTATTGGCCAGTGCGATCCGTTCGTTGAAGAAATCGACCAGCGGTTTACTGTCCGCGTCTTTGCGGCCGACCCACGAAAAGTAGGCTTTCGGCCCGATCGTCGGGGTCATGATGGCGAAGATATCCGGCCGTTCCTTGACCACGCCGGCCAGGCTCGATATGGACTGGGCGACGGCGGCCGTCCGGCCCGCAGCGAGGTCGGCATATGCCTCATCGAAAGCGGCGTACTCCTTGATTTCCTCCACACCGGGCTTGCCGTCGCTAATCAGCTTGGTGTTGTACTTTTGCAGGGCCCGCAGTTGCGACGACCCGACCTGCGCGCCAACGATTCGTCCGCTGATATCTTCGGGCGTGGAGAGCTTGTCGTCGGAGGCCCGTTTCAACAGTGCCACCGTGCCATCCCCGATGGGGTAGGTCAGCGCGAAGTTGTCATAGCGCTCGCGGGTAATGCCGACTACCGTCACGACAAAGTCGAACTTCTTCACCGCCAGTCCGGGCAGCACGCTCGCCCAGGGCACATCGACCTGCGTCACCTTGACGCCGGGTAGGCCCTCCATCACGAAATCCAGCAAATCCTTGTCGTATCCGACTATCTTGCCGTTCTCGATGTACTCATAGGGCTTATAGGCAGCTTCCGTCGCAATGACGATCTCTTTTCGCTCCTTAATCTGAGTAAGGAGATCCTTGGCGACGGTATTGAGCGAAGCGACACACAGGACGGCGCCCAGGGTGGTCGTTAACAGCGAATTGCGATTCATCGGTTCTCCGGGATGAGTGGATCAAACAGCAGGTTGTCGTCGAAATCACAGAACCCTAACGTTTGGGTTAATGGGCGATATGTACCGAATTGGGTTAGATCACTTCGATCAAAAGTCCAAAAAATTCTAAGGGCCATCAGTTAACGGAACAATAGAGTATTTACCCTAACGTTTGGGTAAACCGCCCAGAACTGTACTTTCAAGCCGGAAACTGACTGCTGGCACGGACCATCAACGTGGGCTCCAAGCGCTCCGATTCGGGCCGCGCACCGCCGAGTTTCTGCAACAGCAATTCCATGCTGCGATAGCCCATTTCCCGCATTGGAGAACGCACGGAGCTCAGACCAATTGGCAATTCGGCAGCGAGCGGTGTGTCGTTGAAACCGACCACGGCAATATCGTCCCCGGCTCGTATGCCATGGTCACGCAACGCGCCCATCAAGCCGATAGCGAGAAAGTCGTTGACAGCAAAGATGGCGGTCGGCTTAACGGATGCAGCCAACAACGTATCCCCGGCGTGCCGCCCGCTCTGTGTGTCGAAATGGCCGTGAATGACCCAGGGGGCGGGTACCGAGACGCCATGGGCAGCACAGCAGGCCAGAAAGCCGGCCGTGCGGTCGACCCCGGTCGAGGCAAAAGACTCGCCCGCCAGGACAGCAATACTTCGATGGCCCTGTCCGAGCAGATGTTCGGCGGCAAGCCAGCCGCCTTTGTGATCATCGCACGTCACCGAACAATGCCCGGGGGCATGCCGGCTGACCAGCACCAGTGGGACGCCGCGCGCCGCGAGCGCATTGATGAACGTATGGTTATCGGTACGGGCATCGCCGATGATTAGGCCCTCAACATTACGGTCCAGCGCCGTTTCGCCCAACTGCGCCTGGCGCTGCTGATCATCCAGGGTTCCGCTTACGAAGGTGAAGTAGCGATGCTGTATCGCCGCCTCGTCAATGCCCTCGTAGATGGTGGCAACGACCAGGTCGGAAAGCCGCGGCACCAGCACGCCGATGGTTCGCGTCTTGCGAGTTCTCAGGCCGGTTGCCTGCGGGTCGGGGCGGTAATTCAAGCGTTGCGCCAGCTCGCGGATGCGCTGGATCATCTCGAGCGAAGCTGCGCTGCGCGCCTCGCTCTCGGTTCCGTTCAACACGCGCGATACCGTCGAAACGTGCACCCCGAGTTCTGCAGCCAAGGATCGGAGTGTTATACGTTGTCGAGATATTGTCATTTTCCACAGTTCGCTGAGTGCTGATTGGAGATCTGGCCATGGGGTACAGCTATGATCTTACTATCTCCTCCGGCCTTGAGCGGAAGGCTGCGTTGACCACGCAGCCCGGCCGAGATGCGCAGTTGCCGTCTCTATGCCTGTCGTGGCGCCGACGCAGGGTTGCCAATGTCAAACGTGTCTATACGCCGTATGGACTTCTCACCCTTTCTTTTTATCGAAACATCTACGCCCCAAGCGTTGCCTCGTTGGATGATTGCCATGATGAATTCCTGCAAAGGGCTCTTTGAACGCCTTTCCTGTCTCATCTGCAGGTGAAAATCAACAACGCAAAACGAACTGCATTTGGCGGCTCTACATCACAAACAACGGAATGGAGGCTTCCGGCAGTCTCCAGAAAAGCAAAACGGGCCTCAAAGCGAAATTGCCTTGAGACCCGCATAAATCCTTGGTGGGCTGTGAGTGGCTCGAACACTCGACCTACGGATTAAGAGTCCGCTGCTCTACCAACTGAGCTAACAGCCCGTCACTGTGGCACGCAACATATGCGCTCAAGCAGCGAAGAGGGAGGATTATACACAGTCCCCAGAAAATTTCAAAACCGCCCCGCTGCCTACAGAAAACCGGGCATCTCTAAGCCGAATATCGAGGCGAGACGCGCAAGCGGCGGATCGCGGTGCCCGCGTGCATCCGGGCCACGCTCGCACGCTCTCGCGCGAACACACTCTCGCTCGGCACGACCAGATCATCGAGACGGCGCCTTCCCCTTTCCCGACGATGCCTTGGCCGGTTGACGCATCTGCTCCATCATTTTCCCGCATGACTCATTGCTCTCGCCCGCGCTGGGCGCGATCAGCGCCAACAGGCTGGCCACGGGTGTGAGCAACACGCCCAATGCCACCGCGCCCGCGCCGCGCGCGGCCAGTGGCAACACCTGTACCCCCGCGTCGGGTTTGGCGAATGTGCCTTTCACATACAAGGGCGAACGCAACGAAAACAGCCGTATGCCTTTGCTCTCGGGATCGATATTCAGATCCAGCGTTTCGTTTTTGAAATTGACGTTGCCGTCGATCTTGACCACGGCATTTTCCGTATCAAAGACGAACACTCTGGGCGTCATGACGCCCTGCTTCATCTGCAGATCGGCGGCCCCGCAATTGATCTTGACCTCTTCGTCGCCAAACAATTTGCTGGCGATGTAGTTGGCCACATTCAAACCGGCGATCTCCATCAGCCCTTTGCTGATCACGCCATCGTTGACCAGCAAGCGGACATCGCCATTGGCGGTGCCGAGCAGCGCCGCGACGGAATTGCCCGCGCCGCTCAAGGCGACATCGCCATTCAACTGACCCAGGGCCTGCTGCATGGACTCGACATTGGGGAACAGCTGCTTCAACCGCAGCTGTCGCACGGCGATCTGCGTGTTGCCAGACATGGGGGTCTTGGCGCCATTGAGTTTGAGCTGCATGTTGATGGTGCCTCCGGCAAAACCGAAGCGCAACGGATCCAATGTCAGCAAACCGTTGTCCAGGATCAGGTGTACGTTCAGCTTGCTGATCGGCTGCTTTTCATCGTAGACGACGCGTCCCGCGGTCAAGGCCACGTCGGCATCCATGTCGCGCCATCGATCGGTGCGAAACGCCTGCGTAGGCAGGACTTTGCCGTCGGCGGACTGGCCTTTGCTGTCGTCCTTGGAGGCGGTCTTTTTCTTGGTGTCCGGTTGCACGCCGATCAACGGCCCGAGATCCTGCATGCGCAGTTGACGCGAACTCAATTCGCCGGTGAGCTTGGGGCGCGGGACGCCGATACTGAACGTCAAATCGCCATGCAAATCGCTGGCGCCGACCTTGCCGTTGAAATCACGATAATGAAACACCGGGCCGCCAGCCCGCCTGAGGCGGGCGATCAGACGGCCGTCGGTGGAATAGCGCGGCGTGTCAGGCAGGGTCACGCCGGTCAAGGGATAGAGATCCGACATGCTGGCGCCGGACAACGCCAGACGCAAGTCCAGCGCACCCAGGTTGGCAGGGTCTGTCAGCGTGCCGGCCACGGCGATGCGCGTGTTGCCGATCGTGATGTCGGCCTGCAATGGGAACGGCCGATCGGGGTCTTTGACCGCCAACATGCCGCCGATTTTGCCGTCGCCTTTCAGCGCCAATTGTTTGTAGCGGCCTTTGACCTGCCAGCCAAAGATGTAATCCTCAGGGACCGCGGGCGGCTTCACGTCCGCGCCGTCGTCACCGCTGGCGGGTGGTTTGGCGGCCAATGCGGCCAGCTCGGCGGGTGACTTTGCCACAGAGGCGGTCGTGTTCGTTGTTTTCTCTGCGGCTGTGCGATTGTCGGTTGGCGTTGCCGCCTCCTTGCCCTCGGCTTTCGTCGTTGCCGCTCGACTCTCTGTTTGCGTTTGCTCGGACGAACGTTTCGCGTCAGTTGGCTTTGCCGCCCCCTTGTCCTCGGCTTTCGTCGTTGTCGTTCGATTCTCTGCCTGTGTTTTTCCTGACGGGCGCTGTGTAGCCTGCTGGCCTTTTTCAGGTTGCACCTTTTTCTCGTCGGCATTGCTGTCGCCGGCGATCGCCTCATACGGAATCGGCTTGCCCAGCGGATCGATCTGAGCCTGGATATCTGCGTGCAGCGTTTCATCACGAAACGCTATTTTTCCCTGATCGAAACCGATCTGATCGATGTCGACGACCCATTTTGACGGCTCGCCGCTGCTCTCATCAAAGTTGAACAGCCAGTTGGTACGGCCATCTCTCAAGCGTTCCAGGTTGGCCCGAGGCCCGGTCAACTGGATGTCTCGAATGGCCACCCGTTGATTCAACAACGGTAGCGGCGACAGGCTGAATTCGACGCGTTGCAGCGATGCCATGTCGGGATACTGCGCCCAGGGCGGGTTACCCAAGGTGACATCATTCAAGGTCACATGCGGCCACGGCACCCATCCCTGCCAGCCCGGCGTATCGTCGGGACGCCGCCATTGCACGACCACATCGCCGTTGATGGCAAACGGGCGGCCAACCGCCTCGGAGACTTTCGCGTTGATCGTGGGCTTGAAGTAGTTCCAATTAAAAACGGCAATTACCACTACCAGAGCCGCCATCAAGAGAATGATGAGGCCACTCAAGCCGAAAAGTACTTTCTTCGTCCGCGTCATGGCTGTCAATCCTTTGCCCGACCCGCCTCATGCAGCCTGGCTTGACTACCCAGGGTATAGGCAGCGACTGGAATCATTGCCAACGAATGTATATGGATTTGTCTAAATCTACCAGAAACGCATCGGGCGCAGGCGGCCGACGACCTGCCGCGGCGGCATGATGATCAACTCGTAGCAACGCCGGCGTTGCGCCGGACAACCCTATTCAGGCGGCGGCGGGCTGCAGCGGCGTAGAGGGACGTTGTGGATCGTTTTCGGCGTCAGGGCGCGGCGCGATGGGCGGCAAACCCAGATTGGCTCGCAAACGCTGGCAGTCCGGATTGACGGAGCCATCGGGCTGCCAGACTTCGAACTCGCGACAGGGCGTGGGTCGCTGCGCATAGATATCGCAGTGAATGCCCGGTTGGCCGAGCTCTCCGCGCAATGCGACACACCGCCCGCCCCCGCACTCGGTGCCAGCCATGCAGACGCGCAATGGGCTGATGGGACGCACCAACGCCAGCGGTACGATGCCGCCGTTCTCGCCGGCGACCTCGCCGCAATAAAACGACACGCGAAAATGCGCGCAGCAGGCGCCGCAACTCAGGCAGGGGTTGGCGTCGTCGCCCCCCAGGGTGGCGGGCGTGACAAATTCGACGGGGTTCGGCTGTAGCCGGGTCATGATGAAGGTGCCAGAAAAGGCCAAGGACGGTCGGCAGTTTAGCCAGCCGTTTGGCCGATTTCAAGAGGCCGAAATCGCGGTAGACCTGTACCCCATTCAAAACAAATACGTCAGTTGTTTGCGGCAATGCCCTCATCCCGAATCAGCGCGCCCCATTTCTGGGTGTCATCGCGCACCAACTCGCCAAACGCTTCAGGGGTGGTGGGCGACAACTCAACCCCAGTCGACTCGGCGTAATCCTTTAACGCCGGAGACGCCAGCACCTTGGCCAACAGATGGTTGAGCTCGGTGACCGTATCGGCCGGAGTACCCTTGGGCGCGAACACGCCATACCAGTTGTTCGCATACACGTCGGGAATGCCCAGCTCGTCGAACGTCGGCACATCGGGCAACACCGCGGAACGTTTAGGCGCGGCAATCGCCAGCGCTCGCGCTTTACCCGACTGGATATGCGGCATCAGTCCCGACACGTCACCGATAAAGCCATCCACCTGTCCTCCGATGGTATCGGTGATGGCGGGCGCGGCGCCCTTGTAGGGCACATGCAGGATCTTGCCGTTGGTCGAGAGTTTGAGTTGGACAACGGCCATGTGCGGCATGCTGCCGACGCCGGAGGATGCCATCGACAGGCCATCGCCCTTGGCCTGTGCCACGAACGCTTGTGCATCAGCATAGGGACTCTTTGG
>Ga0182745_1004943_pt1 | contig 11001 bp, 12 predicted proteins | sample eDN3rd30CKraftBY_FD_128523 | JGI IMG/M metagenome (GOLD analysis project Ga0182745, IMG submission 128523) | Enriched backyard soil microbial communities from Emeryville, California, USA - eDNA 3rd pass 30_C Kraft BY (version 2) (version 2) | ecosystem: Environmental > Terrestrial > Soil >... | reverse complement strand
TCATCCACCCCGGTGGAACCGGGACTCATCCACCCCGGTGGAACCGGGACTCATCCACCCCGGTGGAACCGGGACTCATCCATTGTAGGACGTGCCGTCAGTCGGTTCGATCACGGCCGCTGTCGCGCCGCCGCGACCGTCGATCGGCGGGCGTGGCGGGGGCGGTTCGCGAGCTGGTCAGCAGACTGACCAGCAGCAGGACCGCTCCCACCACGCACACCACGATGCAGGCCCAGGCCCAGGCAACCGACCCGGTCATCAGCGCGACGACCAGCAGGCCGAATCCGATGGCTGCGAGAACGAGAGTCACCACGAGCACGTCGAACCCTCATCCGACGTTCGGCACCGGGCCCGGTGCTCGATCAGTTGCCGCCCTTGGCGAACGAGGTGGAACCGAACGACGAGGAGTTCGACCCGTTGAACGTGTCCTCGTCACCGTCGACCGGCACCGCCGAACCACGCTGCTCGAGTTCCTCGAGCTGCGACTCCAGGTACGACTTCAGGCGCACGCGGTACTCGCGCTCGAACGTCTTGAGCCGCTCGATGCGACCCTCGAGCACCGAACGCTGCTGGTTGATGGTCGCCATGATCTCGGTGTGCTTCTTCTCCGCGTCCGCCTGCAACGCGTCGGCCTTCTCCTTCGCCTGACGCAGCTGGGTCTCGGAGCGGGTGCGGGCGTCGGCGAGCATCGCCTCGGACTTCTGGCGCGCGTCGGCGATCATCGCCTCGCTGCGGGTCCGCGCATCCGACACCAGCTGCTCGGAGTTGGTTCGGGCGTTGCGCACGAGTTCCTCGGCCTCGGCCTTGGCGTCGCTGGTGAGCCGGTCCGCCATCTCCTGTGCGAGACCGATCACCTTGGCGGCCTGCATGCTGGAGTCGCCGCCGGCCGGGGCGGCGGCCACGGGAGCCGGGGCGGGAGCGGGCGCCGGAACCGGGGCCGGTTCCGGCTTCGGAGGCTCCACGACTCGCGCGGGTTCCGGTTTCGCGGCTGCGGACGGCACCTGCCCACCCGAGCGCGCGCTCTTCTTCGCCTCGGCGAGTTCCTGGTCGAGCTCAGCCACCCGCTGGCGCAGGTCGGCGTTCTCCTCGATGAGGGTCGTCAGCTCCTGCTCGACGAGGTCGAGGAAAGCGTCGACCTCGTCCTCGTTGTAGCCACGCTTCCCGATCGGAGGCTTGCTGAACGCGACATTGTGCACATCAGCTGGTGTCAGCGGCATGGAAGGGTCCCTTCACGCGTCGTGTAAGCGGTCAATCAGCGTTCAGCGATATCCACATTCGTGTCGAAATCGACAATCAGGTCGATATGCGCAGTCGTGTGTATATCCGCAGTTCCGTCGGTTTCGACGACCCTGCCGAAAGCACAGTGTTGTCGATACCTGCAATGCGTCACGCGTATCGACCCCACTGTATATGGCATTCCATTCTGGCACAGAGCAGCGTCGGCGCAGCCTGTGCGACGCGGGTGTCGGCCATCAGGCCATGCCTCCGCGCGGGATGAACGCCATCAAGAAATAGACGATGAACAGCAAGACCATGATGGACAGATCGAGCCGCACGCCCCCCAGGGAAAGCGGGGGAATCAGCCGTCGGAGCAGCTTCACGGGCGGATCCGTGACCGTGAAGATCGCTTCCAGTACGACGACGACGAAACCGGTCGGTTTCCAGTCCCGGGCGAAGGTTCGGATGAACTCGACGATGATTCGCCCGATCAACAGGAGCCAGAAAATGAAGAGCAGGAACCAGAGCACCTCGAATACGGCCACCCGCCCACTCTGCCCGACGAAGACGGATCCATCAAAACCGAAACGCCCGGGGCACGGTGATCTGCACCGTGCCCCGGGCGTTTCGCTGGCTCGGGACCGCCTCGCCGACGGTCACTGCTGGCTGTAGAAGCCCGTCTCGGCGATGCGCCGGCGTTCCTCGGCGGAGACGTCGATGTCGGCAGGCGACAGCAGGAACACCTTCGTGGCGACCTTGTCGAACGAGCCGCGCAGCGCGAACGCCAGCCCGGCCGCGAAGTCGACGAGTCGCTTCGCATCGGCGTTGCTCATCTCGACGAGGTCCATGATGACCGGGGTGCCGTCACGGAACCGCTCCCCGATGGTGCGGGCCTCGCTGTAGTCGCGCGGGCGCAGAGTGGTGATCTTCGACAACGGGCCTCCCTCGTCGAACAGGGCACCGCGGCGCGCCTCGGTGCGTTCGAGCCGCGGCTCCCCCGCCAGCGAGGATCGGCCGGGAGCGCGATTCGGTGCAGCGGCAGCGCGCGGTACACGCGCGGAGATCGGCTCGACCCGCGCCGGGCGAGCCGGCGCCTCGTACCGATCGAAATCGTCCTGAGGGAAATCGTGGACGGGCTCGTCCCGACGCGACTGCGGGTACTCGTCCCGGTGCGAGGGACCGTATCCACCGGAATACGACGGATCGTTGTACTCACGTTCGCGGTCGCGTTCACGGCGGACGCTCGCCGGATCATCGAGGTAGTCGTCCTCGTAGTCCTCGAGCGGCACCATCCCGAAGTACGCCTTGAACTTGTGGAGTGTGCTCATCGATCGCCCTTCCCTCGCGCGGCGGTTGAAGATCAGGCTAACGGTCGTCGGCCCAACACCGCGGTTCCGACACGCACGCATGTCGAACCCCACCGAATCGCTTGCTCGAGGTCACCGGACATTCCGGCCGACAACTCGGTCGCCTCCGGGTGGTCGAGGAGGACCTGCGCGTGCAGTCGCGCGAGTTGCTCGAACGCCGCGTCGGCGTCCCAGCCGAGCGGCGGCACTCCCATCAACCCCGCCAGTTCGAGACCGTCCGCGTCGGCCACCGCGGCGGCCAGGGCTTCGAGATCGGCCGCGACCACCCCGCCGCGCTGCGGGTCGCCGTCCAGGCTGACCTGCAGCAACACCCGGATCGGGGTGGTGCGATCACCGGACTCCTGCGCGGCGCGCGCTCCGGCCGCGACGGCGGCGGCGAGCCGGATACTGTCGACGGAATGGATCGTGTGCGCCCACCGGGCCACCGCGCGCGCCTTGTTGCGTTGCAGGCGACCGATCATGTGCCAGGCGACGCCGGGGTCGGTGACCGATTCGCGGAACCGGGCGATCTTCGGCGTGGCCTCCTGTTCCCGGGATTCGCCGAAGGATCGGCATCCCAGTTCGTGCAGCAGGATCGCATCGGAGGCCGGAAAGTACTTGGTCACCGGCAGCAGGGCCACGTCACCGGGCGCGCGGCCGGCGGCCCGGGCCGCCTCGTCCAGACGGGCACGCACCGCGGCGAGGGCCTCGGCGAGCTCGGCGCGGCGAGCGTCCGTGGCTCCTTTTTCGCTCATTCGGGGCGCTCCGACGGCTGTTCCTCGAGCCAGATCACCGACGCGAGCCGGCCCGTGGGGGCGGAGCGCCGATGACTGAACAGCATCGTGTCCTCGATCGTGCACCGCGGGTCCTCGGCCACCGCAGCGACGCCGAGCGACAGCAGCTGGCGGCGCAGGCCGGCGCGCAGGTCCAGGCCCGGGGTGCCCTTCACGGTGCGGGTGGCGCTGCCGGGCAGGTGCGCTTCGACGTCGTCGCGCATCGCCGCGGGAACCTCGTAGTGACGGCCGCTCGCGGCCGGTCCGAGGAACGCGCCGATCCGTTCGGGCCGCGCCCCGAGATCGACCATCGCTTCGACGACCTTGGGCACGATCCCGATGCGGGCCCCGATCCGGCCGGCGTGGGCGGCGGCGACGACGCCAGCCTCCTCGTCGGACAGCAGCACCGACACGCAGTCGGCGCTGAGGGTGACCAGGGCGAGACCGACCTCGCGGGTGACCAGCGCGTCGGTGGCGGGCACCGGGCCGTCGACCGGACCGTCCACCACGGTGACGTTGCGGCTGTGGATCTGTTCCATCCACACGAACCGCTCGAACGGCAGCCCGATCACCGACGCGAGACGGCGGCGATTCGCGGCGACGGCGGCCGGGTCGTCACCGACGTGGTCGCCCAGGTTGAACGAGTCGTACGGAGGTGCGGACACGCCGCCGGCACGCGTGGTGACGACCCTGCGTGCGCGGAGCGTCCTCTGCGACACCGTCACCGTCGCATGAAGATCGGCACGTCGACGTCGTCGTCGCCGTCCTCGTCGTCGACGGGCACGGGACGCGGCTGGACGCTGCCGGGCGCGCCGACGGCTCCGGCGCCGGCAGTGGGCGCCGGCTCACGGACAGCTTCCTCGGCCCGCTCGCTGCGGCCGAGTTCCCCCGCGCGAGCCGGGCTGATCGTGCCGGTACGGGCGGCCGGCTGGGCGGGTGCCTCGACCGGGCGCCGGGCCGGGGTTCCACCGTCGAATCCGGCCGCGATGACGGTGACCCGGACCTCGTCGCCGAGGGAGTCGTCGATCACCGTGCCGAAGATGATGTTGGCGTCGATGTGCGCGGCTTCCTGCACGAGCGAGGCCGCCTCGTTGATCTCGAACAGACCGAGGTCGGAGCCACCCGCGATGGACAGCAGCACGCCGCGGGCACCTTCCATGGACGCTTCGAGCAGCGGCGAGTTGATGGCCGCCTCGGCAGCCTTGATGGCCCGACCCTCCCCCCGCGCCGAACCGATGCCCATGAGGGCGCTCCCTGCGCCCGACATGACGCCCTTCACGTCCGCGAAGTCGACGTTGATCAGACCCGGGGTGGTGATGAGGTCGGTGATGCCCTGAACACCGTTGAGCAGCACCTCGTCCGCGGACCGGAACGCATCCATGAGGCTGACGGCGGCGTCGCCGAGCTGGAGCAGCCGGTCGTTCGGGATCACGATGAGCGTGTCGCACGATTCGCGCAGCGTCTGGATGCCGGTGTCGGCCTGGCTGCCGCGGCGCTTGCCCTCGAACGAGAACGGCCGGGTCACGACACCGACGGTCAGCGCGCCGAGCTTGCGCGCGATGCTGGCGACGACCGGGGCACCACCGGTACCGGTGCCGCCGCCCTCACCGGCGGTGACGAAGACCATGTCGGCGCCCTTGAGCACCTCCTCGATCTCGTCCTTGTGGTCCTCGGCGGCCTTGCGGCCGACCTCGGGATCGGCGCCGGCGCCGAGACCGCGGGTCAGTTCCCGTCCCACGTCCAGCTTGACGTCGGCGTCGGACATCAGGAGAGCCTGCGCGTCGGTATTGACGGCGATGAACTCGACTCCCTTGAGTCCCTGCTCGATCATGCGGTTGACCGCATTCACGCCGCCACCGCCGATACCGACGACCTTGATTACGGCGAGGTAGTTGTGCGGGGGCGTCATGGGCTCTCGCCTTCCTGGTTTCGGGTCACGCTTCGATCGATCGATGTCTCGTACATGTTGGGCTACCGGGCAAACCCTCAACCACAGGTTGAAGGTTATGTCAAGTAACCGGACTGAGGCGAAACGCTATGGCACTGCGACCGCCATATGCCAGCAGACGCGCCGACGACTCGCCACGAATTTCCGCGCATCACGTCACCGCACCGTCGGCAGGTCCGGAGCGGCCACGTCGTAGGTCTGGCCCGGCTGGGTGAGCAGGTGGGTCACGACCGCCGCCTTCCGGTCCGAACGGTCGGTTCCACCCCACACCACGATCCGGCCGTCCAACAGGGTCAGCGAGATGTCCGTCGGGGACGCCGCGGCCACCTCTGTCACCTGGAACCGCACTTCGGGAGGCAACACGCCGAGGACCTCGAGCGCCGCCACCGTCGCCGGATCACCGGTCCCGGGGGTCGCGGTGACCAGTCGCGGCGTCTGCATCGGCGGCGGCTCCACCGCGAAGTCGACACCCTCGGCGTCGACCGAATGCGTCCCGTCGGGCGCCTCGAAGAACACCTCGGCGACCCGTTCGGTCACGGTGACCCGCACGGTCGACGGGTAGACCCGCTGAACCCGCACCTCCGCGGCACGCGGCAACTCCGCCACGCGCTGCGCCGCAGCGGCCGTGTCGACCCGCAGCAGCGGGGTTCCCTCCGCGACGGCGAGCTGCGCGAGCACGTCCTCCCGCGGAATCGTCTCGGCACCGACGACCTCGACCGTGCGCACCGACAGCAGGGGCGACAGCCACGCGACCGCGATGATTGCCAGCACGCCGATCACCACGCCGACACCGATGAGCACCGTGCGCAGCCGGACCGACCGGCCGGAGGGCCGCCGCGCAGCCGCGCGGGTGGTGCGTCGCCGGGCGGACCGGGTCGGTGTCTCGGTCACGGGCGGCCCGACCCCGATCCGTCGACCGGACCCGACCGGAACCGGCCTGGCTTGCTGCGCAGCGCGTCGAGGATCTGCCGTCCGAGCATCGTCACGTCACCGGCACCCATCGTGATGACGATGTCGCCGGGGCGGCTCAACTGCGCCACCTGACGCGGCACCAGAGACAGATCCGGCTGGTAGTGCACCGGCTTGGACACCGCCTGTGCGACCAGGGCGCCGCTCACTCCGGGGATCGGTTCTTCGCGCGCACCGTAGACGTCGAGGACGACGACCTCGTCCGCGAGATCGAGCGCCGATCCGAACTGCTCCGCGAACGTCTCGGTCCGCGAATACAGGTGCGGCTGGAACACGACGATCACGCGGGGGCGTTCGGTGCCCGATTCTGCGTACCGCAACGGTTCGCCCGCAACGAGTTCCGCGGCGGCGGCGAGCACGGCCCGCACCTCGGTCGGATGGTGGGCGTAGTCGTCGAACACCCGCACACCGTGTTCACGCCCGCTGTACTGGAAACGCCGGTGCACACCACCGAATCCGGCCAGACCTTCGATGGCCTCGTCGACCGGGGCGCCGGCCTCGAGCGCCGCGACCAGGGCCGCCAGCGCGTTGAGGGCCATGTGGCGTCCGGGTACCGACAGCCGAACCGTGCGCGGGGCGTCCTCGCCGGCGAGGTGGAATTCGGCGACACCGCCGACGTCCTTCGCCTCCCACGCGACCAGCCGGACCGCGACCGGGACACCGTCGGCGAGGTCGCCGGTGCCGATCGTGTCGGCCGAGCCGTACCCGGCGACGCGCAGTCCCGGGATGTCACGCTCGACGACGCGGCGGGCCAGTGCGGCCGAACCCGGATCGTCCAGGCACACCACGAGCAGCCCGCCGGGCGCGACACGGGCGACGAAGTCGTCGAACACCTGCGTGTACGCCTCGGCGGTGCCGAAGAAGTCGAGGTGATCCGCCTCGACGTTCGTCACGATCACCACGTTCGGCTCGTACTGCAGCAGCGATCCGTCGCTCTCGTCGGCCTCGGCGACGAAGACGTCGCCGCTGCCCTGATGGGCGTTGGTACCGGACTCGTTCAACTCGCCGCCGACCGCGAACGACGGATCGAACCCGCAGTGCTGCAACGTGACCACCAGCATCGACGTCGTCGACGTCTTGCCATGGGTGCCGGAGACCAGGAACGTGTGGTGTCCGCGCATCAGCGAGGCGAGCACGGCCGGGCGCAGCAGCACGGGGATGCCCCGCTCGTGCGCGGCGACCAGCTCCGGATTGTCCTTCGGGATGGCGGCGTGCGTGGTCACCACCGCGGTCGGTCCACCCTCGAGCAGGTCCAGGGCGCTCGCGTCGTGCCCGATGCGGACGGTAGCCCCCCGCGCGCGGAGGGCCAGCACTCCGCGGCTCTCCTTCGCGTCCGATCCCGACACCTGGCCACCGCGAGCCAGCAGGATGCGCGCGATGCCGGACATTCCGGCTCCACCGATCCCCACCATGTGCACCCGCTCCAGTTCGGCGGGTAGCTGCTCGCTCATCGATCACTCCTGTTCGTGCCCGCACCGGCCACGTCGAGCACGATCCGGGCGACTTCGTCTGCCGCGCTGCGGTGTCCCGCTCCGGCGGCGCGGCGCCCCATCTCGGTGAGCCGCTGCACGTCGGCGAGAAGCGGGATCACCGAGTCCACCACGAACGCCGGCGTCAGGTCGGCGTCCGAGACGATCATCCCACCCCCGGCCGCGGCGACCGGACGGGCGTTGAGTTCCTGCTCGCCGTTGCCGTGCGGAAGCGGCACGTACACCGCCGGCAGCCCCACCGCCGACACCTCGGCGACGGTCATGGCACCGGATCGGCAGATCACCGCGTCCGCTGCGGAGTACGCCAGATCCATGCGTTCGAGGTACGGCACCGCCACGTAGGGGAATCGGTCGTGATCGGGGTGTTCGGGCACGTCGAGGGTGTTCTTCGGGCCGTGCGCGTGCAGCACCGAGATCCCGGCTCCTGCGAGCTCGGCCGCGGCCCCGGAGACCGCGGCGTTGAGCGACTGTGCGCCCTGCGAACCGCCGAACACGAGCAGGACCGGTCCCTCGGCGGGGAGCCCGAAGTGCCGGCGGGCCTCGGCGCGCAACGCCGCCCGATCCAGGCCGGTGATCGACGCGCGGACCGGGATCCCGACGATCTCGGCGTCACCGCGACGGACGATGCCCGAGCCCGGGACCGCCGCGAGCACCCGGGACGCCCGCAGCGCACCGATCTTGTTGGCGATGCCGGCGCGGGCGTTCGCCTCGTGCACGACGACCGGGATGCGGCGACGACCCCGACCGGCAGCGAGATACGCCGGCAGCGCCACGTACCCGCCGAAGCCGACGATGACGTCGGCGTCGACCCGGTCGAGGACCTCGCGGGTGCGGCGCACCGACGCGATCACCCGGGCGGGCAGCTTCAGCAGGTCCATCGTGGGCTTGCGGGGCAACGGGACCGGCGGGATCAGTTCGAGGGGGTAGCCGCGCTGCGGGACCAGTTTCGTCTCGAGGCCGCGTTCGGTCCCCAGGGCCGTCACGGTCGCATCGGGTACCAGCGCCCGGATCGCGTCGGCCACCGCCAGGGCGGGTTCGATGTGCCCGGCGGTGCCACCACCGGCCACCACCACGGACAGGGCGGACTGCTCCCCACTCACCTACGATTTCCTCGCTCTCCGGTTCTTCGGTCTCTGCCGTCGCCGTTCGACCTGCGAGCGGCGTTCGATTGACGACCGCCGTTCGCCGTGCGGCCGTTCGCTGTGCGTCCCTTGGCTGTACGGTCCTTGGCTGCACGGTTCTTGGTTGGGCGGCCCGTGCGCTGGTCGGCAGCGCGCGCCTTCGTGTCGCGCTCGGCCCTGCCCCGCACCGGAGCGGATCCGCGCCGGGGACCGGGCGCTCGCGTCGCCGCCGCCCGGATCGGCAGGTATGCCTCGGGTTTGCGGAGGCGCAGCAACCGGCCGAAGCGGCCGTCCTGGCCGGCGTGCAGCGCCGCGATCGCCTCCGGTTCGTGACGCGCGGCGTTCGCGATCAACCCGAACATGAGCAGGGTCGTCGCGGTCGACGTTCCGCCGGCGGACACCAGCGGAAGCTGCAGGCCCGTCACCGGCAACAGTCCGACGACGTAACCGATGTTGATGAACGCCTGCCCGATGATCCAGGTCGTGGCGGTCGCGGTGAGCAGCCGCAGGAACGGATCGACCGAGCGCATCGCGATGCGCAGGCCCACGTACGCGAACAGACCGAACAGGCCGATGACAGCGACCCCGCCGAGGAAGCCGAGTTCCTCGCCGATGATCGCGAAGATGAAGTCGTTGTGCGCGTTGGGCAGATAGCTCCACTTGGCACGGCTCTGCCCGAGGCCGCGGCCCCAGATACCGCCGTCCGCGAGGGAGAACTTCGCCTGCCGCGCCTGGTAGCCGATGCCCTGTGGGTCCTCGCCGGGGTTGAGGAACGCGCGCACACGCGCCGAGCGGTATCCCGCGGTGAGGGCGAGGACGACCGCGAAGGCGGTTGCGGTACCGACGATCCCGAGGAACACGCGCAGCGGCAGGCCCGCGAACCACAGCAGGGCGAGCACGATGATCGCGAGGGAGATGGTGGTGCCGAGATCGGGCTGGAGCACGATCAGACCGGTCACGATCAGCGCCGCCGGGATCAGTGGGACCAGCATGTCCTTGAGCGTGCTGTGTTCGCCGCGGCGCGTCGCGAGCAGGTGCGCGCCCCACACCGCGAACGCGATCTTCGCCAGCTCGGACGGCTGGACCGAGATGCCGGCGATGACGAACCAGCCTCGCGTGCCCTGTGATTCGGTGCCGATGCCGGGGATGAGCACGAGCGCGAGCATCACGACGGTCGCGGCCAGCGCCGGGAACGACAACCTGCGCAGCATCCGCACCGGCACCTGCAGCGCGACGTAGAACACCACGAAACCGAGGACCGCGAAGATCACCTGGGAGGTGAACAGACCGTAGGCGGATCCGTCGCTCGCGACCGCCTCGACGCTCGACGAAGACAGCACCATCACCAGGCCGAGCACGGTGAGCAACACCGCGATCGTGACGACCAGGTGGAAGGACGCGAGCGGCCGGGCCATCCACTGTCCGACGCGGCCTCGCGCGGTCGCGGCGCTCTGGGTGGATGCCGGCGAACCGCCGGGCGCGGTGGTGGTCACCCCTCCGACCCGCCCCCGTGCTGTTCGACACCGTGCTGTTCGACACCCTCCAGCGCCTCGACGGCCGCCGCGAAGCTGCGGCCGCGCTCGGCATAGTCCGCGAACATGTCCAGCGACGCCGCGGCCGGGGCCAGCAGCACCACGACCCCCTCCTCCGGCTCCAAGGTCCGCTGGCAGAAGGGTCCTCAGCCCCTTCCTCAGAACACCCAGGCCTATGCGGCGCTCGACACGGATGACGGCCCGACCGACAAGGAAAAGGCGGCTCTCCTGGCCAAGATCGAGAGAGCTGCTCCGGCCGCCGCTCCCTCGGCGCCTCCTCTGAAGACCGCGGCACGGCCGGCCACTACGGAATGGGTGATCCAGCTCGGTGCGACCGACGACGAAGACAAGGCCCGTGCCATGCTGGAGGCTGCCCGCGCCAAGTCCGGCCGGCTTCTCGCCAAGGCCTCGCCCTTCACCGAGAAGGTCGTCCAGAAGGGTAGCACCCTCTACCGGGCCCGTTTCTCCGGCTTCGACGAATCCGGCGACGCCGAGAAGGCCTGCAAGGCTCTCAAGAAGAACGGGTTTGCCTGTTTCGCAGCCCGTAGCTCCTGACGGAGCAGCTCATCTCGTCCGCGGCGGTGCATGTATCGTACCGCCGCCC
>Ga0182745_1004941_pt1 | contig 11005 bp, 2 predicted proteins | sample eDN3rd30CKraftBY_FD_128523 | JGI IMG/M metagenome (GOLD analysis project Ga0182745, IMG submission 128523) | Enriched backyard soil microbial communities from Emeryville, California, USA - eDNA 3rd pass 30_C Kraft BY (version 2) (version 2) | ecosystem: Environmental > Terrestrial > Soil >... | reverse complement strand
GCCCCTGGCGACCGCGGGGATGGGGGCTGCCTGGGGAGCGGGCGTCTGGGCCCTCAACGACAACCTGGTGCTGCCGCTCTTCCGCCTGGGAGATTGGCCCACCCGCTACGGCGTCGGCACCCACGCCAAGGCGGCCCTCGCCCACGGCGTCTACGGCGTCTCGAGCGCCCTGGCTCTCCGGGAGCTGATGTCGCCGCGCTTCGCCTTCACGCCGGGCCTCGGGTTCGCGCGGGCGCTCGCGCCCCTCACCAAGGCGATGCGACCGGGCGCGAAGGCCCTGGCCTCCAGGCCGGGACGAGTCCTCGCGCGCAGGTCGATGCCGATGGTGTCCCGCGCCGCCATGGGCCGCAGCTTCGGCCCCGTGAAGATGGGCGCGTGGGGCATCCGCGCCGGATGATCTTCACATCGGGTGAAAGTTTCCGAGCGGCGGGACGATCGAAGGGATCGTCCCGCCGCGCACGGCGTCAGCGCGGCTGGAACAGGATCGACTGACCCTGGGTGAGCCTCGGCTGCTTGAAGGAGTACTCCAGGGCCCGCGGCGCGGTGCTCTTGACCTCCTGGATCCCCACGGTCGCGCTGCTGCCCTGCGACACCGCGTCGTCTCCCACGTCGAGGTAGACGAAGACGATGTCGCCGTTCTCCCATAGCTGCGCCTGGAAGGAGACCTCGCGGGTGCCGACGGTCGGCGTCCAGTGGTCCCACTGGAACACCCGGACGCGGGTGGTCCCCACCGTCACCTCCGCCGTCGAGATCACGCTCCTGCCGACCACTTCGTTCATCGCGGTCCAGAACGGCCCGATGAGCCCCTGGCTCGCAGGTAGGGATGTGGACGGGAGTGAGGCGTTGGTCGCGAAGTTCGCGAGCAGCGAGGACGAGATGGACAGCGTGCCGCGCGGCGAGACGACGAGCTGCGTGTAGTTCGTCCCGAAGAAGGGGAACGAGAAGCCGATCGGGTGGTTGACCTGCTTCATCCCGGCGACGCCCGCCACGGGTTCGGCGATCGCGGTGATGTCGATGGCCGGCCGGTTCGAGTCGAAGTCCATGAGGTAGTCGTGGATCGTGCAACCCGCCTTCGCGCCCGGCGTCCCGACGTTGGTGCCGTCGTACGGGACGGTGCTCGAACAGAAGTCGGCCTGGGACGTGAACGTCTCGAAGCCGGGGCGCTGCCGCGTGGGCTCCAGCTCGAAGGAGGCACCGGCGGGCACCGTCCACGACGGGTTCCAGGTGATCTGGGAGATCCGCTTGCTGCGCACGCGCAAGGTGAGCGCGTCGCCGGCGGGTGCGAGGGGGAGCGCGGCGCCGTAGACCGCGGTCGGCGTGAAGCCGGGGTTGGGATCCGACGCGAACGTGGCGATCCCGCCGGGAGGCAGCACCAGCGGCCCGGGGATCGTCCACGTCCCGGCGTCCGACGCGAGCTCCCAGCCGCCGATGTCGAGGGGCCGGGTCTGGACGTTGCGGACCTCGAACCACTGGCCGGTCGTCGACGGCGACGGGGCGAGCATGAGCTCGGACAGGACCACGTCGCCTGCCCCCGGCACGAACACCGAGACGGTCTTGCAGTCCAGGAACGCGCCGAGCTGCGCGCAGACGCTGAAGTTCGTCGACGAGGTCAACACCACCGTCGCCGAGCCGCTCGCGATGTCCGGGTACTTCACGAACGAGCGGTTGGAGAGCCCGCCCGCGAAGGCCGTGTTGTAGGAGAGAAGGTTGCCCATGGTGCCGGTGGGATCCTGGTACCCGATCGTGGCCTCGGCGCCGTCCGCCGCCGCCTGCCGCCCCGGAGCGCTCATGAGCCCGTAGCGGTACTCGACGCGCCCGTCGTCGTGGAGGACGACCTGGAAGTTGAGATCGTGGGGCGTCGTGAGCGAGCCGTTGTCCAGGCTGTAGTGGCTCCACTGCACGATCACGTACTCGTCGCCGGTCGGGCCCGTCCCGTGCTTCCAGTACACGCGGCCGGGACCCCGCGAGTGGATGTACGACCAGAACACCGCGAGGTTCTTCCCCTTGAACGTGGTGTTGGGGATCGACATGTTGAACTGGCTGTTGAACTCGGCGCCGTTGAAGCTCAGCACGCCGCTGGCGAGCACGCGGACGGAGCCGTAGTCCTGGCCGTAGAACGGGAAGCGGAACGTGCCGGGGAAGGTGATGTCGTCCTGGGCGAAGTTCGTGTTGTTGAAGGTGGTCAGCACGGTCCCCGTGCCGGAGATGTCCTCGAACGGCGCGTTCGTCTCCACGAGCGGCAGGGTCATGATCGGGTTGCCCGGCGTCAGCCCCGTCGTGGTCCAGTCGATGGTGATCGCGTCACCGGGGAGCGCGGACGTGGTGGACGCCTGCAGATCCAGCTCGAGGGTCTGGAATTTCACCAAGGTGCTGGAGGAGATCGTTCTGCCGAGCGAGATCAGATCGAGCGTGTAGGTGGTGTTCTCGGTGGGGAAGACCGTGATCGAGTCCTGGGCGGGATCCAGGCCGGCGGTCGAGATGATCGTGCCGTTGGCGCGCAGCACGATGGAGTCGGCGCCGATCGTCTCCCACGACAGGACCACCGGGGCGTTCGGAGGCGCCTGCGTGCGGTCCGCCGTGAACGAGAGGATCTTCCACGGCGCCTCGACCCTGACGGTGCGGCAGACGAGCCCCAGGCCGCGGATCGCGCAGACGGGGTAGGTCGTGGTGTCGGTCGGCTTCACCGTGACGGAGCCGCTCCCCTGGACCGCGGTGAAGCGGAAGGACCGGTTGGCGAGGCCGCCGGCGAAGGTCGGGTTCGTGGCGTTGGAGGTGGTGCCGCCGAAGTGGAGGAGGTAGCCCACCGTGCCCGTCGGGTCCTGGTAGCCGATCGTGGCGCTCGAGCCCATCGCCTCGTTCACGCAGGTGTTCGGCTTGCACAACGTCCCGGGGTTCGGCGGTGGCGACATGACGCCGTAGCGGTACTCGAACGATCCGTCGGAGTGGAGCACCACCTGGAAGTTCAGATCGAACTGGTTCGTGCTGGAGGCGCCGAGCGTGCTGAAGTGGGACCACTGGATCACGTAGGTGTCGGCGTCGATGGCCGCGGCGTACACGCGCCCGCTCGTCTGCGAGTGGAGCTGATCCCAGAACGGCGCGATGTGGACCTTGACGTTGTTCGCGTCGGTGATGGGCAGCCGCTGGTTGGACGACTGCGCCAGGATGCTCTGCGCGAACGACAGGAAGCCGTTCTCCGAGATCCGGACGCTCGACTGCGGCGAGCCCAGGTAGGGGAAGGTGAAGCCGGCGGGGAAGGCGTGGTCCACCACCACGTTCTGCACGCCACCGCCGATGACGGTGGTCTTTCCGGCCAGCGTGGAGATGTCCTCGAACGCGTCCTGGGTCTCCGACATCGGCGCGAAGATGAAGGGGGTCGCGGTCGGCGGCGTCACCGTCCACTCGAGCGTCACCGGTGACCCCGGGTGCACCTGGGGACTCGACGCCGTCAGCTCCAGGTCGAAGAGCCTGACGGCGACGCGCAGGGTGCGGGTGATCGTGCGGCCGAGGGAGCGGATCTCGAGGACGTAGTCCGTGGTGCCGTCCGGCGTGAGGGTCAGCGTGCCGGTCGGGAGGATCGTCGTCTCGTCGCCGAGGAGGTCGCCGTTCGCGGTGAGCTTCCACGCGTCGGCGCCTCGGAAGTCCCACGAGAGATCGATCGACTCGCCCTCGTCGATCTGGGCTCGGTCGGCCGTGAACGAGCGGATCGCGAACTCGGCCGTCACCGTCGTCGTCTTGCACTCGCTGTACGTATCGAGGATCGCGCAGACGAAGACGTCGGTGTCGGAGGCGGGCTGGAAGGAGAAGGAGCCGTTGGACGGCTGGGTCCCGAAGCGGAACGCGCGATGGGCGAGGCCGCCGGCGAAGGGCGTCGGCGCGCCGCCGGTGTAGGGACCGCCGTAGTGGAGCGTCGCCCCCTGGAGCCCGCCGGGGACCTGGTATCCGACGGTGGTGCGAGCGCCGCCGGTGAGCGTGTTCGCGGCGGGGAGCATGTCGCCGTAGCGGTACTCGAAGCTCCCGTCCGCATACAGGACCACCTGGAAGTTGAGGTCCGCTTGGTCGGCCATCAGGCGGTGGTGGTGGTACTGGACGACGTAGGCGTCCACGCCACCGGGGCCCGCCTGGACGAGCTCACCGTAGATGCCGGAGGTCGGATAGGCGCTGCCGGCGTCCTGGCGCCGCAGATCGCCCCAGTACGGGAAGAACGCGAGCTGCGCGGGAACGCCGGTGCTGGTGGGCAGCGGCTCGTTCTTGAACTCCCAGCCCGTGAGCGCGGGATCGAAGCCGATGGCGCCCTGGGAGCTGATCCGAAGCTTGGAGTACGTCTTGCCGAAGTAGGGGAACGAGAAGCCGAGGGCACCCAGGTCGACTGTGCTCCACGCCTCCGGCTGGAAGCCCGGGCCGACGAGCAGCGTGCCGGTGTTGCTGATGTCGAGGTAGCCGGAGGTCGCCGTCACCTCGCTCATGGGGACGACCGCCTGGACGATCGGCGAACCGCTGCCGAAGGTCTGCGTGGCCCACGTCGCGTTGACCGTCGTGCCGGGGTGGACGTCGGTGGCGTCGAGGGAGAGCTGGAGGTCGAGGGTGCGCACCGTGACGTCCACGGTCGCTTCCTTCGTCCGGGTCCCCGCCGCGATGCGGAGGACGTACTTCGTGGTGGCGACCGGCGTGTCGAGGATGCTGTCGCCGTCCACGTTCGCGCCCGCGGTGGGGAGCGGGGTGCCGTTCGCCTCGACGGTGACCGAGGTCGCGCCGCTCGTGACCCAGGTGAGGCCGACGCTGCCGCCGCGATCGATGACGGCAGCGCTCGGCTCGAAGCTCTCGATCACCAGGGGCGGGCTCACGGGGACGGTGAGCACCTGGTCGGTGTAGTGCCCAAGCACGCCGTGGGCGCGGACCGTGAAGGTGTAGTTGCCGACCGTGTTCTCCGTGTGGGTGCAGGCGCCGGCGGCGACCTGGGACGGACCGGGGACGCAGATCGCGTTGCCGGCGGCGTCGAGGACCTCCAGCGCCGTCGCCCAGGTCGTGTTCCACGCGATGGAGAAGACGTCGCCGACGACGACGTCCTGCTGCACGACGTGCGCCGAGACCGTCGCCCTCGGGTGGACGACGACGGAGACGCTCTCCGTGTCGGCGCCCGATCCGGTGGCGGTGAGGGTCGCCTGCCGCGTGGTCGCCACGCCGGTGGGACCGGTCGTGGGGACCCAGGTGTAGGTGCCGTTCGCTCCCAGCGAAGGAGGCCGGACGAAGGAGATCGAGGTGTTCGAGAGTCCGCCCGACACCGGGCCGTGGGTGGCGCCGAAGTGGACGAGCTCGCCGGTGGCGCCGTCGGTGAACTGGTAGCCGATGGTGGCGGAGTCGCCGTCGGCGCGGGCGAGATCGGCGCCCGTCATCGTCCCATAGCGGAAGTCGAACGACCCGTCGGGCCGGAGGACGACCTCGAAAGTCAGGTCGCCGCCGCCCGAGCGGAACTCCATGTTGTGCCACTGGATGGCGAAGTAATCGCCCCGCGAGTCGGTCCCCGTTCCGGTCCAGACCTCGTCGTTGGCGGTCCAGACGAGGTCGTCCCAGAACGGCGCGAGGTTGATCCAGGGATACGAGAGATTGGGGAGGGGCTGGTTCTGCCCGGAGGCGCTGCCCTCGAGGAAGCGGAAGCCCACGGCACCGTTCAGGAAGACCTGCACGCGGTCATGGCTCACGCCCGAGAAGGGGAACCGGAAGCCTGAGGGCAACGAGACGATCGCGCAGCCGTCGTCGGAGAGGTTGTTGCAGCCGGGGAACGAGACGATCTTCTTGCCGCCGCTCCCCCGCAGGTCGATGAAGGGATCGGAGCCGGGGACGCGGGCGTAGGGCGAGAGAAAGTCGAGGCCGGTCCAGGAGGTTCCGGTCGTCGTCCACGAGAGGGTGACCGGATCCCCAGCGACCACCTCGGGCGGCGTCGCCTCGAACGAGAGGATCTGCGTGTCCACCACGGAGATCGACGCCTGCGCCGTCGCGGACTCGCCGAGGCCGTTGGTGGCGACGATCATGTAGGAGCCGCCGAGGCGGGGCTCGAAGGCGTACGAGCCGCTCTCGCGCAGGGAGGCCGGGATCGGCAGGAACGACGAGGTGGTGGAGGTCCCGTCGGGGGTGAAGAAGATCTCGAGGGAGGCGTCGGCGTTCTGGGACGTCCAGGAGAGCGTCACCAGCTCCGCGACAGAGCGATCGAAGGGCACCGGATCGGCGGCGAGCGTCACCTGCGGCGGCCCGAAGGTCTTCACCTGCGCCGTCGCGGTGGCGGCCTCCGAACCCGGGGAAGCGGTGCTGGCGATGAGGGTGAAGTTGTAGATCCCGATGTCACCCACGGAGAAGGTCGCGGACCCGGTGAGTCCGCCGGGGATCGCGTGCGTCGCGCCGTGATCGTCGGTGAGCACGAGGGTGGGCTCCACCCCGTCGGGATCGGTGCCGACCTTCCACGTCGCGGTGACGTCCCCACCGGCGCGGAGCTGGGCGGGACCGACGGAGAACGACTCGATCCAAGGGCCGCGGGTCGTCCGCACCTCGATCGTGCGCTGGTCCGAGAGCGAGCCGTTTCGGACGGTGAGGGTGTACGTGCGGACGCCCTCGACGGCCGCCTGGACCGTGCAGCCGCCCTCCGCCACCTCGTCCAGGTCCGCGGTCTGGCAGACCCGCATGCCGTCGACGTCCGTCACCTCGAGGCTCGCGCCGCCGGCGGTCGTCCATGCGAAGTCGACGCCCTCGCCGAGCCAGGCGTGGCCGGGAATCGCGGAGAAATCGACGACGGTCGGCGGGATCACCGGAACGTGGACGAGCGCCGTGTCGACGTCGCCCGCCTCGTTGAACGCCGACAGCTCGAAGGTGGCGTCCAGCGTGAGGGCCAGCTGCAGCGAACCGGTCGTGAGCGACGCGTCCACCGGAAGGACGACGTCGTCCTGCTTCAGCACGATCGACGTGGCGCCGGTCGTCTCCCAGTCGAGGGTGAAGTCGATGCCGGGACCCGCGAAGCGAGGACCGGAGAAGGAGGCGACGTGGGGCGCGTCGACGACGCGGACCGTCACCGAGCGGGTGGACTCGTGGAAGGGGTTGCGCGCGCGGAGGACGAAGACGGTGTCCTCCGTGATCTCGACGTCGATCGATCCCGCGGTCGGCGCGTCTTCGGGGAGGGTCTTCACGTCGCTGGTGCCGACGTCGAGCTCGAGCTCGTCCGCGTCCACCACGCCCGACCACTCGAGCGTCGCGGTCGCCTTCCCTTCGGGGCCGCGTCCGATCACCGCCGCGGCGGCCTCGAACCGCTCGATGGCGGGCTCGCCGCGGACCTTCACGACGACCAGCTGCTCGGCCCGCGCGTCGCTGCCGGCGCTCGTGGCGATCAGGCGGAACTCGGTCGTCCCGTCCACGCTCACCGTGACGGCGTCGGCGCCGGGGATCTTCCCCGCAACGTCGATCGGGCCCTCGGGGGAGAGGAGCTGGATCGAGTCCGCGCGCTCCGTGACCCAGGCGATGGACGCTTCACCCGGCTCACCCAGCTGTGCGGGCGTCGCGGTGAGCGAGACGATGGCGGGCCCGCCGTCCACCCGAACCTCGACCTTGCGCGACGCGACGTCGCCGGGGCGGGCGCCGTGTGCGGTCAGCTCGAAGGTCGTGGTCCGCCCGATCGGGAGCTCGATCCGCCCCTGGCCGACGCCGGCATCGCCCAGGTCGACCGCCTCGCCGCCGGCGGTCAGCGCGATCGACGTCGCGTTCCGCGTCGTCCAGGAGAGGACGGCATCGCCGCCCGGCGGGACGGAGTCCCGCTCCGCCGCGAAGGAGACGATGGCGACGCCGCCATCCCCCTGCGAGGGCGACTTCTCTTCCCCACACGCCCAGAGGGCGAGAAATCCGATCCAGGCGACCGAGAGAACGCGAGAGCGCTTCATGACTTCCTCCGAACCGTTTCCACCTTTGCGGATCCATTCGGCGCCATCGGGGATCTGGAACGCACCTGAATCGATCTGAGACCTCGGACCCGCACCTGGCGGAACGGCGCGCCGGTGATTTGGTAAGGTCGCTTGGTGAGCAACCTTTCGCGAGCCCGACTGCGGAGTTCCTAGATGGCGCCGGAACCGCACTCGACCGATCGAACGCCCTTCATCGGACGCCACCGCGAGCGTCGAGCGCTGTTGGAGGAGCTGGGGCGGGGGGGCCCGGCTCCTGACCATCACCGGGCCCTCCGGCATGGGCAAGACCCGGCTCGCGCGGCAGGTGATGCGGGAGGTGTCGCACGGGAACGAGGCGGCGGCCCGGTTCTGCAGCCTCGCCACGTGCCGCTCCGCCGCCGACTTCGAGGCGGCGGTGGCGCAGAGCCTCGGCGTCCCCCTGGTCGCCGGCGCCCAGCTCGTCCGCGCCCTCGCCGATCGAGGGCCGTCGCTGCTGGTCCTGGACAACCTCGAGTCGGTGATGGAGCACGCGAGGCCCTCGGTCGCCGCATGGCTGGATCACGGCACGGAGCTGCAGATCCTCGTGACCTCGCTCCTCCCGACTGGGCTCGAAGGGGAGTGCGTGTTCGACCTGGGGCCGCTGGATCGCGACGACGCGGTCGGCCTCTACCTGGAGCGCGCGAGCCGCGCCTGGCGGTCGCGGACCTTCTCGGATCGCGAGCGACCCGTACTGGAGGAGCTCGACGGCCGCCTCGATCGGATCCCCCTCGCGATCGAGCTGGCGGCGGCGCGGGTGCGGGTCCTGCCGCCACGGGTGCTGCTGTCGCGGATCTCCGAGCGCTTCGAGCTGCTCCAGACCCGCCGGCCCGGGCGGCACCAGTCGCTGGTCGAGGCCCTCACCCTGACCTGGGAGCTCCTGACGCCGGAGGAGAAGCGCGTCCTCGAGCAGGCGTCCGTCTTCGAGGGCGGGTTCGACCTCGAGGGCGCCGAGGCCGTGATGGGCGCGAGCGGCGATCTGGGCACCCTGGATGCGCTGGACGAGCTGCGGAGCCGGGCGCTGCTCCAGGTCGGCGACGAGGAGGAGCCACCCCGGTTCTCGCTGTACGACAGCGTCCGGGAGTTCGCGGCCCGTGCCCTCGAGCGCTCGGGCGAGCGCGCAGAGGTGGTCCGGCGCCACGCGCTCCACTACGTCGCGCTGGGCGAGAAGTACGCAGCGGAGGGCAACGGCTCGGACGCGCCCCGCGCCATGCGGTGGCTCGCCGCGGAGCGGGAGAACCTGACGGCGGCCCATCGGCATGTCCGCGAGGAGGATCCGCTCCTCGCGGCCCGCGCGGGCCTCGTCCTCTCGCCGGTGATGGAGCTCCACGGACCGCCGACGTCGGAGGCGGAGCTGCTGGACTCCACCGTCGAGTGTGCCCGCCGGTCGGGCGATCCGGCGCTCTTCGTCCGGGCGCTGCGCGCGAGGGCCAGCGCGCGCAAGCGGCACGGGAGGCCCGACGACGCCCTCGAGGACATCGCGACGGGCCTCGAGACCGCCCGCCGGATCGGCGATCGCGTCGCCGAGGGTCTGCTCCTGGTGGAGTCGGGATCGGTGCGGACGAGGACCGCGGACCTCGACGCCGCCTTCGCGGATCTCGAGGCGGCGGCGACGATCGCCCGGGAGACGGGAGATCCGCTTCTCCGGGGCTTCGCTGCGTCCCGGCGGGGCGCCGCCGAGGAGGCGAGGGCGTCGCTCGCCGAGGGGGCACGCAGCTTCGAGGAGGCGATCGCGATCTTCCGGCAGCACGGCGACCTGCGCAGCCTCGGCCTCGCGCTGCTGGGCCTGGGCCTGGTGCGATCCGGGCAGGGGCGGCTGCGGGAGGCAAGGCAGGCGAACGAGGAGGCGCGATCCGTCTTCCGCCGGCTCGATCACCGGGTCTTCGAGGTGGGCGCCATCGTCAACCTCGGGAGCGTGGAGCTCACCGCGGGCCAACTCGACGAAGCGGAGAGCTACTGCGTCCAGGCGATCGCCCTGGAGCGCGAGCTGGGCTACCGGCTCTTCGAGGCCCTCTCCATCGGTAACCTGGGGATCGTCTCCCTCGAGCGCGGCGACACCCGGATGGCGGAGGCGCGGCTCCTCGAGGCGCTGTCGATTTGCCGCGAGATCGGCGAGGGGCGCTACCACCACCTCTTCCTCGTCTTCCTCTCGGTGGTGGAGGCGATGCTGGGCCGGATCGACGAGGCGAAGCGGAGCCTCGCCACGGCGCGCGCCTCCCTCGGCGAGCTGGGCGATCGTGGGAGCCTCGCCGTCACCCACGTGCTCGAGGGGCTCGTCGAGCTCGCGGAGGCCCGATCCCTCGTCCAGGCGGGACGAGCGGCGGAGGCGGAGGCGCTCGAGGAGAGCGCCGCCGCCCGCCTCGCGCCCCGCTCCGACGCACAGGCCGAGAGCCTGATCCTGGCGCGGCGTCTCCTCGAGCGGGCCCTCGCGCGCAAGGGCGTTCCCGTCGCAGGTGAGCCACGCGCCGCCGCGACGGAAGGGCTGACGATGGGCCCCGCCGGAGAGTGGTTCGAGCTGGACGGGAAGCGCGTCGACATGCGCAAGCGCAGCGCGATCCGCCGCATGCTCGTCGGCCTCGTGGAGCAGCAGCTCGTCGCGCCGGGCATCGGCCTGAGCCAACAGGAGATCTTCGCCATCGGCTGGCCGGGCGAGCGGATCCTGCCCGAGGCGGCGGCCACCCGCGTCTACACCGCCGTCCGGACCCTGCGATCCTTGGGCCTCGGCGCGGTGCTCCTGCGCAACGGGGACGGGTACCTGCTGGATCCGCAGCTCCGCATCAACCGGGCATAGTTGCAGGGCGGCAGCGCCGTCGCTATCTGCAGACGATGGAAAAGACGCGGATGGAGCGGGACCCGATGGGGGAGATCGCGGTCCCGGCGGACGCCTACTGGGGCGCGCAGACCGCACGGGCCGTGCAGAACTTCCCGATCTCGGGGCTGCCGCCGCACATGGCCCTCGTGCGGGCGACGGTGCGCATCAAGCTCGCCGCTGCCCGCGCCAACGCGCGCCTCGGCGCCCTCGATCCGAAGATCGCCGCCGCCATCGAAAGGGCCGT
>Ga0182745_1004939_pt1 | contig 11008 bp, 14 predicted proteins | sample eDN3rd30CKraftBY_FD_128523 | JGI IMG/M metagenome (GOLD analysis project Ga0182745, IMG submission 128523) | Enriched backyard soil microbial communities from Emeryville, California, USA - eDNA 3rd pass 30_C Kraft BY (version 2) (version 2) | ecosystem: Environmental > Terrestrial > Soil >... | reverse complement strand
CGTAGTAGATGGGTGGCCACGCCGGTGATATCAGATATCTCGTACATGACGGCCAGCCGCTCCTTATCGACAGCCATGCTTTCCAGTTTGGCGGCGTCCAGTTCGGTAATCGCCTCTTTGGACAAGCCCAGGCGTTCGTTATATTCTTTTTGAGCTTGAGTTTGATCGCGCAGGCTGCCGACATCTCCCATCAGGCGATCGATCAATCGGGCGTATTCTTCCGCCGCCTTCTTTTCGGCGTTCATCGCATCGATCTTTTCGGCCAAGGCGATGGCCTCAGCTTGAACTTGCTGAGAAAAGCCGGCCTTTTTCGCCTGATACGCCACCAAGGCGGCGCCGGCCAGGCCGAAAGTCTCGACTTCCTCCCTCAGCTTATCGATGAACCGTTGGGCATCCTCGGCGAGCTTTTGTGCGGCGGTTTTTCCGGTAGTTTTATTTCCCTTATTTTCGCTGTTGGGATCGACCAGTTTTTTATAGGTTTCCGCCGTATTTTTCGCCGATACGTTGGCCGAATCGGTAGCATTTTTCGTCTTTTCCAGGCTCTCAGACAGCCTATTAAACGCAGTATCACCGCTGGCAAATGCGCTGACGACTTCCTTTGCATATCGCCCGCCGGCGCCAGCAAATTCAGATATACGAGAATTAATTCCGTTGATTCTGGTGGCTAGCGCATCGTCGAATACGCCGGCCAACTTTGCCGAAGCGGTAAGAACAAGCTGCATTGGGTGCAGCACCACCTTTAGGATCAATGAGCCAAGGGCGGCGAAAGCCGCACCCAGTATCTTGACCCCGTCCCGCAATCCGGCGATCAGATATCGGACTGCGGTCAGCGATTTCTGGACAAGACCCGTCTGCACCAATACATCAACAATTCCCGCTGCCACTCCGACGAATCCCTTGGCGATTTCCCAAACGTCGCCAAGGAGTCCGGCTGCCGCTTCCCACACCTCGACCAACGTTTCTTTATTCCTGCGGATAAATGATCCGACGGCAGAAAATGCCCCGGCAAGCTCGTCCTTGATTGTAGGAATCAGTTTTCGTGCAACCTCTAGGACGTCAGTTAATCCGCCCGTCAGGCCGGATTCCTTGTTGATTTCATCGACGGCCAGCAGCCAATCGTTCTTAATGCGAGTGAACGCGCCGCCGACAGTATCCGGCAATCCCGCGGCTTCGGATTTGAGCTTACCGAGCGAGCCAATCAGCGCATTTCCGACGACTCCTGCGGCCAATTCACCATTGGCGGCCATTTCCTTGAGTTTTCCAATCGGAACCCCGAGGCCATCAGCCAGCGCCTTCATGAATCGAGGCGATGTTTCCGCCATTGACCGGAATTCATCGCCAGCAAGCTTGCCGCTCCCCATGGCTTGAGCAAATTGCAAGGTAGCCGCAGATGCCTCTTGCGACGACGCGCCACTAACCCGCAGACTGGTGGCGAACGCATCCACAATGGCCGCCGTTTCTTTAACGCCTCCGCCCATCTTTTTAACAGGATCGGCCATCCTTGTGTAAAGCGTTGCAGCTTCATTCAGGCCAACATTGTTTGCCTGGGCAATGCGGTAAATCTCCTGCTGCGCCTGGGCAAAATCTGCCGCCCCGCCTGCCGCAAGCTTTAGCCGTGCATTCATGAGGGCGACGGCATCTGCCGTCTGCACAAACTGGCGCCCAAGCAAACCCACTGCCAATGTGGCAAGAGTAGCTGCCACGGCACTTGCGGCACTCGACAAGGCGCTGAACCTACGCCCGGTATTGTCGGCAGCGTCAGCGGTGTTGTTAGCGGCGCGCTCCGTATTCTTGAGCTCGCGTTGTCCTTTTAGCAACCCCGAGGTATCAAACTCGACGCCAATAGTTTCGATGTCTACGGCCATTAGATTTCCCTACTATGAGTCCTTGAAATGCTCCAAGGCGATCGAGTCCAATTTAAGAACGGCATCCATTTCCCATTTGCTGAGACGAACACCGCGCAGCCGACAAAACGCATCCATGCTCACATGCGTGATCGGCCCGCCCGTGCCGCCGCATCTGTCTGCGTGCAGAAGAAGAAACCATTCCCACAGATCAAACAGTAGAATGGGAAAATCTGGCAAACCCCAATCGCTTTCCGGGATGCCGGCAGCAATGTAATGCTCGCGCCGCGTTGATCCGTCTTTCTGCCGACTATTCAGCTTAAAAGAGGCCTCGGCATACTCGACCAACTCAATCAGCGCGCTTTCGTAAAATTTCCGAGGTCATCGCTTTCATGAACGATGGCATCGATCCAGTGCGGATTGCGCTTCAATGCAGCGGCCATGGCTTCGCGGGAAAATGGTTGCTTCACATTGCGCCAGCCAGTGACACGAAGGGCGGCGCCATCAATGTTCTGCGCTTCCAGTTCGTCCATTGATTTTGGCTCGACAGGCTTTCCTTTCCTGGCCGCCATTTGATGTTCGCGAGTCATTTTTGCGACCAGGGCGGAATTCCATTTCTTGACCTCGTCCGCGTGCTTGCCCTGCACGGTCACGAATACCCCAGTTCCTGTCACGCCGTCGGTATGCAGCAACTCGAATTCGTATCCAGCCTCAGATTCTTTAACCGCATCAAAGCCGGTGATATCAAGCAATTCTTTATCGCTCATGTTTTCATTCGCAGAGAGTTAATGCCCGTGCCGGCCGCCGCTTCCCTGCGAAGGAAAGACAGCAGCCGGTCGGTGCGAGGGGGGGGCTTGGATCTGGGTCAGGCCGCGCTGGTGTCCTGCACCTGGATAGTCGTCGGGCGCTTGCCGTCACCTCCGACACCCTCCAGTGCCACGCCATCGAAGCTTAGGATGATGACTTTCTCGCCGTCGTCGGTCGTGCTGGTACCGATCTTCACGCGCGGCATATGGACGGCGAAGTAATCGGTGCGATCCGCCGAGCGCAGCACATAGGTGATGTTGATTTCGGTCTCGGCGTCGAAATACCCCAGGAACGCGGAGCCATCGAAAACCACAGCGCCGCTCAGCGTCACCGCGACCTTGCCGCGCGACTTGGCGCCGATGCTGTTGGAGCCGATCACGGCCTCTTGGGTGATGCCTTGGGCGATGCTGATGTTCAGGCTGGTGGCCTTGCCGTTCTTCGCGCCATTGACGATCAACAGGCCGTCCGGGCCGCTGAACGTGCCCTCGGTGCCTTGTGCTGTCGGGCTGGTAAAGTATTGCGAGCTTGTCGGCGCCTCGGCATCCTTGCCCATGAAAGCAAAGTTGACCGTTGCCATGCTGTTGGGCTGCAAAGCGATATCTGTCTGATTGACCTGCAGACCGGTGAAGGTGCGGCTGATGGTCGAATCGGGATACCATTCCTCGAACGTGAAGGAATCGTCTGTGTGACCGGTCAACGGCACAAACGACACCTTGCCGGGCGCGACGATGGTGACGGTATCGCCTTCGACCTCGTCGACTAGCGGCGAAACATCCGCGAACGATGCGACGGTCATTTCAAGTGCAGAGACGGCGGTCGTTACGAAATATCCATTGTTCCCAGCCGTGGTAAAGCCACTGACATTGATCACCATGCCCTCAACGAAGCCATCGGTCAGGAATGAGCCGGTAGAGCGCACGAATTTGCTGCCGGAGTCATCGACCGCGATGACGGCAACGGCGCCAGTGGTCGGGCCCGCGGCGAAGTCCTTGCGCAGGGTGGCGGCCAGAAATTCCGTGTAGCTGTTTCCCGCCAGTTCGCCATCCAAGGATCCGGACGAACGCCGGGTGCCGTGGCGCATGTCGGCGGTTTGTTGGGAAATGCGGATCTCGTTGGACTCGTAGGTGTCCTTTTCGAGCTGGAACGATGCGGTGACGCGGCGCAGATACTTCGCGCCGGAGGTGCTCGCCTTGGCGCCCCAGGACGCCTCCTTCTTGTACGCGACGACCTTATTCACACCTTGGGAGTCAGCCATGATTTACCTTTCAGCCGCAAGGGCATAAAAAAAGCCGCTCAATGGCGGCTTGTCTGCAAACCCCTTGCGGGGAGTTAATTGATTTCTGCTTGGTACGTGATCGTGATGGGGATGACATAGCGATCACCATCGATCAATGCTGGTGCGATACTTGGTGTTCTCGTGATCAGCGTGGTGACGCCCGACTCCGTGATGCTGGTACCGCGCTTAAAATGCGCCCTGACGGCTTCCGCGCGCGCCTCTGCCGCCGCTGGACCGGCCAGTTGCGGGTAGAGCAGCGTGACCTGGAACAGCCCGTTTTCGCGGTAATACGCGTCGCCCAGCGTGGCGTTATCCGGCGTAGCAGGTAGGAGGTTGACGCGCTGGTACGGCGTTCCGGCTGCCGGCGTGAAGGCGACATTCTCGAATGCCGTCGCCAGCGCGGGCGTCATCGATCCCAGGCGCTTTTCCAATGCCTTGCGTATCAGTTGAATGCTCATTTCAGTTTTGCCGCCGCGTCACGCACGGTTTTCGAGAAGTCGGCCACGGTCAGCCTGACCATTCCGCCGGGCGCTTGTGTGGAGTAGCCATTGATCGTCTTGGGACCATTCGCCGAACCCGGCGGTTTGCCGTACAGCCCATATTCCAGTGCGCGGCTATACGGCAAGGAGTTGGTGATGTAGATCGACTGCCCCGGCTTCCAGGTCGCAACACCGGTAGCGATGCGGCCCTGTGCGGTGGCGCCGGACTTATCCATTGCCTGCGTGGTTGAGGTATTGAGCACGCCGGCACCATATACCCAGTTGTTTTTGAACCGGCCAGTATCCACCGGCGACTTCTCGACCAGTCCCTTTCCGACATTGACGGCGGACACGCGCACCAATGTATTGGCCTTGTCGCCGGCGCGCTGGAGCAGCTTGGCAAAGTCGCGCTTGAATCGGGCGTTGCTCATAGCCCTCTCAGCTGAACGTCATGCAACAGCACCGTACCGGCGGGTGCCAGTGGGCTGCTTAATACCACAGTCAGTTTCGCTCCATCGCTAAGTGTTACGGTATCGCCGGTTTTCGGGATTGCGCCGATGTTCGGTGCGATGTACAGGCGGCGATCCCCTTTTTTGATCACCGTGCCATCGATGTCGCGCTGCGCATAATCGAAAACGGCGCCGAAGCCGGCATGATTCGTGACGGTATTGGTCACGCTGCCTGTTTCGGCAGAGTAGGCGCCAGTCGTGACGCTCCCCAACGTGATGGCCTGGCCGAACTCCTTCAGCAGTTCGACCGCGGTGGCGGCCATGTCCGAGTAGAAGCTCACGACAGCAGCCTTTCTCCACGCTCGAATGCCTCGCGGCCGTCCATCGCGTTGTGTCGGTTCACCGCCACCTCCTGATCATCCTCGACCGGAATGCACCAGCAGCCCATGTCGCAGTCGTGCGGGCGCAGGTCTTCCAGCGGGATGACGTGGATTTCCAGTGTGCCCGGCTTCTGAAATACGCCCCACATAGTCAGCCCCGCACCAACTTGATCATCCCGAACCCGCCATCGGTCAGCCCGCGCAGCAGGTCGTCGATCAAGGCAAAGCGCGTCTGCCCACCATTGCGGACGTTCTCGCTGTAGCTCACCGAGATCGGGCCGACCGTCTTCTGCGTCACCACCGCGGCGGACACGTCCGTGTACAGCGCGCCAGTGAGAGCCCGCAAGGCAGCCTCGCAGCACGCTGCAGCGACATTCTTGTGGACCGGATCGAGGTAATCCGCCTTGATCTGGTAGTGGCTCAGCAGGTACTGAGTCGCCACGCGCAGCTTGGATTCCTTTACCTCGTCCGTGCCAGTCCAGGCGACATGTCCCATCGCCGTGCAATACGCATTGGCGTCGGACAGCGACACCAGTGCGTCGTAGCCTTCGGCGGGAGCGACGATCAGGGCCATTTACTCCGCCACTTTCCAGCCGATGGATTCATGCGCCTTGACGCACGTCGGGTGCACGTCGAGCGCGTCGGCGCCCTTGATCATGCGAATCAGGCCAGATTCATCCGCCATTTCGGTGTCCTTGGATTCTGCGGCGCGCTTTTCGCGCTCGGCCTTGGAGATATTTGCCATTTCGGTGTCCTTGGATTGGCCGGGAGCCGAAGCCCCCGGCCAGGTTCATCACTTGCCAGCCAAGAGAGCGATATGCTCCGGCTTGATGGCAGCGCAGCCCCATGCCAAGCAGACCTCGTACTTCACTTGGCGGTATTGGCGATACACGCGCACCTCAAACGTCATGCCGGTGACCGGATCCGTGATGGTCAGCGCGTCGTCGGCAGAATCACCGCCGTCTGGCACAGCAGGAGCGCGGGCGGCCAACACGATGGCATTGCGGGAGAATGCGGCGTTGGGAATATAGCTATCGGCAATGGTCATTGCCTTTGCGGTAGCGATGACGCCACGGGCGCCGGGCTTGTTCAGTGAAATGGTGCCGGGAGCGGTTACGCCCGTCTCAATCACGTACTTGGCAGCCGAGGGGTCATCCGCGAAGGTCACGATGTCGCCAGCAAGAACGGTGCCGGTACCAGTTACCAGCGCAATATCAGTAACGCCGATAGCGGTAGAGCCGCTAGTCACATAAGATGCCCCTCCGCCCTTGACGTGCTGTGCAATACCGCCGGAATATCGCAGAGCGAAGTTCTGCACGCGATCGGTCAGGCCATTGCGCAGCATGTCGCTACTGCCTGCCTCGTTGACCTTGAACAGCACGGATTGCTTGCCGCGCAGCGCTCCCATGGCCGAGTGACCAAGCACCAGCTGGCGGTCAACGACGGGGGCGCCGTTCTCGTCCAGGATTTGCGCGACACCAGCAAAGTCCGACAAATCGCCGGCGGTGCTGAACGGCACGGTGCCGCCTGCGCCATATGCGCGGGATGCGCCGATCTTGGCGGCGACGGAGAGATCAATCTCCACGGCATTCACCAGTTTGCGCATGGCGTCGGTGAATTGATCGGCCAGCACCTGGTTATAGGTGCCGTTGCTGCCAACCGCGCGCTGTTCCTCGCCATTCCAGCGAACCGGCGCGGCCTTCGAATTGGTGATCACGATGTCGGTATATCCGACAGTGGTATCGCCAGAGTTGGCAGGAGCGGCGCCTGGGGTGATGTTTTCGAGTTCGCCAGCCTCACCCAGGGGAACACGGACGGTCTGGCCGACAGCGGCGCGCTCGGCGTTGGAGTCGCGGCGCACCGCGGGGATAAACCCCACCATTTCACGGGAAACGGTATTCAGCGCCTCGTATAGGGTCGGGATGATCCCGGTCAAAATATTGGCCATTTGGTGGTGCCTTTCAATTCAAAATGGATTTAATCCGTGATCGCTGTGCCGCCCTTGATCGCAGAGACTCGCGCCGCCGGATCAAGTGCTTCAAACTGCGCACGGGATATGGACTTTTTGCCGCCTGCACCTTGACCGCTCTGATCTGCCCCGCTCCCGGACGCGCCCGAGCCCTTCAAGATGGAATCCTTGTAGGGGTAGGCGTTAATCAGCAATTCCAGCGCTTCGTCTGGGCCTGCCAATTCGCCTGGGTTGGCCGCGGAATACAGCTTGTTGCCGTTCTGGTCTTTCGCGACGATCTTGCCATCCTCGATAGCGAAGTTCTTGCCGAAACGGGCCTCCACCATGTCGGGCGGGATGGCCAGTTTTTCGGCGATGAACTTCGAGCGGGCAAATGCCCCGCCGACCTTTTCGGCGTAGAGCTGCTGCTTCAGCGCCTGGGCCTCGCCGGTCGCCTCCGCCAACTTGGTTTCGAATGCCTTGCTGATTTCGGCTTTCACCTTTTCCACCTCGCCGGCATCGATCAGTTTTTTCTGATCGAGGCTGGTGATGGTTTCCAGTGCCTTCAAGGCAGCGGCGGGATCCGCGATACCATCGAACGATTTGAGTTTGCTTTCTGCCTCCTCGAACCGTTTCTTGTAAGCTGTGTTCTCTCCAGTCAGTTGACCGATCTTTCCGAACGCTTGCGCGCCATCGAATGCGATTTCGCGTCCGTCGTCGTGGAGGTAAACAGGCTTGCCATCTTGAAGAACTGCATGGCCTTCGGCGTCGATTTTGAGCTTCATAGGTGCGTGAACTTTCTGTTCTAGAAGGTTTAGGGCTTTCTGCCCGAAGGCCACCGCGCCGCTTACTGCATTGCGAGTGGGCACAAAAAAAGCCGCCGGATTGCTCCAAGCGGCTCGAAAACGAAAAAGGCCAGCGGGTTAGGCTGGCCTCGATAAATTGTGTGTTGCTATTTCACCGGCTTCAATTCCGGCAACATTGGCGACGTGATCCCGCGCTTATAGCACTCGGCGCAGACATCCTTCTCAATGACTGTCCCGCCCTGCTTGCGGCCATTTCTGACGAAGGCGCCATTGACCGCGGTCAGGCTGGTGCGGCAGCCGCAACGATTGCATTGCAGCATGCCGTCTTCGCGCTTGTACATCTTCTTGACGCGCTCGGTGACGGCTTGCCTGGCAGTTGGCTCGGATTTTGGGACGAGTTTTAGCATCCCGGCATTTTACGCCTAAATCCCTGCCTTTCTGAACGCCGCCGCGTCGCGCTCGCGCAATTGGTCGAGCGTCAAGTATTCGCCCTTCTGGCCGTACATCCGATCCATCGGCAGGTCGCCGTCGCGCATCAATTTCGCCCGGGTGGGGCCAAGTACTTCCACCTGCCGGTCATAACTCTGCTTTTTCAGCCATTCGCCGTATGACACATCGGCGGGGATCTGGCCATCCATCGTCGCCCGGGTACTGGATGCGCTCAGATCATCCATGTCGATACCCATGTCACGCAGGGACTTTGTCACGAATACCTGGGCACTACGACAATTCCAATGCAGGCGCCCGGGCCCGCCCAGCCATGGGATGCTATGTCCGATTGGCTTGTGCGTGACCGGATGGTAAAGCTTCTTGTCGCGCAGCCTGCACCCGGATGATGTGCGCAGGTCGATGGTCGAGTCCCACATCACGCCCTTCAGGATGTCTTGATTGGCCTCGGCATAGCGGTCTTGCGTGAACCCGGCCATGTGTCCCATGGCTGTCCGAGTGATCGCCTCGATCTCTCGCCTTGTGCCTTCCATCAACCCGTCGGCGTATCCTCTTGCCCGCGTGCCGCGAATTTCCTGCACGATCTGGCTTGTGGTTCTCGCTTCGACATAGCCTTGCGCAATGGTCCGGCGAATCTTGCGTGCCTTCTCCGACTCCAGGTGATCCAGCGCGCCCTTGAGCAGCGTTCCTTGAAATGGCCTTGCCATTGCGGCGGTATAGATGGCTTCCGCCGATACGCTGGCGACATGCACTTGCGCCGGCAGGATCGACGTCAGCATCTGGGCTTGATAAGCCGCCTCGTACGTCACGAACTCCTGCAGTTCGCGCCGCAACTCCCTGCCTACCAGGGCATACGCCTGCGCGTTGATGCTGCGCACGCTGGCCAGCATGGACTCGAGCCGCTCGACCGTGAAGCTGGCCGGGTCAAGCCGCTCCAGCGCGGCGGTCAACTCAGCAAACAGGCGCGCATCCGAGCGATTCAGCAACGCCATGATGCGGCGCACGACATTATTGGAGTACTTGGCCAATGCGACTTGATGCCGGATCGCCTCGTCCAGCAGCATTTCATTGACCGTCGGCATTACTCATCACCCATGGTTCCCAGCGGCGGGCCTTCTTCTGCCACCGCATCAAGCTCTGCCGCCGGGTTTAGGTCGGGCGATAGCACCCCCCTGCGCTGCTGCTCTTTGATGAGCGTCGCCTTGGTGATGACCGCGCCCTGCTGGAGCTGCAAGAGCAATTGCGCGGTCGCCTCGCTCAGGCTGCCAACGGAGAAGTCCTTATAGAGCGACACCGAACCGCCATCGGGCAGCCCAAGCCAGTCCGCCGTGAGTTGCAGTGCCATGTCCAGCGAATCCTCAAACGTCTCCACAATGCGCTGAAGCTCGCTCTTGTTGGCCTCCGCGTCATTGCTAGCCTCTGTGGCGGTACGCTGTCCCGGCTGCCTGGTCAGCAACTCGGCGCCGGACTGGATCATTTGCCCCTCCAGTGCATCCAACTCGGCGCGCCCCACCGTCACAGACTCGGCAGAGCCTTGGATGACTTCGGCGCTACCGCCCAACGGCAACTTGATAGCCTGGCTGGATGACGCCGTCAGGTTTTGCGTATCGTCCAGCCCGACGAATACGAGCAGGCGCTTGCGGGCAAACCTGGCGGAATCATCTTGATCGCTTTGGGCCTGCCAGTGCTTGACGTTCTGATAGGCCATGTCCAGTAGCGGCGGATGGCCGACCATATATGCCAGACGCCTGCCATAGATAGGCACAAATGGAATGACGCTCAGGGTCGTCACGCCTTGATCAACGAGAGCGTGACCGCTGTTGGTTTTTTCGTAGAGCCGCCACGCTCCCGGCTCCAGGACTCTGACGCGACTGACCGTTGTGACGCCGAATTCCCCATCCGGCACTTCAGCCTCCTCGGCAATCCGGAGCTGGGACAATTGCGTGACGCCGCCAACCTTTCCCACGCGCCACCCGAGAATCTGATTGTGCTTGATATGGACCCAGTACGGCCTGGCGCCCATTGCCTGTTCATCAGCCCGTGTTTTCGCCCTACCCTCGGTGCGGGTGTAATCCACCAAGATGCCGCCAAATCCCGCCGAAATCGCCTCTTCCATCAAATCAGAGGCAAATACATGCAGGCTGCGGCCCTGGCCATCGATATCATCGGCAAGCTCAGCAATGCGCGGCGGAGTGTCTTCGCTCAACGTGACTTGCTTCGAGAACGGCTTGCCGGACATCACGTTCACAGTCCGGGCAAATGCAGGGAACAGAGTCGCGGTGGCGAGCCTGTATTTGTAATCCTCATCGTCCTCGCGCGGCTGCTGGGGAAGATATTCCTTCCCGGCATCGCGCATGGCCGCAGTCCCGCCCATCAGTGCATCGATGACCGGCCAGTGGCGAGCCATCGCCTCCACCGCTGGCGACCGTTGATTGACTGAAGTATTTTCCATTACATCCTGAAAGATTGGAGCGAAGCGGCCCGTTTAACGATGGGATAGCGCCTCACAATGAAGTAGCCGACCGCATCATTGGGATGATCGTGGCCAGTTTTGTTATCCGGCTCGCCGTTG
>Ga0182745_1004937_pt1 | contig 11008 bp, 10 predicted proteins | sample eDN3rd30CKraftBY_FD_128523 | JGI IMG/M metagenome (GOLD analysis project Ga0182745, IMG submission 128523) | Enriched backyard soil microbial communities from Emeryville, California, USA - eDNA 3rd pass 30_C Kraft BY (version 2) (version 2) | ecosystem: Environmental > Terrestrial > Soil >... | reverse complement strand
TGATCGGCCTGATTTCGTATTCGCGTCTGACCGTGCGCGAATATCCCAATATCGACGAGCCGATCATCTCCGTCAGCACGACATATAAAGGGGCCTCGCCGGAAGTCATCGAGTCGCAAGTCACCAAGCCCCTCGAAGACCAGCTGGCCGGCATCGAGGGCGTGAACGTGATGACCTCGCGCAGTCGGTCCGAACGCAGCTACATCAATATCAAATTCAATCTCTCGCGCGATCCCGACGCCGCCGCCGCCGAAGTGCGCGACAAGGTCTCGCGCGCGCGTCGCTATCTGCCGGACGAAATCGACGAGCCGATCATCGGCAAGGTCGAGGCCGACGCCACGCCGGTCATCTATATCGCCGTGGAGTCCGGTTCGAGGTCAGTGATCCAGACGTCGGACTATATCAACCGCTATATCAAGACCCGATTGTCCGTGCTGCCCGGCGCTGCGGAGGTCCGCGTGTATGGCGAGCGCCTGCCCTCGATGCGGATATACGTCGATCGCGCCAAACTCGCCGCCTATCAATTGACCGTGCAGGATGTCGAGACCGCGCTGGCCAGCCAGAACGTGGAGATTCCCGCGGGCCGTATCGAGTCGCGCGATCGCGAGTTCACGGTCGTGTCATCCACCGACCTGCAGACGCCCAAGCAGTTTGCGGACATCGTGGTGGCAAACGTCAAGGGCTATCCCGTGCGGATCGGCGACGTGGCGAAAGTCGAGGTCGGCGCAGCCGACGATCGCATCCTGTCGCGCTTCAATGGCAAGACAGCGATCAATATCGGCTTGACCAAACAATCCACGGCGAATCCTCTGGATCTGTCCAAGGCGGTGCGCGACGAGGTGGCGTTATTGAACGAGACCTTGCCTGACGGGATGCGGCTGAATATCTCCTACGATACGTCGACATTCATCGAGCGTTCCATCGGCTCGGTGTACAGCACCATCGTCGAAGCCATCGTGCTGGTGGTGCTGGTCATTTTCTTTTTCCTGCGGAATCTGCGCGCCAGCATCATTCCGATCGTGACGATTCCCGTGTCGCTCATCGGGGCGTGCGGCCTGATGTACATGTTCGGCTTTTCGATCAATACCTTGACGTTGCTGGCCATGGTGCTGGCGATCGGCCTGGTGGTCGACGATGCCATCGTGGTGCTCGAGAACATATTCCGCCACATCGAAGACGGCATGCCGCGTCGCGAGGCAGCCCTGCAAGGCTCGAAGGAAATCGGCTTTGCCGTGGTGGCGATGACCCTGACGCTGGTCACGGTGTACGCCCCGCTGGCATTCGCGACAGGACGTACCGGCAAACTGTTCATCGAATTCGCCTTGACGTTGGCGGGGGCGGTATTGGTATCGGGCTTTGTGGCGTTGACGCTGACGCCCATGATGTGTTCGGTGCTGTTGCGCCATCAGGCGAACCATAACCGTTGGTACAACCTGATCGAGAGCTGGTTGAACGGTCTGGGGAACGGCTATCGTCGCAGCCTGTCATGGGCCTTGCATCATCGGGCGCTTGTCGTGATCGTCGGCCTGGTGGTGGCGGCTGGCAGCGGCGTCTTGTTTTCGGTGGTCAAGAGCGAACTGGCCCCCGTCGAAGATCGCGGCGCCATTTATGGTCGAGTGACCTCGCCCGAGGGCGCCACGCTGGGTTATATGCTCGACAGCGTGCAGCAGATCGAACAGTTCTATACCGAGATTCCCGAAACCGAGGCGTACCAGTCGTCGATCGGTTTTCCGACCGTGACGGACGGCACGGCGATCTTGCGGCTGGCCCCCTGGGAACAGCGTGACCGCAAACAGCAGGACATCGCGCGCGAGTTGCAGGCCAAATTCGCCACGCTGCCTGGGGTCAGAGCGTTCCCGACGAATCCACCGTCATTGGGGCAATCCTCGCGCTCCAAGCCGGTCGAGTTCATCATCATGAGCCAGTCCTCGTATCCCGAGCTGGACAAGCTCGTAAAGGTCTATCTCAATGCGTTGCGCGATTATCCGGGCTTGATCAACCTGGATACGGACTTGCGTTTGAATACCCCCGAGCTGCGCGTGCAAGTCGATCGCGACAAAATGGCCGACGTGGGGGCGGGCGTCGACGTCGTAGGCCGCACGCTGGAGTCGATGCTGGGCGGGCGGCAAGTCACGCGCTACAAGGACGACGGCGAACAATACGATGTGATCGTCCAAGTCTTGCCGCAAGACCGTAGCAACACGACGGATATCTCTGGTATCTACGTCCGTACGCGCGACGGCAGCATGGTTCAGCTGGACAACCTATTGTCCGTACACGAGAGCGTCTCGCCCCAATCATTGAATCACTTCAATCGCCTGCGCGCCGTCAAGGTCGAGGCCGAGGTGGCGCCCGGCTATGCATTGGGCGAAGTCCTCACGCATATGCAAGAGGTCGCGCGCCAAGTCCTGCCCCAGACCATGCAGACCGATCTGGATGGCCAGTCGCGCGAGTTCCGCGACTCCTCCGGCAGCATCTATCTGGTATTCGTCATGGCACTGGCCTTCATCTATCTGGTGATGGCCGCGCAATTCGAGAGCTGGCGCAATCCGTTCATCATCATGCTGTCGGTGCCGTTGTCCATGACGGGCGCCTTGTTGGCGTTGTGGCTCAGCGGCGGGACCTTGTCCATCTATAGCCAGATCGGCTTGATCACCTTGGTCGGCCTGATTACCAAGCACGGCATTTTGATTGTCGAGTTCGCCAATCAATTGCGTGACGAGGGACACGAGCTGTTCGACGCCGTCGTCGAGGCCAGCGTGCTGCGCCTGCGTCCGATTTTGATGACGACGGGGGCAATGGTGCTGGGCACCTTGCCCCTGGCCGTGTCCACCGGCGCCGGCGCGGAATCGCGCCAACAAATCGGCTGGGTGCTGGTCGGTGGGTTGTTGTTGGGTACGCTATTGACGTTGTTCGTGGTGCCGGTGGCCTATACCTTGATCGCCAAGGTACGGCGAGGCCAGGACGCGGACAGCAAAAGCCGCGCGCCCGAGCTTCGCGATCGTCAACCTCCTGTGGCGCGCGAACACTGACGCGTCAGCGATAGCGGTTCGATTGCGAGGTATCCAGCACGTCGTCTTCCGGCGTGATTACGCCAGGCTCGCCGGGAGGGGTGATCACGCGCCCTCGGCGGGGGCGCCCCGCGACCCGCGGCGCATCGTCGGGCATTGGCATGATCGTCGTTCCTCGGACGATATCCTCGGGCGCCTTTGCTGGCCGGATATCGGTGTCGGTGTGTCCTGAAGGAGCATGCTCTCGGGCAGTCTTGTCCATGATGAACTCCTATGAAAAGGGTTGCGTCAAGCGCTCGCTCATCTTCAGCTTAGGCGTGGCATGACGACCGCGCAGTGACGACATGTGTCCCGTGTGGACGGACTCGTGATGGCGGCGGCTCGGGCACGAGGGCGAGATGGTTCGAACCGCGCGCCGGCTGTCGAATCCCCGGATGGTGGGTACACTATCGGCTTCCAACGTGCCGCCGACCCTGGCCGCCGATGACGGCGGCACCCTGCGCCTCTTGTAATGCAGGCCCAGCATGCCGGCGGCGCGGTACCCATGGCATACCTCCTGTTACCAAATAGCCCGACATGCGCCAAATCATCTTCGATACTGAAACTACGGGCCTGGACCCCGCACAGGGCCACCGTATTGTCGAAATCGGCTGCGTTGAGATCATCAACCGGACGGTCACCGGCAATAACCTGCACATCTACCTGAATCCGGATCGCGATAGCGACCCGGAGGCGCTGGCCGTTCACGGGTTGACCACCGCGTTTCTATCGGACAAGCCGCGTTTCGGCGAGGTGGCCGATCAGTTCATCGAGTTCATCGCGGGCGCCGAGCTCATCGCCCACAACGCCGCGTTCGACGTCAAATTCTTCAACGCCGAGCTCAAGCGCATCGGTCGCGGCGAACTCTCCAGCCTGTGCGACACGATCACCGATTCGCTGCTGTTTGCCCGCACGCTGTACCCAGGAAAACGGAATTCGCTGGACGCCTTGTGCGATCGATTGGGTGTGTCCAATGCACACCGGACATTGCACGGCGCATTGCTCGACTCGCAACTGTTGGGTGAAGTCTGGCTGGCCATGACGCGAGGGCAGGATGCGCTGCTGATCGACGTCGATGACCGGGGTCCGTCCTCCGAGGGCGTGGCGCTCAAGGCATTCGATGGCAGTAGCCTGCCGGTTCTGGCTGCCGCCGCGGACGAGCTGGCGGAACATGAGGCGTATCTCGCCAGTCTGGACAAGTCCGTGGGGGGCGACTGCGTGTGGCGATCTCTGGACGCATCCAAGGCAGCCGTGGTGGATGCCTAATTTGCTGAGCGCAAATTTTATGTGCTAGAATTCCGCTTCTTTGGGTGGTTAGCTCAGTGGTAGAGCACTGCCTTCACACGGCAGGGGTCACAAGTTCGAACCTTGTACCACCCACCAGGATACCCAAAGGAAACGGGCCCGATCGCATTGATCGGGCCCGTTTTGTTTTGGCGTCATATCGTCTGAATTTCGACGAAAATCGGGCGCTGCAATCAGATCGACATGCTGGGCGGTTAGCGTTACGACTATGCGCCGCCAGGTGGCGGAAAGTGAGCCCAGCATGTCCATCGGCAACGCCTCTATCAATCTATTCGATCATCGTCCGTCTGCCGTGTTGCCCCAGTTCGGCAGGGCGGCACGGGGTGAGGCGGCCAGGCACTGGTGGAAACGCATCGTGGTGTGTGGCGATGATTTCGGCATGAACGCCAGCATCGACGCCGGCATCATGCGGCTCACCCGGTTGGAGCGTCTGAGCGCGGTCAGTTGCTTGTCCCAGGGACAGACGTTCGCCGCTCAGGGGCCGGATCTGTGCGGCTTCGATCTGGATTTGGGCGTGCATCTGAATCTGACCCAGTGCCTGGGCCACGCTGCACAGGCGCCGACCATGTCTTTGCATACGTTGATCGCGCGTGCCTACGCGGGACGCCTGGACGAGGCATGGATCGATACCCAGTTGGCGCGCCAGTTCGACGCATTCGAAATCACGATGGGCCGCGCGCCCGACTATGTCGATGGGCATCAACATGTGCATCAATTGCCCGGGGTGTTGCCGCGCCTATTGCGGTTGCTGCAGCGGCGTTACGGATCGCAGGCGCCATGGTTGCGTCATACGGCGCCGGGCATGCAGGATGGCATTCCCTTGCGCGAGTCGGCCAGGGCGCGGCTCGTGGGGGTGTTGGGGGCCAGTGCCGTTGCCCGCGTGGCCGAGCGCGACGGGTGGCGCACGAATCGCCGGCTGATGGGCGTCTATGACCAGCAGGGCGGTGCGCGTCGTTATGCCCGATTGCTGCAACGTTGGTTGAACAACGCGCGCGATGGCGATCTCGTCATGTGCCATCCTGCGTTGCCGGGGGGCGGCGACGCGCAGGCATCGCAGCGCGCTGCCGAGTTCGAGGTGTTGGCGCGTCCCGAGCTTGGCGATTGGATGCGCTGGAACGGCGTTCGCGTCGCGCGGCCGGCCTAGCCGCCAGGGCAGGGCCTTTGCATTATCGAGACGTTTTTGCGACGCTGTCGCGAGTTATCTTGACGGGATAGCTCTCGCGACGCTGCGGCGAGTCGTCTTATCGAGACAGCCTTCGTGACGCAGCGGCGTCATCCCGCCGAACGAGTAGTGGCGTCGTCCGCGGATGCCGCTGGATACGCCTGGCTCGCGTCGCGGATAAAGTCGTGGACGGCGGCCTCATAGACTTGGCCGCTGCGGATGGCGCTGGAATGCGAGGCACCGTCGATTTTGACGACGCGCTTGAGGTTTTGGGGGACTTGGATGGCCGCCGCAAACAGTTCGTCGCTCATGGTGTGCGGCACCACGCGATCCGCTGTGCCATGTAAAAACAGCATCGGCGTAGTCAGTGTCGCCAGCTTTTCCACTGACGCGAACGGCTGCGTCACCAGCAAGCTCGCGCCCGGCAGTTTGCCCCACCTCAAGGTACGGACCATCGCGGCGATACTGGTGAAACTGGATTCGACGATCAACCCGGCAAAGTCGGGCAGATCGGGGCGCGAGGCCAGGCCGATGGCAATCGCGCCGCCCAGGCTGTGTCCATAGATAAAGCGCTTGGCCGGGTCGGGTTGGCGGCGCGCCAGTTCGTGTAGCGCGGCGGAGGCGTCCTGGGTCGCAGTGTCTTCCGATGGCAGGCGCGCGGTCGATTGACCGAAACCGCGGTAGTCGATGGCCAGCATCGAATAGCCCAGGCGCGTCCAGCCGGATATCCGAAAGGCGCTGCCGTTCAGATTCCAGCGCGCGCCATGCAGATACAGCACGGTCGGGGCCGACGGATCGGGATGTTGCCAATACCAGGCATGGACTTTGTCGCCATCGGCGAGTGTCAGGTCAAAAGCGACCGTGCCGGCGGGCGGCTCACTCCACCAACGTTGAGACTCAGACTCGGGGGAAAAAATAGCTTGTCGCTGCCAGGCATCCAATTGCGTGCAGCCGATTACGCTGGCACCAGCCAGCAGACCAACGGCGGCAAGGCGCCGTACAGAAACTCTTGGCAGCAAAGGCATAAACAGGGCGCCGCAATCTCTGCGGCTGAAGACGGAATGCGTGGTCGATCATACACCGCGCGTCGTGGCAGCTACGAAATCAGGTCGTGTGCCACCGGGTAAAGCGATGCGACCAGCAACAAGGCCATGCCGATATTGAACAGCCGTATGGCCTGCGGGCGGTGCAATAGCTTCTGCAAGGCCGCGCCAAAGGCCACCCAGACACTCAGGCTGGGCAGGTTGATCAGGCAGCACACCAGCGCAGCCAACATCAGATTCCAGTAAAACCCCGTTTGCGGCGTGTACGTGACGATGATCCCCACCGTCATGATCCAGGCTTTCGGATTGACCCACTGGAACAGTGCGCCTTGCAAAAAACTGAAGGGCCGACTGCGTCGCTGGCCGCTTTCCAGCGGACCCGATTGGGCGATTTTCCAGGCCAGATACAGCAGATAGGCGGCGCCCACGTATTTCAATACGGTATAGAGCCACGGGAACTGATGAAACACGACATCCAGCCCGAGCCCGACCAGGACCAACATGAGCGTGAATCCCAGGTTCACGCCCATCATGTGGGGAATCGTGCGGCGAAACCCGAAATTCAGGCCCGACGTGGCCAGCATGATGTTGTTCGGTCCGGGCGTGATCGACGTGACGAGGGCAAACAGCGACAACGGGCCTAGCAACAGCCAGATCTGTTCGCTCGAGGGCATGAGGGTGGCAGCGGACATGATGGTCGCGAGGCGGGAATTAAGGAGCTTGTTTGACAATGGCGCGGCGTCCGCCCGCAATGACGGCGATGACGGCCAGCGCAAATACATAGGTCATCGGTTCAACCGGTTCATGAAAGAGCCAGGCGGCGGCCAATACCGTCAGAAAAGGCTGCAGTAACTGCACCTGGCCGACGCGGGCGATGCCGCCGATCGCCAACCCGCGATACCACGCAAAAAAACCCAAAAACATCGACCCGAAAGCCAGATAGGCAAAGGCACCGAGTACGCCCGCGCTGGGCCAACCCTGGGTCGAGAGCAATTCCCATCCCATCCAGATGACCGGCCCGGCCAGGAGCGGCGCGCTGATCGCCAACGCCCAACATATCGTACGCGCTCCGCCGAGCGTGCGCGAGGCACGGGCGCCCTCAGCGTAACCCATGCCGCCCAGCACGACGGCCAGCAGCAGCCACAAATCGCCAGTTTGCAGGCTGCCATGGCCTTGGCGCAACGCATAACTCATGACCAGCACGGCGCCTGCGCCGGCCCAGCCCCAGAACGCGCCCGACGGGCGTTCCCCGCTGCGCCAGGCGGCAAAAATTGCCGTCGCCAGCGGCAACAGTCCATTGAATACCGCGCCGTGCGAAGACGATACCGTGGCCATGGCCAGCGTGGAGGCCAGCGGCCAGCCGACAACGATGCCCACGGCGGCCAGAATCACGCCGGGCCACTCCTGGCGATTCGGCAATCGGCTGCGGGTCAGCCACAGCAACAGGGTGGCGGGTACGGCTGCCAGGAGCGCCCGCCCCAGGCCGATCAACAGTGGTGACATTTCACCGACGGCGATGCGCGTCATCGGCAGTGTGAGAGAAAACACCAGTACACCGATCAGGCCGTAGCTGTAGCCCTCCCAGAGTGGCGAAGCAACAGGGACAGGGGCGGCACAGGCGGTCGGTCGCGACATAATTTTCAGCTGGGAGAGGAAAAGGATGATTTCCCTACACTCTACGCAAAGATAGCGGTACAGTACCGATACACTTTTTCAGTTCACATTGATGTCTGGCCTGGTAAATCAACCATGACAGTTGAAATTTCTTCTCAATCCTCCAATTGGCGACCCGTTCGCCAGGCCGATGCGACGCTGGTGGCCCAGTTGGCCGATGATGTCGCGCGTCGCATTGATGATCAGGGCCTGCGTCCTGGGACTCGGCTGCCGTCTATTCGCACAATGGCGGCCCAAACCGGTGTGAGCCGATTCACGGTTGTCGAAGCCTACGATCGTCTGGTCGCGCGCGGCCTGGTGCAGTCGCGACGCGGGGCGGGTTTTTTTGTCCGCGCCCGTCGCGAGCCGCCGAGCGCCGAACAGCCGGCCAATCCGGACAGCCTGGCGCCGTCGGCCCGTATCGACGTGACATGGCTGTTGCGCAGCATGTTTCGTGAGCCGAGCGCCTCGTCCATGCCTGGCGGCGCGGGGCTTTTGCCGGCGGACTGGCTTGATCCCGACATGGTATCGGCGGCTGTGCGGGCCGTCGGGCGTTCGGTGCGCGGCAATTTAGTGGCTTATGGTTCGCCGCAAGGGTATGCGCCCCTGCGCCAGCAGTTGGCCTCGCGCCTGCAGGCCGAGGGGGTGCCCGCGCATCCCGAGCACAACCTCTTGACGACCAACGGCGTGACGCATGGCCTGGATCTGGTCGGCCGTCACTTTGTGCAGCCGGGCGATGCCGTGCTGGTCGAGGACCCGGCCTGGTTTGTGATCTTTGGGCGATTGGCGGCGTTCGGCGCGCGCCTGATCGGGGTGCCGCGCGGGCCGGATGGCCCGGATCTGGAGCAATTGGACCGGCTCGCGGCATTGCATAAACCTCGCCTGTTCATTACCAACACGACGGTCCACAATCCGACCGGCCATACGCTGTCGGCGGGCGCTGCCTATGACATTTTGCGTCTGGCCGAGCGGCACGATTTCCTGGTGGTCGAGGACGATACGTATGGGGAATTGCATCCCGGCGGCGCCGTCAAACTAGCCTCGTTGGACCGTTTGAATCGGGTCATTCTGGCGGGGGGCTTTTCCAAGATGTTGGCAGCCAGCTTGCGCGTAGGCTATCTGGCCGCCAATGCCGAGATTTTGCGCAAGCTCGGCGATCTGAAAATGCTCGCCGGCCTGACCACGCCGGAATTGGGCGAACGGGTGGTGCATCGGGTGCTTGTCGAAGGGCAGTATCGCCGGCACGTCGAGCGGGTACGTACGCGGGTCAATGCGGCGCGCGAGCAATGTCTGGCGGAATTGACGGCATTGGGAATGACGGTGCCGCACGCGCCGCGTGCAGGGATGTTCGTCTGGGCGGATTGCGGCCGTGATGCCGAGGTGCTGGCCCGCACGGCGGCCGATCGAGGGTTGTTGCTGGCGCCGGGCAGCCTGTTCTCGCCGTCGCAGGCGCCGTCGACCATGCTGCGCTTCTCCGTTGCGATGATTGATACGCCGGGAATCTGGCCCATGTTGTCGCAAGTGTTGGCGGCTTGAGGCAGATTTGGGCGATGGGCGTACTTGCACAATGGATGTGCGTGATCGCGGTGGACGTGTCTGAGCGATGAGCGTTCTGGGTGATGGACATGTCCGAGCAGCGGATTTGCCCAGCGCCGCGACATGTCGGAATGTCCTTGATTTTGCCAGCCGCGCGGCGCGATGTTGTGTCGATAAGTCCTATACTGATTACTGGTAGCAATCGATTTTCTTTTATACGTATTTACCCAAGGAAATTCCCATGTCTGACGTCCAAATTCGTCCTTTGACCGAGCAGTTCGCGGTGGCGCCGCAGTTGTCGCCCGCAGACATGGCCGGCGTGGCGGCCGCGGGTTATAAAAGTGTCATCATCAACCGTCCGGATTATGAGGGCGGCCCCGATCAGCCGACCGCCGCGGATGTCTCCGAGGCGGCGCGCCAGGCTGGCTTGCAGATCGAGTATCAACCCGTGATCGGCAGTGCGATGACGGCGGACGACGTGGTCCGATTTGCGGAGTTGTTGCGTACGTTGCCGGGCCCGGTGCTGGCGTATTGCCGTACCGGCACGCGTTGCACGAATTTGTTCGTCGCTTCGCAACAACTTCCTTGAGATCCATCAACCATTGCGGAAAGCCCGCACTGTGGCAGCCGGTTTTTTACGGTAGCATGGGCTTCCCAACTAGCAGATTGGAGCAGGCATTATGTTTAAGAAAATCCTGATTCCCACCGACGGTTCTCCGCTTTCGGCCCAGGCCGCCAACGCAGGTATCTGCTTTGCTCGCTCGGTCGGCGCCGAAGTCGTCGCCCTGCATGTGACCCAGCCTTTCGCAGCCACCATCGGTTTCGACGGGATGGCCGCGGCATATGCCATTACCGACGAAGACTACGAAAAGGCTTCGGCGGAACAGGCGGAAAAGTACCTGAAGCAGATTCTTGCGCGTGCCGAGACGGCAGGCGTCACGGCAAGTTCGCGCGCGGTGTCCAACTTCAATGTGGCCGATGGCATCGTGCAGGCAGCTAGCGAAAACGGATGTGACTTGATTTTCATCGGCAGTCACGGACGCAGCGGATTGTCGCGCTTGCTCCTGGGCAGCGTGACGGCCAAGGTCTTGTCGCTGGCCACGCACGCGGTGCTGGTGTACCGCGTCAAGGAAGAAAAGAAAAAATAACGGGTCGAGGTGTCTCGATCCAGGGGCGGCAGTGGGGTTTTTTATCGCCGGGCCGCCCCAAGATAAAAAGCCCCCTTGGGGGAGCAGCAAGCCGCAGGCGCAGCGTGGGGG